>Ga0209382_10012124_pt1 | contig 10658 bp, 7 predicted proteins | sample SoiMetdeltSBSDD5_FD_187599 | JGI IMG/M metagenome (GOLD analysis project Ga0209382, IMG submission 187599) | Bulk soil microbial communities from a Populus tree surrounding site in Tennessee, USA - Soil MetaG P. deltoides SBSDD5 (SPAdes) (version 2) | ecosystem: Environmental > Terrestrial >...
CAGGGGAGTGGAGTTAGCAATATCGCAGAACAGCACAGTCACTTGCTTGCGCTCACCTTCCAGGGCGCTGCGCGTGGTGAGAATCTTATCAGCGAGATGTTTGGGAGTGTAGGAGAGTGGCGCCTGGTCCTGCACCTGCGCTGGAACGGCAGCGCTGGGGAGCGCCGACACGGTGGCTCCCGTCCATACCAGTACTCGGCTATCTTCATCGACCGCCAGGCGCCGAGCGTAGATAAGTTCGTCCTTGAGAGCCTCAAGGTAGTCGTCATCCAGATTGAATCGTACCTTGAGGGCGCGATAGGCCACCCGCCCTTGGTGTTGGAGCAAGTCGAGCACTTGGGCCAGAATGGCGTCGAATGTCATGGCCGGCCCTCCGCTTGGGCGTGGAGTCTCCTCTGGATGCTATCCGAGAAGCGCCTGTGCTCATGTAACTCGTACGGTCTTATCCTCCATCACATCATGGGCTTCGTCAAGCGCTTTTTGGGCAATCGCTTTGACTGTCTATCAGCATCTGACAATGCAGCACGCTACTCTGCCGGCAGCCCCTCAGGAGACTGGAGGCCAAGACGCTCGATGCGGTACCGCAGGGTATCCCGAGATAAATGCAGAAAGCGCGCTGTCTTTGTGACATTCCATTGGCACAGAGCGAGGGCTTGCAGCAGCACGTGGTGTTCGATTGTGCTGAAGGCCATGCCTTCAGGCGGGAGTTCTACCACAACCCTCCCATGGTCCGCCAGGCGGATAGCAGCCCGGGACCGGTCAGGGCCGGCCATGGTCAGATAGGAGAGTTCCAGGGTATCACCGCTCTCCAGGAGCAAGGCGCGCTCGATCTCGTTGGCCAGTTCGCGCACATTGCCCGGCCAGTGATAGCGCATCAGGCGCTCGCCGGCTTGACGGCTGAGCCGACGTGGTGGTAAGCCGTATTGCTGGCAGTGGTAGCGGATAAAGTGCTCGGCGAGTGCCAGGATATCCTCGCCACGCTCCCGCAGGGGCGGCAGATGCAGCGTCAGGACGTGCAGCCGATGATAGAGGTCGGCCCGAAAGGCGCCGCGGGCCACAGCCGCCGCCAGAGCGACATTCGTCGCCGCAATAATGCGGACATCAACACGCCGCACCGCCAGGGAGCCCAACCGCCGAAAGCTGCGGGTTTCGAGCACGTGCAGGAGTTTGGCCTGCGCTTCAAGGCTAATGTGGCCGATTTCATCCAGAAAGATGGCGCCGCCATCGGCGGTCTCGAATAAGCCGCGCTTGGCGGAGCGAGCGTCGGTGAAGGCCCCCTGCTCGTAGCCAAATAACTCGGCCTCCAGCAGGGTGTCAGGGAGGGCTGCACAGTTGACCTCGACAAAAGGCTGCTGGCTGCGGGGACTCAGCGTATGGAGCATCCGGGCCACAAAGCCCTTTCCCGTCCCAGTTTCTCCCAGCAGCAATACGGGCGGCACGCCATCCCCATGACGGCGTTCGACAGTCGCAAACTTCTGCAGCTGGGTCGCGACCTCTCGCATATGTGGACACTGCCCGAGTGGCAGGTCGGCCTGGGGTGCACGCCGACTCTGCTGGCGCAGATACGACAACTCCTGCTCCTGCCTGGTGTGGGCCTGAGCCCGCTCCAAGAGCAGGCGGAGTTCTGCCAAATCCAGTGGTTTCGTGATGTAATCATAGGCTCCAAGACGCATCGCCTCGACTGCCGTCTGCACATTGCCGTAGGCCGTGACCATGATGACCTGCAGGTTGTCTTGCCGCGTCCGCAGCGTTTTGAGCATCGCCAGCCCATCCATGCCGGGTAGGTGGACATCGAGCAGGAGGATATCAGGATGGTGGCACTGCACCAACGCTAGCCCCTCTTCCGCCGTTGCGGCCATGAGCACCTGATAGCCGTGACGCTCCAGAGAACGCTTCATGGACCGGGCCTGTAGGATTTCGTCCTCGACAATGAGCACCGTGGCCGTCATAGGATTTCTGCCTCTGTAGGGTTGCATCGACCTGGCAGCCACACCGTCGCTCTGGTCCCGCGTGGGACATGCGCCTCAAGGGTGAGATGCCCTCCATGGGCGTCAATAATTTTCTTTGCAATGACCAGCCCTAAGCCTGTGCCATGGGTTTTCGTCGTAAAAAAAGGCTGAAAGAGGCGGTCCGCTGCGTCAGGGGGCAAGCCAGCACCATCGTCGATGATGTGTAACTGCACGCCGGGGCCGGCTGCGTCGTCTCCCACCTGCTGCTCCACGATGGTGATAGTATGGGCTCCAGCTTCCAGGCTGTTCGTCAACAGCACTTGCAGTGCCTCTGCCAGTTTGACCGCATCGCCATGGATGATGGGGTGGTGTTCTGCGGTCTCGACGGCCACCTGCACACCATGTTTGGCAAAGCACTGTCCCATGCCCTCAAGGGCCATGTTGATGAGCACAGTGAGTCGCAAAGGGCTCAGAGACAGATCAAACGTCATGGCCGTGCTGAGGAAGGAGCGCAGCCGCGTTTCCAGGAAGTCGACCTGGATGATGATGTCCGTCAGCGGCTCCCGGAAGGGGTGGGGCGCCTCAAGACCCTCCAGGATCTCCTGTGTCACCAAGCGGATATTGCTCAGCGGATTTCTGATACCGTGCGCCATCGCCGCGGTGACTTCACCAATGGCGGCAAACCGCTCGGCCTCCACCAGTTGGGTCTGCGTGGCCTGGAGACGGGCATTCATGTGTTCGAGGGCAGTGGCATGCTGCTGCAGGTCGTTATACTGCCGATCAATGGTCCTTCTAGCACTAAAAACCACACCGGACTGCCCGAGAAACAGCAGTCCCCCACCAGCCAATACGGCCATCCAGAGCCCAAACCGTCCCTGTCGGATGAGTTGGTAGAGGAAGAGTGGATGTTTGTAGAGTTCGAACACCGCGAGCAGTTCCCCTGTGTCGTCGCGCATCGGGACATAGATGGAGGTGAGTTCCCTATAGTGCGGGTGCTCAAACTGGTGTTCCGGCGTCGAGGTTATTTGCTCGAGTTCAACGACTACCCGCCCTTGCAAACTCTCGTGCAACGCGTGGTCGTCGTGAAAGTTCTTGCCGATCAACGCCGCAATGTCGGACCAGATAATAGTCCCTTGAGGATCGTAGATCTTGACGCGCACCACCTCGGGCAAGAGGGTGAACTCTTCCCCTACGCGCTGCAGCGCGGGGCTCTCAGCGCGTAATTGGTAGGCAGCCCGGAGTTCTGCCGGCGAGATGCGTCCACGTACTATACGTTCAATGTAGTCGACCGTGAGGGTCTTTTCCCGCTCCAGCATGCTGCGGGTCAAATATGACGTGGTCACCCACCCCAGGGCTGCCGCGATCAAACCGATCGAGCCTAGGCTCATGTACACAAAACGTCGGATGAGCCGCCAGCCTGGCATACGCTCCTCACGAGGGCAAGAGAGTGTGGAAGGGAGTTGGTCCAGACGCTACTCTACAATAGAGAACCATAATACTTGGGAGATCATGACATTCATCCACCACGTTACAGCCGGGGATACGTTCCTTATCGGAATACAGAGACTATGCCTTAAATTGTTCAGATTCTGTGGTGGGGGATATCCCCCAATGGGGCATATCCCCCCTCTTACGCTGCCGCATATATCTCCCCATAACCTCAGTATTTTTCACTGCTTCAAAGCGCATTCTGTGTGTGCAACCATCTGGTATAAATTTTGAAATAGTCCTTTCTAGCCATCAATAGAAATTGTGGATACCCAAAGGGACTGGCCTCCTCGGCGTGTATGCCAAGGAGGATATCAAGTGAGGTTATCGACGCTCCCTCCCCGCCTGTCTCAGCCAGGGCTCGGATCGCGTCGGGACGAGAGGAGGAACGACAATGCGGTCTGGGATCAGCCGTTGGCTACTGTGGATAGTTGTGCTGGTCACTGTCTGGAGTGGAAGGCCGACGCTTGCACTGGCGGACAGTCGTCGCCCCGCTGGGCGCGCCACTGGGGAGTCACCGCGGTACGTGCGCTCGCTCGAGACCTACCGTGTCCCGCCCGTCGTCCTCGTCGATCAGGAGGGCGAGCAGGTCGCGCTGGACTCGGTGCTGGAGGGGGATAAGGCCGTGCTGGTGAACTTTCTCTTCACGAGCTGTACCACGACTTGCCCTGTAGTGACGGCCACCGTGGCAAGCATGCGCCAGGTGCTCGGCCTGGAGGGGCGAGACCTCAGGATCGTATCGATCTCGCTTGACCCTACGCACGATACCCCCGGGGCCTTGCAGGCGTATGCCCGCCAGCACGGAATCGGCCCTGGCTGGCAGCTCCTGACCGGCGACGTCGGCCAGGTTCGGACCGTGCTGAAGGCCTTCGGGGGACTTACCGGCAGCAAGACCACCCATGCACCCCTCACATTCTTGCGCACACCCAACAGCCGGCACTGGGTGCGGCTCAGTGGCTTCCCGAGTCCTGTGGAGCTAGCAAACGAGTACCGGCAATTACATGGGAACTGATCCCACTTCCATACCACCAGAGGAGACTCCAAGCGATGCATACCAGACGACAGTTCCTTAAGATCACCGGCCTGACCGGGACCGTCCTGGCCGTACCCGGTCTGCACCTCGTGCGCCGCATAGCAGCCGAGCCTGTCCCAGGGGGCAGCCTCGATCCTACCGGGATCCCGAAGTACGTCAGCCCTCTCGTGATCCCAGCCGCGATGCCCCGCACGGACACCATCCCGCTATCCCATGGCGAAGCCGCCGACTACTACAAGATCGCCGTCCGGCAGTTCCAGCAACAGATCCTGCCGGCCAGCCTGCCACGCACCACCGTCTGGGGTTATGGCTCGGTTGGCCATCCCGGCTCGTTCGCCTACCCAGCAGGCACCATCGAGGCCCAGTACGGACGGCCCGTGCGCGTGAAGTGGATCAACGATCTCAAGAATCCGGCCGGGCGCTACCTACCGCACCTGCTGCCCGTCGACCCCACGCTACACTGGGCTAATCCTCCTGGCGGAGCAGCCGGGCGCGACACACGCCCGACCTTCACCCACACCCCCGGACCGTACACCGGCCCGGTGCCGACTGTGCCCCATCTGCACGGCATCGAGCAGGTGGCCCAGGAGAGCGACGGCTTTCCCGAGGCCTGGTTCCTGCCCGCCGCCATCAACATTCCCGCCGGCTACGCCACCACCGGCACCGCCTATGATGCCTTCCGGGAGTCGTCGGCCCTAGGGGCCCTGTGGACGCCTGGTGCGGCGGTGTTCCAGTATCCGAACCTCCAGCGGGCCACGACGCTCTGGTATCACGACCACGCACTGGGCTTGACACGCGCCAACGTGTATGCCGGGCCGGCTGGCTTCTACCTCCTGCGCGGCGGGGACGACGACGCGGTGGCCGAGCAGTTACCTGGGCCGGCCCCGCAGCGCGGCGATGCCCCCGGGACGAAGTACTACGAGATCCCCCTCGTTATCCAGGACCGCTCGTTCAACACCGACGGCTCGCTCTTCTACCCCGCCAGCCGGAAGTTTTTCGACGGCTTCACCGGGCCCTACATCGGCAACCGCGACAGCGATAGCGACATTTCACCCATCTGGAACCCGGAGGTCTTTGCCAACACCATGGTCGTCAACGGCCGCACCTGGCCGTATCTGAACGTGGAGAAGCGCCGCTATCGCTTCCGCATCCTGAATGCCTGCAACTCGCGCTTCCTGATCCTCAAGCTTTCCAAGGGTCTGCCCTTCTGGCAGATCGGGGCCGACGGCGGCTTCCTGCCGGCGCCCGTGATGCGCGAAGAGCTGCTCATGGCGCCGGCCGAGCGGGCCGACGTCATCGTGGACTTCACCCATATCCCGGTCGGCACGCAGGTCCTCGTGCGCAATCTCGGGCCGGACGAGCCGTTCGGCGGCGGCGTGCCCGGGACAGACTTCGCGGCGGCGGATCCGGGCACAACGGGTCAGGTGCTGCAGTTTCGTGTGGTGCCGGCGACCTCCGAGGATCGCAGTACACCACCCCACCGGCTCAGCCTGCCCGAATGCAGGCCGCTAGGCCGCCGCACCCACACGCGGCAAGTCTCGCTGAACGAAGTGGACTCCGACGTCCTGCCAGATATCGGGCCGCGCGCCGGCCTGCTGGGCATTGTGGGCGCCGACGGCATGGGGATGCCCATGATGTGGGCCGACGCCGCCACGGAGACACCCGCCCGCGGCTCCACCGAGGTCTGGGAAATCTTCAACCACACCGAGGACGCACACCCCGTCCACCTGCACACGGTGCAGTTCCAGGTGATGAATCGGCAATCCGTCGACGGGACGCCCCGACCGCCAGAACCGGGGGAGACCGGGTTCAAGGATATGGTGATCGCCTATCCCGGCGAGATCACGCGCATCAAGGTACCATTCAATGCCCCGGGCCGCTTCGTCTGGCACTGCCACATCCTCGAGCACGAGGATGGCGAGATGATGCGTCCACTCGTGGTCACCTAACGAGCCCACTCGGTAACCACCATGTGCTTCATGCCTACTGTTCCTCCAGCTCCAGATATCGGGCGCCCCGACGCGCCCGGCCCGATGGCTGCCGGTCGATATCAGGTTCTCCGCGGGCGGAGGACCTGGTTGGCCGCTACCCGTACCGTACTGCTCATCATGCTGGCGACCCTCTTCCATGCGGGCGAGGCCGCTGCCCTGGGCCCCGAGCCTGAGCTGGTCGCCTGGGGCCGGCGGCTCTATCTCGATGGTACCCTGGGCCCGGGCCAGCCACTTATGGGCCGGGTCCAGGATGATGTCGCTCTCACGGCGCGGCCGGCTGCGTGTGTGCACTGCCATCAGCGCAGTGGCCTGGGGACTACTGAGGGCGGGGCTGTGGTGCCGGCTATTACAGGTTCCGCCCTCGCACAGGCGATGACGACAGGCCCGCGGCAGCGCCCGGCCTACTCGGACACGGCGTTGGTGCGGGCGATCCGCGAGGGCGTGGATGCTGCGGGCCAGCCCCTCCACCCGCTGATGCCGCGGTACGTCTTGCCGGACGCGGCGGCCAGCGCCCTCGTCGCTTATCTCAAAACCTTGTCAGCACAATGGTCCCCGGGCGTCTCGGAGCGAGAAGTCCACTTTGCCACTGTAGTCACGGAGGACGTGGCGCCCGTCCGCCGGCAGGCCATGCTCGACGTCCTTGATGCCTACTTCATGGAGACGAACGCCGGCCGCGCTCTGGCCGGCAGGAACAGCTATGGCCCTTCACGGACCCGGAACGCCGCTGGGAGTGCACGCGCCTGGGTCCTTAGCCAGTGGACCCTGACAGGCCCGCCGGCCACATGGCCAGCGCAACTTGACGCCTACTACCGCGCCCAGCCGGTCTTCGCCGTGCTGAGCGGGATCAGTGCCAGCGACTGGCGCCCTGTGCACGAGTTTTGCGAGCGGCATGAGGTGCCCTGCCTGCTGCCGAACACCGCACTGCCCGTGCTTACTACGGCCGACTTCTACACCCTCTATCTCTCCCGGGGCCTCACGCTGGAGGCGGAGGCGCTGGCCGCCTACCTGTCACGCGGCTCCTCTCCCGTGAGACTCCTGCAGGTGTTTCGACGGGACTCGGCTGGCCAAACCGCGTCCAGCGCCCTGCGGCGTGCCTTCATCGGCATCGACACCGCCTCGGTGGTCGACTGGATACTCGAAGGTCGTGAGCCGCTCAGCCCAGATGCCCTGGCCACGCGGCTGGCCGCGACTCAGAGCACCGCCGCCGTGCTGTGGCTTCCCCGCGAGGGGTGGGCGGAGATGGGTGCTGGCCGCTGGCCGCTGGCAGAGCCCGTGCGTCTCTACCTGTCCTCCACGCTGCTGCACGGGGAGCTAGCCGCAGTCCCGGAGACGCTCCGGCGCCTCAGTTCCGTGATCCATCCGTTCTCCCTCCAGCACCGGATCCGTCGCCTGGAGGGCTGGCTGGCGAGTCGCGGCCTGGCTCTCGTCGACCAGACGGTCCAGGCCCAGACATATCTTGCCTGCCTTATCGCGAGCGAGGGGCTGAAGCGTGTCGGGGAGCGCCTCCACCGGGACTACTTCCTGGAAGTGATCGACCGCCTGGCCATGGCCCCCATGGGCTCCGGCTTCCCCCGCCCGGATTTCGCTCCCAACCGGAGGTCCCTGATCAACGGGGCCTACATCCTCGAGGTCGGCGAGGGGGATGGGCCCCCGCTCCAGAGTGCGCTCTGGATCGTCCCCTGAAGTGGCCAGCTTCGGTCTGTGAAGATGCCCACGACTTGGAAAGTTAGCAACGCTGTAGTTGCGGACCTGTCAGTCTACGCTGGTAATAGCCTGGCCAGGATTTGCTCACACTTATCACCCCGAGGGTGCAGCAGATAGGAAGTCCCCGTCTCGGGATCCAGGCCTATCTCCTGCAGCCCCAGACGCGATCCTCACGGTCACCCTTCACTGTCACGTCGTGCTGCGAGCATAGCCTCCACCCGGGTGAACTTCACCCGTGGCCGCCCCATAGCGCGTCCTCTGGCCACTTCCAGCGTATTGAGACGGCGCCAATCGGCGTAGGAAAAGTAAGCTGGTTGGCGTTTCCGGATGCGCTTTTCAGCCGCCGTAGCTTGAGGGTGAGCGGGGAAAAGGATGGCGCCTTGCGCCAGGTCTTCTACCATACACCGCACCGTTTCCAGAGCGTCCGGTTTGTTGGTACCAATGACCCCGGTCGGCCCGCGTTTAATCCAACCAGCCGTATATTCTCCGACGCGGGGCTGCAAGGTCTCGGAGTGGAGCACGCGCCCCTTCTGATTCAAGATGACGCCCCAGCGTTCGTCGAAAGGCACTCCGGGGAGAGGGACACCACGGTACCCAACAGAGCGAAACACCAAGCCCGCGGGTAAGATCTCGAATTGATCAGTAGGGCTGGGCCGTAGCGTGCCGGCTTCGGTAGCGTACAGGGTGTTTTTCACCAACCGTACAGCAGCAACCTGGCCGTCCCCGTTGCCCAGGAGTTCCACCGGCGAGACCAGAAAGCGTATGAGAAGTCGGTGCGGTTTCGTCGTTGCCTTCTGGGCCGCATATCTCTGTAAAAGTTCCAGTTTTCTGTAGGTGGCTCGATCCTGACTCTTTTCCAGGGCGACTCGACTGAGGTCGTCGAGCGCCACTTCCTCCGGGAGCACGCTGACATCAGCTCCAGCCAACTCACCCAGTTCTTTGAGCTCAGGGTTGGTAAAGGCGGCCTGCGCCGGTCCACGCCGCCCGAGCATGTGCACTTCCTTGATGCGACTGTGACGTAAGGCTTCCAAGGCATAATCGGCGATGTCTGTGGTGGCCAGTTCCTCAGGGGTGCGACACAAGATACGGGCCACATCGACGGCGACGTTGCCCATACCGACGATCGCCACACGCTCGTGCGAGAAATCGAACTGGTAGCCGCAGAAATCAGGATGACCATTATACCAGGCCACGAAGGTAGTCGCGGGCCAGCTGCCGTGCAAATCCTCACCAGGGACGCCTAGGTGCTGATCGGTCTGGGCCCCAGTGGTGTAGACAATCTGGTGGTACATCTCCCGCATATCGTCCAGGGTGAGATCCTTGCCGAATTCCACATAGCCATAAAAGCGGAATCCGGGGTGCGCCGCAATTTTGTCGTAGGTGGCTGTGACCGCCTTGATCTTTTGATGATCAGGCGCTACTCCCCCGCGCACGAGGCCGTAAGGTGTTGGTAAGCGTTCGATCATGTCGATCTTAACGTTGAGGCCCTGCTGGTTCAAGAGATGTTCCGCCACATAAAATCCGCTCGGGCCAGCACCAATAATCGCAACGCGCAGTGGGTTTGTGTCAGTCCCTGGTTGTCCCATCTCATGCTCCTTTGAACGTCTCTGAGGCAGGCGGCGGGGAAATACCAAAGCGGGGATTGAGCCGTCAGTGGTTGTGGCACTACTCTCCACCAGAAGACGTGCTGCTCCTCTGGAATCAGACAAAGCACAGCTCTAGATTACTAAGCCAGTCGTATTGCAGCAGGTTCAAATTTCATCAGCGAGAAGCTGTGTCTGCAGCGTCTCCACTTCGCCGCGATACTGATCTCGTTGCGCCTTCACGACATCGCCAATGGACACAATGCCGACCAGTCTGCCCTGGTCCACAACCGGCAAATGCCGCATACGCATTTCGGTCATGGTATTTGCCACCGACATTAAATCGTCCTGTGGTACCACGGTGATGATATCTCTGGTCATCACCTCACGCACCGGTTGGGAAAAGATCGCTTCGTTCATGGGTGCAGCACGAATGATGTCGCGCTCAGAGAGGACCCCGATTAGGTGTCCGGCGTCATCCAGGACAACGAGAGCACCGATATTATGTCTGATAAACAAGACGAGTGCCTCACGAATCGCTTGTTCAGGGCGGATGGTAATCACGTGTGCACCCTTTGTGGCTAAGATGCTCTGGATATTCATATGCTCTCCCCTCTCCCCTACACTGAACCAGCATGGGGTAGTTACTACCTACCCTCTTGCCCTGAGAGTCGCATCCAACGCGAAGCGAGGACTGGGATGATCATGACACCATGTGGCGTTGATCCACATCACCACTTCCGGGATGGGCACGGGCGCGACATAGCCGATCTTGCCCAACAACCAATCCGCCACCAGGATAAGACGTCGTGAGCGGAATAGCCAGCAGGGTCATGATGTTCACCGTGCCACGCGAATCCACATCGACTGCGAGATGTGCGATAGCGAGTTGCCAGGCCTTTACGCTCCT
>Ga0209382_10012128_pt1 | contig 10655 bp, 11 predicted proteins | sample SoiMetdeltSBSDD5_FD_187599 | JGI IMG/M metagenome (GOLD analysis project Ga0209382, IMG submission 187599) | Bulk soil microbial communities from a Populus tree surrounding site in Tennessee, USA - Soil MetaG P. deltoides SBSDD5 (SPAdes) (version 2) | ecosystem: Environmental > Terrestrial >...
TTGTAGGTAAAAGCCGAGTTGCGGGAAATTACGAAGAAGCCGCGTAATCTAGCCAATGCCATCGTAATTTCCTCGGCAATGCCATCGGCAAAGTACTCCTGCTCCGGATCGCCACTCATATTAGTGAAAGGCAGTACAGCAATCGAAGGCTTGTCTGGCAGGGCAAGTGATGATGTCGGCGCCTCGAAAGCGTTATCAGCGGCTGCCGCGATCTCTTGCCGTTCGCGTACATGGCCTACGAAGCGAAGGCCCTTGCGCGGCAAGGTCTTGATCAGCCGTTGCGCGTCGCCGCTGTCACCGACGGCGTTTCGGGCAGCGTTGATGCAGGTTGTCAATGCCGAATCCGAGACAATACGTCCGTCCCAAATCGCGGCGACGAGATCGTCCTTGCTCACGACGCGTTCGCGGTTGCTGACCAGATGCAGCAGCAGGTCGAATACTTTCGGCTCTACCGACAGCAAATGGTGCTTATGCCGCAGTTCGCGTCGCGTGGAATCGAGCGCGTAGTCCTCAAAGAGGTAGAGCACTTTACCGGTTCCAGCTCACGCAAAGGGAATGTAGCACGGCAAGAACAGACGAAAAACAAGCGCAACCAATGCAAAAGCTAAGCTTTCCCTAAGCCGCTCCCAAAGCACAGCATTGGCCGCTGCGGCATTCCTTTTGGCGTGACAAGGACGCCCTCGCGCAATCAAAGGAGCCGCATATGCAGACCAATCGCCCTGACCGTCTGCCTTGGGATCTGGAACAGGCGATGACCGCCTTTCAAGTTCATCCTTCTTGGTATGAAGCCTATTGGCTGACGCCGCGAAAACAGCGCCCTCCTGGTCTCATTGCGCGAATTTTTCGCAAAGCAAGCACGGCTCTGCGCGAAGCGCGATGGGGTCATCGCTTATTGAGAGACCGATCGAGGGAGAAATGGAACACGACAGCTTCTGAAATTGCTGGTTAAGCCCAATGTCCGCTTTGGGTCATTAGCGGATATTGGGGCATGTCCGTGCGATGTCTGCTTTACCCCCGAAAGCGGACATGTGCGGTGCAGCTAGAGATGTCCGCTTTGGGCCAAAAGCGGACGTGGCAGCGCGGCAAAACGCTGTCAACAGTTACCCTTTTTTCGTTGACCAGGCGGGCAAAACCCCTTCCGTTCCCATTTGGTCAAAGGTCGATAGCCTGACCCGTATCCATATGCCGAAAATGGATAGGCATAAGGTGCCGATCGCGTCTGCCAGCAGCGGCCAAACTCATCGCAAACCAAGCGTGCATTTTCGATATCTGTGTCTACAACTACCTGTGCGCGGATTGGCATCGCGAAACTTGGCGCGCTTACAAAACAGGCGGATATCGCTGCGCTCAAGATTGCTATCAATTTGCACATGAGTGCCTCTCTTAGTCTGCTAATACAGCACCGCAATTGCCAACTTGTTTAGTTAGCCTTGGCGGGGCGCGGCGGCGCGTGGCGGCCCCAATGTATTGAACCGCGCCTTCTGCTCATCGTTTAACGAGTCATAGAAGCTCGCGAGTGCCGGGCGCACCGTCTTTATGGCGCTTTCCATAGCCTCGAGACGCTTGTTTACGGCGTCGAAACGATCTAAGGGCGTTTGCGGCATCTGTGCAGGACAGGATGCCTGCAACTGATTGGCAGCTTCCATTGAGGCGCTCTTTAATCGATCGAGGGCATCCAGCTGTTCTTTGGTGGGCTTCACGACTTGTTCGACGCGTTGTGCAGGCAACTGGGTAAATCCTTCTGTGCGACGACTGCATAGCGCAACCAAGTCGTTGCTCGAAGTCGATCCAGGACGGCTTGTTTTTGGGGCCGAAGCCGATCCTAGAGTTGAAAAACGCTGCCTCTGGTCTTCGTTCAACGAATTGTAGAAATTATCGAGCGGCGTACGCACAATTGCCGCGGCTTGCATCATGCCGTCGATCCGGTTTTGCACTGCGTCGAGGCGGCCAATCGGGGTCTGCGGTACTTCGCTTGAACACGATCCCCTCAAAGCTTCGCTTGCCCGTGATGAAGCCGCTTTTAATGCGTCGAGCGTTCTGAGTTGTTCCTCGCTCAGGCGAATTGTCGCTTCGATGCGGTCAATTGGAAGATCGGTCACACCTGGCGCGAGGCCGCCGCAGGTCTGCGCCAGACCAGTTCTGCTTTCCGTCGATCCTGTAGTTTCTGGGCTGCTCCGGCGCACAACGCGCGTTCGTGCTGGACCGCCGTATCCGTATCCGCCGTAAACATCATAATAATAGCCTGGACCATGGGCGTAGTAGGGACCAGGCCAGAATACGGCATCCCAAACGAACACATCGCCGTAGCCCCAGAACGGTGCGTAATAGCCATAAGGCCAGAACGTGAAGGCCAAGAGATTGCCGAAAAAGTAGGGCCAAAAAACTGGTCCGGACCAACCGCCCCACCCTCCGTGCCAGCCGCCCCGCCAATTAGGATTTCCCCATTGGCTCCAGGTGGTCTTACCACCCACTGCAGCTGAGGCGCGCAACGCTCGACCATGTGGTCCGTTAACGTGGGCTTTCGTTTTGCCAATGTGAGCGATTTTCGCTTTCCCGACGTGGGCGCGGCCAATTCGTGATGATTTTGTGTGAGCGCCGCGCAATCCACGAACATGCGCCGCACCACTAAAGTGTTTGCCGCCGCCGAAGTGTTTGCCACCTCCGCCATGGGCGCCACCATGCCCATGGCCATGCCCACCGCCGCCGCCTTTGGCCATCGCAGTTTGAGTACCCAGACTTGCCAACGCACTAAATGCAAGAGCCACTGTAAGTACTTTGACAAAGTTCGTTGTCATTAGGGCGCACTCCTATACGCAAAGAAAACGTGCGCCAGAGTATTGAGTTCCAAGGTCCGCTTTGGGTCAAAAGCGGACATTTCGCGATGCACCAGTGATGTCCGCTTTACCCCCGAAGCGGACATCAATCGAGAATGTTGGCATGTCCACTAAGGCCAGAAGCGGACATTGACTGAGGGGAGCTATTGTCGCCGTTAGTTAGCTGTCCAGATTTTCTCGGCCTGTTCCTTGATCTGGCGGACCCGTGCATCAATCTCGTCCTGGGCGATCGAGCTGATGGGATGATCAATCACGACGGGCTCAAGATCCAGCATACCCAGAGCTCGCCGAGTCAATTCGGTCTCCCGTACGAACTCGGTCGTAATAATCGCAGCAGAAGGAATGCCGAGCTTTTCAAGCGCGATCGCATCACGGATACAGCACGAACAGCACGATCCGCAGTCTCCGATGGCGGTGAGAGCAATGTCGTTTTCCTGTGCGATTTGTGCGATCAGCTCCGGTGCAGCGTCCTTGGAGAAGCTATGCTTCACATAATAATTCACGCCGGCAAACTCGATGCTTTCGGCGAGTGCGGCAGACGCTCCGCGGAGCAGCTTGTTCGCGTTCCATTTCGAATTGTCGAGGATGCCAAGGCGCAAACCCTCAAGTCCTGTCTTGCGCGGGGAGCGCGGAGTGATGGTGAGGTCCACAATACCGCGTGGATCAAATACGAGAACGGGGCTTTTGTCGTGGCGCATACCGAATCCCTTCTTTCAGAGCTTGCACATGCCGTCGGCGCATCGGTCGCCGGACACCGGCGAGGTCTCGGCGATAGATCGCAGCACCGGCGTGCTCATGTGCCCCCATCCGGGAATAAATGCTGAAAAACGCCCGGCGTGGCCGCCGACGACGAACAGATGAATCCGGTCCGGAAATTCCACGATTGGGATGCGACTATCAGACTCACGCTTGTACCACTTCGGAAGATTGCGATTGTAGACCTTGCCGTAGCGGTGACCGCGCGAGAGTGCATCAAAGCGGTTGCCTGAATTCAGCCAGAGATAGCTCTTGATGTCATTCCGGGTCCAACCATGTCTGGCGATGGATCGGGCATGTTCAAGACCCAGTGCGACAGCGCAATGACCGCTCAGCACGGCTGTGTTGGAAGCAATTGTGCTCATAGCGGAGCACATCGTGTCCAAGATGCCTTCCGGGTCGTTGCAGTGGTGATCCGTCACGCTGTGTGGCGATTCCGCAGCCATCGCAAACACCGTTGACTGGCCCGGCGCATAGCCGTGCTCGACGTGGTATGGAGCCAATGGGCTGTGCTCCTCGTTCTCGCAAACGCAATAGGTGTACTTTGCGGGATTGCCGAGCGTGCACTTGTCGAGATCGGGTGCGCGCCCGCCGCCAACGTTGAGCATGATCAGCCGAATGGCGCGGCCGATCGTAGCATTTGCCCGATTGCCGGAGCCGAACGCGTTAGCGCCTCCGTTCATGCCAATCTCACGCGCAATTGGTCCGTTGACGATTACTAGCGGCGAAGCCATGTGGGTCGTAGCCTGCACGCCATTGAGATTGAACGGTTGGTCCGTCAGAGCCAGCATGGCCGCCCGCACCACGGGGGCATATTCGGGTTTGCAGCCAGCCATGACCATGTTGATGGCAAGAACTTCGCGAGTCAGTGCACCCCAACGCGGCGCGACTTTGCATTCCACGAAGGCTGGATCGCCGCCAAGGGCCTGTACGACGGCGTTGACCTTATCCTGCGTAGGCGGGACGACCGGCAACCCGTCAGTCCAACCGCGCTCAAAGTAGAGCTCGACCAAATCCACATCACCGATTTCGCTTGGCGAGGGTTCGAGGAGAGCCCGCGCGAGGGTCATATAAAACCTCCAAGCATCTACAGCTGCGAACAACCCCAATCAGATGCTATGAGGAGTATCTATGCAACGAAAATCCGATATCGATTATTATTGCCATTTTCGCATCAATTAGTCGTGTCGCGCCACATCTTTTCGAAGATGACCGCAAATCCTCGGGCGACCGGGGTCAGTTCCCTTTCGCGCAGCCATATCAAGCCCACGTCTCGGCTGAGACGCGGCTTCGTCAGCGTAAGAACGGCCAAGTCTTTGCCGAGAAGTCCTGCAATCGCGCTGGATGGCACGATGGCAATGCCAACCCCGGCGCGCACGAAGCTTATCATCGTGGCAAATTGAGTGACTGTGGCGACGTGTTGAAGCGTGTGACCAGCTGATGAAGCGGCACCGTCGATAATGCGGCGTGTGCGGGATTCATGTGGCAGGGACACCATTGGAAAATTCGCCAGTTCGGTGAGCGTAACGGAAGACCGCCTGGCTATTTTGGTGATCGGGTGCGTACGCGGCAGTATGACGTCAAATACTTCGCGGCTCACCCGTTTTGCTTCAACAAAATCTGGCACGTCATCCACGTAGGTGGCGCCAAGGTCGGCAGTGCCGTTGCGAATGTCCTCCAGTACAGTGCCATGCACGCCTTCGCGCAGAATGATTTCAATGCCGGGGCGCGAGGCTCGATATTTGGCGACAACCGCTGGCAGCAAGCCGTTTGCGACAGACATGATGCTGGAGATGATGATCTGGCCGCGCTGTTCCTGGCCGATCTCACGCATGCTGCTGACGCTGATACGCAAGTCATTGAGCATACGCTCAGCGACGGCCACGAATTCCTTACCCGCCGCAGTGATTGCGACGCGCCGCGTGCTTCGGTCGAATAGCCGCACGCCGAGAATATCCTCCACCCGCTTAATGGTTCGAGTCAAAGCCGGCTGAGATGTCTTGAGGAATGCGGCGGCGGCAATGAAGCTGTTGTAATCCGCCACAGCGAGAACCGCTTGCAATTGGCGAGCAGTCAAATCGGGTACATTGGCTGGTGGCATGGGCGATTTATGCAGAAAATGGAATTAAAATTGATAGTACAAAAATACTGATATGTCTGCGCGGATCGAAGCGGATATCGCGCCGGTAGATAATAATGTCCGCTTTGCCCCCGAAAGCGGACATGTGCGGTGCACTAGCCGATGTCTGCTTTGGGCCAATAGCGGACATCAAGGGTAGCGACCGCGGCTTTCCGGTAGCGAATGCGCGAAAAGTTGTTGGGCAAGACGTTGTGGATCACCGAAAGGCCACGGGTTAGGGCAATCGGAACATGACAGGCAGGATACCGATTTTTTGCAATAACTCGAAACCCTCAGCGAGAGGTAGCAACACTAAAAGTAATGTCGAATCTGCGAATGTCAGGAGTACTTTTTGTGGCCTTACCGTCAGGATCGGCTCATCACGCCACAGGAAGGGATTGGGTAGGAAGCGCGGCACTGACGTCTTGGCATAGTTCGCCCCGTGCCGGGCGGCCATATTGCGCTCCTCCCGTAAAACTTCGATGTAGAACACCATCCAGACCAGCAGCCCGATGATGACGCTGGAGATCACACTGCCGAGCTGCGCCCCCGCACCGGCCGCTCCTAGGATTGAGAAGACATAGAGTGGATTTCTAACGACCGAATAGGGACCTTTGGTCAATAGGGCTCTGTTCTTTCGGCCACCGATGTAGAGCGAAGTCCAAGTTCGTCCGAAGATACAGAGTAAAATCGCAAAAATCCCGAACCACTCAATCATTTCGTGAGTTCCGTTCGTACCGGTGGAACCGGTTGTTGCGAACATCAAGATGCCCAATAACAATACGATGCCTAAACCAATTTCCCGTGTGTGCAGGCGGTCAATACTCATAGTCCCCGGTCCCCGGCAAAAAAACGCCCGCGCAGGTGAACGATGCCAACGCGGGTTGAAGGTTCGTCACTGTCCCAATGATGAGCGAATAGATTAAACGCGCACACCGACAAATGTCCATCACCTTGCCCAGTAACCGCTCGCGATTAGTACAGCTTACTGTATCCGGCGTGCGGCGATCGGATGGGCAGATCGATCGGCCGCTCCTTGGCCATCAGCCGCGCAGCTCGGCGAGCATCGCTTCCGTTTTTGCGTTTTCGATCCGCAACGTCCCATGTCCGCTTTGGGTCATTAGCGGACATATGCAGTGCAAAAGGGGATGTCCGCTTTACTCCCAATAGCGACCGCAAAAGCGGACTCCCGCGAAAAGTCGTGTCCGCTTTACCCCCCGAAAGCGGACGTGTGCGATGCAAACTGTCATGTCTGCTTTGGGCCAAAAGCGGACATGACAGCTTCATTCAATCACCTTGTCGGCAGTCCCGAGCAGTGTGGCCGGCAGTTCAATCCCGAGCGCCTTGGCGGTCTTGAGATTAGAGCGTCATCAGTACACTAAGGGCTTCGTAGGACTTGGCTCGGTCCCGGACTCATTCGTCCTTTAGGAACGAGAGGATGATGCTCACTGCCTGCTCCGGCTGCTCCTCCATGATCCAGTGACCCGAATCCTTGATCACCGCGGCGCGTACATCAGCAGCGGCGAAACCGATTTCGGTCGCGAGATGTGCGCCATAAGAATGATCGCCGCCAATCGCCAGCACCGGCATCTTCAGTTTGCCCTTGGCGACGAGCTGCTGATTGTCGATCGCGTCTTGCGCGAAGGCGGCGTACTGTCCGCCGAAGGCGTTGTGGATGGCGTATGGACGCGCGTAAAGCGCGGCATAGTGGTCGCGCGTCTGCTCGTCGATCCGCGACGGATTGGCTGAAAGCTCATTGTAGAAGCGGTCGAGCAGGATTCGTTCGCGTCCCGCGACCAGCCGCTCGACGTCGGGTCCACGAAAGTTGAAGTGCCAAGCCTTCGGGTGTTTCAACTGCTTGTCCCAGTGGCCGATGCCCGGCAGCGGCACGTCCATCACCACCCATTTTGTCACGCGCTGCGGAAACAGCGCCGCAAAAGCGTAGCCCACCATGTTGCCGATGTCGTGGGTGACGAGAGCGACTTCCTGGAACCCAAGTTGATCCAGAATGCCGATGAGATCTCGAGCCTGCGCGACCTTTTCGTAACCGCCCTCGGGATGGGACGACAGGCCCATGCCTCGCAAGTCGGGAACGATGACCGCGTGGTCTTTAACGAGCGCATCGGCGAGAGGCACCCACATATCGCCGGTGTCGCCGAAGCCATGAAGAAGCAGGACGGCCGGTCCTTTGCCGCCGAGGCGAACGTATTGCGTGCCGTCCGTCACCGCCATCTGCTTTGCAGCAAACGCTTGAGGCCAAGTGCCAATCGCCATGTTGATGTCCTTCAGTCAGTGTCGCGAACTATAGCTGTGTGATGCCATGTCGCCTTTGGGTCAAAAGCGGACGTGTGCGGTGCATCTAGGGATGTCCGCTATGGGCCAAAAGCGGACATTCCGCGATTTGCTCGATCACCTCGTCAATGCGTGGAACACACGGACGGCGACGGTGGCGAAATGTTTCAAGCGGTTTGTAAAACTTGGCTTGAAGAACGAAGAGCAAATCGCCGAGCCTGCGGTGAATTAGAGCACGATGGCTACCGGTTGCAGATCCATGTGCGCGATGGCGCCATATTCACCGCAAGACAACGACCTTAGTACCCACGCTCACGCGTGCATACAGGTCCATAATGTCTTGGTTGTACATGCGAATACATCCGTGCGAGACGAACCCGCCGATCGATCCAGGATTGTTCGTGCCGTGGATGGCGTATTGACCACCGCCGCTGAGTGTCAGCGCTGCCGCACCCATCGGATTGGAAGGACTGCCGCCCGGAATGACCGGAGCCGCCCGGGAACGGTCGCTCCTGATCGAGTCGGGGGCCTGCCAGGCGGGGCTGATATATTTGCCGTCGATGGATGACTGTCCGGTCCAAGCCATGCCCGCTTTGCCGACCCCGACCGGATAACGGATCGCCTTGCCGTCGCCTGTTACGTAGTAAAGGTGGCGCTCATTCGTCTTGATCACAATAGTTCCAGCCGAATAGCCATTCAAGCGCACCGTTTCCCGGGCATGCTTGATGTCCCGCTTGACCGCCTGCGGTTTTGCAATGTTCTGGTCAATCTGTTCTTGCTTGGCAGCGAGCTGCTCTTGCGCGGCGGCTGCGGGCGCGGTGGGCGCTGGTGCAGTCTGAGTGACAGGCGCTGGTTGCGGTGGCGAATTTTGCAGCGGCACCTGACCGACAGGCGTAACGCCGGATTGCTTTTCGGCAACGGCGACGTCGTTCAGTGACGTCTCGGTCGAGACACGCTGAGATTGCCAGACAAACGCGGCTGCGACACCGATTAGAGCCGCTATGAGTAAGTTAGCCAGGGTGGCGGATGGCTTGCCAAATGATGGTCTACGGCTCGCCAACCAATTGCGGACTGCTATGAAAAGGCCAGCCAGAGTGTCGGACGACCTGCCAAGCAATGTCCGAGAGCTCGCCAACCAACCGCGGGCCGCTATGAAAAAGCCAGCCAGAGTGAGGTTTGTTCGCCTGCCAAATAATGGACTGTCGCTCGCCATTTGATCGCACGGAGACACGCGGATCGATAGCTCTACTAGCTGTAGCCCGGCAGAAAAGTTAGATCCTTCCTCAACTTTAATGCACTGATTAGATGAATCGCCTCTGCTGACGAGTGCGATCTCGTGCGCCAGGGCCTCGAGCTGCCTCATTAACTCGAGAGTTTTTGCGGATGGCACCAGTGTGGTCTGATTGACCGGCGTCGGTTGCGGCGCTGCATCTGGCCAAGGCGCGTTTAGCTCAGCAGGGAGTCCGCTTTACTCCCAATAGCGACCGCGAAAGCGAATTCCCGCAAACGGTCATGTCCGCTTTGCTCCCAAAAGCGGACATGTGCGGTGCAGCTAGGGATGTCCGCTAAGGGCCAATAGCGGACATTCCAGGGTCCTAATCGATTATTTCATCGGCGCGGCCGAGCAGCGACGAAGGACGGTGAGACCCAGCATTCGGGCTGTGCGCGTGTTGATGACCAACTCGAACTTGTCCGCTTTTACGATTGGAAGCTCTGCCGGTTTGGCGCCCTTAACGATGCGGCCAACATAACGACCGGCTTGACGAAATGAATCTATAATGTCGGATCCGTAGCTTATCAGGCCTCCGGCCTCCACAAAGTCACGCAGCCCGTAGATCGCGGGAAGTCGATAGAACGTTGACAATTGAGCCAACTGGACACGCCGCCCGTTCAAAAACGCGGTGGTGCCGGCAAAGACTGCGTCGGGTCGATCGCGACCCATTGCCTCGAAGGCTGCATCGATCTCGTCACGGGTGTCCGCGTTGTGAACCTTGATTTGCAGTGCCATCGCACGAGCTGCAGCGTCTATATCCCTCAATTGAGCATCAGTGGCACCTGCATCGCTTGGATTAGCGAGTACGCCCATCCGCTTGGCCTGGGGCAACAGATCACGGAGCACTTCCAGTCGCTTCGCTACCAACTCGGAAGTGAAAAGATTGATTCCCGTTAGGTTGCCACCTGGTCGCGAGAGGCTCGCAGCCAAACCGAGTTGCACCGGATCGGTTCCGACAATGAAGATTATCGGTATGGTCGTCGTGGCCGCCTTAGCAGCAGACGACGACGGGACACCTGCGGTGATTATCGCGGCCACCGAACGGCTGACCAGGTCAGCAGCCAACAACGGTAACTGATCCGTTCGATCGTCTGCCCACCGGTACACGATTATTATGTTCTCGCCCTCGATGTAACCGGCCTCTTTCAAGCCCTGGCGAAATCCTCGTAGGCGGTTTTCCGCGGCAATCGAGATATCCAATAACCGGTGTCGCTGCCTGCTGTGCGCGAGCCGAGAGCGGCCATGCAACCGCCGCTCCACCCAAAAACGTGATGAACTCGCGCCGCCTCATGTCCGCACCCGACGCCTAGAGGCAAGCCATCGAAGCTCCTCAGACTAGCACATTGTAGGGGCCAGAGATGGCTTTGAGCGGTCAGCCGAT
>Ga0209382_10012130_pt1 | contig 10653 bp, 9 predicted proteins | sample SoiMetdeltSBSDD5_FD_187599 | JGI IMG/M metagenome (GOLD analysis project Ga0209382, IMG submission 187599) | Bulk soil microbial communities from a Populus tree surrounding site in Tennessee, USA - Soil MetaG P. deltoides SBSDD5 (SPAdes) (version 2) | ecosystem: Environmental > Terrestrial >...
GGTCAGCCCGAACAGCGCATCGGGCAACTGGGGTTCCGGTTCACCTTCTAATCGTTCGGTAGTTTGGGGGCCCTGCCGTCCGCCGCCGCCATAACGGCGGCGGATCGGTCGGGCCCACAATCGTTGGTCGCTTCCCTCCTGCTCCGCTCACCCAGTCAAGGATCAATCGCCAGGTCGCGTGCCGTGCACGGTAGAATTGCCGCCACGCTGCACATGCGACTGGCAAGGACCACTCATTCATGCGATTGATGTTCGTGTACTCGCTGCCGAGGAACCGCGGCTACGCCTACGACGTCCGGACCTACATGCAGGTTGCCGAGAGGATGGGCCATGAGGTCGTCCTCTATGGCCGGCCGCACGAGGGTGCAACGATCGAACGCAGCACGGACATCGAGTCTGCCGACGGCGTCGTCCTCATCATGGAGTGGTTCTACAAGCTGGATCACGACCACGAGGCGCTGCGGCAACTGCTGAACAAGGTGCCGCGACGACGACGCGTCATCGTCGACTCTGACGGCATGTACAACGACGTCATCGCTGTCGACGGCGACTACAACCATCCCGACGAAGCGTCGAGCAGGCAGAGAATGGCCTTCTGCGACGAGCTGTCCGACAAGATCTACCAGACAACCCCGACTCCACGACAACCGCACGTCGGTAGCTTCTTGTTTGCCGGGTACGAGGCAGACCGTGCGCAGCCTCTCGACGCCGGTCCCAGGGACTACGCGATGTGCTATGTGGGCAACAACTGGTTCCGCTGGCGGCCGATGAAGCGTGTGCTGGCCGCGATCGAGCCGATCCGCGAGCGTTGCGGGCGCATCGGCATTGTCGGTAACGGCTGGAATGAAGTGGCTCAGAGCGTCAGCGGGCCCCTGCGCGAGGCCGCCTGCTTCACCGACCCCGCCTATCTGGCCGCTCTCGGTGTGGAGCTCATCCCGGCAGTGCCAGTGGCCGACGTACGGTCGTGGATGGGCAAGGGGCGTTTCAGCCCCCTTCTCATTCGTCCGTTGTACGAACATTTGAGCATCGTGACGCCTCACGTGTTCGAGACGTTCACGGCCAATACGATTCCGATTCTGGTTATGCCTCTTCAGTACGCCACTGGAATATATGGAGAGGAGGCGTCCGGGCTGGTTCTCAAAGACGATGCCTCCGGGCACATTCTGGATGTGCTGGAGCGCCCTACTTACTACCTGACGCTCGTCGACGCTGTCCGGCGGCGTCTCGCGGCTCAACACACGCATGAAGCGCGGCTGACGCAATTGATTGAGATCGTGAATAGCTGACGGGTCCTGCCACTTACCGGCTGAACCAGTACGACATCTTGATCAGAAAGATGTTGTCTGCGTCCGCACGAAAGAGCGCGTTCGCATCGCTCCCGAGATCGAACTCTCCGATATCGGTTTCGTGCTCGCGCTGCTGGGTCCACACCACATACAATGTCGAACCCAGTCGCCATTCCCAACGAAGCACGGCCTTGGCGATCAAGGACTTTTCGTTGAAGTCCTCGTTGTCGAAGCGGAACGGCTTCGCGGGTCCGGCGCCGTCGGGATCGACCTCGTATTCGCGTTCGGATTCGTCGTACGCGATCGTGCCACGGTCCACGCCATACTCGAAGAAGTCGAACGTTCGCGGGCGCGCAAACTCCTTGAACCGCGAATAGCTTCCTGAGGCAATGAACGGCTCGACGTAGAGCTGAAGTGTCAGCTTCGGGCTGAACGTGACGTTCAGCCTCGTGGTCATCGACACCTCGGTCTGATCGATCTCGCCGAAGACGTAGCGAGCACCGAACGTGTCCGTGGCGAACGGATCTTCGAATGCATCGATGTGCTGTGCGACATCGCGCCCTCGCGCGACAGTCGGCTCCGTCGATAGCTCGAACCTTTCACCAAACTTGACCTTCAGCTCGATGCCTAGCTCGTTCGCCCAGCCATCCGCGTCGTCGCGGCGGTACTCCCACTCGCCGGACAACGTCACAGCCTTGCGGTCGTCACTCTCGAACTCGAAGTTGCCACCGAGCGTCGCCGGTGCCGCCGCGAGCGGGCCGCCACGGGTCAAGTGATCGTCCAGCGTTCGCCGCGATCCGCCAACGCTGCCCTGGACCTCCCAGTAGTTGAGGAACGTCGCGGAACCGGACACCTCCCACCCATCAACCTGCTGTTCCCCACCGAAGTTCCAGCCATATGACTTGTTGAACCCCACCTCACGTTCACGAGTCACCCGGTCGGTGTCGAAGTGGCCAAGCGAAAAGCTCGCGTTTGCCGAGATCGTATCGGCACGCGGCTGGAAGCCCAGGTCGTTACTCTCGAAACCAGGACTGATGGCAGCCACATTGACCCCGGCCCTCCATTTCCCGCTCTGTCGCTCCGCGCCGGCGAGGCCTCGCCAGCCACCGAGGGATGTCCGGTTCGGATCGAGCTCGACGTATGAAGCGTCAGGGCGTTGGTAGTAGCGGCGTGAGGATTCCTGTTGTTCGAGAACGGCGGCCGTATCCCCCTGCAGCCAGCTCGTGGCGGTCTCTCCTCTGACGACCCAGTCGCGGTTGTTGTCGAGGAAGAGGTAGCCGTCGGCAGCGGCCACGTATGCCTGACTGTTCAGGATCTGACGAAGGCTCTCGGTACGTAGGACGCGGTTGGCAGCCGTCACCAATGAACCGACCCCGCCACGCTGGCCGTCCTTGAGAAGGCGCGCCACGAAGTAGTTCGTCAGCGGCTCCACCTCGGCTTCCGTGAACGTCCCGTCGTTGAATGCGCTGGCGTTCTCGCGACCTGTCACTGCGTCCAGGATGCCGAGGGTCCACCCGTTGGCTGTTCTTCCGGTCAGCTTGGCCGCCCCGAGAATCGTCGTGGAGCTCGGAACATCGACGAACTGACCGTCGACAAATCCCTGCGGCGGGCGCCCGATACGCCGCGTGTAAAAGGTCATGTTCTCGGCGGGGGTCTGGAAGATCTGGGCGCCCTCCAGAAAGAAGGGGCGTTTCTCCTCGAAGAAACTTTCAAACTCGGTCAGGTTCACCACCGACGGGTCCACCTCGACTTGTCCAAAGTCCGGGTTGAAGGTCGCGTCAAGCGTCAGGTTGCTCATGATTCCCCACTTGACGTCCACGCCCCCGCTACCGAACACGTCGCGTCCACTGCGAAACGGGTCATCCGGGTCGACGGTAACGAGCTCACTGCGAGCCGTGCCGTACGGCAGGAACTCGATGTGAGAACGTGGTTCCACGTCGTTCAGACCCGTCAGGTGCGCCATGCGTGAGGCAAGAAAGGGCGCACTCCTCGGGACGAGCTCGAGCCAGTCGCGTTCGGCTTTCCGATGAATGGTGCGAGACACGTTGATGCCCCACGTCTGGCTCGGACTCGAGACGAAACGGATCTGCGAGAAAGGAATTTTCAGCTCGGCAACCCAGCCTTCGGAGTCCACCGACACTGCGGACAGCCACACGGCATCCCATGTGCTGTCCTGATTGTAGTCGTCAAAAATCTTGGCATCGCGCTGGACGCCGGCAGCGCTCACTTCGAACAGCACTCCTGAAATATGGTCGTGATACGGATCGAGGAAGACAGTGACTTCATCGGCATCGGCGCCTTCGTCGCGCCGCGAAAGCCTGCGCATGATCCGTGCCGGCTCACTATCGAACAGCCGCAGACCGATGTACAACGCATCATCATCGTAGGCTACTTTGAGCTCGGTTCTCTCAGTTGCGGGCTTGCCTTCCTCCGGTTCACGCTGCCTGAAGCTTTCGTGAATTGGGACGGTCAGCCAGGACTCCTCGGACAGCTTGCCATCGATCGCAATCGGTGCCGACAATCGGCTAGCCGTAACCGTCGCGAGCGGAACGTGTGCCGAGCTGACCACCGAGGTACTGTCGGGAGTGAGCGGGCGCGGTGGTTCTGTCGGAGGCGGTACCGTAGGAAGGGGTACTGTGGGAGGCGGTACTGTAGGAGGCGGTACGGTTACAGGCGAATTTATGGGTTGATCTTGAACGCGCGAAATCCGCACTCTTCTCTTTTCTACGAAACCCACACGCGGCCCGAACCGCGTATCGCGAAACTCCACCCTGATCCAATAGCCCACATCGTCCAGCACCCTCAGCACGGTATCGACGTCGAGCGTGGTCAGCGGTTGCCTTGCTGTAGTGGCGTACAAATATACGGGCGCCTTCTCGACGACGACAGCGTATTCCTGAGCCTCGACGGCGCGAGTCGCGGCCGCGATGAATATGACGGCCGCGAGCAGGGTACTTGCCCTCATTGCACGACTCCCGCAATCGCCTCAATCGCACACGGCGCAACCTGGGGAGTTGCGATCTCGGCACAGAGCGCCACCAGGATCAGGCAGAGCCTCGGCGGAACGTGATTTGTCTTCATTCTTGTCACTCCACCTGGGCTCACGGTCTTTGTGACGCCTGATGCGCGTCCCAAGCCCGCAAGGTTCGAAACCATCGATCCAGGCTCGAGTCGTCCAGGCGCACGACACCCCACACATCGACGTTCCTGGCGAACACACCCAACATCGACAGGTGCCGGAGCAATCGAAACAGGCTCACCGCTTGGAGATCCACCGCTCGGATGGGTCGGACGTCGCCATATCCGACAAGGAAGGCGTTCCAGAGCTCCTCGTTTTCGTTCAGAGTAGCTCGTCGGATTGGCGCGAAATCATAGGCGCGCCAGCCTTCACCGCAAGAATCAAAGTCGATGATCGTCGCGTCGGTCTCGCCGCCCCCGTCATGGATGTTCTTGGCGCCGAAGTCGCCGTGGCACACTCCCCAGTCGAGGCCGGCGGCGGCAAGACCCGTCAATCGCGCTCGGAGCCGCGCCCCCAGGTTTTCGAGGTGGTCCAAGTCCGCGGGCCTGTGGGCTAGAAACGGCCGGATCGCGTGCAGCGGGTCGTCAATCAAGAAATCAACATCGAGACGACGTCGCCAGTGTGAGCTCTTGAAAGCGTCGGACGCGTCGTGAACACGAGCGAGGAGACGGCCGGCGAGCCTGCATTGCGCAGCGTCCTTACACGCAAATTGGGCGCCCTCCGCATAGGGGAAGAGGGCGATCGCGCGATCGCCCTCAGGGGCCCCGAGTGCCACAGCGAGCTTGCCGTCATTTGCGGCAACCGGCGCTGGGACACGAACGTTGCGGGACGCAAGATGCGTCAGCAGATCGAGCTCGTATGCAATTTCAGAAGCCGGCCGACGAGTTGCGTACGCGCGGGCAATAAAGCTTCGCTCAGGCTGGCGTATCAAATAGGTTTCGTTCAAACTCTGCTTGATCAAGTGACAGGTCGCCGGTGCTTGCACCGAAAAGTACCGACTGACGTGCGCAAGGACGGTGCGTGGTGAGATGACCGAATGCAGCACGGGGATGCGGCCAGCATTCGCAGCGTGTGGCCAACCATCGTGCCCAGCGCGCGTGTCCCCGTCCATGCCGGCTCCGGAACTCATGGTTGGCCATCCAGGACGACGTGACAGTCGCGAAGAAACAGCAACCAACGATCGAGGGCTCGAGAGCTGACATGACGGATCCCCCAGCTGTCGACTTGATTTGCAAAACTCGCTAGCGTCGACAGATGCCGGATCGGCACGAACATTGTGGCAGCCTCGCAGTCGCGAGGCCCCAGGCGTCGGATGGCTGCGTAACCTTCGGCAAAGTTCTCCCAAATGCCGCTCGTTCGGCGGCCAGCCCACTGCACTCCCGACAGGTCCCAGGGTCGCCACGCCTCTGCGCAACCTTCGAAGTCGTCGAGCGCCATGTGTCCATCTGGCGTGATGTGCATCGCCCTGGGCTCGAAACTGCCGTGGCAGACGCCCCAGTCCAGGCCCTCACGGGCCATTTTTTCAAGCCGCGACCGGAGCTCGGCTCCCATCGTCTCGACCAGCGCCGCGTCGGCCGGCCGCTCGGCAAACAACGGGAGAACGGCAGACAGCGGCGAATCGATCGACGCGACCAGATCAAGGCGAGCGCGCGGCGTCGAGCTCACCATGGTGTCAGCGACGGTGTGGACGCGCGCGAGGAGCTGCCCGGCCGATCGCCAGTGTGTAAGGTCGGACGAGTTGAACGGTTCGCGGACGGGGTACGGGAATAGCGCGAGTTGGCGCACTCCTTCAGGCGCAGGTAGAGACAACGCGATGAGTCCGTTTTTGGCCCGTATCGGCGCTGAGACCGCGACGCCTGCCGCGGCGAGATGCGAACGTAAGTCGAGTTCGAAGGAGACGGCCAATGCGGAGTGCGACGCGCGGTAGAGTCGAAGAATGAATCGATTGGTCCTCGTGGCCAGACAATAGGTGTCGCTCGAGCCGCGTCGCAGCAAATGGCACTCGACTGGAGAGCCGATGTCGTACGCCTCGCGCACTTCGGCTTCGAGTGCGTGTGCGGAGAGGATCGAATAGGTTACGTCCACGAGAGTCAGCAGCCCGATTGAACGGTTGTTGTGGCATCGCTCCAGGGTCCGGTACGACCCTGTTGTGCCTCCCACGCTTTGAACCAGGCGATGCGGTAGTCCAGGTACGCAGGGCTGAGAGAAGCCGAGCCCTGCTGTGTCGCATTCCGGGCGCGCAGTCCCAAACCCCAAAGGTGACGCAGAGCCTGGAAAAGCGGAAGCGCGGCCACATGCGAGTCTCGAATCGGCCGAATCTCGGAATACCCCTTCAAGAAGGACTCCCACACGCCTCGATGGTTGCGCGACGCGGCGCCCCAACTGAAGATGACGAGGTCGAACATGCGCCAACCAGGACCGCAAAAGTCGAAGTCGAACACGGTCAACACGCCGCGGCCGCAGACGTGCACGTTGTTCGCTCCGAAATCCCCGTGACACGGACCCCATTCGAAGGCATCTCCGAGAGTTTCGTCAGCAATCGCGCGCAGCGTCGCGCAGAATTGCCTGAGAAACGCCAGATCCGCGGGACGGTCATCGAGAAACCGCTCCATGCTGATCAGCGGAATGTCAACGAGGTTCTCCAGGTCGTAGCTGCTGCGAGCGTGTCGACTCCGAAAGTTCTGGGTCGCCTCGTGAATGGCTGACAGGAGCCTGCCCGCGGGGTACGCGTGTTCCGGCATCCACCGGAGCGGCGTGCCGGCTGCGTATGTGAACAGAGCCAATTCCCGTACGCCCTCCGGCGCTGCCACAGCGAGCGTCAGCATTCCGTCGTGCGCCGCAATCGGAGCGGACACAGAAATCTGATTGGCCGCGAGGTGAAGGAGCAACTCCAGCTCATAGGCGATGTCCGCCTGCGATCGCCAGCCCGCGCGATACAGACGAGCGACATATTTCGCCGTCGACGTCGTCAACACGTATGTATCGTTCAGACCCCGCTCGACGAGGCGGCAATCGGTGACCGTGCCCACGTCGTACGCTCGCCTGACCAACGCAGCGACGGCGTCCGGGTGCACGATTGACGCGACGACCGGAAACACGATCGCTTCTGCTCCGCGCATCATGACGCGCTCCCGCGCGTGGCGTCAGGGGCCGCGAGGTAATCCCGTTCCCAGCTCCGCAGGAAGTTCAGTTGACGCTGCAGCTTGCGTCCCAGCACCGGCAGGCTCCCTCTGTGGGGAGCGTTGCCGGCCACGAGGCCGAGACTTCTCAGACGGCTGACGCCGTCGAGAAGCGGGACCGCTGTCAGGTCCGTGTCAGCGATGGGCTTGACCGCACGGTAGCCCTCGAGAAAGGCCTGCCACACGCCAGGTTCGGACCACGCCGCCCACCGCCATGCCCCAACGAAATCGTACGCCCGCCATCCCGGACCACAGAAGTCGAAATCAAAGGCCGTCAGGCTGTGATCCTCGGCGATGTGCATGTTGCCGCCGTTGAAATCGCCGTGACACGCTCCCCATTCGAGCGTGCCCACGCGCGCCGCCAGCGCCGTGCGAAGAATGTGCGCCACGCGGACGAGTTCGTCGAGGTCAGCCGAGTGCACACCCAGGAACGGTTGCAGCGCGGCGAGTGGAGCGTCGATCAGCTGGTGAACATCCAGTGCAGAACGCGCGTGTCGACAGACGTAGTCGTTGGATTCTCTATGGATGGCCGCAAGGAGACTTCCTGCAAGGGCACTTTCGTCCCGGTTCCAGACCAAAGCCCTCCCGCGCGCGTAGGTGAACAATGCGACCCTGCGCGGCCCCTCGGGGGCGTCGAGGATTCTGACCACCTCGCCATCGACGTCAGGAAGCGGAGCGGAGACCGATACACCACGGCCCGCGAGGTGCACGAGGAGGCCCAGCTCGTACGCGATTGCCGAGCCACTCCGCTCTGCGCGGTAGACGCGAGCCACGTACCGGGACTCGCGAGCGGACAGGAGATACGTGTCATGGAATCCACGCCGGAGAAGCTTGCAGGTGATGGGCGGTGCCAAACGGTGGGTCACCGCAAGCGCACGCCCGAGCGCGTCGCAGTCACACACCGTGTGCGTGACCGGGAACCAGCGCTCGGACGCTCTCTGCGAATGCCCGACGTCGCGGGTTCGGCAAGGAATACTCATGGCTGCCACCCGGGAGCGTGTTGCGCCTCCCACGTGCGCAGAGACGTCAGCCAGCCGTCAAGGGCTGCATTGTCGACACACGCCGTCCCCCAGGTATCGACGTTCGACGCGAGCACACCCATCGCCGTCAGGAGAGCCAGCGCGTGGAAGAGCGGCACCGCGTCGAGATCCACGTTCGCAATGGGTCGTCTTTCCCTGTAGCCTTCGACGAACGCATTCCACATTTCGGGTCTTCTCCGACCCACGGCGGCCCACATGACCAGGGCGAAGTCCCCGGCGCGCCAGCCGGGGCCGCACCGGTCGAAGTCGAACGCGGTGACCTGCCCCGCCGCGTCGAGGTGGATGTTCTTGGCGCCATAGTCACCGTGGCAGAATCCCCACTCGAGCGCGTCGGCAACGGCCGTCACGCCAGCGCGGATTCGCGCGGCGACATCCGTGAGAAACGACCAGTCTTGCGGCCTGTGCTTCAGGAACCTGCCGATTTCAGCGAGTGGCCTGTCGACGAGGCACTCGAGGTCGCGGCTCGCGCGGGAATGGACAGGAGTGAAGGCACCTGATGTCAGGTGAATCTCAGCCAGCAGCGCGCCGGCCAGCTTGCTCTCGGTCTCGGTCCAGGCGAGACGGACACCTGGGGCGTATGAGAACAGGGCCAGAGATCTCAAACCCTCCGGGGCCGCCAGGAGCTGAATCAGCTGCCCTTCTGCGTCGGGAATCGGCGACGACACGCGGACCCGCCTGGTGACGAGATGCGTCAAGGCCTCGAGCTCGTAGGCCACCTCCTCCGACGATCGCACGCCGCTGCGATACAGGCGGACGATGTACCGCGTGTCGCCACTGACGATCAGGTAGGTGTCGTGGAGTCCTCTCCGCAGCAACTGACACGACGCGCCAGGCGATAACCCATACGGATCTCTGATCGCATCGAGCAGAACAGCGGGGGATACCAGCGAATACCGCACGGGGTGGACCGAAGGCAAGGGCTCAGCCATGGGACCCAACACTTGGTCCTGACTCCTCGCATCCGTGCATGACGTTCGCCCCATGGTCTTATGCGTGCTCAGCTTCCCAAGCTCTGAAGAATTCCAGCTCGCGATCGAAGAGCCAGTCGTTCATGTCTGCCGCACCCCAGTCGCCGATGTTCTCCGCAAAAAGACCCAGGCTGGATAGATGGGCGGCCGCATGAAACACGGGCACGGAGGCGAAATCAGCCGCTGACAACGGCCTGATCTCGGCATAGCCTGTCAGAAACGCCTCCCAGAGCGCCTCGTCCTTGTGATCCTTTGCTACCCACTGCATGAGGCCTAAATCGAAGGCACGCCATCCGGGACCGCACAGATCGAAGTCGAACGTCGTCAAGCGACCGTCACTTCCTCTGTGGATGTTCTTGGGGCCGAAATCGCCGTGGCAAACACCCCAATCCAGTCCTTCGGCTACGAACCTCATTGCGAGGTTTTTCAAGCGCCCCCCGAACTGTTCCAGGTAGGCCCAGTCAGCAGGACGATTCGCAAAAAACGGGCGGATGGCAGCCAGCGGAGCGTCAATCAAGTACCCGAGGTCGAGGGGTGTTCGAGATGACGTTGAGGTGAAGTCGTCCGAGGCGGCGTGGATCGCGGCCGCTGCCGAACCCATGCGGTAGGCATTCTCGGAATCGGTCCACGAAGCACGGCTCCCGTCCGCATACGTGAAAAGGGCGAGATAGCGGATACCCTCCGGGGCTGTTATCGGTAAAGCCAGTCGATCGCCGTGAGCAGCAATGGGAACCGAGACAGCAACCCCGCGACAACTGAGATGACGGAGCAGATCCAACTCGTACTGGATCTCCTCTCCCGACCGCCAGGCTCGATAGACCCGCACCACGTACGGACCACTCTGCGTCGTCAGCAGGTAAGTGTCGTTCAAACCTCGTTTGAGAAGCCGGCAATCGACAGCGGGCGCGATCGCGTACGACTGTACAACCCTGTCCAACAGCGCATCGGGCGACACGATCGAGCGGATCACAGGGATCGGATCAGCGAGCCCCATTCTCGGCCTCCCATGCCCGAAACGCCTTGAGCTCTCGGTCAAGGACAGAATCGCTCAAACGAACCACCCCCCACTCCTGGGCGTGCTCGGCCTGCATACCCAGTCTCCACAGGCGATGGACCGGACAGAACAGCGTTGCCGCCGTCAGGTCCGCTGGGGCGAGCGGT
>Ga0209382_10012131_pt1 | contig 10653 bp, 8 predicted proteins | sample SoiMetdeltSBSDD5_FD_187599 | JGI IMG/M metagenome (GOLD analysis project Ga0209382, IMG submission 187599) | Bulk soil microbial communities from a Populus tree surrounding site in Tennessee, USA - Soil MetaG P. deltoides SBSDD5 (SPAdes) (version 2) | ecosystem: Environmental > Terrestrial >...
GATCGACTGCGCGGCGATGATGCCCACGGCCTCGCCGAGCTCCGCCAACCGACCGGACCCGAGGTTGCGGCCGTAGCAGAGCACGCAGATGCCGCGCTTGGTGTCGCAGGTGAGGCCAGAGCGGATCCGCACGCGCTCGAGGCCCGAGTCCTCGATCTTCTGCGCAAGCTCCTCGGTGATTTCGTTGTTGGCCTGCACGATGATCTCCTGCGACAGCGGGTCGCGGACGTCCTCCGCGGCCACGCGGCCCAGGATGCGGTCCTTGAGCGACTGGATGATGTCACCGCCCTCGACGAGCGGCGTCGCGTCGATGTACTTCACGGTGCCGCAGTCGTACTCAGACACGATCACGTCCTGCGAGACGTCCACCAGCCGCCGCGTGAGGTAGCCGGAGTCGGCCGTCTTCAGCGCCGTGTCGGCCAGTCCCTTGCGGGCGCCGTGGGTCGACGTGAAGTACTCGAGAACGGTGAGTCCCTCCCGGAAGTTCGACGTGATCGGGGTCTCGATGATCTCGCCCGAGGGCTTGGCCATGAGACCGCGCATGCCGGCCAGCTGGCGGATCTGCTGCTTGCTGCCTCGCGCGCCGGAGTCGGCCATCATGTAGATCGGGTTGAACTCGCCGCCCTGCTCGCCGCCCTCGAGTTCTTTGAACATCTGGTCGGCGATCTGCTCGGTCGTGTGCGCCCAGATGTCGACGACCTTGTTGTAGCGCTCACCGTTGGTGATGACGCCGTCCTGGTACTGCTGCTCGACCTCGTTGACCTGCCCGCGGGCATGAGCGATCAGTTGCTCCTTCGACGACGGGATGTGCATGTCGTCGATGCCGATGCTGAGGCCTGACAGCGTCGCGTACCGGAAGCCGAGATCCTTCAGCTCGTCGAGGAACTTCACGGTCTCCTCGTTGCCGAGCTGGTTGTAGCACCGGCTCACCAGCGCGGTGATCTCCTTCTTCTTCAGCTCCTGGTTCACGAAGCGCAGCGATTCGGGGACCACCTCGTTGAAGAGCGTGCGGCCCACGGTGGTGTCGATGAACTCGCCGCGGTAGCGCAGGCGGATCTGCGCCTGAAGGTCGATGTCCTCGTTGTCGTAGGCGATCCGCACTTCCTCCGGGTCGGCGAACAGCCGCCCCTCGCCGCGCACCGGCCGCTCGGGCGTGGACAGGCGCTCCTTGGTCAGGTAGTAGATCCCGAGCACCATGTCCTGCGTCGGCACCGCGATGGGTGCGCCGTTGGACGGCGACAGGATGTTGTTGGAGGACAGCATCAGCACCTGCGCCTCCAGCTGGGCCTCCATGGACAGCGGCACGTGCACGGCCATCTGGTCGCCGTCGAAGTCGGCGTTGAACGCGGTGCACACGAGCGGGTGGATCTCGATGGCCTTGCCCTCGACGAGGATCGGCTCGAACGCCTGGATGCCGAGCCGGTGCAGCGTCGGCGCCCGGTTCAGCAGCACGGGATGCTCGCGGATGACGTCGTCGAGGATGTCCCAGACCTCGGGCCGCTCCTTCTCCACGTACTTCTTGGCGGCCTTGATCGACGACGCGATACCGCGCTCTTCCAGCTTGCGCAGGATGAACGGCTTGAACAGCTCCAGCGCCATCTTCTTGGGCAGGCCGCACTGGTGCAGCTTCAGATATGGCCCGACCACGATCACCGAGCGGCCGGAGTAGTCCACGCGCTTACCGAGAAGATTCTGACGGAACCGGCCCTGTTTTCCTTTGAGCGTGTCCGAGAGTGACTTCAGCGGGCGGTTGTTGGGGCCGGTGATCACGCGGCCGCGGCGGCCGTTGTCGAAGAGCGCGTCCACGGCCTCCTGGAGCATCCGCTTCTCGTTGCGGATGATGATCTCGGGCGCCTTGAGGTCCATCAGCCGCTTCAGCCGGTTGTTGCGGTTGATCACGCGGCGATAGAGGTCGTTGAGGTCGGACGTCGCGAACCGACCGCCGTCGAGCGGCACGAGTGGGCGCAGCTCCGGCGGGATGACCGGCACGACCTCGAGGATCATCCAGTCGGGCTGGTTGCCGGACTTGAGGAACGCCTCGATGACCTTGAGCCGCTTGACGATCTTCTTGCGCTTCTGCACGGACGTCTCGCCGAGCATCTGGGCGCGGAGGTCGCGCGCGAGGGAGTCCAGATCCATGTCGCGCAGCAGCTCGCGGATGGCCTCGGCGCCCATGCCGACCTTCAATGCGTTGGGACCGTGCTCCTCCTGGAGCTTGCGGACCTTGTCGACGCTGACAAGGTCCTTCTTCTTGATGCCGGCGACCTTGTTGGCCCCCTCGATGGTGCTCTCGAGGACCACGTACTCCTCGAAGTAGAGGATCTTCTCCAGCTCGCGCAGCGACATGTCGAGGAGCTGGCCGATGCGGCTCGGGAGCCCCTTGAAGAACCACACGTGGCTGACCGGCGAGGCCAGCTCGATGTGGCCCATGCGCTCGCGGCGCACCCGCGCGCGCGTCACCTCGACGCCGCACTTGTCGCACACGACGCCGGCGAACTTCATGCGCTTGTACTTGCCGCACGCGCACTCGTAGTCCTTGGTCGGGCCGAAGATGCGCGCGCAGAAGAGACCGTCACGCTCCGGCTTGAACGTCCGGTAGTTGATGGTCTCCGGCTTCTTCACCTCACCGTGTGACCACCCGCGGATCTTCTCGGGTGAGGCCAGCTTGATGCGAATCGCGTCAAACGTGATGGGCTTCGCATGCCGATCGAGGATGCCCCACAGGTCCTTGGTAGGCTTGTCCTCTCTGATCAGGCTGCCGAAAGGCCGATCCGTCAGCATTCAGTATTCTCCTTACGCTTTCTTTCCGTCTTTGGTCACCAGCTCGACGTCGAGCGCGAGGGACTGGAGCTCCTTCACCAGCACGTTGAACGACTCCGGCGTGCCGGGCTCGAGGAAATTCTCTCCCTTCACGATGGCCTCGTAGATGCGGTTGCGTCCCTCCACGTCGTCCGATTTCACGGTGAGCATCTCTTGCAGCGTGTGGGCCGCGCCGTACGCCTCCAGCGCCCACACCTCCATCTCGCCGAACCGCTGACCGCCGAACTGCGCCTTGCCGCCCAGCGGCTGCTGGGTGACCAGCGAATAGGGCCCGATCGACCGCGCGTGCATCTTGTCGTCGACCAGATGCGCCAGCTTCAGGATGTAGATCTGCCCCACCGTCACTTCCTGGTGGAAGGGCTTGCCGGTGCGGCCGTCGTATAGCTCGGTCTTGCCCGTCGTCGGCAGGCCGGCCTGCGTCAGGTGCTCCTTGATCTCCACCTCGGTGGCGCCGTCGAAGACGGGGCTCGCCACCCAGAGGCCGAGCGCGCGCGCCGCCCACCCGAGATGCGTCTCGAGGATCTGCCCCACGTTCATGCGGGACGGCACACCGAGCGGATTCAGCACGATCTCGACCGGCGTCCCATCCGGGAGGAACGGCATGTCCTCTTCCGGCAGGACCTTGGACACCACGCCCTTGTTGCCGTGGCGGCCGGCCATCTTGTCGCCGACCGAAAGCTTGCGCTTCACCGCCACGTAGACCTTCACCATCTTGATGACGCCCGGCGGCAGATCGTCGCCGCGGCGCAGGCGGCCGATGCGGTCCTCAAGCATCGAGTCGTAGATGCCGATCTGCTCCTCGGCCAGCTCCTCGATGCGGCGGATCATCTGGGCGAGCCCTTCGTCCTCCTTGACCTTGATCTTCTTCAGCTCGTTCCAGGAGAAGTTGTCGAGGTCGGGCCGCTCGATGCGGTCGCTCTTCTTGGTGACGCGCTTCATCTTGTTGGTCGGATCGAACAGCTCGTTGAGCGCGGTCTTGCCGACCAGGAGATTCTTCAGCTTCTGGTCGCGCTCCATCTCGACCATCGCGATCTCGTCCTGATAGTCCTTCTCGAGGCGGCCGATCTCCTCCTCCTCGATGGACTTGGCGCGCTCGTCCTTGTCGACGCCGCGCCGCGAGAACACCTTCACGTCGACGACGGTGCCCTCGATGCCGGGCGGCACCGTGAGCGAGGTGTCGCGCACGTCGCCGGCCTTCTCGCCGAAGATCGCGCGCAGCAGCTTTTCTTCCGGCGTCAGCTGCGTCTCGCCCTTCGGGGTGATCTTGCCCACCAGGATGTCGCCGGGCTTGACCTTCGCCCCGATGCGCACGATGCCCGAATCGTCGAGGTCCTTGAGGGCCTCTTCCGACACGTTCGGGATGTCGCGCGTCACCTCTTCCTTGCCCAGCTTGGTGTCGCGCGCCTGGATCTCGAACTCCTCGATGTGGATCGACGTGAAGCGGTCGTCCTTGACGAGCCGCTCGCTCACGAGAATCGCGTCCTCGAAGTTGTAGCCGCCCCACGGCATGAAGGCCACGAGCACGTTGCGGCCCAGAGCCAGCTCGCCCTGATCGGTGCCGGGCCCGTCCGCCACGATGTCGCCCTGCGACACGCGGGCGCCCTTCTTCACGATGGGCTTCTGGTTGATGCACGTGTTCTGGTTCGAGCGCCGGTACTTGGTCAGGTTGTAGATGTCGAGCGGCAGGTCCTGCACGGGATCGGTCTTCTTCGACCGGCTCTCCGCGCGGACCACCACGCGGTCGGCGGAGACGTACTCGACCACGCCGGGCCGCTTGGCCACCACCACCGAGCCCGAGTCGCGGGCCACCACGTGCTCCATGCCGGTGCCGACGAGCGGCGCCTCCGGCTGCAGCAGCGGCACGGCCTGGCGCTGCATGTTGGAGCCCATGAGGGCGCGGTTGGCGTCGTCGTTCTCGAGGAACGGGATGAGCGCCGCCGCCACCGACACGAGCTGCTTGGGCGACACGTCCATGTAGTTGAGCTCTTCGGGCGGCACCATGCGGAACTCACCGCCCTTGCGCGCCGACACGCGCTCCGCCACGAACTTGCCGCTGCGGTCGATCTCGGCGTTGGCCTGGGCGATGACGAACTGCTCCTCCTCCAGCGCGGTGAGGAAGATGATCTCGTCGGTGACGCGTCCGCCGTTGACCTTGCGGTACGGCGTCTCGATGAAGCCGAACTCGTTGGTCCGCGCGTACGTCGACAACGACGAGATGAGGCCGATGTTCGGTCCTTCCGGCGTCTCGATCGGACAGATACGTCCGTAGTGGGTCGGATGCACGTCGCGCACCTCGAACCCCGCGCGCTCGCGGCTCAGGCCGCGCGGACCGAGAGCCGAGAGGCGCCGCTTGTGGGTCAGCTCGGCCAGCGGGTTCGTCTGGTCCATGAACTGCGACAGCTGTGAAGAGCCGAAGAACTCCTTGACCACCGCCGACACGGGCTTCGCGTTGATCAGATCGTGCGGCATCAGGTTGGTGATGTCGGAGATCGACATCCGCTCCTTGACCGCGCGCTCCATCCGCGTGAGGCCGACGCGGAACTGGTTCTCGAGCAGCTCGCCGACCGAGCGCACGCGCCGGTTGCCCAGATGGTCGATATCGTCGGTGGGCTTGCTGCCCAGCTTGACCATCAGCAGGTGCCGGATGACGGCGACGATGTCGTCGCTCCGCAGGGTTTTGATGCTGAGCGGCGCGTCGATCTGCAGCTTCTTGTTGATCATGAAGCGACCGACGCGCGCGAGGTCGTAACGGCGCGCGTCCATGAACATGCCGCGGAACAGCGCGCGCGCCGACTCCACGGTCGGCGGGTCGCCGGGACGCAGCTTGCGGTAGATCTCGACGAGCGCCTCGTCCGGGTTCTTGACGTGGTCACGCGCGAGCGTCTCGTACATCGACGCGTCGACCTTGCCCGGCGTGACCACGAGCAGCTTGAACGATCTGGCGGCTCATGAGCTGCGAGAGGACAGTGGAGGTGATCTCGGTGTTGGTCCCGACCAGCACCTCGCCGCTCTCGCTGTCCACGATCTTCGAAGCGGTGCGCCGTCCCACCAGCGCCTCGGCGCGCACGGGGATCTTCTCGACATTCGCCTCGATGAGCTTCTCGACGAGCTTGGCGTTGAGCACCTTGCCGGCCTGCACGAGCGGCTCGCGATGCCGGGGCGGGCGGATGTCGTCCGCCACCTTGGCCCCCACCGAAGCCTCGGGATGCACCTTCACCCACGCGTTGCCGTCCTCGAAGCCCAGCACGTCCTCGATGTCGTAGAAGTGGGCGAGGATCTCCTCGTCGGAGAGGATCGTGCTCTTCTCCAGGAAGTAGAAGGCGCGCAGGAAGGCCGACGCGTACATCTTGCGCCGCCGGTCGACGCGTACGTGCAGCAGGTCGTTGGCGTCGAAGTCGAATTCGACCCACGAGCCGCGGTACGGGATGACCCGCGCCGAGAACAGGGGCTTGCCGGAGGCCAGCGTCTTGCCTTTGTCGTCATCGAAGAACACGCCGGCCGAGCGCTGCAGCTGGCTCACCACCACGCGCTCGGTGCCGTTGATGATGAACGTGCCCTTCTCAGTCATCAGCGGCAGCTCGCCGAGGTAGACCTCCTGGCCGCGCTGCTCGCGGATCGTCTTCGTCTTCGCTTCCTTGTCGTGGTCGAACACCACCAGCCGCAGCGTCACCTTCAGCGGGATCGCGAACGTCATGCCGCGGTCGTGGCACTCCTCGACCGTGTATTTCGGATCACCGAAGTGGTACGAGTCGAACTCCAGCAGCGCGTTGTCGTTGTAATCCGAGATGGGAAACACCGACTTGAACACGGCCTGCAGCCCGATGTCCTCGCGGCGCTCGGCCGGGGCGTCCTTCTGGAGAAACGTCTCGTACGACCGCTTCTGAACCTCGATGAGATTCGGGATCTCGACGATCGACGGAATCTTCCCGAAATCCTTGCGGCTGCGCCGCCCGCACTGAATCGTTCCTGCCATCTAGCCTCTCCTGGAAATAGGGTTCGTTCGCTCCAGTCGTTCCCCGCCTCGGGCTACTTGACCTGGACCGTCGCTCCCTGCTCCTCCAGCTTCTTCTTCATGTCGTCGGCCTCGGCCTTGGTCACCTTCTCCTTGACCGGCTTCGGCGCGCCGTCGACGAGGTCCTTGGCCTCCTTCAGGCCGAGTCCCGTCAGCTCGCGCACGACCTTGATGACCTGGATCTTCTTGTCACCCGCGGCCGAGAGGACGACGTCGAACTCCGTCTTCTCCTCGGTCGCCGCGCCGCCGCCCGCGGCCGCGCCCGCCGCGCCCGGCATGGCCGCGACCGCCACCGGCGCGGCGGCGGAGACGCCCCACTTTTCCTGCAGCAGCTTCGACAGCTTCGCCGCGTCGAGCAGCGAGAGCTTGTCGAGCTGTTCCGCGATTTCCTCGATCGTCGCCATGTCCGTCTCTCCTTTATATGTGCCGTCGGAGCGCCTTCGGAGGCCTCCGGCGCTCGACGGTCGGGCGAATCACGCGCCCGGCGAACTCTTTATGAGCCGCTTCCAGCGGCCTCCGCGTCCTTGCCGCGCTGACTGAGCACGTATACGAGCTCGCGCTGCGGTGCCTGCAGCAACCCGACCAGCTGAGCCATGGGGCCTTGCAGCGCGCCGACGATCTGCGAGCGGATCGCCTCTTTCGACGGCAGGTCGGCGAGGGCCTTGAGCCCGGCGGGCTCCAGCATCTGGCCCTCGACGTACCCGGCCTTGATCACCAGCGCCTGGTTCGTCCGCGCGAAGGTATGCAGCGCCTTGGCCACGGCGACGGGATCGTCTTTCGCGATGATCATTCCCGTCGGGCCCTTGAGCAGGCTCTTCACACCCGAGAGGCTCTCGGACAGCGCCAGCTTGGCGAGCCGGTTCTTCACGACCTTGTACTCGGCGGATACCGAGCGTAGCTGCCGGCGCAGATCGCTCAGCTGCTGCACGGTGAGCCCGCGGTATTCCGCCAGCAGCACGGTCTTCACGCCGCTCAACCGGCGCTTGAGATCCTCGACGCTCTCGATCTTTTCTTGCGTAGGCACGGTGTCTCCCCGTCTCAGCCGGTGGCCTTCTTGAACAGGTTGGCGACGGCCTGCGCGTCGATCGGCACGCCGGGGCTCATCGTCGACGACACGGTGAGCGTCCTCAGATATGTCCCCTTCGCGGCCGCCGGCTTCGCGCGCACGATCGCCTCGATCAGCGCCAGCGCATTGGCCGCCAGCTGCTCCGAGGTGAACGACCGCTTGCCGATCGGCGTGTGGATGTTGCCGGCCTTGTCCACACGGAACTCGACTTTGCCCGCCTTCGCCTCGCGCACCGCGCGGGCGACGTCGAACGTGACCGTGCCGAGCTTCGGGTTCGGCATGAGCCCGCGCGGGCCGAGCACCTTGCCGAGCCGGCCGACCTGACCCATCAGGTCAGGCGTGGCGATGGTGGTATCGAATTCCATGAAGCCTTCCTGCACCCGCTGCACGAGATCCTCGGCGCCCACCACGTCGGCGCCCGCCTCCCGCGCCTCGCGCTCTTTTTCACCCTTGGCGAACACCGCCACGCGCACGCTCTTGCCGATCCCGTTTGGCAGCACCACCGCGCCGCGCACCATCTGGTCCGCGTGCTTGGGATCGACACCCAGGCGGAACGAGAGATCGACCGACTCGTCGAACTTCGCCGCCGGCATCGCCTTGAGCGTCGTGATCGCCTCGTCGACCGTGTACGCTTTCGCGCGGTCCACCTTCGCCACCGCCGCGTCGTACCGCTTGCTCACCACCGTCGCCATGTCGCGCGTCTCCTCGCTTCTCGCTAAACGACTTCGATACCCATACTGCGGGCCGTGCCCTCGATGATTCGCATCGCGGAGTCGATCGTGTGCGCGTTCAGGTCGACGAGCTTGGTCTGCGCGATCTCGCGCACCTGCTGCCTGGTGACCTTGCCGATCTTGTCCTTGTGCGGCACCGCCGACGCCTTGGCGATCCCGGCCGCGCGCTTGAGCAGCACGGCCGCGGGCGGCGTCTTCACGATGAACGTGAACGATCGATCCTGGTAGATCGTCACCACGACCGGCAGGATCAGCCCCTCTTCCTTGTTGGTCTGCGCGTTGAAGCCCTTGCAGAACTCCATGATGTTGACGCCGTGCTGACCGAGCGCGGGTCCCACCGGCGGCGAAGGGTTCGCCTTGCCGGCCGGAATCTGCAGCTTCACCACCGCCTGGACTTTCTTCACTAGAGTCGCTCCACCTGGTAGTACTCGAGCTCGACCGGCGTCGGCCGCCCGAAGACCGGGACCACCACCTTCATGCGGCCGCGCTCCGGGTTGATGTCCTCGACCATGCCCTGGAAGTTGACGAACGGTCCGTCGATGACGCGCACCTTGTCGCCGCGCTGGAACACGGACTTGGGCTTCGGCTTCTCGGCGCCCGCTTCCATGTTGCGCATGATCTCGTCGACCGCCTCCGGCGAGAGCGCGACCGGCTTGTTGCCGGAGCCCACGAAGCCGGTGACCTTCGGCGTGCTCCGCACGAGATGCCAGGTATCGTCGGTCAGCTCCATCTCCACCAGCACGTAGCCCGGGAAGAATTTCTGCTCGGTCTCGCGCTTCTGCTTGTTGCGCACCTCGACGACCTTCTCCGTCGGGACGAGCACGCGCGTGATCTTCTCGCCCATGCCGAAGATCTTGGCGCGCGACTGGATCGCCTCCGCCACCTTGTTCTCGAAGCCCGAGTAGGTGTGGACGACGAACCACTGTCGGTTCGCGCCGTTGCTATCCGCGAGCGGCGCCGCTTCACTGCTCATCGAAGAATCCTTTCCACCACTTTCGACAGCGCGATGTCCACACCGCCGAGGAAGAAGGCCAGCACGACCGTCACGACGATCACGATCGTCGTGGAGTTGATGAGCTCCTGACGACTCGGCCAGGTGACCTTACGGAATTCCGCAAGCACCTCGTGCACGAACTCCCTGATCCGCGTCACGATCCCCATCGCCTCTCGACCTCTCGCACGAAGTGGCAGGGGTGGAGGGATTCGAACCCCCATCCCCCGGATTTGGAGTCCGGTGCTCTAGCCGTTAGAGCTACACCCCTGGGTCGTTACTTCGTCTCCTTGTGCGGCGTGTGCTTCTTGCACCAACGGCAGTACTTCTTGAGCTCGAGCCGGTCCGGATGCGTGCGCCGATTCTTGGTCGTCGAGTAGTTTCGGCGCTGGCACGTCGTGCAGCCGAGCGAAATGATCTCGCGTGGCATCGCCCTACTCGACGATCTCGGTCACGACGCCCGCGCCCACCGTCCGCCCCCCCTCCCGGATCGCGAACCGCAGCTCCTTCTCCATCGCGATGGGGGTGATCAGCTCGATCGACATCGTCACGTTGTCCCCCGGCATCACCATCTCCGTCCCCGCCGGCAGCGTGCACACCCCCGTCACGTCCGTCGTCCGAAAGTAAAACTGCGGCCGGTACCCGTTGAAGTACGGCGTGTGCCGCCCCCCCTCTTCCTTCGTGAGGACATACACTTCCGCTTTGAATTTCTTGTGGGGTTTGATGGACCCGGGCTTCGCGAGGACCTGGCCGCGCTGGACATCGTCTTTGTCCACGCCCCGCAGTAGGCACCCGACGTTATCGCCGGCTTGGCCTTCGTCCAGCAGCTTGCGGAACATCTCCACCCCCGTCACCACCGACTTGCGCGTCTCCGCCATCCCCACGATCTCGATCTCTTCCCCCACCTTGATCACCCCGCGCTCTACCCGCCCCGTCACCACCGTCCCCCGCCCCGTGATCGAGAAAATGTCCTCGATCGGCATCAAAAACGGCTTGTCCACCGGCCGCGGCGGCGTCGGAATGTAGCTGTCCA
>Ga0209382_10012132_pt1 | contig 10653 bp, 10 predicted proteins | sample SoiMetdeltSBSDD5_FD_187599 | JGI IMG/M metagenome (GOLD analysis project Ga0209382, IMG submission 187599) | Bulk soil microbial communities from a Populus tree surrounding site in Tennessee, USA - Soil MetaG P. deltoides SBSDD5 (SPAdes) (version 2) | ecosystem: Environmental > Terrestrial >...
TATGTTTTCTCTGCGCCTCTGCGGTGAAACCCTTTATCCCCGATACATCGAACTCCGCAGCAATCCTTCCACTTCACCGCACAAATATTCAAACGAGGGAATAACGAAAAGCAGCGGCTGCATGCTTGAGTAGTTGTAAGGCGTCGAGGCGACTTCTTCCATATCGAATGGCCGGTGTTCAACCTCCGACGTAAAGGCGTGACTTAATTCTCCGAACGATGAGAGCAGGCCCGCGCCATAAGCGCGAACGCCTTCCGGTTCCTCGATCAGACCAAATTCCAGGGTGTACCAGTAGAGCCGATCGAGAATCGCGATCTGATCGCTGTCCGCTTCCTCGGCGGCCCGCCCGATCATCAGAGAGAGTTCGACGAAATCGGGATCTGCAAACATCGGAACGTGACCGATCACTTCATGCACGATGTCCGGCTCCGGCGTGTATTCCGGACGTGAGTTGTGGCGGATGTACTGGGTGCAATTCATGATGTGCTCCGCCAGACCGCTCAGGAAAATCTTGGGCTCGATCAATCCTTCAATGGCGCGCAGACGGAATCCATGGAACCGCTCGAGGCGGTCGCTCAACTCACGTAGTTGGGGAATGTGGTCGTCGGGGATGCCGAGGCGATGACGGGCATCGACGTGGATCTCACAGGCAAACCGGTCGTGCAATGGATTCAGGCGTGTGGTAACTGCCTGCCACGTCCCGTTCTCCACCTCGGTGTACTCCACGTGCGGCGCTTCCAGGCCGTTCCGCCGGTGATACCTGGCAAGCGACGCCAGGTAGTCGCGGCGCGCCCGGTAAGCCGGGTCCTTTGCACCGGGGTGATCGAGATCCAAAATCGTTATGTCTTTTGTCGCCAGTTCCTGTTCCAAGCAAAAACTCCTTTTTCGGCCCTAAAAACGCAAAAGGCCCGCTCCTTCTCATCGAAGGAGCGGGCCAGAATCCAGTGCCGATTGTTCGGCTACCGGCGCCTCCTTCGGGTGCCGTAGTAATAGCCGTAATAATAAGGACGTGTCACAAACGTCATAAGGAACGTCAGTGTACCACAAATGAACATGGACAATTTATTAGCAAATTGACGATTTGAAATCCATCGAGCTCACTTTCCAATTGAGCGTGATTTAAACTCCAACTATAGTTATCTGTTCGCCTTTTAACATGTTTTCACACTCATAACCCGGAGATCAAAATGCGGAAACAATTGGTACTTGTGTGCGCCTTAAGCCTCGTTCTTTTGCTCACGGCTTGTGGCGGAAGTAATGAACCAGCGATTCCTACGGGCGGCGGCGGGGCAGGACAGCCGAGCGGACCGGCGGCACCGCCGCCAACGGCGACGCTTGCCGGCAAGATCGCGTTCGAGGGAACGGCGCCACCGCCCGCGAAAATTCAAATGTCTGCCGACCCCTACTGCGCGTCACATGCACAGAATCCTGTAACGGAGGATGTGAAGGTCAGTGACGGTGGTCTGGAAAACGTGATCATCTACGTCAGCAGCAAGGTCGATGCAAGCTTCCCGACTCCGACCGAGCCGGTCGAGATCGATCAGCAGAACTGCCATTACATTCCTCACGTTTTCACGATGATGGTCAACCAGCCGCTGAAAGTGAAGAACAGCGACGATACGCTGCACAACATTCACTCTTATTCCGAAGTGAATACTCAGTACAACGCCGGTCAGGCCGTGAAGGGCATGGTGAACGACACCAAGTTCGACAAGGCCGAGATGCCGGTTCCCTTCAAGTGCGACGTTCACAAGTGGATGGGTGCTTATGCAGGCGTCTTCACTCACCCGTATCACTCGGTTTCGAAAGCCGGCGGCGCTTATGAATTCAAGCTCGCCCCTGGCAAATACGAGATCACTGCGTGGCACGAGAAGTACGGTACTCAGAAGCAGGAAATCGAAGTCAAAGACGGCCAGAACCAGCTGAACTTCACGTTCAAAGCCGCGACGTCGGCCGACTAGGAAATCGGGGCCTCACCGCGGAGACGCAGAGAACTCTCCGCGTCTCTGCGGTTGACTGCCCCCAGCTCGCGTAATCCTTATCATGTCTCAAAGTAATTCCGCAGGCGCAAACATCGGATTACATCGGTTTGCGGTCTTCACAACCATTACGACAGTCGTGCTGATTTTCGTCGGCGGGCTGGTCACCAGCACCGAGTCCGGGCTCTCCGTGCCGGATTGGCCGACCACCTACGGCTGGAACATGTTCACGTTTCCGTATTCAAAATGGGTCGGCGGCATCTTTTACGAGCACAGCCACCGGCTTTTAGCATCGTTTGTGGGTTTTCTAACGATCGTCCTGACGGTTTGGACCTGGATGAAGGAATCCCGCAAGTGGGTCCGCTGGCTCGCGGCTGCCGCACTTGCAACCGTGATCATGCAAGGAATACTCGGCGGACTCACCGTCAAGTTCCTGCTTCCGACGCCAATATCTACGGCGCATGCCTGTCTGGCTCAAACATTCTTCTGTCTGATTATTTCGATCGCGCTTTTTACATCGGAGGACTGGAAGGCCGGTTTGCCGACAGTTGAGGAACAAACCGGAGGTGTTCGTCTGACGACGCTGTGTGCCATGACGACGGGCGCAATTTACCTCCAGTTGATCGTTGGCGCGCTAATGCGGCACATGTCTGCCGGTCTGGCGATCCCCGACTTCCCCCTGGCCTTTGGCCGAATCATTCCGCCATTCACGTCGGACAAGATCGTGGTCCACTTCGCACATCGAATGGGCGCCGTGATTGTGACCGCGATGATCGTATGGACGTTCTCACGAATTCGCCGGGCTTATTCAGAGCATCCGACTCTGTACCGCCCCGCCGTGGTCATGTTCGTGCTTGTGATCGCTCAGTTGACGCTTGGCGCGTTCACGGTCTGGACGGCAAAAAGTGTCATCCCGACGACAGCCCATGTGGCGACGGGCGCGATGACACTCGGTGCATCGTTCTTTCTGACGGTTCGCGCGTTTGGTTCGGTGGTCAAACGGAGACCCGCGCTCATTTATCCGTTTAGGGAACCCGCATGGAAGTAGGCCAGGTCAGCGTAGCGGGCAGCCGCACGCGCGTGACGGATTTCATTCTCCTGACAAAACCCAACATTACGTTTATGGTGTTGATCACCACGGTCGTCGGGTTCTACCTGGGTTCTCGCGAAAGCATCAATTTCTTGTTGTTGATCAACACGATTATCGGGACCGCGCTTATCGCAGGGGGCGCCAGCGCGCTGAATCAATACGTCGAACGGCATCTCGATGCGCGAATGGTCCGAACCCGAACTCGACCGCTACCGGACGGGCGTCTATTGCCATCGGAAGCGCTGGCATTCTCAACGATCATTTCCGTCATCGGCACCCTCTATCTCAGTTTCTTCGTGAACGTTCTGACCGGATTGCTCGGACTGCTCACATTGACCGCCTACATTTTCGTATACACACCCCTGAAGACGCGTACCACCCTTTGTACTTTGATCGGCGCAATTCCCGGCGCAACGCCGCCGATGATGGGATGGACCGCATCGACCGGAAACATCGACGCAGCGGCGCTTTCGTTGTTCGGCATTCTCTTCCTCTGGCAGATGCCGCACTTCTTTTCGATTGCGTGGATATTCACGGAAGATTATGCGCGAGGCGGTTTCGTGGTGCATCGCAGTGGAGAGAGCACCGGACGGCAGATCGTACTCTTCTGTTGCGCGCTGATTCCCGTCAGTCTGCTGCCGACCCTGTTTGGTGTCACCGGAATGTGGTACCTGCTGGGCGCCATCCTGCTAGGTTTCGTTTACCTCGGTTACGGCTTCGCGCTTTCACTGTTCCGCTCAACCTCGCATGCACAGCGACTTCTCCGTATCTCCGTGTTGTACCTTCCTGTTCTGCTGGTTCTCATGATGCTGGACAAGATCTGATGATTCGCTTTGGTTACCGCATTGGCTTTGCGTTGATGGCTGTGGGTCTCATCGGTATGGGTATCATCCGTATGCAATCAGAACGTGCCGGGAATGCCACCGCCGATGCGGATTACGGCGTCGTACCTCCGTTCTCGCTCGTCGAAGCGGAGGGCCGAACGGTTGACCTTCAGGAGTTTCAAGGCAAGGTCTGGATCGCAGACTTCATCTTTACGTCTTGTGCCGGCATGTGCCCGATGATGACCAGCCAGATGCGCAAACTTCAGGATGCCCTGCCTCAGGACATCCGGCTTGTGTCGTTTTCTGTCGATCCTGCCCGGGACACTCCGGCCGTGCTGGCGGACTATGCCCATCGTTTTGGCGCAAATCGAGAGCGTTGGCTTTTTGTTACGGGCGATCGTCAGTCGATGTACGACCTGTCCATCAAGGGTTTTAAGCTTGGGGTCGATGATAAACAAGGGACCGAGGCAGAACCGATCACGCACAGCTCGCGGTTCGTTCTGGTGGATAAAGATGCTCGCATTCGCGGGTACTACAGCGGAAGCGAGGAGGAAGATCTCAAGCGGCTTATCGAAGACGCGAAACGGTTATTATGAGTATCACCGATCTACCGGCCGTAAATGCTGCGCTGAACCTCACGTCTGCCATCCTGGTCGGCACTGGCATCTATTTCATTAAGAAAAAGAATATTCGCGCGCACAAGGCGTGCATGCTCGCCGCTCTTGGCGTGTCCGTAGTGTTTCTCACTTCCTATTTGTTCTATCACTACCACGTCGGCTCGGTACGCTTTACCAAAGAGGGCTGGCTGCGCAGTGTTTATTTTCCCCTGCTGCTGTCACATACCGTGCTGGCCGCAGTGATCGCTCCAATGGTCCTTCGCACTTCATACCTCGGCTTGAAAAATCGGCTCGTTCAGCACACGCGCAGCGCCCGCTGGACGTTTCCCACCTGGATGTACGTGTCGATCACCGGCGTGATCGTGTACCTCATGCTTTACCAGCTTTAATAATTCCCGGCTACCTGGGGACCGCTTTCCGGACCAGATCCATCAGCGTGGTGGCCTGGTTGAGGAGCAGCTTCTCAGTTTCCGGCGGCATGTTTCCGCGCGCCGCGAGCTTCCGCGTTTGGTCGATATAAGACTGAATGCCCGTTGCGGCGTCCTCAAACTTTTCCTTTCCGTTTGCGGCATTCCCCGGAGTGTAAGCTTCGGCGATCAGTTTCGTGACTCCATCCATGATTCTCACCAGGGTGTCGCCATCCTTGATGGCAAGGAATCGTGTCTGGTTGCCGAGGAGTTGCGACGACGGATTTTTCGGAAACTGGTAAACGTCGGCACAAAGCGGACCACACGCGAGCTGCATTCCCCAGATGGAACGCTTCGCGCGATCGATGGTTTCGGCGGCATCGGCGGGAAGCAGAAAACCGGCCCTGACCAGGGCTTGTGATGCGGTGGTCACTTTCGCCACGTAGCGGTCGTGGCTCGGATAAAGTGTGTTCAACTTCGCGGCTTCGAAAGGCAGATGGGTGCCGCCAAGGCCGCAGTTGAGTGCCGACTCAGTGGCAACCGGCACTTCAATTTCGGCGAGGCGGATGCCTCCAATCGCGTTTCCGTGTTCGTCCCGTTTGATGACTTCGAGCAAAGGGCCACCTCCGCGTCCACGACCTCCACGTTCGGCTGCCGGAGCTGCGGCTTCACGTGTCGCGACAGCCGCTTCATCAAACGCCAGATTCGGCGAATGCGGCGGTGCAACTCCATTCTTCTTCCATTTCACCAGCGCATCCGTTGCCGCGTTATACACGAACCGAATCTCCACTCGGGATCGCGCGGACGTCGCACAAGCATCCACGGCATCGCGTTGCAAATCCCGCTGCAGGATTGCCGCACGGGACAACAGCGAATACTGTTCCGAATGGGTCGCTCCCGTTACCTTCCAGACTCGGAGCTTCTCCAGGTCCGCCTGCCTTCGGCTCTCGTTGCGCTCCGTTTCGCTGAGCACGGTAATAATCGGAATCGTCAAATCCTCGCGGAGCGGCGAATAGCTCGGTGGAACTGTCAGTAGCGCAGCATCAAAAACAGGATTACGATGATGCACCGCGTTCAGGTAGCCAATCAGGCGAGACGCCGACTGCGATTGACCGGCGGCGATAACATACGTTGGCCGCAAGCCGCCCAGAACCTCGGGCACTTTTCGGACTGCGGCCGCAGACTGGCCATAGATGTCGTTGGCTAACCCGTCCCCGGTCACTTTTCCGCTCGCCGTGACGTCCATTGTTCCGTAACGCTTCGGGCTCCAAACCTTCAGTCCGGTCATTGGATTCGAGACACCGGTGTCTTGTACGGACACTCCCACCCATGCGTACCCTTCACGGATGAAGAATTCCTTCTGGTACAACCACAGCACGTCGACGTCGTACTGGTTCGTCACGTTCAGCCATTCAACAATCACCACACCATTGAAGCGGGAGGGAGTCGCCGGCCGCCGTACGAGGAAGCGGGACTTGTAGGGATAGCTGCCGCTAATCTCGGCGTTCTTTCCGAATTCGGCGGAGGAATAGGTATTGGCCGTTCCTTCGAAAAAGAATTCCTCTTCGACATAGCCGAAGTTCTTGAGAACAATGTCGGTGGCGAAGAACGGATAGTTACGGCCCACCGAACCCGGCACGTCACTCGGGATCCGGACGACCCTGGGCGCCGGCACTTCCGCGGATTGAAGTTTCGTGGCGCCAGTGCAGATCAAAGCTGCAGCAAGAAAGAGACAACGCCAACTCAGATTGGAGAATCCATGCGACCGACTCATATTGCTCCTCCGGCATGCTGCGTGTTGTCCGAACACCATACACATGTCCCGGGACGGCAATCAAGGAGGGAGAAAAGCCGGTTAACACCGTCTAATTCATTGTCCTGCTAAGCTGAAATCATAGAGCTAAGAAGCACGATAGGAGGCTCCAGGTGAAACGTTTTCTGGGCTTATTAATTTCGGGAGCGCTCATCGCAGGTCCTGCCACTGGGATCGCGATGGCTCAAGAGGCAGTGAAGGACGCGGCAAAAGACGTTGGAAAAGGTACCAAGAAGGCCGTAGAAAGTACCGGTAAGGCTGTCGGAAAGGCAACAAAGAAGGGGGCTAAGGCGACAGAAAAGGGCGCAAAAAAAGCAGCAAAGGGAACCAAGAAGGGCGTCAAAAAAGCAGGAGAAACGGTGAATCCGAAGAATTGGTAAGGCTGTATTTTGCTGCGTAAGGCGTGGACGCTGAATGCGCTCACGCTGTAGGCGGGACTACGGTGGACGCGAGCGTGTCCAGGGCCTCCAGGAGCTTGTCTGAGGTCACGGGCTTCAGAAGATGCAAGGCGAACCCTGCTTCATCACTAAGGTGTTTATCGTGGTCACGGCCGTAGCCCGTGACGGCGATGAGAACCGGCGCAGACTGTCCCAGGCGAGTACGGAATTCGCGAGCCAGCGTGTAGCCGTCCATCACGGGCAAGCCGATGTCGAGTATTGCGATGTGCGGCCGAAAGGTGTCTGCCAGGGACAATGCCTTCAACGGGTCATTGGCGATCTGAACATCGTATCCGGAAGTGGATAGAAGAAACTCGAACATCTCCGCAGCGTCGCGGTTATCGTCCACCACCAGAATGCGCCGGCCCCGAACATCGGCACGCCTGCGTTCGGCGGTCCCGTCCGGTTCGTGAGTTGGAAGGACGGTCGCCGTCCACGCCGGCAACCGCACCGAGAACTCGCTACCGCAATCAGGTCCGTCGCTGTGCGCTGTGATCGTCCCTCCATGCAACGCCGTGAGCGTTCGCGCCAGTGACAGGCCCAGTCCCAGACCGCCATCGGAGTTGTCCCGGCTATGTCCGCCTTGCACGAACATCTCGAATACTTGCGGCAGGAGGGTCGCGTCGATACCGATTCCGTTATCGCGTACTCGGAGAACGATCTCCTTGTTTTCGCGCGCAGCCGTCACGTCTACGCGTCCGCCGGAAAGTGTGTAGCGAGCGGCATTCGTAAGCAGGTTACTGATGACCTGGGTAAGGCGGACCTCATCGGCTTCAATGCACAGACCTTTGGAGGGTACGGCGAGGTTGAGCTGGTGTTGCCGTCGCTCGAACAGAGGCCCCGTCGCTTCGACTGCCTTCGCCACCACGCTTGCCAGTTCGAGCGGTCTTTTGGCGAGCGTGACTTTTCCGCGCGCCACGCGGGAGACATCCAGGAGGTCATCGACGAGTCGCGCCAGGTGTTCGGCCTGACGAACGATCACCTCTCGTTCGCGCGGCGTCGCTACATCACCGCGTTGTTGCATCAACTGAGCCGCGGTGAGGATGGGTGCGAGAGGATTACGGAGCTCGTGCGACAGGAGCGCCAGAAAATCGTCTTTGCGACGATCCGCTTCGCGCATGGCGGCCTCCGCCAGCTTGAGTCGAGTGACGTCGACGAAGGCGCCAATTGCCCCGCGCGGCGCGCCGGTGGGATCGCGCAACGGGACGGCGCTGCCGCACAGGTAAGTCACCTGTCCGTCGTCGAAATGGAGTTGTGTTTCCTGGTTTCTTGCTTCGAGGCCTCGGGCAGCACGCTGCAGCGGCAGCTCTTCGGGCGGAATCTCTTTATCACCGGCGAACACCTTGAAGTGGCCGGTCGACGCAGGATCGCCTGCCGTCTTGGAAAGGTTCTCGCCCGGATGACTGCGCAAAAGCTCCAATCCGGCTTTATTGCCGCGCATCTCGCGACAGTCGGGATCTTGCGAAATCAACACCGCCGCGGGCACAGCATCCATCAGGGCGGCAAGCTCGTCGGCACGCGCTCGTGCGAGCGCCTCACTTCGTCGCAGCGCGGCCTCGGTAGCTAGACGCTCGGTTGCATCAGTCGCAACATTGATGATACAGGGCTCGCCGCCGAAGTCGATCCGGGCACTGGCGATAACGAGCGTGAGCGCACGCCCGTCCTTCGTTCTATAAGGGACCTCGGCGGCGGGTGTCGACTCTTGCAGGTGAGCGCAGATCGAGGCGCGTTGCTCCCCAGTCCAAATACCAAGTGTGACGGCCGTTTTCCCCACAACTTCCTCTCGGGAAAACCCCGTCAACTTCAAGAAGGCGTCATTGACGTTCAAATAGGTCCCATCGGACAGCCGTGTGATCGCCGTTGGCTGCGGATTGAGATGAAAAACCGTCTCGAACCTTCGCTCGGACACGCGAAGTGCCTCTTCTATCCGACGACGATCGTGAATATCGAACGCTGCGGCCACCCAGCGCGTGACGACACCGTTCTCGTTCTGCACGGGCACCACACGACACAGGTGATGACGATAGAACCCTTCCTTATTTCGGATCCGGTACTCCATCTCGCATGCAGAGGACGTCGCGAGAGCTTCCCCAAAAGTCCGCTGGATTGCCTCGCGGTCATCAGGATGTACTGCGGCCAAAGCTCCCTTGTCCTTGAGCGACTCCTCCAGGCTCAAACCGGTCAACTCCAGCCATCGAGCGTTGACCCACTCCAGCTGCCCTTGAGCATCGCACGTCCAGATAACCTGGGGCAGCGCGTCGGCGAGCTTCCGGTATTCGACTTCACTCTTCGCCAAGGATGTGCCGGGCTTAGTCATAGTTAGGGTAAAAATCCGAGCATACCGACATTCGCTATTGGAATCGGCATATCTTGCAGTGTGGGAAGAACATTTTCAAGGATCATCAGCGACAAAGACTTTTCTTCGTCATCCGTGAAATCTGTGGCCACCTTCCCGTTATGACTTGACGGTATAGTATACTGACTGGCGAGTCAGTTTATGCGTACCAAGAAAGACGTCGTTCAGGAGTTCCGGAAATCCGAGTTACTGCGCGCCGCCAGGACTGTGTTTAGCCGGAGCGGATTTCACGATGCCACGATCGACGATATCGCCGCCGAGGCGGGCGTCGCGAAGGGCACGGTTTATCTTTACTTCCAATCCAAGCAAGACATCTATCTGGCCGCGCTTCGCGACGGCATCAAGATGCTCAATGACGAGATGCGTACTCAGGCGGCCACTCGCGGCTCGGCCAAAGACCGCCTGAGGAACCTGATTGCCACAAAGATTTCATTTTTCGACGCCAATCTCGATTTCTTCCAGATTCTTCAGTCCGAACTGAGCCGTGTCGAAGCAGCCATCAGCCAGTGCCGGGACCTCTATTTTGAACAAGTCGAAATCATTGAGGGCGTGCTTCAGGATGGCATTCAGGAAGGAGACATCAAGAAGCTCAACACGAAGAAGGCAGCATTCGCAGTCGCGGATCTCACCAAGGGAGTCGTGATTCAACGCGTACTCGGATGGTCTAAAACGCGGATGAATGATGAAATCGACTTCACGTTGAATCTGTTGTGGAAAGGCATCGCGAAATGAAAGTCCTGATGCGCTTTACTGCGCTCTTAATAATTCTGGCATTTCCTTTCCTTAACTCTCACGCGCAAGCGCCCATCGCTCTGTCGATGTCGGACGCCATTGATCGCGCACTCCGATACAACCTGGGCATCACCTCGGCAACGCAAGAGGAGCGCGTTCGCGCCGCTGACCGCGTGAAGGCGCTGTATGACATGTATCCGAAAGTCGCGGGGCAACTGGCAGGGGTTCAGCAACAGATCAACCTGGCGGCTTTCGGCTTTGGTGGATTTCCGGGTATCTCGTCCGTAGTCGGACCGTTCTCGCTCGTGGATGCACGCGCGCGGATGACACAATCGGTTTTCGATAGAAAACTCGTCCACGATTTGCGCGAAGCTCGAGAAAACGAACACGCGGCGGCT
>Ga0209382_10012133_pt1 | contig 10652 bp, 9 predicted proteins | sample SoiMetdeltSBSDD5_FD_187599 | JGI IMG/M metagenome (GOLD analysis project Ga0209382, IMG submission 187599) | Bulk soil microbial communities from a Populus tree surrounding site in Tennessee, USA - Soil MetaG P. deltoides SBSDD5 (SPAdes) (version 2) | ecosystem: Environmental > Terrestrial >...
TCGATGACGACGACCGGGATCCGGGACAGGGCGGTCAGGTCCGCCGCCGCCAGCTCGCTGGTCACCACGATCGTCGCCCGGCGACCCGCGGTGGCCAGCTCACGGGCCCACGCGGCCGGACGGTTCGCCCCGGAGCTGGGCTGCCCGCGCGGACGCGCGCTGACGACGACGGCGACGCCGGCCTCTGCCGCGCCCTCCAGAACGCCCTGCAACACCTCGGTGTGATAGGCGTTGAGCTGGCCGTGGAAGAGCAGCTCGATCGTCGGGGAGGGGGCCGGGTTGACCCGGCGGGCGACGTAGTTGTGCTCGTCGAGGAGGTCCTGGACGAGCGCCCGGGTCGCCGGGGCGACGTCGTTGCGGCCGTTGAGCACCTTGGAGACGGTCGCGACGGACACGCCCGCCGATGCTGCGACGTTGGCCAGCGTGGCTCGTCGGCTCCTGGTCGCCACGGCGGCTCTCCTCTCCTACACGGCGGCGTCGGCCGCGACCGGGTTGAGCTCCACCGGCGTGACGAGCTGGCGGTCGTGGCCGACCACCCGCAGGGAACCGGTGAGCCGCACGCGACCCCGGCAGGGCAGGTCCGCGGATGACGCCCCGGCCATCACCTCGATGTCTCCCGGCTCGACGATCCGCTCGAGCCGCCGGTTCGGGTAGGCCGTTCGGTCGGCGTGCACCCGGAAGGTCACGTCGACACCTTCGCCGGGCGCCAGCCCGACGCGGGCGAACCCGGCGAGCTGCCTCACCGGGCGGACGACCTGCGCGACGACGTCGTGCAGGTAGAGCTGGACCACTTCCTCCCCCTCCCGCAGCCCCGTGTTGCGGACCCGGACCGAGACGGTGAACTCGCCGTCGGTGGGCACCTCGGCATCGCCGATGCGCAGGTCCTCAACCTGGAAGGTCGTGTAGGAGCCGCCGTAGCCGAACGGGTAGAGAGGGGTCGCGTCCAGCGTGCTGATCCCGGCGCTCTCGCGACCCCCGAGGGGCGGCTGGAGGTACGTGCCGGGCTGCCCGCCGGGACGCTTCGGGATCTGCACGGGCAGCTTCCCGCTCGGCTGGATCCGGCCGGACAGGATGCCGGCGATCGTCGGCCCTCCCTCCTCACCCGGCATGAACGCCTGCACCAGGCCGGCGGCGCGGCCGTGCACGTCGCCGAGCGCATAGGGACGGCCGGAGACCACCACCACGACCACCGGCGTCCCGGTCTGCAGGAGCTCGCGCACCAGGTCCGCCTGTACCCCTGGGAGCCGGAGATCCTCGGCGTCGCAACCTTCGCCGGACGACCCGCGTCCGAACAGGCCGGCGAGGTCGCCGACGAAGGCCACACAGAGGTCGGCCTCGCGGGCCGCGGCGAGGGCGGCCGTGAAGCCCGACCGGTCCGCTCCCTGCACCTGGCACCCTTGCTCGTGGACGATCTCGACACCCGGCAGCTCCGCCGCCACGGCATCGACCGCGGTCTGCACCTCGAGCCCCAGCCCGAGACCCGAGTGGCGTGGCAGCACGTGGTTGGGGAAGGCGTAGCAGCCCATGAACACGTGCGGGTCGGCGGCGCAGGGCCCGATGACGGCCACCCGGCGGAGCGCCGGTCGCCCGTCGCCGAGCAGCGGCAGCGCCGACCCGGCCTCGAGCAGGACGACCGACCGCTCGGCCATCTCCCTGGCCAGGGCGCGGTTGGCCGGCGAGTCGAGGTCGGCGGCGGCCGCAGCGGCCACCGAGCCCTCCGGAGTCCAGTTCGGGTCGAGCAGGCCGAGCTGCACCTTCTGGGTCAGGAGGCGCCGGGCGGCGCGGTCCACCAGGGCCTGCGGCAGCTCGCCCCGCCGCACCCGCTCCACCAGGCCGGGGCCGAAGCCGATGGTGTCCGGCAGCTCGACGTCGATGCCGGCGGCCAGCGCCTGGGCGCCGGCGTCGTCGGTGTCGGTGGCGATGCGGTGCATCGTCGCGAGGAAGGGCACGGCCCAGTAGTCCGACACGACGCTGCCCTCGAATCCCCAGTCCTCCCGCAGCAGGTCGGTGAGCAGCCAGTGATCCGCGGCCGCGGGGACCCCGTCCACGTCGGAGTAGGAGTTCATCACCGAGCGGGCGCCGCCCAGGGCCACGGCCGCCTCGAACGGCGGCAGGATGACGTCCATGAGCTCGCGCCGGCCCATCGACACGGGTCCGTGGTTCCGCCCCGTCCGGGCGGCGGAGTACCCGGCGAAATGCTTCAGGGTGGCGATGACGCCGGCGCTCTGCAGGCCCCGCACGTAGGCGGCACCGAGCACCGAGACGAGGTAGGGATCTTCGCCCATGGTCTCCTCGACGCGGCCCCAGCGGTAGTCGCGCACGACATCCAGCACCGGCGACAGCCCCTGATGCACGCCGACGGCCGCCATGTCGCGCCCGATCGCGGCGGCCATCCGCTCGACGAGGTCGGGGGCGAACGTCGCCCCCCAGGCGATCGCCGCGGGGTAGACCGTGGCCCCGAAGGTCGTGAACCCGGTCAGGCACTCCTCGTGGACCAGCGCCGGGATGTGCAGGCGGGAGGCGTCGAGGACGACCCGCTGCTGCCTCACCAGCTCCGCCGCGCCGTCGACGGCGGTCACCGGGGCGCTGCCGAAGACCCGGGTGAGATGGCCCAGCCCGTGGCGGCTCGCCGCTTCGAGCGACAGCGCCGCCCCGGCCGCGAACACGTCCTCCATCGGCGCGACGGCGAGCCCGGCGTCGCGGTCCGCGGCCGACCCCTGGCTGGAGTCGGCCTCGGCACCCGGCTCCTGCCTTCCGATCCACCGACTGCCGAGCTGGGCCACCTTCTCCTCCAGGGTCATCTGCTCCAGCAGGAGGTCGACCCGGTCGGCGGTCGGAAGCGTCGGGTCCTGCCACCGGGGCGTCACCCGGTCCGCGATGGGGGTCGGGTCCGATCTCGTCACCAGAGCCTCCTCGACGGTGATCGCTGTTCGAAAGGTTTCGAGCGGTTCGGCACGGTCTTGACAGGCTACCTCGACCTTTCTACCGTAATTTGCGCGGTACGGCCGAAAGTGTAGAGCTTGGCGCGAATTGAGCAGGGGCGCGCGGGCGGGCTGGGCTCCCACCGCCGTCGCAACCGCGTCAGACGACCGACTGGCCGCGGGAGGCCGCGGCTCCGAGTACGGGAGATCACCGTGGACTCCAGGACCTTGTCTCGGCGTCACTTCCTCGGCCTGGTCGCGGGCACCTCCGCCGGCGTGGCGCTCGCCGGCTGCGGCAGCTCCGGCCCCAGCGACAAAGGCAGCGGCGGGGGCGGCGGCGGCACCGCCGCCGGCGCGGCCAGCTACTGGTTCCTCACCGTCAACCCCGGTGAGCAGATCCGCCAGGACTCCGTCGACCGGTTCAACCAGGCGAACCCCAATACTAAGATCAAGGTGACGAAGTTCGCGAACGACGCCTACAAGACGAAGATCAAGACGGCCATCGGCGCCGGCCAGGCGCCCACGATCATCTGGGGCTGGGGCGGGGGCGGTCTGCGCAGCTACGTCCAGGCCAGCCAGGTGGAGGACCTCACCTCGTGGTTCGCCGAGAACGCCGCGGTCAAGGACCGCCTGTTCCCTTCGTCCTTCGGCGCCGCGACGATCGACGGCAAGATCTACGCGATGCCGGCCGAGACGGTCCAGCCCATCGTGCTCTACTGGAACAAGAAGGTCTTCGACAAGGTCGGCGTCGAGCCGCCCCAGTCCTGGGGCGACATCATGAGCCTGGTGCCGAAGTTCAACGACGCCGGCGTCGCCCCCATCTCCCTCGGCGGCCAGTCGCGGTGGACGAACATGATGTGGCTGGAGTTCCTCTTCGACCGCATCGGCGGCCCCGAGGTGTTCCAGGCGGTCTTCGACGGCGAGAAGGACGCCTGGTCCAACCCGGTGTCTATCGAGGGCCTGACCAAGGCGCAGGAGCTCATCAAGGCCAACGGCTTCATCAAGGGCTTCTCCTCCATCACCGCCGACTCCAACGCCGACCAGGCACTGCTGTACACCGGCAAGGCCGCGATGATGCTCCACGGCACCTGGACCTACGGGAGCATGTCCGAGCAGGGCGGCGACTTCGTCAGCGGCGGCAACCTCGGCTGGATGAACTTCCCGCCGGTCGAGGGCGGCAAGGGCGACCCGACCAACACGGTCGGCAACCCCGGCCAGTACTACTCGATCTCGTCCAAGGCCACGGATGCGGAGAAGGAGACCGCCAAGAAGTTCTTCGCCACCGCCGTGCTCTCCGACGCCGAGGTCAAGGAGTGGCTCGACGCCGGCGCGGTGCCGATCGTCAGGGGCGCCGACGCCCAGCTCGGCTCCTCGAAGGACACCGAGTTCCTCAAGTTCGTCTACGGCATCGCCAGCAACGCCAAGGTCTTCGCCCAGTCCTGGGACCAGGCCCTCAGCCCCACCGCGGCCGAGAAGCTGCTCGACAACATCGCCAAGCTCTTCCAGCTGTCGATCACGCCGCAGCAGTTCGCCAACAACATGAACCAGGTCATCGGGCAGTGACGACCCTGGCTCCGCCCGCCGCGCCGGGAACGCGGCGCACGTCCTCGCGGGGCGGCGGGCGGAGCCGCTCCCTCATCTGGATGGCGCTGCCGGCCCTGCTCGTCTTCGTGGCGTTCGCCGTCGTGCCGCTGGTGGGCGTGCTGCTCCTCAGCTTCACGTCATGGGACGGCATCGGCGTGATCCGGCCGGCCGGCTTCGCCAGTTGGCGGTCCGTCCTCACCGACCCGGGCCTGCCGCACGCGCTCTGGGTGACGTTCGTGGTCATGGCCCTGTCGTGGGCGGTGCAGACCCCGCTGAGCCTCCTCCTCGGGGTGTTCCTGGCCGGGCACCAGCGGTACCGCGAGTTCCTGGCGGTGCTGTTCGTCATCCCGTTGCTGCTGAGCTCGGCGGCCATCGCCATCACCTACAAGGCCCTGCTCGACCCCAACTTCGGCCTCGGCGCCGGGTTGCACCTCCCGCTGCTGACCCAGGACTGGCTCGGGGAGCCCACGCTTGCCATGGCCGTGATCATCTTCGTGGTGTCGTGGCAGTACATCCCGTTCCATACCCTCATCTACCAGGGCGCCGTCCGCCAGATCCCGAGGTCGATGTACGAGGCGGCCATGCTCGACGGCGCGGGACGGGTGCGCATGTTCTTCAGCATCACCCTGCCGCAGCTGAAGTACACGATCATCACCTCCTCGACCCTCATGGTCGTCGGGTCGCTGGTGTTCTTCGATCTCATCTTCGTCCTCACCGAGGGCGGACCTGGAGACGCCACCCGGGTGCTGGCGCTGGACATGTACAAGGTGGGGTTCCAGGCCAACCTCATGGGCCAAGCCAGCGGCATCGCCGTCATCCTGGTGGTCCTCGGTCTGGGGCTGGCCCTGCTCCTGCGCCGGATCGGCGGCGGCGGCTCGAGCGCGAGCCAGCTGGAAGGCCTCTGAGATGGCGACGACGCTGCGTGCCGGGACCCGTGAGACCGCGGGAGGCCGGCGGCGCCGCTCGCATGGTCGCGGCGCTCGCCGCCCCAACTGGCTGGGCGGGGCGGCGGGCTGGCTCTGGCTCTTGATCGTTATCGTGCCCATCTACTGGATCGTGATCACCAGCTTCAAGACCCAGAGCAACTACTTTCTGACAAACCCGTTCGCGCCCCCCACCGAGCCGACGCTGGAGAACTACAGGCTCGTCATCGAGAACGACTTCATCCGCTACTTCGTCAACAGCGCCATCGTCACCCTGGGCGCGGTCGTGCCCGCGGTCCTCGTCTCCTTCATGGCCGCCTACGCCATCGTGCGGGCCGCCGACGACCGCCGGATGCTGCGGTGGGTCAACTCACTGTTCCTCATGGGGCTGGCGATCCCGCTGCAGGCGGCCATCATTCCGGTCTACCTCATCGTCATCCGCCTGCACATGTACGACACCCTGGCGGCGATCATCTTGCCGTCGATCGCGTTCGCGATCCCCCTGTCGGTGCTCGTGCTCTCCAACTTCATCCGGGACGTGCCCAAGGAGCTCTTCGACTCCATGCGGGTGGACGGCGCCAGCGAGTGGAGCACGCTGCGGCACCTGGCCTTCCCACTGACCCGGCCGGCGCTGGTCACGGTCGGCATCTACGACGGCCTGTTCATCTGGAACGGGTTCCTCCTGCCGCTGATCCTCACCCAGAGCCCGAACCAGCGCACCCTGCCGCTCGCGTTGTGGACGTTCCAGGGCCAGTACGGCGTCAACGTGCCCGCCGTCCTCGCGTCCGTCCTGCTCACCGCCCTGCCGATCCTCGCCCTCTACGTCCTTGGCCGCCGCCAGCTCCTCAGCGGGCTGACCGCGGGATTCAGCAGGTAGGCGGCCTCTCGGCCGTCGACGAGGACATCCAGGCGCACCGCCGGAACGAATACCACAGGAGAAGGCCGCCTGCGAGGCCGAGCCGAGGGCTCGCACGGTGGCCGACACTGACGTCGTTCGCCTCACCTCGCAGGTGGGGTCGGGTGGAGATGCTGCATGAGGACACCATGTCCAGAAGCCGAGCGGGCAGGGCATGACGCCCGCCCCCTCCTCGCACCAGGCGGCCTGACCCACGACCCTCCTGCCAGCCTGGGAGCCGTGGGCCGCGCCGTGTGGAGGACCATCGTCGAGGCCGGGTCCTGCCAGGACACTGACGCCCTGGTGTTGGAGCGGTACTGCCAGCTCCACGACCGCCGTGCGGTGCTCCTGGCCCTGGTGGGCACCGAGGGCTACGTCGTGCCCGGCGCCAAGCAGCCGTCGACGGCCCATCCGGCCATCCGGCTGGCCCACGACATCGAGGCGCAGATGACCCGGCTGGAGTCGGTGCTCGCCCTCAACCCTGCAGCTCGTGCCCGCCTGGGGCTCGCTGCCACCGGGGATGACCCTCCTGCGGACCTCCTCGCAGGAGCCTGAGCCCGGCCGGGTTGTCGTCCGATCGCCGCCAGCCAGCGTCACCGAGCCGTCCATGATGCGCCTGGAGCCCGACGCCCGCCGGCTCCTGAGGCAGGCCGCCAGCTGTCGGGACTTCCCGGGTAGGGGAACCATCGGCCGGGACTGCTGGTTGTCCTCTTGGGCCCGCGCTCCGCGCGGCCCAGTCCGACCGGCTACGCCCAGGAGACCCTGTCATGAGGAAGGCACTGGCCAGCGCGGCACTCCTCGCCGCGCTCACCGTGGCCGCGGCGGCCTGCGGTGGCAACGACAACGAGTCGTCCGGGACCGCGGCGCCGGCGGCGCCGGCGACCACGGCCGCCCAGGCGACCGGCGGGGCCACCGTCGCGGTGGCCAGCAGCAAGCTCGGCGACATCCTGGTGGACGGCGAAGGCCGCACCCTGTACGCCTTCACCAAGGACAAGGGTGACCAGTCGGTCTGCAGCGGTGACTGCGCCACCAGCTGGCCGGCGCTGACCGGCACCGCCGGCGCCGGGACCGGCGTCCAGGCCACGCTGCTGTCCACCAGCATGCAGGCCGGCGGCAAGTCGCAGGTGACCTACGGCGGCAAGCCGCTGTACCACTTCGCCGGCGACGCCAAGCCGGGCGACACCAACGGCCAGGGCGTCGGGAACGTGTGGTTCGCCCTCACCGCCAACGGCGAGCTGGTCAAGCAGAAGGCGACCGGCGGCGGCTATCCCTGATCCTCCGGCATCGCCATCATCGCGGCAGAGGCGATCATTCACCTCGGCCGGTAGCGGGTATGGCTGAACTCGCCCTTGCCGAAGGCCAGGACCTTGGTGGGCTTCACCACGAACACCAGCACAGGACCGTGGGCGTCGGCGTCGGCCTGGGCGAAGCCGCCCTCGGCCACCTCGAACCGCCATTGGCCGCTCCACTTGGTGGCCCAGGCAGCGGCGAGCCGTTCGAGCATGGCCCGCTCGGTCACGCGCTGGGCCTCGCCCTCGACCATCACGTCCAGTCCCTGGTCCCACCGGTTACAGCCGGTGGTCATGACGACGTGGGGGTTCGCGGCCAGGTTCACGGCCTTCTGCTCCCCTGGGCCGGTGGTGAAGTGCACGGCGGCGTCCAGCCACACCGACACCAGTGGCGTGACATGGGGTCGCCCGTCGGCGCGGACCGTTGTCAGCCACGACAGCTGGGCCGTCTCCAACACCGCTCGAGCCTTGGCCCACGGCGTCGCCTTGGCGCCGGGGTCGCTGAACCGCTCGTCGAGCTCGGTCACGGGTTCCTGCATCGCCGTTCCTCTCGTCGAAGGCCACGTTGCGCCGTGCGGGATGCCGACGTCGGCAATGACATGATCCTCCGATGCTGCGACGGCTAGATGATCAGGCCGGGCCGTCGGTCGCGGTGCGTGGCCGGCGTGCCGCTTGCCTGCTGGGTGGGGGTGGGAGCTAGCCTTGCTCATGGCCGGGATGCCGCCGGTGGCGGCGAACTTCGGGGTCGGCTCCTGGATCGAGCGTCGAGCCAGGATCGCCCCGCATCGGGTGGCGCTGGTGGGTGACGAGCGCTCATACACCTATGCGGAGCTGGCCCGGCGGGTCCGGTGCCTGGCCAATGGCCTGCGTGGGCTCGGGGTGGGGCGCGGCGACCGGGTGGCGTGGCTGGGACCGAACCATCCGGCGTTCCTGGAGGCGCTGTTCGCCTCGGGGCTGGTGGGCGCGATGCTGGCCCCGGTGAACCACCGGCTGGAGGCCGGCGGGATCCGCGCGGTCCTCGACGACATCCAGCCCAGGGTGCTGATCCAGCACCACACGGCCGACCCCGCCGCCGTGGCGGGCCCGGTCCGCCACCGGATCGCCGTCGCGGGCCCGGTCGAGGGGGCGTCGGACCTCGAGGCGCTGGTGGCGGCGTCGCCCGACGATCCGGTCGAGGTGGTGGTGGGCATGGACGACGTCTGCCTGCTGCCCCACACCTCGGGCACCACCGGGCCGCCCAAGGGGATCATGCTCACCAACGCCAACCTGACCTGGAACGTGATCAACTTCCTGACCTGCGCCGACTTCCGTGGCGACGACGTCACGGTGGCCATCGCCCCGTTCTTCCGGGTGGGAGGGACCGGGGTCAACGTCCTGCCGGTCCTGTTCCTGGGCGGACAGGTGGTGGTGCCCGGCGACCTGAGCCCGGCGGGGATCCTGGGGGTGATGGAGCGCCATCGCGTGACGGTGGGCTTCGGCAACCCCGACCTGCTGGACGCCCTGGCCCGCTCCGAGCGCTGGCCGGGGGCCGACCTGTCGAGCGTCCGCTTCGTGGTCACCGGTGGCGCTCCGGTGCCGGAGCGGCTGATCCGCGCCTGGCTGGACCGCGGCGTCCTGCTGCTCCAGGGGTACGGGCTGTCGGAGGCCTCGCCGCTGGCGCTGCTGCTGGACCCGGCCAGCGCGACCACCAAGCTGGGATCCGCCGGCCGGCCGCCGTTGCTGGTCGACGTCCGCATCATGGGCACGGACCAGCGCCCGGTGGGGCCGGGGGAGACCGGCGAGCTGGCGGTGCGCGGCCCCAACGTCATGGCCGGGTACTGGAGGCGGCCCGAGGCCACGCGGAAGGTCCTGTCGTCGGACGGCTGGCTGCGGACCGGCGATGCCGCCCGCAGCGACCAGGAGGGGTATGTCTGGATCGTCGACCGGATGGCGGACTGCTTCGTCTCGGACGGCCAGCAGGTCTACCCGGGCGACGTGGAACGGGTCCTGTCCGGCCATCCGTCGGTCGCCGACGCCGGCGTCGTCCAGGTCGCCGCGAAGGGCGGCGGCTCGGTGGCCGCCTTCGTGGTGCTGTCGGCCGGGGCGCAGGCCACCGAAGCCGACATCCTGGCCTACGGTCGCCGGCACCTGGCCGCCCACCAGGCGCCCGCCTCGGTGACCTTCCTGGACCGCCTGCCGAGGAACTCGGTGGGGAAGCTGCTGCGGGCCCGGCTGCCCTCCCGCTGAGCGGGCGCCAGCACGCCTGGCCTGCCGGTTCAGGCCGGAGGGGCGAGGTCGTGCTCGCGGGCCCGTCGGCGGCGGGCCGGGGCGCTCCCGGCGGCGGCGCCGAGCACGCCGATGGGCAGCGCCCACAGCACCACGACGATCAGCGTCCACCAGATCGCGTCGCCCAGGTTGGCGCCCATCCCGACCCCTCCCTCTCCATCCAGGAGCAGCCCGCCCACCTGCCGGTACCAGCGCGGCGCCTCGGCCAGCCAGGCGACCACGATCAGCAGCCCGCCCAGCACGGTGGCCCAGGCGCACGCCCACAGCCCGCTGCGGAAGGACCGGCCCGAACGGGCCACCGCCAGGGTCGCCAGCCCACCCACCAGCCCGACGAAGCTCAGCGCGAACACCCGGCCCGCGGGCAGGGCGGCGTCGGTGGCCAGCCCGGTCGCCGCCAGGGCCGCGAACGTCAGGGCGCCGGCCACCGCCGCCCGGTTGCCGCCGGGTGGGTAGAGCGCCGCGCGGGCGCAGCCGGCCGCGAACCGCCACCGCGCCGCGGGGTCCTGGACCTGGGCCAGCTCGGCCGTCATGGCCGCCCCCCAGTCGCGCCGGTCGGCGGGCAGGGTCGCCGCCGCGGCCGCGGGGACAACCAGCCCGCCGACCCGTCCCAGGCGCCTGCCGCGGTTCATGCGCCCTCCAGTCGCGGCCACCGCGCGACCGTGCGGGAGGTGGCCTCGGCGGCCAAGGTGGCCGCCAGCGCCCGGCCGGGACCGGTGAGCCGGTACAGGTGGCGCGGCGGCCGGCCGGCCGGGGCCTCGTGCTCCCAGGCCGTCTC
>Ga0209382_10012136_pt1 | contig 10651 bp, 10 predicted proteins | sample SoiMetdeltSBSDD5_FD_187599 | JGI IMG/M metagenome (GOLD analysis project Ga0209382, IMG submission 187599) | Bulk soil microbial communities from a Populus tree surrounding site in Tennessee, USA - Soil MetaG P. deltoides SBSDD5 (SPAdes) (version 2) | ecosystem: Environmental > Terrestrial >...
ACGTTCTCCAAGTGCGGGAGGAGAAGATCGAGACAGCACCGGACTCAGCTACCAGAGTCCACATAGGACATCCAGCCGACACGCGGGTCATCCACAAGATCGTCGCCAGAACCCATCACCGTGGCAGGCGACACCCCGCGCACGCGGGGGTGATCCCCCCGGCAGCGACCGGCAGGTGGCCGCCGCGCTGCGGTCCCCGCGCACGCGGGGGTGATCCCCGGTTGGGCGTGTTCAGTCCGGCCAGTCCGTAGCGGTCCCCGCGCACGCGGGGGTGATCCCCAGGTCCGCTCGTACCGGGTGTGCAAGGGACAGCGGTCCCCGCGCACGCGGGGGTGATCCCGTGGTCGTCCGGGCCACCCTGTACGGCGCAGAGCGGTCCCCGCGCACGCGGGGGTGATCCCCTGCGCGCGCGGGTCCGTGGTGACGGAGATGTGCGGTCCCCGCGCACGCGGGGGTGATCCCTCGTCCAGCTTGGTCTGCAGGCCCGCGACGGCGCGGTCCCCGCGCACGCGGGGGTGATCCCTGCGCCCACGCGTCGGCCAGCGCATCCTCGGAGCGGTCCCCGCGCACGCGGGGGTGATCCCCCGCCGGACAGGCCCCACCCGATCCGCAGGTCGCGGTCCCCGCGCACGCGGGGGTGATCCCAGGCTCGTATCGTTGTCGTCGACACCCGCGGCGCGGTCCCCGCGCACGCGGGGGTGATCCCTGAAATCCCCGGCCGCGTTGGCCGCGGAGATCGCGGTCCCCGCGCACGCGGGGGTGATCCCACCGAGCTGGCGGACCTCACCGCGCACCGTGAGCGGTCCCCGCGCACGCGGGGGTGATCCCGGCACCAGCACGTCCCCGCGGCGCACCACCATGCGGTCCCCGCGCACGCGGGGGTGATCCCCCTGCCGGGCAGCCACATACCCAGCCGCACACGCGGTCCCCGCGCACGCGGGGGTGATCCCCGGGCGGAGCGCCGCGCGCAGCTGCGAGAGCTGCGGTCCCCGCGCACGCGGGGGTGATCCTGGGCGGACGAGCTTGGCGTCTCGCCGGTGACCGCGGTCCCCGCGCACGCGGGGGTGATCCCGTACTCGTCCGGATTCACTGAGTGCTCGTGCCGCGGTCCCCGCGCACGCGGGGGTGATCCCGCAGCCGGACACTGCCGCCCCACTCCGGGCACGCGGTCCCCGCGCACGCGGGGGTGATCCCGACATCGTGATCACCTGGGCCGACGGGTCCTCGCGGTCAGGCGGACGGGTTCCGGATCGGGATGCTGCTGCATCCAGCCGTCTGGAGCGCGCACGGCGGCCGGCAGGGCCGGGCGTGGCTGCGCGACTGCCTGGAGGAGGGACTGGTCCTTCTCGATCCCACCGACGACTGGCGGCCGCTGGTGGTGGCGGCCGACTATGTGATCGGCGACCACGGGTCGGTGACCGCGTACGCCGCCGCAATCGGACGTACGGTTGTCCGGCTGGCCGACCGGTCGGAGAGTATCGCGCCGGGGACCGCCCAGGATCTCGTCATCAGCAGCGCCAACCCCCTCGATCCCGATCTGCCGGTCGCACCGCAATTGACGGGCGCCCGGGCAATAGACCGGCGCGCAGTGACCGCCGCCCTGTCCTCCCGCCCGGGCCGGGCCGACGTTCTGATCCGCCGCACCATGTACCAGCTCATGGGCCTCACGGAACCCGGCCGGCACCGGAGGTCGCGGCCGGTACCTGTGCCCCCATCGGGGGGGTCGGGATGAGCGAACCGGTGGTCGCACGCGTGGGCTGCACCGGGGCGGCGCTGGCGGATGTACTGGTCGCCGACCAAGGATCCGCCTCCGCGGCCCAGCGGTGCGCCGAGGTCCTGCACCGTTACCCCGGTGTGATGGTGGTGCTCGTCGTGTCACCGAACGGCGCCGTCACGGCCGGGTTCCGGGACGGGGCCACCCTGTTGTCCATGGTGGAGGATTTGTGCCGCTGGACGGCCGAGCGCGGCGAGCCGGGCGCGTACGGCGGCGGCGTGCCGCGAACCGAGTGCGGTGAAGGTGTCGAGCGCTAGCCGGTAGATCCGGCCGGCCTTGACCGCGTCGCCGCGCCGTTCGGCGATCTGGCCCAGCACATCCAGCGCCTCGGCCTGCCCGTGCTCGGCGCCGAGATCCCGCATCCGCCGGACCGCTTCGGCCGCGGTGTCCTCGGCGCGTCGGAGATCCTCGGCGCCGAGGTAGGCGCCCGCCAGGCTGACCAGCGCTCGGACCTCATTGTACGGGTCGATCCGCGACAAGCCGGCGAACAGTTCCCTGGCCTCTTCGAGCAGGCACTGTGCCTCGCCGGCCCGGCCGAGCCGGGGCAGCACCATGCCGAGGTTAATTAGAGTGAGGCCGGTGCACCGGGGATCGGCGAGCTTCCGGTTGGCGGCAAACACGTCGGTGAGCATCTCGGCCGCCTCCGCCGGGCGGCCACGATGGTCGTTCACCAATCTCGCCAGCGCCTCGCGCGCGTCGGCCTCCCCGCGCGCGTCCCCGATCCGCGCGCAGAGCGAGATCGCCCGGCGGATGTGCCGTTCCGCTGCGTCGACGTCGCCGGCCGCCGCGACCGGGCCGGACAATCGCTTGAGCATGTCTGCTTCGGCCCACCCGTTCCCCCACGCCCGGGCTGCCGCCACACCCCGAAGATCGGTCTCGATCCGATCCGGGAAGTGCTTGTGGTACAGGAACAGCGGCCACATCACATCGGCCAGATGCCAGGCCAGCTCGGCGTATCCGTACTCCAGGGCGGCCCGGCCGGCGGCCGTCAGGTTGACCCGCTCCCGCTCCAGCCAGGCCAGCGCCCTCTCCCTGTCGTACAGGGTAGGAAGTTCCGTGGCCGGAGTGAGCGGCTCGTACGGCAACCGCCGCCGGTATGGCGTCACGATCCGGTCGGCCCGGTCGGCCGCGACGAAGTACCACTCCGCCAAGGCCCGTACCGTGATGTCCCGTTCCGCCCCGCTGACCTGGCGGGTGGCGTGCAACCGCAGCAGGTCGTGGAGGCGGAAGCGGTCTTCGGAGACCTCTTCGAGCAGGTTCGCGTCGAGCAACTCGTCCACGGCCGCCGGGGCCGGAGGAACCGCTGCGGAGTCCGCGGCCGGCTCGCCGGCGAGGACCGCACGCATCGGGCCGACCCCGAACTCCGGCCCGGGATGCAATGCTATGCGTCGATACAGCGCCGCCGCGATCGGCTGCAACGCACGGTACGACACATCGAAGGTAGCCTGCACCGACGGCCCGTCCCGTACCGCGAGCGCGTCGAGCCGGCCGGTCTCCTCCGCCAACGCGCCGACCAACCGTCGCAGTGTCAACCGCGGCCGGCCGGCCAGCCGCGCGGCCGCCACGCAGAGCGCGATCGGCAGCCCACCGCAGATCGCGGCGAGCTGCTCGGCCCCGGCGCGCTCGCGGTCGATCCGGTCCGGACCTACCGTGCGAGCCAGCAACTCCATCGAGTCGGCCGGCGGCAGCAGCGCCACTTCGACGAGTCGTGCGCCGTCGGGCACTAGGCCGATCAACCGGCTGCGGCTGGTCACCACGGTCGTGCTTGCCGGCGGCACCGGCAGAAGCACCCGAACCTGGGCCGCAGAGTACGCGTTGTCCAGCACCACGAGAAGCGAACGGCCAGCGGCGACCGGGCGGTACAGCGCAGCCCGCTCGGCCAGCGTGGCCGGGACCCGCTGGGGTGGCACGCCGAGCGCTCGCAGGACTGGCCGAGCGCCTCACCGGGATCGACTGGCGCAGGCCCGCTGAACCCGTCGAGGTCGACGAAGAGCTGGCCGTCGGGATACCGGTCCTGCACGGCATGCGCCCAGGCCAGGGCGAGCGCGGTCTTGCCCACCCCTCCCTGCCCGCTCAGCACTACGAGGGGGCTGCCGGCCGACATCGCCGCCAGTTCCGCGCGGCGACTGACGAAGGTCACCGGTGGCGGTGGCAGCTGCCGCGGAACGGGCGGCGGTGCGTACACCGCCTCATGGATCTGTACGCCACCGTGGATCGCAACGGCTTGCACGCTGGGGCCGAAAACCGTACCCGACAGCTCGTTACGCGTGGCCGGTTCACTGTCCAAATCGGACGTCACCGCTGATGTCCCGAACCTGCAGAACGTTCTCAGCGCGCCCGTTGAAGTGGTTGACCACCCCGCCGCGCTCGACGGTGGTGTCCCGCCATGCAGCCCGTATCCGGCCGGCGAACTCGGAATCCACGACCATCATCCCGGCCAGGGCATCGGCGACGTCGGCACGCAGTTCCCTGTCGTCCGGTCGGCGCATGGCCGCCGCGAACACGGAGGCCTCGGGCGTGCCAGTGCCGAACCGATCCCTAATCAACCGGTACAGCCGGCGGAACGCACTGCCCACCCCGCCGGCGGTCAGCTCCGCGGCCTTGGCGGCCAGCGCCGTCACGATGGCCATGGACCACGAGTACTCAGGGTCAATGCCGCGGTAGTATGGCCCATAGCCGTGCGCTTTGACCGCTCTGCACGTGCCGTACCGGGGGTCGGTGTCATGCGTGGACGGCGGCCTCCTCGTCGGCGATGGTCGCGGAACCGGCCGGGTTGGTGCGGTCAGCTCGGGCGGGTCGGCGCTCGTCGATGCGGTCGGCGCCGCCACCACCGTCAGCGTGGTCGGTGCTGCCGAACCGACGGCCGTCGCGTCACCTGCGCGGTCGTTTGGCCCGGCCAGATACCCGACGAATCCGACGAGCAAGCAGGCCGTGCCGGCGAGCAAAAGGGCGACGACGGCGAGGCTCGACAACCCCTTGCTGCGGTGTGCGCCGGCAGCGGAGTGCGTCACTATGCCAGTGTCGCTACCGAAAGCCACCTGCCAGCAACCGGCCGATCGGCCCGAGGAACCGGTCATTCGGACCAGGCACCGAACGACCCGTACTTATGCGGTGGCTCCCACAGAACATCAACAACGTCAGCGGGCCTACGAAGTCACCCGATCCCTTGCCTTACACGCCCTGGTCGCGGTCGGCGTCAACGGCGACGCTGGTCGAGAGGTGCTCTTCTTGGCGAATCCCAGGATCCGTCCGTTCCCGCTTCACCCCAGCAACGCCGTGTACATGTGATCATCCAGCTCACTGAGGAGTGGCGTACCGTCCCACGGCCGCAGATATCGCCGCACCTGCCGGATACGTTGCATAGCCACGCGGCCGCGGGTACGCGCCACCAGATCGGCGCATTCGTGAAGCTGGCGCACCGATGCCTCTGGCTCGGGGGATTTCTGGCGAACATATCCCTGGGCCAGGTCGGCCAGGATAATGGCGCGTTGCACGGGGTTGAATGCTACCTGCACTCCGGCGCTGGCTTGCTCCAGATGGAAGACGGCATCGCTGTGCCCGGTCAATAGCCGACAGAGGCCGACGAAGCCCGCCAGACGCGCAGGGTCGAGGCCATTGCCGGCCGGATCGTCCACGCGCGGCTGCGCTATGTAGGACTGCGCCAGGTCGAGCGCTGCGCCAGCCGGACGAGCCAGGCCGCGCCGTGCGGCGATCTCGGCTTGGACCGACAAGGCTCGCGCTCGAGCTGTGTCGCTGGAGCCTGTACCGTTCGGAAACTCGGTCACGGCTGCTGACGTGCGCTTCTGTCTGCTGTGGGATCGGCGACTGGCGGCATGCTGCCGGTCATGATCCTCTCGTTCGGCTATCTGATCCTGCGTCAGGTCCTGCAGTTGGTCATCCTCGTGGCACGCGGCGAACGCGCCAACGCGGTCGAGGTGTTGGTGCTTCGGCATCAGGTCGCGGTGCTGCGCCGCCAGGTGCACCGGCTGGATCTGGAACCGGCGGATCGGGCGGTGCTGGCCGGATTGTCGCGACTACTGCCGCGGGTGCGGTGGCCGGCGTTCTTCGTCTCTCCTGGCACGTTGTTGCGCTGGCACCGCCGGCTGGTCGCCCGGCGGTGGACGTATCCAGGGCGCCGGCCGGGTCGGCCAACGGTCACCACGCAGGTGCGGGAGCTGGTGCTGCGGCTGGCCAGGGACAACCCGACCTGGGGATGTCGGCGCATCCAGGGCGAACTGGCCGGACTGGGCTACCGGCTCGCCTCAAGCACGATCTGGGCGATCCTGACCCGGGCCGGTGTCGGCCCGGCGCCACGACGCGCCGGACCCACCTGGACGCAGTTTCTGACCGCACAGGCCAAAGGCATCCTGGCCTGCGACTTCCTGCACGTCGAGACGATCGGCCTGACCCGTATCTACGTACTGTTCCTGATCGAAGTCGCCACGCGACGAGTCCACGTGCTGGGCGCCACCACACATCCGACCGGGGCGTGGCTGGCCCAGCAGGCCCGCAACCTGATGATCGACCTGGGGGAGAGGGCTACCCGGTTCCGGTTCCTCATCCGGGACCGCGACGCCAAGTACACCAGCGTGTTCGACGCGGTGTTCCACGCCGGAGGCATCAAGATCCTCCGCACACCACCGCAGGCGCCCCGGGCCAACGCCTATGCAGAGCGCTGGGTACGCACCGTACGGCGGGAATGCCTGGACCGGCTCCTGATCTACAACACCCGACATCTCCTCGACGTACTCGGCGAGTACCAGGCGCACTACAACCAGCATCGGCCGCATCAGGGCCGCGGGCAACGCCCACCCAGCCAAGACATGCTGCCGACACCGGTCACCGATCTGGGCACGGTGCGAGTCCGGCGCCGGAAAGTGCTACACGGGCTGATCAACGAATATCAGCAGGCCGCGTAGCCGAAACCGAGTTCTCGAACGGTACACGCTCCCGCGTCCATCGTGACATACCTACCAGTACGCAACGACCTAAGCGTACTCAAGCCACCTCGGAAGTCGCCTGTCCACTCGAACCCTTCCAGGTTCGCCGCACCGGCTCCGGCCCGGAGTAGGTCGGGATCCTTGCCGGAGGCAGCCAGAAAGACGTATAGGTTACGGTAGCTACGGATGTACGTCGCTCCCGCGTCCTGGTCGTCGCACAGGATGAACGACTCAGTTGAATACAAGACAGCTGGACGGCTCGCCCTGAGCAATCCTTCCAGGCTCGCCGCATATTTGTATTCAGGAGTCACGAAATTGCGGGCTCCATACAGCGACCTGATCATCGTAATATAGCAGTAAACGCTCTCGCTCAACTTCTGCACGACGTTACTCTTGAGATGTGGCGTTGCGGCTTTCGCGCGGAGCTTCATGTTTTCGATGGCGCGTGTGCGTTCGGCGCTCGATCCCCATGTTGATTCGGGTCTGCTCGGTCGTGAGGCCGGTGGCGAAGGGCTGCCGGTCGGAACCGCAGTACGCTCCGCCGTCTGTCCGCGGCGATGGTCCTCGCGTGCCCGGATGTCCGTCGTGCCGCGCCACAGTAAGCCTCCGCCGGGAATCAAGGACAGCACCAACACCAGTGACGTGCCGATGGCCCACTTCTGTCTGCGGTTCCGGTTGCGGAACCCGCGCCAGCGATGTCGCGGCCCGCCGAAGCGGCTGCGCCGGCTCCGGGCGGAATCGTCGGTGGCCGAACTGGACTCCGCCCCGTCACTTGTTGCTCTCCAGTGCTGGTCTATTTCGTCTGCCAGGTCCTCGCGGTCAACTTGACGCAACGCGGTGGGCAGCGCCGGCAGACGGTCCCTGAGTTCGAGCCACTCCCATATCTGCCTGCCCTCTTGGCCAGGTTCGAAGGTCGCCCGTTCGTCTGGTCGGATTCCAACTGCGTCTGCGAGATCAAGCCAGCTGCGCCCCAGTCGCCGGCAGAAGACCAACTTTGCCGTGGCAAGATTCACGAATGGCACCTCCTCGCCATCCTGCCTACCGTGCGCAAGCCGAGGACCACATGACGCGACTCAATCATTCGCGGCGCTTCTTCCGCGTCCCCGAGCGTCTGGGTGCGGCGGAACTACCGGCGGCGGACCGATTGGCTGGAGTCTTCCGCCCACGACCGCGGCAATCATGCCCACCGGGCTGACCGGCGAGCCATGACTGCGTCGGGTGTTCGAAAGAACAGCCCGGCGGCCAGTCCGGCTTGACGCGGCGACCCACCGGCCCGGCGGGGCTCTGTGTGCCTGCCATGGATTGGCCGTCCAACCGTCTGACCACATCGGCGCAGTTAGCCTGGGTCCGTCAAGTCGAAAAGATCAACCAGATCAGACCTTCTCATCTTGACCAATGCCCCCCGGAGGGCGACTAATGAACCCCGCACCTCCAGCCATTCCCAAATATGACGTGCCTCATGGCCCTGTGGAAATCGAGCGCACTCGTATGGCGGAATACAAAGGAAATCCGCGAGTTCCTGCCAACTGCTCGCCAGCCTCCTGCAGAACTCAACTTTAAGCTCGTTCATCGAAAGTGGCCCGACTGGTGCATGCGGTTCAGCACCGGCGTCGGAAATATCGGTGGAGGGGTCCGTAGAACCTAGACTCGCCACCTCGAGGTCGCTGCTCCTCCGGGCCAACTTTGTACTCCTCTCCGGGCTCGGGTCGACAGCGACACGCCCTCCGGCTTGCTGCGCTCTGGCCGGGATCTGAGAGGCGGCCAGCAGCGCGTTAGAGGCCGCCGGGTTGTCTCTCAGGGTTCGCGCAAGTTCATGTACCTTCTTGCTGGGTGAAGCGCCTGCCGTCATCTTCATACGCCTCGCAGCTTGTTCGTAGAAAACCTTGATCTCTGCATGCCGCGCATCCTGGGCCAACGCGTGGAGCCCGAGGCCAATCATTCGGTCGGTTGGAATCTCGTTATGAATCCGCTCGGTCACCGATGCGTACACCGCCGCATTATCACCGGTCTGGAGTTGCAGCAGGAGAAGGTCATACATCGCGTTGTCGTGCTCGTTGTTCATTACTTGGCGCAATCCTTCGGCCCGAGGCGCCTTAATCCCGCCGAGCGCAGGGTCCCGCCACAGCCCGAGCGCAGCCTTATACGATGAGATCGCGGCAAGGACGTCGCTTGCGCCTAGGCATAGTTGCGCCTCGTCAACACGCTTGAGAAACCGGTGGTAATCAACCACCTCAGGGCGAACTGTTAAAACATATCCGTGCCGGTCCCGAGGCGGTAATGGCGCATCCTTGCCTCCAGCAGCCTCCAGAGCTCCTCGCACGGCACTCATGTAGTCGACCAAGGTTCGATCGTTCATGTCAGTACCGTCTTCCCCCAGCATGTCGTAGAACTGCTGTGAAGGAATGACCTTACCCACGTTGATTGCCAGTACAGCCAGGAGGAGTCTCTCCTTGTCCCGCCGCAAGGCGACCGGACCATTACGCCCATGGATTTGCACATCGCCTAGTACCTGGATCTCCATCATCTAACCTTCAGGGTGTAGCCCTGCGCACCTTCAGGAACTGCTGTCAGAATCGCGTGAGTAGGAACCATCTGCGTAGCTGCTGTGCCCTCGATCAAACGACCACGCTTCTTCGCCCATCCACTTGCCCAGAAACACTCGGCGGTGCGGAACTCGCTCACGAGGAAACGCACCTTCATCTATTGTCCACCCAGGACGCCGGGCCTTTCCCACAGATAAGGATGGCGTCGATATTGTCGTTGACGGGAAGGTCGGGAATCTGCGACTGCACATGATCCAAACCTTCCGCTATACTCCACGAGAGTACGGCGAAGATCCGCCGATAGTCTCGAGCGCCTATGTATGCGTAAAAATATGCCCATTTGGGTCGGCTCATATTGTTGATAATCGATGTAGCCCGGTCGTTCCAGCCACCGCCGTCCGGGTGTGGTATGTCTCCTAGATCCCATTCGGCTGGGCAAGAAGTGAATTGCAGGGAATATCGCGGCCGACCGTCGCGAGACGCCGAATTGTTATTCCAAGAGCCATCCTCGAAAAGGCAGACGGACGCGAACGGGCACAGACGCCCGAAGAGTTCAAACCCGCTAGCGCCAACGGGAGTCCAGACCCGCAGAACAACCCCTTCAGCGACTTGAACCGAGGTATCATCGAGCTGAGCAGCCCCACGCATTCGTGATAATACGCTATCAAAGCCATCCCTCACTTGTGAATCGAGTGGCCAAGCCCGCGTGTTCTCCCTCGGGTCGGTTGACGTGAGCAGGCTTACCTCGAACCTTTCTGCGGAACCGACGTTCTTGGATAATGCCCTCAGGTTGCCTTCGCGGGATGCTCCTTCTCCGACGACACCGACATACCTGCCGCTGCGCAAGGCCCTGAACGTGCTAACGCCTCCCCGGAAACCGCCCAGCCATTCGAATTGTGCCGTAACTACCAGCTCCTTAGCGCTGGCGTGTAGCGCATCGGAGACTTTGCCTGATACCTCGTGTTCGGCCGTCACGTAGAAGTTCTTGTAGTTGCGAATCGATGTCACGTGAGCAGCCAGGTCATCACACAGCGTTAGCTTTTCCCAGGGGCCAGCGACCGACTGCGACCGCGCACGCAGCACGCGGTCTCGCTCAGGTTCGTCGGACTCCTCCACAGCGACATATCGGTGCAGAAGAAGTGATTTCACGGCCACCAGATAACAGCGAACGTTGGAGTCGATGCGAACCAGGTTGGCCTTCTGCTCGTCCTCCTTCACGAAGTTCGCGCGGGCTACCATGTCAATACCAGCCGGCGCTGACGTCCCTCTAGATCGTTGACCGGAAATTCGGTGCTGGTCACGGCCGGTCAGTGGTCGTAGGCGATCAGGGACCGTTTGACTGGTGCGTCGATGGTCCAGTTGTGCCAGATCACGGCGTTGAGGGCGAGGAGACG
>Ga0209382_10012139_pt1 | contig 10649 bp, 5 predicted proteins | sample SoiMetdeltSBSDD5_FD_187599 | JGI IMG/M metagenome (GOLD analysis project Ga0209382, IMG submission 187599) | Bulk soil microbial communities from a Populus tree surrounding site in Tennessee, USA - Soil MetaG P. deltoides SBSDD5 (SPAdes) (version 2) | ecosystem: Environmental > Terrestrial >...
CAACCGCTCTACGGTCTTGATTGTGTGGACCGGCTGGGTGGGATCGAGCTTCATCACCACGTCGCGCGCGGCGGCGGCCAGCGCCGTGGGTTCGGCTGTGGCGCGCAAGGCGACGCCCATACTGTTCCAAGGGTCCTGCGCGTAAGGAACATAGAAGCCAGGCTGGTAGACTTTATCGAGACCCCTGTCTTTGATGTCGCCGACTATACCAACTATCTCCAGCGGCTTGTCCCTTCCGCCAGGTATGATCCGCTGTCCGATGGCTTCCTGATTCGGGAAGAAGAGGCGGGCCAAAGTCTCATTGATGATCACGACTCCAGGCGCTTGTTCGTTATCCCCGGCGGTGAAGTCGCGACCGCGCCGCAACGACATGCCGATCGCGCTGAAATATCCGGGCGTCACGACGCGATAATCCGCGGCAGGCGCTTTGCCTTTCTCGATCGGTCGTCCGACGATCTCAAATGTGTTATCGGTTCCGTTGTTGCTCATCGGAAGAATGTTGGTCGCTCCCGCGGCCACGACGCCGGGCAGCGATTCGAGGCGCTTGATCAACTGATCGTAAAAGCCGCGCCGTTGGGCTTCCGAGTATTTCTCTCTGGAAAGCGAGAGCTGAAAGCTCAGCACACTTTGCGGATTGAAGCCTATGTCATCGCGCAGCATCGCCACGAAGCTGCGAATCATCAGCCCCGCGCCGACCAGCAGGACCAGCGACAATGCGACTTCAGCCACCACCAACGCGCCGCGCAACCGATGGCGAGAACCTGCGGATGAAGCGCCCTTCGTACCTTCCTTCAAGGCTTCATTGAGATTCGGCTTGCTCGCCTGCCACGCAGGCATAAGACCGAAGAGGACGCCGGTCAGCGTCGAGATCATCAACGTGAACAAAAGAACGACGCGATTGACGCCGAAGTGATCGAAGCCTGGAATGAATTTTGCGAGGTCTTCAGGCATGGCGCCACTCAGCAAATCAACCGCACAGACGGACAGGAGCAACCCGACGCCGCCGCCCACGAGCGCCAGCATCAGGCTTTCGGTCAGCAGTTGGCGAACAAGGCGCCATCGCGACGCGCCCAGCGCCAATCGAACCGCGATCTCTTTCTGCCGTCCGAAGGCGCGACTGAACATCATATTCGCCACGTTGGCGCAGGCGATCAGCAGCACGAAAGCGACCGTGCCGACTAGCGGCGTTACATAGACTTTCGCTTCGTCCACGAAGTCATCGATCATATCGACCACGTTGGCCTCGCGCCCGGCGTTCGTATCGGGAAAGAGTCGCTGCGCGCGACGCGAAATGGCGTCAAGATCGGCGTTGGCCTGCGCAATGCTGACGCCGGGCTTGAGCAGTCCCATCGTCCGCAAGGGATGGTTGGCGCGCTCCTGTTTCGTCTTATCGTCGAAAGCCAGCGGCGCCCACATCTCGGCGGTGGCGCCGGGAAAGCTGAAATCAGGCGGCATCACGCCGATGACCGTGAACGTTTTTGTATTGAGCGTCAGCGTCCTGCCCACGATGTTCGGATCGGAGCCGAATCGGCGCTCCCACAGACTGTGTTTGAGCACGACCACCTGATCGCGTCCCGGCTCATCCTCGCCCGGCAGAAACGTGCGGCCGAGCGCGGGCTTTACGCTGAGCGCGTCGAAGAAGCCGGCGGAGACGCCGTAACCGCCGAATTGTTCAGGCTGCTGCGCGCCCGTCAGATCGAAGCCGCGCCCCTGAATTGCGATAAGCCGCTCGAAGCTCTGGTTCTGTTCACGCCAATCGTTGAAATTGCCGGGCGCGACCGAGCCATGGTCGAAACCGCCCGCCAGGGTACCCCCCTCCCAGACCATCACCAGCCGCTCCTGATTCGGAAAATTGAACGGGCGCAGGATCGTCGCGTCCGCGAGGCTGAAGATCGTCGTGTTCGCCGCGATCCCCGCAGCCAGCGTGATGACGGCGATCAAAGCGAAGCCAGGCTTCCCTAACAACATTCGCGCGCCGTAACGCAGGTCCTGCAGCAGGTCCTCCAACCAACGTGTCCCGCGCGCGTCGCGGCACTGCTCCTTCACCTGTTCCGGACCGCCGAGGGCGAACCGAGCCCGTCGTCGCGCTTCCTCAGGATCGAGGCCCTGCGCGATGAGATCGGCCGTGTGTTGGTCCAGATGGAAGCGCAGCTCTTTTTCTAGTTCCCCTTCTTGTTTTCTTAGGCTGAACAGGCGACGCAACCACCTCATTTGGCGCCTCCTTCAGACATGTTGAGAATCAGACTGACGGCTTCAGCCAGTCGCTCCCAGCCCGCGGCCTCCGTTTCCAGTTGTGATCGTCCTTTACGAGTCAGGCGATAGAATTTGGCCTCACGCCCCGTTTCGGTCGCTTTCCAGTCAGCAGCCAGCAGTCCCCGGTTTTCGAGCCGGTGCAGCGCCGGATAAAGCGAGCCTTGCGGAACCTGGACTACGCCGCGTGACACCTGGTCGAGGCGCTGCGCTATCGCATAGCCGTGGACTGGGCCTAGCGCGACCACTTTCAAGATCAACAGGTCCAACGTGCCCTGTGGAAGATCCGATTTCGTTTGCTTCATCGCTGTTACCTCCTTCTTCTACATATAATATAAACAGGTGTAGAAGCGCAAGGCATAATCGGCGCCGCGGGCGGCGCCGAACGCGCCTTCATGTCAGCGCCGCTCGCGGCCCCGACTCGGGCGCGGGGCGAAATTTTCCCCGGAACCCTCCGTCTATTGACGCCATATATGAGTCTGCATAATATGTGGCTATGACAAATATGAACACTCGAATATTCGACCGCGAATTGAAGAAGGGCAGCGCCGAGTTGTTGATCCTCTCGCTCGTCGAGGTTCGGCAACGGCACGGCTACGAGATTTCCAAACTGATCGAGGCCCGTTCGGGCGGGGCGCTGAGTTTCCACGTCGCCTCGCTCTATCCGCTGCTCTACCGGCTTGAGAAGCGAGGCTGGATCAAGGGGCATTGGGTGGAGAAGTCCGGGCAGCGGCGGCGGCGCTATTACAAATTGACGCCCGAAGGGAAGAAAGTGCTGAAGGCGCAGCGCAGCGCGTGGGAGTCCTTCGTGGCCGCGATCAGCCGCATCACCGGAACCGAACATGCCTGAATGGAAGCGGGAGATCACCGAGCGATTGGTTGCTCTGGAGCTCGATCCGGCGCGCGAGGCCGAGATCGTCGAGGAGCTTTCGCAGCACCTGGAGGATCGCTACGCGGAGTCGCTCGCAAATGGCGCGACTCCGGAAGAGGCTTTCCGCGCGGCGCTCGCGGAGTTGAACAGCGGCGAGTTGCTGGCCCGGGAACTGCGGCGAGTCGAGCGTTCGGCGCCGCCGGAACCTACAGTATTGGGAGCGAAATGGAGGGGCAATATGTTTGGAGGTTTGTGGCAAGACTTACGCTTTGCGTCACGGATGCTGCTCAAGAATCCCGGTTTTACGGTTGTTACCGCCCTCACGCTGGCGCTGGGCATCGGCGCGAACACCGCGATCTTCACATTGATGGATGCGGTCTTGTTGAGGAGGCTGCCGGTCAAACATCCGGAACAGCTCATCGAACTAATGACGGTTAACGGGAAGGCGTACAATTCTTTTTCCTGGCAGGCCTTCCAACAATGGCGCCGGCGCAATCAATCCTTGAGCGGACTGGTCGCAAGTTCGAACAGTAGGTTCTATTGCGTCGTCGAAGGCGCGGCGCCGGAGCGGGTCGCGGGGCAGTATGTAACCGGCGATTTCTTCTCCGTGTTGGGCGTTTCTCCGGCGATCGGTCGAACGATCACTCCGGACGACGATCGGTTCGAAGCGCCGAATGCGGTGGCGGTGATCAGTGACGGTTATTGGGCGCGGCGTTTCGGGCGAGACCCCGCCGCGCTGGGAAAGCGCATTCTCGTCGAGAACGTTCCGCTCACGATTGTGGGGGTTGCGCCGGCGGAGTTCTTTGGTCTGCAAGTCGGCAGCCGCGTTGACCTGTGGACGCCGCTCGCGACCGAGCCTCTGATGCGGCGGCGCAGCTTTACCAGTTCCGCCGGCTACAAGTGGCTACAACTCGTGGGGCGGATGAAACCCGGAGTCTCGCTCGATCAAGCGCGGGCGGATCTGGACTTCCTTTTCCGGCCTGCTGTGATCGAGCCTGAACTGGCGCTGCAGATCACTCCTGAAACCAGGCAGTGGGTTCTCAACGTGAAACTCAGAGTGGGACCGGCCGGCGCCGGGCTTTCGCAATTACGCGAGCAATTTTCGAAGCCGCTGGCCGTCCTCATGGTCATCGTTGGTTTGGTGTTGCTGATCGCTTGCGCCAACCTGGCCAATCTACTGCTCGCCCGCGCCGCAACCAGACGTCGAGAGATCGCTGTGCGGCTGGCTTTGGGGGCCGGGCGCGCGCGTTTGATTCGGCAGTTGCTGACCGAGAGCCTCTTGCTTGCCCTTATCGGGGCCGCCGCCGGCGTCCTGTTGGCGAGCTTCGGCGCTGAATACCTGTTGAAAATATTGGCGAGCGGGAGGACACAGGTCCTGCTCGACGTTCAGCCCGACGCTCGCGCGCTTGTTTTCACCGGGCTGTTGTCAGTCTTGACGGCTCTGTTGTTCGGTCTGGCGCCTGCCCTGCGAGCCGGCAGAACCGATCTGATCCCGGCTTTGAAGGAAGGCGGACGTGGCCTCGAATTCGGCGGATCGCGACAACGCCTGAGCCGAGGCTTGATCGTCGCGCAGATCGCCCTCTCGCTCATCCTGTTGCTTGGAGCCGGCATCTTTCTGCGCACTTTGCGCAACCTCCATTCCATTGATCTGGGATTCGAGCGTGAGAACGTCCTGCTGGTAGCGCTCGACCCTTCCCATAGCGGATACGCGCCGGAACAGACGCGACGTTCGTTTCTCGGATTGTTGGAGGGACTTCAAGCGATCCCCGGGGTCCGTTCGGCCAGTCTCTCCTGGAATCCACCCGTGGCCGGCGGCGGGTCGTCGCGAACCGTCTCCGTCGAAGGCCTCGCCCCGGGACCTGAGGCGAACCGTGAAATCTACGTGAACTGGGTCGCGCCTCGGTATTTCGAGACTCTGGGCGTTCCATTGATCGCGGGACGAGACTTCGGCTCTCACGACACGCCGGATTCGCCCCGAGTAGTAATCCTCAACCAAACGATGGCGCGCGCGTTCTTCGGCGACGCGAATCCGATCGGTCAGCGAATCAAAGTCGAGGATAACGACGTCAGGGAGGTCGTCGGCGTCGTGAGAGACTCTCACTATCTGGAGATTCGCGAGAAGATCACTCCCACGCTTTATCTGAACACTTTTCAATCGCCGTCGCCGGGCAGCGAATTCGCCATCCGCGCCACAGGAGATCCGAACGCAGTAGTCCCCGCCGTGCGGCGCGAGGTCGAGCGTCAAGTCAAGGGAATGGCCGTCGCCAATGTCAGGACGCTCGACAGTCAGGTGGACGCCTGGATTGTGCAGGAGCGCCTGGTCGCTCTTCTTTCGAGTTGTTTCAGCGGATTGGCGTTGTTCATCGCCGCAGTCGGACTGTACGGCGTATTGTCTTACGCCGTCGCCCGGAGAACACGGGAGATCGGCGTTCGCATGGCTCTCGGGGCGCGGTCGCGTGACGTGATGGCCATGATCCTGAAAGAGATTACCCGGCTGGTTTGTCTTGGGCTGGCCTTCGGCGTCCCCCTGGCGCTCATCCTCGGACGTTTCGTCGCCGACCTGTTATACGGACTTGCGCCAACCGATCCGCTCACGATCGTCGCAGGAATCTTGGTCATGCTGATTGTGGCCCTGGTCGCGGGCTATGTCCCGGCCCGGCGCGCGTCACGAGTAGACCCGATGGCGTCATTGCGCTGTGAGTAGGCGCCATTGCCATATGCCATATGACAAGCGAATCGCAAATGCCTGAATGGAAAAAAGAGATCGGAGAGCGGCTGGCGCCATTGAAACTCGCTCCCACACGCGAGGCCGAGATCGTCGAAGAGTTGGCGCAGCACCTGGAAGATCAGTATGCGGAACTGTCGTCCGGCGGCGCGGCGCATGAAGAAGCCTATCGCGCGGCGCTTGCGGAGTTGAGTGAGAGAACAGCGCTTGAGCGTGAACTGCGGCGCGTCGAACGACAAGTCCCGGAAGAACCCTTCGCGCTCGGAACCAACTGGAGGACAAATATGCTGACAGACCTGTGGCAAGACCTGCGCTATGGCGCGCGAATGTTGTTGAAAAATCCAGGCTTCACGACGATTGCCGTCATCACGCTGGCGTTGGGCATCGGCGCTAACACGGCGATCTTCAGCGTGGTCAACGCGGTGTTGATTCGCGCTTTCCCTTACCGTCAGCCTGACCGCCTGGTGATCGTGTGGGAAACCAGACGGGGTGAGCAGAATACGGTAAGCCCGGCCAACTTCTTCGACTGGCAGGATCAGAACAGTGTTTTTGACGGCATGGCCGCGTACGCCGACACGCGAGTCAATTTCATCGACGACGGAGGGCCGGAAGAGATTCCGGCGCAGAGAGCTACCGCCAACCTGTTTTCCGTGCTGGGCGTGAATGCGCTGCTGGGCCGGACGTTCGCCGAGGAAGACGGCAAGCCTGGACAGAATAACGTGGCCGTCATCAGCTTCGGTTTGTGGCAAAGCCGGTTCGGCGGCGACCCACGCGTGATCGGTCGCAAAGTGATTCTCAACGCGGTTGAGCGCACGGTCATCGGCGTGTTGCCGCCGGATGTCAAATGGCACGTCAGAAAATTTTCGGTTACGGGTCAGACGGCGGAGCTTTGGGTTCCCGCCATCACAAACGAATTGAGGCAGAATCGCGGGCGCTTTATAGGTGTTGTCGCCAGACTCAAACCCGGCGTCACGCTCCCACAGGCTCGCGCTGAAATGGGCGCCGTCGCGGGCCGCCTGGCCGAGCAATACAAGCAGTTTAACGCCGGCTTCGGCGCCGACGTGGTTCCGCTGCGACAGCAGTTCGCCGGCGAAATTCGTCTGGCGTTGCTGGTGTTGATGGGCGCGGTCGGCTTCGTGCTGCTGATCGCCTGCGCCAACGTTGCAAACTTGCTGCTGGCGCGCGCCGCGGCCCGGCGGAAAGAGATCGCCGTGCGCGCCGCTATGGGAGCGAGCCGCGGGCGCATCGTACGGCAGTTATTGACTGAAAGTTTATTGCTGTCGGCAATGGGCGGAGGGGCCGGATTGTTGCTGGCTAAGTGGGGCGCGGCGGCGCTGGTCAGCCTCAGCCCGCCGGAACTCGGCGATTTTCAGAACGTAGAGGTCAGCGCGCCCGTGCTCGGCTTCACGTTTGTCGTGACTTTGTTGACCGGCGTAATGTTCGGTCTTGTTCCCGCCTTCGAAGCGTCGAACATCAAACTCAACGACACGCTCAAAGAAGCGGGCCGGAGCCTGACGGGGAGCGCGCGCAGCAGGCGATTGCGCGGCGCGTTGGTCGCCGCCGAAGTCGCGCTCGCGCTCACGCTGCTCGCGGGCGCGGGATTGCTCGCGCGCAGCTTCATGCGATTGCAAGGCGTGGATACGGGTTTCAACGCGCGGAACGTGATGACGATGCGTGTCACGTTGCCGCGCGCCCGCTACGATCAGGACGCGAAGATCGTCAACTTCTTCACTCAAGCTCTCGAACGAATGCGAACACTACCCGGCGTCGAAGCGGCGGGCGCCATCAACCATACGCCATTCCTCGGACTGGGCACGCAGGACGCTTTCAGCGTCGAAGGCCGCCCGAAGCCGGCTCCGGGCGAGCCGCCTTACACTACAGGCATTTGCGTCACCGATCAGAACTTCTTCGGCGCAATGCAAATCCCGCTCAAACGCGGGCGGCTCTTCACCGAACAGGAGGTCCGCGAGAATCGCAACGTCGTCGTCATCAATGAAGCGCTGGCCAGGAGGTATTTCCCGAATGAAGACCCGCTGGGCCAACGCCTCTCCAGTTGGACGAAGCCGAATGAAATCATCGGCGTCGTCGGCGATGCGAAGCATAAGGAACTCGACAAGGAAACCGGGCCGATGTCGTACTGGCCGATGGCTCAATATCCGTATGGCTACATGACTTTCGTGATGCGTACTCGGGGCGATACGGCGGCGGTGGCCGCAGCCGCGCGCAAGGTGATTCAGACGCTCGACCCACAACAATCGGTCGCCGACGTGCGCGCGCTCGAAAGCCTGGTAGGCGATTCCATCGCGCGGCAACGGTTCAACGCGCTGCTGTTCTCCATCTTCGCCCTCGTCGCGTTGCTGCTCTCGGCTGGCGGCATTTACGGCGTAATGTCTTATGCGGTCGCGCAGCGCTCGCAGGAGCTCGGAGTCCGCGTGGCGTTGGGCGCGCGCCCGCGCGACGTGTTGAGGCTGGTCATCGGACAAGGCATGAGGCTGGTCCTGGCGGGGGTGGCGGTCGGCCTGGTCGCGGCTTTCAGCCTGACGCGATTGTTGCGGAATTTGCTCTTCGAGGTAAGCGCGACCGATCCGTCAATGTTTGTGGGCGTGGCGGCGTTGTTGGCCGCAGTGGCGCTGGCTGCCTGTTACCTGCCGGCGCGGCGGGCGACGAAAGTGGATCCACTGATTGCGTTAAGGAGCGAGTAGGGCAACCCAATGAAAGAGAACTACGCGGAAGACTTCGGACCTTTTGAGGGCGCGATTTGGCTCAATTGCGCACATCAGGGCGCATTGCCGCGCGTGGCGGCGGCTGAGGCGGAAGAGGCTATCGCCTGGAAACGCGCGCCCTGGAACCTGACGACGGAACGCTTCAGTTCCGTTCCGCAGCGTCTCAAACAGGCGCTGGGCAGACTGATTGACTCGCCCGCTGAAGAGATCATTCTGGGCAACAGCAATTCCTACGGATTGCACCTGCTGGCGAACGGGATGCGCTGGCAGGCCGGCGACGAAGTATTGCTGATGCACGGAGATTTCCCCTCCGACATACTGCCCTGGCTGGGGCTCGAACGAAGAGGGGTCAGGGTTCGCCTGATCCGCCCGAAGAGAGCCGTGCTCGATCCGGAAGAATTGCTCGGAAATATCACCGGCTCGACGAAGCTGCTTTGCCTTACTCTGGCGCACTCCTTTTCCGGGCATGCGGTTGACGCCGAGGCGCTGGGCGAAATCTGTCGCGCCCATGGCGTCACCTTCGTCCTGAATATCTCGCAGGCTCTGGGCGCGCGTCGTTTCAGCGTGGCGAGCGCGCCTGTAGACGCGGTGACGGGCGTCGGTTTCAAGTGGTTGTGCGGTCCGTACGGGACGGGGTACTGCTGGATCAGACCGGAGTTGCGCGAGTCGCTCGAATATAACCAGGCCTACTGGCTGTCGATGCAGACGGCGGATGACCTGGCGAAGGAGCCGGGAGCGCCAGTCCTGCGCCACGATCTCGGCGCGCGCCGCTATGACGTTTTCGGAACGGCCAATTTTTTCAACTTCAAGCCGTGGACTGCATCCATCGAGTATCTGCTCAGTCAGGGACTGGAGAACATCGAAGAGTACGACCAGCGGCTCGTGACCAGACTGGTCGAGGGGCTCGATCCGGGCCGCTATGACTTGCACAGCCCACGCTCCGGCCCGTCACGCTCCACTCTCGTGTTCATCTCTCACAAGCGGCCGGAGCGGAACAACGCGATTTACGAAGAACTCCGCGCCCGGAAAATCTTCATTGCGCACCGCGCCGGCAAGCTGCGGCTTTCGCCGCACCTGTACAACACGAGCCAGGAGATAGACGAGGCGTTGTCGGTTCTCAATTCGATGTGACGGGCAATTGAATCAGGCAAGGAAGCGCGGATCGAAAACATTCGCTGAGAAATCCAGAGTGTAGATCCTATGAAACGACTGCTAGTGACGCTTACGTTTTTCCTGTGTCTGTGTGATCCCACTCGCGGAAGTCAGGACATTGACGGCGTATGGGAAGGGGAAATTCAGGACCCGCGCCGCCCGGTAGTGGTGACAGTGGATTTCACGGCGTCGCATGTGGCGTTCAGCGGAGGCGCGCCGGCAGGCATGAAGCGACCTGCGCCGACCTCAGACGAGAACACTGTAAAGTTCGATTTGCTTAACGGCCAGCAGACGCTCAGATTCACAGGCGTTCGGGCGGGCGCGCGAATCAGCGGCGAGGTTGACACAGGCAGCCGCAGGATTCCGTTTTGGGTCGAGCGGCTTCCGTCACTTCCGGCGCCGGCGAACCGAAACGAAGCATGGCGGCAGGACATTGACGCCGTTCTTACACGTTTTCTGCGCTATGACCGCAGCTTCGGCGAAAGTCAGCGCGAGGCGGCGCGCGCGCGTTTGCAAAAGCTGCGGGCGGCGGTTGACCGGCTTTCCGATGCGGCAATCACCGTTGAGTTGGCGCGCGCCGTCGCCCTATCCGGCAACGCTCACACTCGCCTGTATTTGATGCGGAACAGGACTGAAGTCCGTCGCGTCCCTTTGCGCGTCTGGTGGTTCCGTGATGAGTTGCGCATCGTCCGCGCCGCGGCGGAACATGCCGCATTGCTCGGCTGTCGCGTAACTGCTATCGGTCAGCGTGACGTATCAACTGTCTTACGGCAGACGCAGGACATCAAACCAGGTAACGCGCCGTGGCAGCGTTATATGAGCGCGTACTTCCTGACCAGCCCAGACATTCTGTTCGGGGCTGCTGTAATTCCCAATCCTGAACGTCTGCCGCTGACGATTAGCTGTGGGGGCGCGCGTCATCACGTCG
>Ga0209382_10012140_pt1 | contig 10648 bp, 9 predicted proteins | sample SoiMetdeltSBSDD5_FD_187599 | JGI IMG/M metagenome (GOLD analysis project Ga0209382, IMG submission 187599) | Bulk soil microbial communities from a Populus tree surrounding site in Tennessee, USA - Soil MetaG P. deltoides SBSDD5 (SPAdes) (version 2) | ecosystem: Environmental > Terrestrial >...
CGTCAGCATGGGTGAGGCTGCTGGTCGGCTCATCGAGCACGACGACGCGCGCGCGGCTCGCGAGCGCCCGTGCCACTTCCACGAGTTGCTGCCCTGCCGGCGACAGATCCGAGACGACCGCGTCGGGTCGAATCTCTGGATGCCCGAGCTGGGTCAGCGCATCAGTGGCCGCATCGCGCATGCGCCGCCACTCGATCAGCCCCATTCGCGCCGGTTCGACGCCGAGCGCAATGTTCTCCATCACCGTAAGGTGAGGCGCCAGCGAGAGCTCCTGGTGAATCATCGCGACGCCCGCACGCCGGGCGTCGATCGGCTCGCGCGGCTGATACGGCTGGCCGTCGAGGATCATGGTCCCCGCGTCCGGCCGGATGGTGCCCGACAGAATTCCCATCAGCGTGCTCTTGCCGGCGCCGTTCTGCCCAACGAGCGCACAGACCTCGCCCGCGGCGACGGCGAAGTCCACACCATCGACAGCCCGCGTCGCGCCGAACGCCTTGCGGACTCCCCGCATCTCGAACCGTGGTGATCCGGCGGAGGCGTCAGCGGCGGTGGAGCTCGAAGACGCTATTTCAGCCACTGCGAGAGGTCCGGCTTCAGCAGTTCCTTCATCGCCGGCTCGTTCATGTTGTCGCGGGTCGCGATGTGCACTCCCGTGTCGATGCGCTTCTCGACGGGCTGTCCCTTGATGTGCGACACCAGCGTCTTCACGGCGAGGTACCCCATCTTGACCGGGTCCTGGATGATCAGCGCGTCGATGTGACCGTCGGCCAACCCCTTGATCAGGTTGTCGGACGCGTCGAAGCCGACGAACTTCACCTTCCCGGCCCAGCCGTGATCCTGCAGCACGCGCATCAGCGCAAAGGTGGTCGACTCATTGACACAGAAAATGGCATCGATGCTGAGGCCGCCATCGGGGGTGCGATAGTTGCTCAGCACCGCCTCGCCGCGCTTGACGGCACCCTCGACGTCGGCACCGAGGTACTGATTCGAACTGACGATCTCGATCCCCTTCTCGGCTCCCAGCGCCTCGAGGAACCCTTCTTCACGCTGCGTCGTGCTGTCGTGGCCTTCGGCGTACCGCAGCAGCAGCACCTTGCCCTTGCCGTTCAGGCGCTTGACGATGTGCTCGGCCGCCATCCGGCCGCCCTGCCGGTTGTCGGTGGCGACGAAGCTGACGTAGTCGGCCCCCTTCAATCCCGAGTCGAAGACGACAACAGGGATCTTCTGCCGTTGCGCATCGGCCACGGGCAGCGCGAGCGCCGCCTCGTCGAGCGGGGCGATCGCGATCCCCGAGACGCCGCGCGTGATGAATCCCTCGATCTCCGAGATCTGCGAGGCGCGGTCGTCCTCGCGAAGCGGACCGCGCCAGATGACGGTCACGCCGAGCTCCTGGGCCGCCTTCTCGGCGCCGCCGTGAATCATCTGCCAGAACACGTGGGTCGTGCCCTTCGGGATCACGGCGATGGTCAGCTTGCCACCGGCGCCGGAGGGCTCGCCGGATCCGCCGCGACACGAAATGGCGGCGAGCGCGAGCAGCAGGGTCATCAGGACGCGTTTCATTTAGCTGGTCTCCAAGGGACATACATGTCGGGGTTCGGGGCTCGGGGTTCGGGGCTCGGAAGTCGGTGGTCACCAGAGGCAACCAGCCACTCGGGATTGGCCCTGGTTACTTCTGATTAGCACGGTCCCCGAGTCCCGAGCCCCGAGTCACGAACGATGATCTCTCAAGTACACTCTTCGTGCATTCCCTCCGAGCACCGCGGCGCGTTCGGCCGACGTGAACGCCCCCAGATAATCCCGCACAACCGCCATCGTACGCGAGTAATCCGACGCCAGGGTGCAAACCGGCCAGTCTGAGCCGGCAATCAGCCGCCCTGGGCCAAAACAGTCGAACGCCACGTCGAGATACGGATGGATCTGTTCCGGCGTCCACGTGTGCCAGTCTGCCTCGGTCACCAGCCCCGAAAGCTTGCACCAGAGATTCGCCGCGCCCGCAAAGCGCCGCAGGTCGCGCGCCCATTCGTCAATCGAACCGCCTCCAATCTCCGGCTTCGCCAGGTGATCGAGGACGAAGGTCTGCGAGGGGAAGCGTGCGACGAATTCGGCCGCCACGGGCAGATGGCGCGGATAGATCAGGATGTCGTATGGAAGGCCCGCCTGCCCGAGCGCCGCGATGCCACGGCCGAAGGCGGGATCGAGCAGGAACCGATCGTCCGGCTCGCTCTGGACGATGTGGCGTATTCCAGCCAGCCGCGGCTGATCCCGGAGTTGCTCCAGGCTCGCCTCGACGTCATCTGTCCGGAGGTCAACCCAGCCGACGACACCAGCAATGAAGGGATGCGCGTCGGCAAGCCGCAGCAGCCAGTGCGTTTCCTCGGTAGTCTGACGCGTCTGCACGGCAATCGTCGCATCGACACCCGCCTGCTCCATGTGCGGCGCGAGGTCGTCCGGCATGAAATCCCGCCGGAGCACCTCCATGCGATCGTCGATCCAGTCGTACTCGCGCGGGTTGTACTGCCAGAAGTGCTGGTGCGCGTCGACGATCATGGCTCTGGAACCGGCGTGCCGCCGCGCGCGCTCGAGATGTAGCACGCCTCGACCACCGCCATGGTCCGGATCGCATCCTCGACCGGCGAAACCAGCGCGGCGTCCTCGCCTGTCACGAATCGCTGCAGGTTCGACATCGGGCCCTCGAACGCCTCGGTGAACCATGATCCGCGGAGCGCCACCGGATACCACTGGCCGTCGTGCGCGACCTCGAGCGTGTCGGGCAACCCGTGCGGGTAGTCAAGGTTCACGCCCATCGACAGCAACGCCGCGCCGTCCGTGCCCTCGATCTTGAGCATCGACGTCCGGTGCTTCTCACCGAAGACATGTGTGTGGTTCAGCGTCAGCGAGCAGCGGATGGAATTGCCGTAGTCCAGGATGATCGAGCTTCGCGGATCCGCGTATTCGGGGAGCTTCGGGTGACCGACGCCGCGGCAGTACACGCCACGAGGCTCACCGATCAGCATGCGGATCGTGTCGAGATAGTGGATCGAGTGGTAAAGCACCTCGAGCCGCGGCAACCCCCGCATGAACGCCCAGGTCTCCCACGGCTGGCGGACCTGCAGCCGCACTTCGATATCGACGACTTCGCCGAGAAGCCCGCGCCCGAGCAGGTCGCGGAGCGCGAGCACGTTCGGGCTGAACCGCAGCTGGAAGTTCATGGCGGCGACCAGGCGCCGCTCCCGGCACATGTCGCGGATCGCACGCGCGGCCTCGAGATCGTCCCCCATCGGTTTCTGGATCAGCACCGCCGCGCCTTCGGGAAGACAGCGCAGGACGCCGAGTACCTGGTCGCCCGGGACCGCGACGTCGAACACGGCGTCGCCGCCTTCGCCCGCATGACACGCGTCGGTGAGCGTCCGATGCACTGTCGGGACACCGAAACGCTTCGCGAGATCGACCGCCGTGTCGATACGCACGTCGAAGAGCCCGGCGATCGGCAATCCCAGTCGCTGGTAAGCGGGCAGGTGCGACGTTCGCACGATCGCACCAGCGCCGATGATGATGATCGGCCGCGGCCGCGATGGCACATCCCAGGCCTGTCGCAGCAGGAGATCCGAGGGAGAGGGCAAACTAAACCCTCGCAGGTTCGAGCCGCGGCACGAGCATGTGAATGACGGCCAGGGCGATCAGGTATGCAAACGCCGCGATCAGGAACACAGGTACGTAGCTGCCAGTGACCTGCAGGAGATAGCCGGTGAGCTTGGCGATCAACATGCCGCCGATCGCTCCCGCCATCCCGCCGAGACCGACCACCGACCCGACGGCCTGCCGCGGAAAGGTGTCCGATACCAGCGTGAACAGGTTTGCCGACCAGCCCTGGTGGGCCGAAGCCGCCAGGCTGATCAGTGCGACCGCCACCCACAGGTCTTTGGCGCCCGACGCGAACATCATCGGCAGCACCGCGAGCGCACACACCAGCATCGCCGTCTTGCGCCCGGCGTTGACGGTCCAGCCCCGCTTGATCAGCGCGGACGACAGCCAGCCACCGCCGATGCTGCCGATATCCGCGATGAGATAGATGGCCACGAGCGGCGGCCCCATCGACCCGAGATTGATCGCGTAGTTCCGGTTGAGAAAGTCGGGGACCCAGAACAAGTAGAGCCACCACACCGGATCGGTGAGGAACTTCCCGAGCATGAAGGCCCACGCCTGCCGCTTCGGCAGAACTGCGCTCCACGGCACGCGCGTGACCGGATCGGCCGGGTCGCTGCGGATGTAGGCCAGCTCGCTCGGGCTCAGGCTCGGGTGTTCCTCAGGCGGCCGGTAGATCGGCATCCACGCGAGCAGCCACAACAGACCGATCGCGCCGGTGGCAACGAACGCCCAATACCATCCCCACGTGAGCGTGATCCACGGCACGACCATCGGCGTGATCAGCGCGCCGATGTTGGTCCCCGAGTTGAAGAGCCCGGTCGCGAACGCACGCTCGCGCTTTGGAAACCACTCCGCCACCACCTTGATCGCGGCCGGGAAGTTACCCGCCTCTCCGAGCCCCAGCAGGAAGCGCGCACCGATGAACCCCGCGACCGACGCCGTGAAGGTCAACCCGACGACGCCGAGCACGGCAGCGACGGCCGGACCGAACGCCGTCGCCTCGGCATGCGCCATGGCCGCGAGGCTCCAGACCACGATCGCGATGACGAAGCCGCGCCGCGCGCCGATGCGATCCACGATCCCGCCGGCCAGGAGCAGGCCGATCGCGTACGCGAGCTGGAACGAAAAGACGATGTCCGCGTAGTCGATCTCCGACCAGCCGAACTCCTGCTGGAGCGTGGGCTTCAGGATTCCGATGACCTGACGGTCGATGTAGTTGATCGTCGCCGCGAAAAACAACAGGGCGCAGATGATCCACCGGTAGTTGCCGCCCGCACGCATCGGTGTGCCGGCGACGGACGATTCGGGCGAACTCGACGGGACGTGATGCATCAGCGGGGGAATCCTATCTCATTGCCAAAATTGCCAAAATTGCCAAGATTGGAAATGCAGGGTCCCGGGTAGTCAGCAAGGCCAGCGATGCAAGTCTGCTCTCTTCAATCTGGCAGCGACCAACTGGAAGCTAACCCAGCGAAGCCTGGGAAGAAAACATGCGGTTTTCAATTTTGGCAATTTTGGCAATCTTGGCAATTTTGGCAATGTCTAGATGGTGGGATTCCGCCGATGAATAGCGAATTCCCGATGCCCCAGCCGTTCGGCCGCCGTCTCCTTGCCTGAGGCGACGGCGAGCACTTCGTCGAACAACCGATCGGCGCTCGCGTCGAGGGTCTCCGTTTCCGCCATGATTCCGCTGACGTCGAGATCGATGTTGTCGGCCATCTGCCGCGCCGTGCGGGCGTTGCCGGTGATCTTGATGACGGGGGCAATCGGATTGCCGGTCGGCGTGCCGAGACCGGTGGTAAAGACGACGACCTGCGCGCCTCCGCCGACCATGCCGGTGACCGCCTCGACGTCGAGTCCCGGTGTGTCCATCACGGTCAGGCCTTTCTGGCGGATCGGGGCCGCGTAGCCCACCACTTCCTCGAGTGGCGCCCGCTCCCCTCCCTTGTGCGTGGCGCCGAGCGACTTTTCCTCGATCGTGGTCAGACCGCCACGGATGTTTCCCGGTGAGGGCTGCGTGCCGCGGATGTCGAGGCCGAGCGAGCGGGCCTCGGACTCCACCCGGCGGATGATCTGAATCAGCTGCATCGCCGCGTTGGGGTTCGTGGCCCTCGCGGCCAGCAGGTGTTCCGCCCCCATGATTTCCGCGACCTCGCCGAGGACCGCACTGCCGCCGAGATCCACGAGCCGATCCGTGACGCGGCCGAGCGCCGGGTTCGACGCCAGACCCGATGTGTAGTCCGATCCACCGCACTTCAAACACAGAACCAGCTCGGACACGTCGCACCAGTCGCGCTCGGTGCTCGCGAGCCGCTCGGCCAGGCCCTGGACGATGCGCGTGCCTTTCTCGGTGGTCCGGACCGTTCCCCCTTCGGACTGAATGGCGATGATCTCGGCCGGCTTGCCGTGCCGCTTCGCGGTTTCCGCCAGCATCTGCGCCACCACCTGCTCGCACCCGAGCGCGATGACGAGTACCGCGCCGACGTTCGGGTGCGCACAATAGGCCGCGAGCGTGTCGTGGGTCACCCGCATGTCGGGTCCGAGCTGCCCGCAGCCCGCCAGGTGCGGCAGCGCCGTGGCGACCGGCGCGGCAGAGGCGGCGACACGCTCGGCGACCACCGATGAACAGATCACCGTCGGCACGACCAGCACGTGATTGCGCGTGCCGATGCGGCCGTCGCTGCGGCGATAGCCCAGGAATCCCGGGCGCTTGTCGTTCGTCATTGTTTATTTGCCGTCCGGCGGCTCCGCGAGCCTGGGCTCTGCTGGAGTACCGGGCTCCTCGAGGTCGCCACGCCCGCGGCCGCTCGCGACGTTGTGGGTATGAACGTGGGCGCCAGCCGCAATGTCCGCGGTTGCCGTGCCGATCGGGCTGCCGTACTTGATGACGGGCTCCCCGGACGTGATCGCCCGAATGGCGACCTTGTGACCGGACGGAATCGCTTCGCGCACCGTCACCGACACGCCGCCGATTTCGAGAACCCGGCCGTCGTCGAGCGGCTGAAGCGCCGTCGCGACGTTGTCGCGATCACTGATGACCAGTGCCGCCTTCATCGATTCGACCCCGCTCGCGGAAAGAACCTGCGCATCTCCGGGGCATTATAGTCAGTGCCATCACCCTCGCCATCCGGTGGCATCCGATCTGATGCTGATTGGGAGCTTCCGGCAGGTGCACACTCGACCGCTCCCGTCAGTTCACCAGGTGGCGGGCTCACGGAAGCGGTCGTGGCTGCTCCGTCGCTTCGTGCGCTCGGCTTGGCGGGGACAGTCGGGCCGGCTCGAGCCGCGACCGAACCAGCGAGACGACATCGTGAACGTCAACGGTCTTCAGGCAGAGGTTGTCGTTGCAGGGCGACAGGCGCTGATTCAGCGGACCGATGCACGGGCTGCACGTGAACCCGGTATGGACGACGTCCGAGCTGGTTGCGAGCGGACGGTATCGCTCCGGGATTTCGGGGCCGAAGATGACGATGACGTGGATCTTCGTCAGCGCAGCGAGGTGGGCTGGTCCGGAGTCGTTGGTCACCAGCACGTGCGCGAGATCGAACACATGCAGCAGTTCCATCAGGGTCGTCCGGCCGGTCAGATCCAGCACACGCGGGGATCCGACGCGCCCGCAAATGTGCCGGGCGTCGGGGGCTTCGCTCGCCACGCCCGTGAGCAGCACGAAGACGTCAGGATCGTTCAGCAACTGGCGTGTAATCTCGACGAAGGATTCCAGCGGCAGGCGGCGCATCGGAAACTGGTCGCTCGCGTTGGGGTTGATGACGACCAACTTGCGATCCGGCCCGATGCCCGGAGCCAACCCCTCGAGCTTGCGCCAGATCCCGGCAGCCGCCTTGGCATCGGCTGTCACCCTTGGAACTTCGAGAGAGTCGCCGGCCCTCGGTCGTTTGACGCGCGGGATCTGATCGGGTGGTGCTGCCAACGCGTGAACGAGGTCGAGGAACGTATGCGCCGTGTGGATGTGCGCGTTGTAGAGCACGTGGTGCGTCAGCAGGTTGCCGGTATAGAGCCCTTCCTGGTTGAACCGGTAAAAGCCCACCCGCCGCCCGGCGCCGGAGAGCCAGCTCACGATGCCGCTGTACCGGACGAAGGCTTCCATGTTGATCGTGGTGTCGATCGAACGACGCCGGGCACGGCCGGGAAATGCCAGCGTGTCACGCACGAGCGACACCAGCGAGCGCGCGTCGATCGTGATGATGTTCTCGGCCGGGATAATCCCGAGCACTTCCACGCTCGCGCGAATCTGCTCGAAGCACAGAAAGTACAGCGTCGCGTCCGGAAAGAGCTCTCGTGTCTTCCTCAGCGCAGGGTACGCCACGACCATTGTCCCCATCTCGGCGAGCTGGATGAACAGGATGTTGCGCGGCGGAGAGGGTGGGGCCGCGGCGGAATCGACGAAGCGCCGGATGCGATGCAGGATGGTGAGCAGAAACGTGAGCGGCACTCCGACCCAGAAGTCGAGTGCCCGCATCAGATTAGGTTCCACGATACGGCCGCATCATTCTGCCCGCGACGCCGCGAGTGAGCGGATCGTCGTCGGACGCTTGAAATGTTACCCTCGCCGCGTGTCCTCGGGCTCTGCGTATGCTCGCGCCGCCCTCGTCTGTATCCTCATCGCAGCGGACGTCCCGACTCGATGATGGCCCGATTCTTCCAGTGGGCGGCGGACCTGGACGCGGCGCTGCTGCGGACTCCTCGAGCCGTCCGCGCCACCGTCTACGTGCTGACGGCAGGCGTCATGGCCGCGTCGGCTCTGCCTCATCTACCGCGGAACGTCGTTGATTTCGGCGGTTCGTCGTACCTCGGCAGCCTGCAGCGTCACGACACCTACGGGAACGACACCATCGGTGACGGCTACGAAGCTCGGGTCGTCCTCAACGACTGGCGCGACATGTACACCAAGACCAGGCTCGAGATGACATCTCTCGAGGCCGCGACCTGGCCCAAAGAAGCCTGCGCGCCCTACCCGCCGGCGATGCTGCTCGCCGAGGCCGGCCTCTACGCGCTGGGGAGCCGGTTAGGCATCGGATTCTACGGCGCCATTCTCACGCTTGCTGTCGTGTTCGTCGTGGCGTCGGCCCGATATTTTCTGCAGACGCGCTGGTACCTCTTTCCCTCGCTGTATCTGAATTTCGTCTACTTCGGTGAGCGGTTCGTCTACGTTCAGGACTGCAGCTATCTCGTCGTGCTCACGGTGCTGATCGCTGCGCTCTACCTCGCGCGGCGTGGCCACGCTGCCACTCACGCACTCGTCGCGCTCGCGACGGCGATGAAGCTTTCACCGCTATTCTACCTGGCCAATCTCCGACGAATGCGGCGACGCGACGCCGCACTGTTCGTCTGCATCCTGGCCAGCGGGTTCATCCTTCCATATTTCGTCTGGGACAACTACCTCTACATCTTTCAATACAGCGCCGAGCTCAAGGGGGACTGGAACAACGCCGCGGCCGCGCTCATCGGCGTCGTGCCGTTTGCGCTCGTGCTGCGGTACGTGGAAACGAGGCTTCAGTTCGACTGGGAGGACCGCATCGGCTGGGGTCTCGTCCCGTTTTCATTACTCCTTGCGCTGAAGATGAACGTCGCCCGTCACCTGCTCATCGTGCTGCTCGTTCCCGACAAGCGGGGCATCCGCAACATCGCTGCGGCGGTCGGGCTCGCCGTGCCAGTGGTGTTCGGCTTGCCGTTCAACGCGTCACTCGGGTTCGCGACCTTGGTGCTCGTGACGGGACTGACCTACTACCTGGAGAAGATTGGCTGGCAGCGCCTGCGCCGCGATCTCCAGACTCCGCTTCAAACGCTGCGCGAGATGTTCTGGACGGAGCAGACCATTGTTACCGGCAGCTGTGGAGTGGTGCGCCACGAGAACAACGACGGGCCGTCGCGACGTTATCCCGCGAACTAATCAGAGCGCGAACCGGGCTCACTGATTCACGCCGCTCGCCAGGAAGCCACCGTCGACGGCGAGGATCTGCCCCGTCACGAACGTGGACGCGTCGGAGGCGAAGTAGACCGCGGCGCCGACCAGTTCCTCGAGCTTGCCGTATCGCCGCATCGGTGTCCGCAACAGGAATTCCTGCCCCCGCGGCCCCTCCAGGAGCTTGGCGTTCAGATCGGTCCGATACACGCCCGGAGCGATCGCATTGACCGTCAGGCCAAGGGGCGCCCACTCCACCGCGAGGGCCCGCGTCAGGCCCGCGATGCCGGCCTTCGATGCCGTGTAGGCGCTGACCTCGTGGAGGCCGACGAACGATGAAAGAGACGCAATGCCGATCAGGCGGCCGGATCCCCGCGCGATCATCGGTTTTGCGAACACCTGATAGGTGTAGACAGCGCCGGTCAGGTTCGTATCGATGATGCTGCGCCAGTCCTCGCCGGACATGTCGATCGTGGGAACACGCTTGTTGATTCCGGCGCAATAGACCACGACGTCGACCTGCCCGAACGCCTTCAGAATCCCGTCGCACGCCTGGGTCAGCGAGCCGCGGTCCAGCACATCGCTCGCCACCCGCAGCGTCCGGCGGCCCTTGGCCTCGATTTCCTTCGCGACGTCTTCGACGAGCGCCTCCCTCCGCGCCGTCGCGACGACGTCGGCACCGGCGTCCGCGAGCCCCAGCGCCAGCACCCGTCCGATGCCGCTGGTTCCGCCGACGACGACGGCCACCCGGCCCTGCAGATTGAACAGATTACTCATGTTTGTTCCGACGGAAACGGGCGGGCCTTCAGGCCCGCCCGATTTTCAATAGCCGATGAACACAGCGCCATCTTCGATGCTGAGCTCTACCCCTGCCGCCTTCGCCGCCTCCTGAAGCGCGGCGTCGAGCATCACGATCGGGTCGGCACTCACGTCGCGCCGGCGCATGAGCCCCTCGCCCTTTCTCGTACCGACTGCGAGCGCGATCTTCAAGCCCCTGCGCTTGCACTTGACCGGCGTTCCATCCTCGAGCTTCGCGTTCATCGGCTTCAGGTACGCATCGATATAGTGCACGCCGATGCCGGA
>Ga0209382_10012141_pt1 | contig 10648 bp, 8 predicted proteins | sample SoiMetdeltSBSDD5_FD_187599 | JGI IMG/M metagenome (GOLD analysis project Ga0209382, IMG submission 187599) | Bulk soil microbial communities from a Populus tree surrounding site in Tennessee, USA - Soil MetaG P. deltoides SBSDD5 (SPAdes) (version 2) | ecosystem: Environmental > Terrestrial >...
CGTGCGGGCGATGGTTCCGCTCGAATCGCCGGTGGCCGCGCCGACGGCGGTTGCCGCGCGGATGCCGACGGAGAAGGCCGTCGTCATCGACTGGACGCCGCCGGTGGCGGAACCGGGCGGGGCGCCGGTCCGGTTCAACGTCTACCGGCAGGAAGCGGCCGGTCCGCCTCTCAACCCATCGCCGCTGACGCCGTCGTCGTTCGAGGTCGCGAACGAAGAGTTCGGCCGGGAACGCTGCTACGTCGTCCGGACGATTCAAACCACGCAGAACGTCACGGTCGAGAGCGAGCCGTCGGCGCCCGGATGTCTGACGCCGCTCGACAAGTTCCCGCCGGCGGCGCCGCGGAACCTGCGCGCGGTGGCGGAAGAGGGCGCGGTCAGCCTGGTGTGGGATCCGAACAGCGAACCCGATCTGGGCGGCTACCTCGTGTTGCGCGGGGATGCGGCCGGTGGCACACTGCAGCCGATTACGCCGCAGCCGCTCAAGGATGCGACCTTCCGCGACACGACGGTGACGCCGGGGGCGCGCTACGTTTACGCCGTCGTCGCGGTGGACATGGCGACGCCGGAGAGGAACACCAGCCCGCCATCGCCGCAGGAGACGGTGACCGCGCGGTGACCCCCCGGGGCTCCCGCCGCGGCGATATCATTGTCGGAGCACGACCAATTCGATTGAGTAAAGTAGGCCAACCATGAAGCTCTTCATCGATTCGGGCAACCTGAAGGAAATCGAGACCCTGGTGCCGCTCGGGATCATCGACGGCATCACCACCAACCCGTCGCTGCTCGCCAAGGAGCCCGGCGACTATCGCGACATCCTCAAGAAGATCTGCTCGATCGTCAAGGGACCGACGAGCGCGGAGGTGGTGGCCACCGACTACGAGGGCATGCTGCGGGAGGGGCGCGATCTCGCCAGCATCGACCCGCACATCGTCGTCAAAGTGCCGTTCACGCGCGACGGCGTGCGGGCGTGCAAGACGCTGTCGTCGGAAGGCAAGAAGGTCAACGTCACGCTCTGCTTCTCGCCGTCGCAGGCGCTGATTGCCGCCAAGGTCGGCGCGGCCTACATCAGCCCGTTCGTCGGCCGCCTCGACGACATCTCGACCTCCGGCATGCAGCTGGTCGGCCAGATCGTCGAGATCTACGACAACTACGAGTTCTCGACCGAAGTGCTGGTCGCGTCGACGCGCAACCCGCTGCACATCGTCGAAGCGGCGCGGATGGGCGCGGACATCTGCACCTGCCCGGCGGCGGTGATCGACTCGCTGTTCAAGCATCCGCTGACCGACATCGGGCTCGAGAAGTTCCTCAAGGACTGGGAGAAAGCGCAGGCGGTGAAAGCCTGAGCCACGATCCTCTCGGCGATCTCGAGCGCCGCGCCGAGCTCGGGGGCGGCGAGGAGCGGCTGCGGCGGCAGCACGAGGCCGGCAAGCTCTCGGCCCGCGAGCGGATCGACCTGCTCTTCGATCCGGGCACCTTCGACGAAGTCGACAAGCTGGTCACCCACCGCTGCCGCGATTTCGGCATGGAGGAGCAGATCGTGCCGGGGGACGGCGTCGTGGCCGGCGCCGGTCGAGTCGAAGGGCGGCCGGTCTACGCCTTCGCCCAGGACTTCACGGTGTTCGGCGGATCGCTGTCGGAGACCAACGCCGCGAAGATCGTCAAGATCATGGATCTGGCGATGAAGATGGGCGCGCCGGTCGTCGGGCTCAACGACTCGGGCGGCGCGCGCATCCAGGAAGGCGTCCTCTCGCTCGGCGGCTACGCCGACATCTTTCTCCGCAACACGCTGGCGTCGGGCGTGGTCCCTCAGATCTCGGCGATCATGGGGCCGTGCGCCGGCGGCGCCGTGTACTCGCCGGCGATCACCGACTTCACGATCATGGTCGAGCGCACCAGCTACATGTTCGTGACCGGGCCGGATGTGATTCGCACGGTGACGCACGAGGACGTGACCAAGGAGGAGCTCGGCGGCGCCAAGACGCACAACGAGATGAGCGGCGTCGCGCACTTCGCGGTCCGCGACGATCGCGAGTGCCTCCAGCTCCTGCGCGACCTGCTGGGCTATCTCCCGAGCAACAATCTCGACGACGCGCCGGGGCGTCCGACGTCGGATCCGATCGATCGCGAACAGGAGGCGCTCGATCGGCTGGTGCCGGAGCTGCCCAACCAGCCTTACGACATGCTCGATCTGGTGCACGCGATTGCCGACGATGGGGAGTTCCTCGAGGTGCACCGGCTGTACGCGCGCAACATCATCGTGGGCTTCGCGCGGCTGGGCGGGCGCAGCGTCGGGATCGTCGCCAACCAGCCGGCGCATCTTGCCGGCACGCTCGACATCGACGCGTCGGTGAAGGCGGCGCGGTTCGTGCGGTTCTGCGATGCGTTCAACATCCCGCTGGTGACGTTCGAGGATGTGCCGGGGTTCCTGCCGGGCACCCGCCAGGAGTACGGCGGGATCATCCGGCACGGCGCGAAGCTGCTCTACGCGTTCGCCGAAGCGACCGTGCCGAAGCTGACGGTGATCACGCGCAAGGCCTACGGCGGCGCCTACTGCGTGATGTCGAGCAAGCACATTCGCACCGACGTGAACTTCGCGTGGCCGACCGCGGAGATCGCGGTGATGGGCCCCGAAGGAGCGGTCAACATCCTCTACAAGCGCGAGCTCGACGCCGCCGCCGATGCAGCGGCGTTGCGCGCCGAGCGGGTCGAAGAGTTCAGGCAGAAGTTCGCCAATCCGTACGTGGCGGCGTCGCGCGGGTTCGTCGATGCGGTGATCCGGCCGCGCGCCACCCGTCCGCGTTTGATTGCCGCGCTCGCCACGCTCGAAACCAAGCGCGACAAGAACCCACCCAAGAAGCACGGCAACATCCCACTTTAAGAGAGGCGCGAGCGAAGCGAGCGCCCCACGCGAACGGAGCGAGCCGGCGGAGCGGCGAGCGAGAGAGCGTGTGGGGGAGTCCGACGGGCGGAGCCCCCTCGGTTGATGTTTGACTTCTACCGTAGGTACGCTACAGTAGCGATCTCATGGCAGAAGACCAGGGCGAAAGCCTGCTGAAGGGCACGCTCGAGATGCTGATTCTGCAGGCGCTCGAGCGCGAGCCGATGCACGGCTGGGGGATTGCCGACCGGATCGAGCAGTCGTCGCGGGCCGTGTTCCGGCTGCAAACCGGAACGCTCTATCCATCGCTGCACCGGCTGCTGCGCCGCGGCTGGATCACCGCCGAGTGGCGGACGACGGAGAACAACCGGCGCGCGCGCTACTACCGGCTGACCGCCGCGGGGCGCAAGCGGCTCGAGAGCTCGCGCGCGTCATGGGAGCGGACCAGCCTGGCGATTCGGCGCGTCCTCGACGCACTCTCGTAGATCGGACCAAGGCAAAGCGAGGCGGCGATGTCGAGAATCCAGGGAGTCGGAGCCTGGCTGCGGGAGATCGTGCTGCGCCGGCGCGTCGAGGCCGAGTTGGAGGAAGAGCTTCGCGACCACCTCGCCCGCGAGCGGGAGCGCCAGGCCGCGGACGGCGTCCCGTCGGCGGAGGTTGCCCGCCGGGCCGCGATTCGCATCGGCAACGTCGAAGCTGCCAAGGAACAGGTCCGCGCCGAGCGCGCTGGACGGCTGCTGAGCGATGTCGGCGCCGACCTCCGGATCGGCTGGCGTGGGCTGCGCCGCAATCGCGGCTTCGCCGCCGCGGTCATCCTGTCGCTCGGGCTCGGCGTCGGCGGCGTCACGGCGATCTCCAGCGTCGTGCATGCGGTCGTGCTCCGATCGCTGCCGTACGCCAACGCCGAGCGGCTGCACCTCCTGCGGGTGTGGTGGGGAGACTTTTCGGCGACGCTGTCGCCGGTGGACCTCGAGATCCTTCGCGAGCGGACCGCACCAACCGGCCGTGTCGCCGCCTACTACTTCCCCGACGACGGCTTCACGATGGCGACGCCCGCGGGGCCGGAAGTGGTCGACGGTGCCTTCGTCACCGCAGAGGTCCCGGCAGTGCTCGGCGTTCCCTTGGTCATCGGGCCCGGCTTCTCGTCGAATCCCGACTCGTTCGAGGTGCTGATCGGCCACGACCTCTGGCTGCGCCGGTTTGGCGGCCGTGCCGATGCCATCGGCCGCACGCTCTCGCTCGACGGCCGCGACGAGACGATCGTCGGCGTGATGCCGCCAGCGTTTGGCGTTCCCGGCTCGCGCGACGAGGAACTCTGGGTCAAAGGTCGATGGCGGCAGCCAACGCGCCGGGGGCCGTTCTATCTGCATACCGTCATCCGGCTGCGCGACGGCCTCGCGCCGGCAGCTGCGGGCGCCGAGTTGACCGGACTGGTGGCGCCGGTCCTGCAAGGCCGCGTCGGCGGCAACCCGAACTGGGGCTACGGCGTTCGGTCGGTGCTCGACACCATCGTCAGCGACAGCCGAAAAACCCTGACGCTCGCGCTGGTCGCGGTTGCGCTCGTGCTCTTGATCTCCATCCTGAACGTCGCCAACCTCCTGCTCGCACGCGGCACGGTTCGAACCCGGGAATTCGCGGTGCGCGCCTCGCTCGGCGCCGGCCGGGGACGATTGGCGAGGCAGGCGCTGACCGAAGCCGCGCTGCTCGGCGCCTGCGGAGGGGCGCTCGGTCTCGCCCTGGCCGCGTCGGCCATCGCCATCTTCCGCGATGCCGCCTCGACGATCGTGCCGCGGATGCACGAGGTCGAGATGGATGTGCCGCTGGCGCTGTTCGCGCTGGCAATCGGGCTGTCGTCGGGAATGATCGCCGGCGCGATCCCGCTGCTGCGATCGCAGTGGCACGGCCTGGCCCATTCGCTGCGCGACGACGGCCGGACGATCGGTGGCGGCCACACCGTGCTGCGTCGGACCCTGGTTGCCCTCGAGATTGCGGTCACGCTGACAGTGCTGACCGGTGCGGCGCTGCTCGCCAAGACACTCTATCGCCTCGACGCCGCCGACCCCGGATTCGTCGCCACGAATCGGATCAGCTTCCGCCTGGTGTTGCCGAGCCGACACTATCCCGAAGCGCGGCTCGAGGCCTTTCTCGATGACCTCGGCGCGCGGCTGCGTGCACTGCCGGGCGTCACCGGCGTCACGATGGCGGGAGCATTGCCGCCCGACAAGCTGTCGTTCTCGAACAACTACACCGTCGAGGGACAGACGAACGAGCACGGCGCGGGCGTCGCGGAGGTGGTCGAGGCCGATGCCGCATTCCTCGACACGCTGGGAATTCGAGTGGTTCGCGGCCGCGCGTTCAATAGCGGCGACGGGCCGCAGAGTATGCCGGTCGCGATCGTGAACGAGAGCTTCGTACGCCGTCAGTTCGGGACCGGGGAGGCGATTGGCAAACGCTTCAAGAACGGCGATCCGAAGTCCACCTCGCCGTGGCTCACGATTGTCGGTGTGGTCGGCGACGTGCCTTACGGCCGCGGCGTGTGGGGCGGCGCCGATCAGACCGTCTACGTCCCCTACGCCCAGAATAACTGGTCGCGTTCGCCATACGTGGTCGTCGCGGCGGCCAACGCGCCGGCGCTCGTCGATTCGATCCGCGGGATCGTGCGCGCGCTCGATCCGTTGCTGCCGATACGGGACGTCGCAACCATGGACGAACGGCTGCGGCGGGCAGCGCTGGTGCCGAGATTCCGCAGCTGGCTGGCGTCGGTGCTGGCGGGGACTGCCCTGTTGCTGGCCGCGACCGGCATCTACGGCGTGATGTCGTATCACGTCAACCAGCGCCGGCGCGAGACCGCGATCCGGCGCGCGCTCGGCGCCGGCGAAGGCCAGATCGTCGGGAGCGTGCTGGTGTCGGGACTTCGGCTCGCGGCCGCGGGACTCGCGGTCGGAACCGCCGGGGCCATCGCCGCGTCGCGCAGTCTCGGCAGCGTGCTGTTCCAGGTCGATCCGCGCGACCCCGCCATCCTTGCCGGCGCGATGTTCGCGCTGGTGCTGGCTGCGCTCCTGGCATGCCTCATCCCGGCCACGCGGGCGGCTCGCATCGATCCCGCCGTCATTCTTCGCGAGCAGTGACGTCTTACGTACACTCGAATCCGCACCTGACGATCCACAATCCGCGCTGAGGCACGGATGCAGTAGAATCGCGCGTCTGGATTCAGCGCAATGATTGTCGACCGGCTGGGCAATCGCTCCGTCGACGCGCACGTGCCGCCGCGAGTCGGGCAAGCCCTCGAGTACCTTCGAACCACCGATCTCGCGGTGGTGCCGCTCGGCCGCCATGAGATCGACGGCGATCGCCTCGTTGCTCTGGTACAGGAATACGAAACGCGGCTTCCCGCCGACTGCGTGTGGGAAGCGCATCGACGCTACGTCGACGTGCAGTATGTCGTCCGCGGCGCGGAGCGCATGGGACACGCGTCGATCGCCGACGTGGTGCCGCGAGTCGCGTACGACGCCGAGAAGGACGTCGCGCTGTTCGAGCCCGGAAGCCGCTTCGTCACGGTGAGTGCCGGGATGGTTGCGATTTTCGGCCCCGACGACGTCCATTCGCCGGGCCATGCCGACGGCAATCCGCAGCCGGTCCGCAAGGTCGTCGTCAAGGTCGAAATCTAGGAGAACGAGATGCGAGTACCAGCAGCGTTTGTGATGGCAGTCGTGGCGGCAATATCCATCGAGGCGCAGCAGGCGACGACGCCTGCCGCAGCGCCACCGGCAGCCGCACCGGCCGCACCCGCCATCACCGACGTTCCGAGCTGTCCCGAGCTCGCGACGGCGATGACCAGCTTGATCAACAACGATATCCGGCGTCGCGACTGGCCGAACCTCACGCGCTACCGCGAGCAGAACCGGGCGCTGCCCGCGCCCGCCACCGCCGAGGCGCGCGTCGTCTTCATGGGAGATTCGATCACCGACGCCTGGCCGCAGCCGCGCTTCGGCACGTTCTTCGCCGGCAAGCCCTATGTCGGCCGCGGCATCAGCGGGCAAACGACGCCGCAGATGCTGGTGCGCTTCCGTCCCGACGTCATCGATCTCAAACCGAAGGTGGTCGTCATTCTCGCCGGCACCAACGATATCGCCGGCAACACCGGGGCGATGAGCAACGAGGAGATCGAAAGCAATATCGCGTCGATGGCGGAGCTCGCGAAGGTGCACGGCATTCGCGTCGTGCTCTCGAGCATCCTGCCGGTGAGCGCATATCACGTCGCGCCAAACGGCACGCCGCAGACGCTGCAGCGGCCGATGACGCGCATCAGGGCCATCAACGAGTGGATGAAGACCTATGCCGCGAAAGAGCGGCACGTCTATCTCGACTACTGGACCGCGGCGATGGTGGACGAGAGCGGCCACATGCGCACGGAGCTGACCGGCGACGATCTCCACCCCAACGCGCAGGGCTACGCCGTGATGGGACCGCTGGCGGAAGCCGCGATCAAACAGGCACTGCGCTGATCAGCGGTTGCTTTGAAGCTTCAGCAGCTCGTCCTGACTCCACGGTCGAGTGCGATCCTTGGTCGTCGCACGTACTTCGCCGACCGTCGACGGCGCAACCGCGCTGGCGGTGTGGCCCCATTCGCGGCGGATATAAGTCAAGGTAGCCGCGACCTGCTCGTCGCTGAGCACTGAGCCCAGCGGCGGCATCAGTCCCACCGACCCTTCCTTGCCATTGAGCACGATCCGTATGGGAACGCCGGCGGCGCCGAGCGCGAACTCCGATCCAATCAGGCTTGGCGCGAGGTTCTCGCGTCCGGAGCCGTCGGGCTGGTGACACGCGGCGCACAACGATTGGTAGACCTCGCGGCCGGCCTCGAATCGCCGTTGTTCCTCGGCGGTCAGGGGCGTGACCGCGGCCGCCGGCTTTCCTGGCCAGACAATCCGGTCCAGCACCGCGGCGGCGCGCGAGCTCAAGTCGCTGCTGGTCTGTAACGCCAGCGCGGTCAACGCCGGTTCGCGTCCAAGCTTCAAGGCGCGGACGTTGGCGGCGCGTGGTGCCGCCGGTTCCGTGCGGGCGAACGCCGGAGCACCGCCCGGGCCTTGCCGGCCTCCCGGCCGCATATCGGGCGGGTTCGCACCTCTTTCGCCGCGCCCGCCACCGCCCCCAGGCATCGCCGCGGCGAGTAGCGCGACTTCCGCGCCGCGCAGCAACGCCGATCGCTGCCATGCCGGCGCGGCATCAGCCGCTATCGTCTGCATCAGGTTTTGCACCGCGGCCTCGTCGGCTGACCTCACGATCGCCGCCGCGGTCATCGTGATGCCGGCGGCAATTGCCGGCGTTTCGGCCGGCGACGCCATCAGCCGCGCGAGCAGCGCCGGCTCGCTGCCTCGCACTCCGCTCAACGCGGCGTCGACGACAATGGGATCGCCTCCAAAGCGGGTGATTATCGACGCCAGCAGCGCTTCGCGTTCACCGCTTGGCGCCGCTCCCAGCGATGCCGCCAGTTGCCGGCGCACCGCCAAATCCGGATCGTCGACGAGCTTCAACATTCGCGCGTGCGCCGCGCTCGCCGTATCGGACAGCCATGGTTCGGCCAAACGGATCGCCGCGACGCGGACGTCTCGCGACGAGTCATCGGCCGAGCCAACGACCAACGACTGATCAGTTGCGTCGAGGCCGTCGAGCGTCCATAGCGCATGCAGCCGCGTCCGCGGATCCGGCGCCTGCGCGGCCAGCCGCTTCAACGCCGGCACCGCCGCGACGGCGTGGCGTTCGACCAGCAGGCGTTGCGCCGCATCGCGGTACCACCCGTTGCGATGCGACAGCAGGTCGATCAGCCTCGCTACCGACGGGTTCGTCAGCGCCGGCCTGGCCGCCCGCTTGGTGGTCTCGTGCACGATGCGATAGATGCGGCCGTGACGCGGCGGCGCGTCGAGCTTGCGCGACACGATCTGCTGGTGCAGGTACTCGGTGATGTAGCCGCGATGCTGGATGATGCCGCGGTACATGTCGACGACGTAGATCGTGCCATCAGGCGCACTCGAGAGATTGACCGGCCGGAACCGCTCGTCCGTCGACGTCAGGAACTCGCTCTGCTCGTACGCCTTCTTCGCTCGCAGCGTGCCGCCGTCGTCGCTGATCAGGATCCGGCTCACGAGATTTCCCGCCGGCTCGACGACGAACACGTTGCCGTACAGCTCCGCGGGAAGGCGATCGCCGCGATAGACGGTTGGCGCCGACACCGACGTATAGGCGGCGAGGGTGCCATCGTCGCGCAGGACGCTGCGCTGATAGCCGCGATTGACGCCCGGCGTCGGATGCGACGGCCACACGACGTTGACTTCGTTGCTGGCTCCGCGCAGGGATTCATAGCTGCCGCGCGTGCGGACCAGATTCGGGTTGCGCGCGTAGTACGGCGTCGGCACGAGGTCGACGTGGAGCACGGATTCGTTGGTGTTGCGGAACACCCGCCCGCCATCGTCTTGCGACGCTCCCCACTGGCCGCGAGACAACGTCTTGCGGGTTTCGAACTTGCCCTGGCGCTCGCGCAGGTAGACGTCGCTCTCGGAGGTGTAGATCCAGTTGTCGAGCGCCCAGAGCAGCGTATTCGCGTTGTGCTCGACGTTGGCGTCGGCGCGGCCGTAGGTGTTGGTGACCAGCTCCTTGGTGTCGGCGCGCAGGTCGCCGTTGGTGTCGCGCGCGAACCAGAGGTTGGGCGGTTCGCCAATCAAGACACCGCGATCCAAGACCTTGATCGCGCGCGGCAGGACGAGGCCGTCCATGAAGACGGTCTTCGTGTCCATTCGGCCGTCGCCGTCCTGATCGTCGAGCACGCTGACGCGGCCAATCGGATCGCGCTCGATCGTACCGGGCAGGTCCTGCATGTAGCCGAGCATTTCGACTACCCACAGCCGGCCCTCCTGATCCCAGTCGATGGCCACCGGCTCCTGCACCATCGGCTCGCTCGCCACCAGCTCGACGCGGTAGCCCGGCGGCAGCCGAAATGTCTTCATTTCGTCGGCGGGGGAGAGGACGGGGGCGTCGGATGCCGCGCCGGCGGACCCGGTCGGGCCCTGCGCGCCGGTGCCGATTGCCGCGATCAACGCGAAGACGATTCTCGGCAGCGTGGGTCGCATAGTCGTTTCACAGTAAAGTCTAAGTCATTCCACGGGCGTGGTCTTTCTCGTGCCGCGCCCATGGCATAAGCTCTTCGCCATGGCGGGAGTCACGTCAAACTCGCAGCCGTCGACGCTCGCTGCCCTCCGCTGGCTGGTGCTCGCGCTCCTCACCTTCGGAATGCTGGGCACGGCTGTGGATCTCGTGCTGCTCGATCACTACGAGGATGCGTGGCAGTGGCCGCCGCTGGCGCTGATCGTCGCCGGCCTGCTCGTGGTCGCGTGGATTGTCGTGCGCGAGAATCACGCGGCAATCCTGACGCTGCGCTGGACGATGTGGTCGTTCGTGGTGGCCGGCATCGCTGGGCTGGTGCTGCACTACAACGGCAACCGGGAGTTTCAGAAGGAACTCGATCCGGCGCTCTCGGGCTGGCCGCTGTTCGTGAAGGTCGTGACCGCCAAGGCCCCACCGGCAATGGCCCCGGCCGGCATGATTCAACTCGGACTGCTCGGGTTGCTTTTCACCTACAAGAATTCTGGACGGAGGGAGACATGACGGCACTCAAGACGAAGGCAGCGGCGGGACTTGTCACGATCGCGGCACTGGCGGCGATGTTTGCGACGACGGCGCACGCGCAGGTCGGCAAATCGGTTGCCGTGGCCG
>Ga0209382_10012143_pt1 | contig 10648 bp, 5 predicted proteins | sample SoiMetdeltSBSDD5_FD_187599 | JGI IMG/M metagenome (GOLD analysis project Ga0209382, IMG submission 187599) | Bulk soil microbial communities from a Populus tree surrounding site in Tennessee, USA - Soil MetaG P. deltoides SBSDD5 (SPAdes) (version 2) | ecosystem: Environmental > Terrestrial >...
GATCACCCCCTGGAGCAGCGGGTAGTGCGTGCAGCCGAGCACCAGGGTGTCGATCCCCTCGCGCTTCAGGTCCCCCAGGTAGGCGGCGGCCGTGGCGCGCGCGACGTCGTTGTCCACCCAGCCCTCCTCGGCCAAAGGAACGAACAGAGGACAGGCCCGCCCGATGACGCGGGCATCGGGCAGGTGGCAGGCGATGGCGCTGGCGTACGCGCCGCTCCGGATGGTCGCGGCGGTGCCGATGACGCCGATCACCCCGCGGCGCGTGGCGCGGCAGGCGGCCTCGGCGCCGGGCCCGATGACGCCGACCACGGGCAGGGGAATCTCCTTGCGGAGCGCCGGGAGCGCCACCGCCGACATCGTGTTGCAGGCGATCACCAGGGCCTTGATGCCGCGTTTCTGGAGGAAGCGCGCCCCCTCGAGGGCGTAGCGGACGACCGTCTCCTCGGATTTCGTGCCGTAGGGGACGCGCGCCGTGTCCCCCAGGTAGATCAGGCGCTCGCCGGGGGGAAGCTCGCGCCGCAGCGCCCTGAAGACGGTCAGTCCGCCGATGCCCGAGTCGAATACGCCGATCGCCGCGTCCGCCACCACGATCTCCCTGGCGGCCGCGCTACGGGGCGCTCTTGCGGTCCATGTCGACGATCGACATGTTCTTGAGGTAGTCGCGCCTGAGGTCGAGATGGTTCTTCAGCGTCTCGCGCTCCTCGCCGTTGATCAGGATGCGGACCCGCTTGATCTCGGGCAGGTTGTAGGTGAGCGAATCGACCAGGGAGTAGATCGTCGCGATCTCCTCCCCCGTCCCGCCGGGATGGAGGTCCGTGGCCTCGCTGCTCAGGTCGACATAGGCGGAGCCGCGGCGGTCGAGGTACAGCCCGCGCAGGCTCGTCTGCGGGGGCAGGGTGGGCAGGAGCCCGGGCTCCAGCGGCCCGTTGATCAGCTCGACGACGATCTGCTTGGCCTGGTCGGCCAGAGAGGTGGTCAGGAAGATCTTCCGGCGCTCGGCTCCCAGGTACTCGCTGTCCGCCTCCTGGAAGAACAGCGAGACCTCGCGCCGGTTCTGCTCGGAGGTGAACGAGGGGGCCTCGGCCGGGACGGCGGTCTCCGCCTGGGCCGGCTCGCCCTGGGCCGGCTCGCCCGCCGCGGCCGTCCCGTCCTGCGGCGGGGCGCCGCCAGCCGCGGCGGCCGCCTCGGGCGCGGCCTGCCCGCCGGCGCCCCCGGCATCGACTCCTGCCCAGGGCCGCATCATCAGGACGGCGACGAGGGCGCCGGCGCACACGGCGGACAGCGTGGCGATCAGGATCGTCTTGTGCTTCACCGCGCGCGCGCCCGGACGTATTTCTCTTTGAAGCGCTGGATGCTGGCGAGGATGGCGTCCGACAGCCTGTCCTTGAAGGCCGCGTCCCGCAGGCGCTTCTCTTCTTCGGGGTTGGTGATGAAGGCGACCTCGATGAGCACGGCCGGCATGGTCGCCCCCATCAGGACCTTGAAGGGGGCCTGCTTGATGCCGCGGTTGGCGATGTCGAGCGCGTCGTTCAGGTTGTCCTGGACGATCTCGGCCAGGACGCTCGATTCCTTCAGGAAGGCGGACTGCGCCAGGTCCCAGAGGATCATCTCGAGGTTGCCGTCCTTCTGGACCCCCGCCTCGAGTCCGAGCGTGTTGTTCTCGAGGGCCGCGACGGCCCGCGAGTCGTCGTCGGTGGCCTGGTAGGACAGGAAGTACGTCTCGGCGCCGCGCGCGTTGCCGCGCCGCGAGGCGTTGGCGTGGATGCAGACGAACAGGTCGGCCCGCTCGTGGTTGGCGATCGCCGTGCGGTCGTCGAGCGCCATCGTCGCGTCGGAGTTGCGGGTCAGGATCACCTCGGCATCCATCTTCGCCTGGATGCGCTCCTTCAGCCGCCGGGCGATGTCGAGCGTGACGTCCTTCTCGGCGAGCCCGGTCGGCCCGACGGCCCCCCGATCGTCCCCTCCGTGCCCCGGGTCGATGACCACGACGAAGGAGGCCCGCGGCCGCTCCTCGGCCGGCGGGGCCTCGCGCGCCGCCGGGGGTTCCTCGGGCGGCAGATCACGTGCCGCGGGCGGCGCCATCTGGGCGGTGGCGGGCGTGCGTCCCGATCCGGCCGGCGGGTGCGGCAATCCCGCGGCCCCTCCGGGAGACGGAACGGTGACCGCGATCGACGGCCCCTGCTTCTTGCGCAGGTCGATGACGATGCGGAACGGCTCCCCCATCTCGAACGTCGAGAAGTTGCCGAAGTCGTCTCCGGTGTAGAAGACCAGCTCGGAGGTCCGGAATCCCTCGATGAACTTCGCCTTCTCGAGGACGGCCCCGCCGAAGTCCCGCTTCTTGAACGGCGGCTCGACCCCCCCCTCGTTCAGGGTGATGAAGACGCGTCGCGCGTCACGCCGGACCTCGTAGACGGGCTTCCGGGTGAACTCGAGGACCACGCGGACGCCCGCCTCGTTGTCGATCGTCTTGACGGTGAAGCGGAGCGGCTGCCCCTGCGCCAGGCAGGGCGGGGCCATCGTCCCGGCGGCCAGGATCAGCGCGAGTACAATTGGAAAAGCGGCCGCGGCGGCGCGGCCGGAACGGAGATACCTCACGCTGGGAGCGTAACATACGCATGAGGTCAACTCAAGGAGACGCGGGTCCTCCGCGGTCCGGGGGTGAGAGGGATGGCGTGCGCTACCTGGCCCTGGGGGATTCGTACACCATAGGCGAAGGGGTCGCCGCCTCCGAGCGCTGGCCCGAACAGCTGGCGGCGCTTCTGCGTGCGAAGGGGGTGGCCGTCGACCCTCCGGAGATCGTCGCCCGGACCGGCTGGACCGCCGGCGAGCTCATGGACGGAATCGATCGGGCGGCCCCCGGCGGCCCCTTCGATCTCGTGTCCCTTCTGATCGGCGTCAACGATCAGTACCGCGGGGTGGATCCTGAAGACTACCGGGTCGCGTTCCGCGCCTTGCTCGAGAGGGCTGCGGCCTTCGCAGCCGGAGAGGCGGCGCGTGTGATCGTCCTGTCGATCCCGGACTGGGGCGTCACCCCGTTCGCCCAGGGGCGCGACCGGGCGCAGATTGCCTCGGACATCGATCGCTTCAACGAGGTCAATCGACGTGAAACGGTAGCGCGCGGCGCCCGCTACGTCGACGTCACGCAGGCCTCACGGGCCGCCCCGCCCGCGGGGGCGGGGACGAGGCTCGCGCCGGACGGGCTGCACCCCTCGGGGGAGATGTACGCGATCTGGGCGAGGCTGGTGCTGCCGCAGGCGCGCCTCGCGCTCGGCGGCGGGGCGGGTTAGGCCGCTACAGCAGGTCCCCCCCGCCGAAGTGCCGGGAGTGCCAGAGCTGCAGCATCATCAGGTTCCACAGAAGCCGCCCGTTGTCGCGCCGGCGCTCCGTGTGCTCCTGCCAGAGGGCGGTCACCGCCTCGGGGCGCAACAGGCCGGCGGCCCGCACGCGCCCGGGGTCCAGGGCATTGCGCATCAGCGGGGCGAGGCCCCGGTGCATGAAGCGGGCCATCGGAATATTGAAGCCGCGCTTCCGCCGGCCGCTGATCTCGCGGGTGAGCCGGTCCGCCATCGCCTTCTTCAGAATGTATTTTGAGGTCAGCCGGCGCAGCTTCATGCGCGCCGGCAGCGACGCGACGTACTCGACCAGGGCGTGGTGCAGGAACGGCGCGCGCACCTCGAGCGAGGTCGCCATCGAGGCACGGTCCACCTTGGTGAGCAGGTCGTCCTGCAGGAACATCAGGAAATCGGTCGCCAGGAGCGCGTCGAGCGGGTGGGCCACCGGCAGGTCCCGCAGGACCGCGCGCGCCTCCTGGAGCGGATCGTTCGGCGCACCGGGCAGGGCGGCGAGGGCGTCGAGCGCCCCGGCGGAGAGCAGGTCCTTCTGCCTGTCGGGTGAGAACGCGCCGAACCACACCTGGTGCCTTACCGCCTGGGGCAGCTCGGCCGCGCCGACGAACTTCTTCAGCAGGTACTCGGTGCCGACATTGTTGAAGGCCGGCGGGATGGCGTCCGCGGCGCGCTTCAGGAGGCTCCGCAGCGTCCCGGGCAGGCGGACGTACCAGCGGGCCAGGCGATCGCCGATGTAGGTCGGGTACCCGGCGAAGAGCTCGTCCCCTCCCTCGCCGCCGAGCGCCACCTTGACGTGCTGTCGCGCGAAGCGCGACAGGAGGTGCGTCGGGACGATCGAGGCGTCCGCCAGGGGCTCGTCGAGGACGCGGGCCATGGCCAGAAGCGCCTCGAGCATCTCGGTCTCGCCCACGATCAGCTCGTGGTGGTCGGTCCCGAAATGGGCCGCGGCCCGGCGCGCGTAGGCCGCCTCGTTGAAGTCCGGGTCGTCGAAGCCGAGCGTGAAGGTCGGCAGCGCCCGGCCGGTGAGGTCCACCGCCAGCGCGGCGATCGAGGAGGAGTCGACCCCGCCGCTGAAGAAGATGCCGACCGGCACGTCGGCGCGCAGCCGCAGCCGGACCCCCTCCTCGAGCAGCCGGCGCACCTCGCGGGCGGCCTCGTCCTCGGTCGGGGCCGCCGCCCCGGCGCCCGGGAAGAAGCGCCGCAGGTCCCAGTACGGCTCGACGCGCAGGCGGCCCCGCTCGGCGATCAGCAGGTGCCCGGCCGGCAGCTTCCGCACGCCGGTGAACGGCGTGTGCGGCGCGGGGAAGTAGCCGTACAGGAGATACCGGGTCAGCGCCGGCAGGTCCGGCTGCGGGCTCACGCGCGGGTGGGCCAGCAGCGCCTTGATCTCCGAGGCGAACATCACCTCGCCGTCCTGCTCCAGGTAGTACAGGGGCTTCTCGCCGGCCCGGTCGCGACCGAGCACCAGCCGGTTCTCGCGCGTATCGAAGACGGCGAACGCGAACATGCCGTTGAGGTGGTCGACGAAGGAGAGGCCGTGCTCCTCGTACAGGTGCGGGATCACCTCGGTGTCGCAGCGCGTCTCGAAGCGGTGGCCGCGCGCCATCAGGTCGCGGCGCAGCTCCGGGTCGTTGTAGATCTCGCCGTTGCAGATGACCTGGAAGCGTCCCGACTCGTCGGCGTAGGCGCGCGCCCCGGCCCCCAGGTCGAGGATGCTGAGGCGACGGAAGCCGAACGTGAGGTGGGCGAGGCGGTCCGCGCCGATCTCGACCACGCACGACCCGTCCGGGCCGCGGTGCGCCATGGTGTCGGCCATGGAGGCCACGAGGCCCGGGTCGTGCCGTCCGGGGCCGCGAAGGTCCGCGATGCCTACGATGCCGCACATGGAATCGGCCGTCCTCCCTGGTGGGACAGAGAGAATAGCATGCCGAGGGGCCGGCGCCGTGGAATGACGGGAGTCAGGGCGTCCCGGACGAGGCGGCCCGCACGAAGAGGCCTCCCCCCTGGTCCTCGTAGATCGGCTCGGGGTCGAGCGCGTCGCCGGCGTCGCGCCGCAGGAGCCCGAACATGCGCGGCGGCGACAGGATGTAGACGTCTGGGCCGGGCTCCGCAAGGAGAGTGCGCATCCGCTCGAGGTCGATCATCCGGAACGAAGGGTCGCGGCGATACTCCTCCAGGTGCCGCATGACCCACCAGCTGGAGAACGGGGTGCCGCTCGTGACCAGCAGGACCGGCCTGCGGAGGTAGAAGTTCAGCCCGGGGCGGTACTGCTCGTAGCAGATGACCAGGTCGTCCGGCTTCAGACGCTTCTCCAGGAAGCGGCTCACGGGCCGCGACGAGCGCACCGTGTCGAGATACCCGCTCGCGACCTGCGCCAGGGGCACGACCGCCACGATCGCCAGGGCGGAGGCGGCGAAGAGCGCCACCGGCCGCCGCTTCCTGAGCGCCAGGAGCAGCGCGGCCGCCAGGGCGAGGCCGGCCGCGGTGAGGGTGAACAGCAGGCGGCGGGACAGGAGCAGGTCGTACTTCCCGCGCGAGATCCCCTGCGCGATCCCGGCCGGGCCCGCGAGGATCGCCGCCACGGCACCCAGGGCGCACACGATGGCGGTGCAGAGAGCCCCGAGGGCGAGGACGCGGCGGGCCTCCACCGCGGCGTCAGCGGGCCCCCCGGGCGGGGAGAGGTCCCGCCGAGCGGGCAGGGCCCGCGACCACAGCCGGCCGACCAGAAGCGCGAGCGGCACCGCGCACGGCAGCATGTAGGACGGCCGCTTCGAGGCGATCAGGGAGAAGAACAGCACCAGGACCCCGAGCCACGCACCGGAGAACGCGGTCGCGAGGCGCCCCCGGTCGGTCTCCGAGGCCAGCCCCGCGAGCGTCGTCCTCCAGGAGCGCGCGCGGCGCGCTGCGGCCGCGCCGGCGTAGAGGATCCAGGGGAAGAGCCCCGGCAGGATCACCTTGGCGTAGAACCAGAAGGGCCGTGAGGTCTCGAAGCGGTTGGAGGTCATCCGCTCCAGGTTCTCTCCGATGACGGCGTAACGCAGGTATCCGGGGTTGCGCGACTCGACCAGGACCAGCCAGGGAACCACGACGGCCGCGTAGAGCACGAGCCCCTGAATCCATCCGAGGCGCTTGAGCATGCCCGGCCTTCGGCGGAGGAGCGCCCAGACGACCGCGACCAGAAGGGGCGCGGCCAGGGCGACCGGCCCCTTGGTGATCGTCCCGAGGCCGGCCGAAACGAAGAACAGGGCGGCGGGCAGCCGCCGGGCGTCCCCTTCCATCGCCTCGAACGCCATGAGAGTGCTGACCGTCATGCAGAAGGTCAGCATCATGTCGAATATGACGATCCGCCCGAAAACGATGTAGAGCGGGGAGAGCGCCAGGGCCACCGCAGCGAACCGGGCCGCCCGATCCCCGAGGTATCGCCGCCCGAACCAGAAGACCAGGCCGATTGCGGCGAGGGCGAAGAGCGCCGACGGCGCGCGCGCCGACAGCTCGCTGACTCCCAGGAGACGATAGGACATGGCCACGGTCCAGAAGTAGGCGGGGGGCTTGTCGAGATAACGCACGCCGTCGAGATGTGGCGTGATCCAGTCTCCGGTCTCGAGCATCTCCCGGGCGGCCTCCGCATTTCGCCCTTCGTCCGGGTCCCCGAGTCCCGCCTTGCCGAGGCCGTAAAAGAAGATGGGGGTGCACAAGGCGAGCAGAAGGAGAGCCGCGGGAAGCGTCGCGTGCTTTCGATCTGCGGGAATATTCGAGCCGGATAATTCGTTTTGATCCATGATGGCGGCCGAAGGATAGGCAGTTGAGCGAATCAGGTCAACCCGTGACCACGTTCTAGTCAGGGCAAGGGATTTCGACATTGCCCAACGAGGCTCTTGGTCGTATATGGGGCGCTACATCTTCTTTCTTTCCGCGGGCAGGTGAATGCAGCGTTTGTGCCTGGTAGGAACAGTCGCGATCCTGGCCGCGGTCACGCTCCTGAGCGGCCCGATGCCGCACGGGACAGTCCCCGAATCGAATCCCGCCAGCTCCTGGACCGAAGCAGCCTGGGCGAACATCGTCCGGTCCGAATACGAGTTCCGGCCCCGGACCGATGGCGCCTGGTCCGCCCCCAACCGCGCCCAGGGCCTCCGGTTGACGGCGAACGGCTCGGTGGCCGACGTCACCCCGAGGACCGAAGGAGCCCCCCCCTGGGTTCTCAGCCTCGGCCTGAGGAGCGTCGGCCGCAAGGGGGCGATGACCCCTCTCGAGCCGGGCACCCCCCGGGCCGAAGGGAACAGGCTCCAGCTCAGGCGTGAAGGCCTCGGCCTGACCGAATGGTATGTCAATCTGCGCACCGGCATCGAGCAGGGTTTCACGCTCGATCGCCGTCCGGAAGCCGTGGACCCCGGCTCGCCTCTCGTCCTGGACATCTTCTACGAAGGGGGCCTCGAGGCGCGCCAGGAGGAGGCCGGAGGGGCCGTCCTCTTCTCGAAACCCGGCGCCGGGAATGTGCTGCGCTATGCGGACCTGGCCGTGGCCGATGCCGACGGGAAGCCGGTCGTGGCCGCCCTCGACCTGGCTCCCGGGTCGCTGCGCATCACGATTCAGGACGAGGGACATCCGTATCCGCTGGTCGTCGATCCGACCATCGTGGTGCCGGCGTGGACCGGGCGCGGCGATCAGTTCGAAGAGCTGTTCGGAGCCTCGGTGGCGGGGGCCGGCGACGTCAACGGCGACGGCTTTGACGACCTGATCGTCGGCGCGCCGCGGTTCGACGGCGATTTCTTCGACGAGGGACGCGCCTTCGTCTTCCTCGGGTCGGCGACCGGGCCGTCGACCGCCCCCTCCTGGACGACGAGCGGCGACCAGACGGGCTGCCGATACGGGAGCGCCGTCGCCTCGGCGGGGGACGTCAACCGCGACGGGTACGCGGACGTCATCATCGGCGCCCGCAACTACGACTTCGTCCAGGTCGACGAGGGGCGCGCCTTCGTCTATCTCGGCTCGGCGGGCGGCCTGGCCACGGTGCCGATCTGGATGGCCGAGCCGGACCAGAACCTGGCCGGATTCGGGGCCGCCGTCGCCTCGGCCGGGGACGTGAACGGCGACGGCTACGACGACGTGATCGTCGGGGCGCCCTTGTTCGATTCCCCCTTCAACACCGACGAGGGGGCCGCCTTCGTCTACCTCGGTTCCGCGAGCGGGCCCGCCGCGTCCCCGGCGTGGGTCGCGAGCAGCGGGTTGTTCAACTCGGCCTTCGGGACCTCGGTCGCCTCGGCCGGCGACGTGAACCACGACGGCTACGACGAGGTCATCGTCGGCGCTCCGCTGTTCGACAACGCCGGCTTCTCCGATCAGGGCCGGGTCTTCGTCTATCCGGGCTCCGCCTCGGGGCTGTCGCCCAACCCGTCGTGGACCGCGGATGGCGCCAAGACCCTGGCGCGCTTCGGCGCCTGGGTGGGGCCCGCCGGGGACGTCAACTACGACGGCTTTGCCGACGTGATCATCGGCGCCCCCTTCTACGACTCGGGCCGCGCCTTCGTCTATCTCGGCTCGGCGGCCGGCCTGGGCCTCACGCCCAACTGGAACAACAAGCTCAACCTGAGCCCGGCCGAGTACGGGGCGTCCGTGGCGGGGGTGGGAGACCTCGACGGCGACGGCTTCGACGACGTGGTGGTCGGGGCCCCCGCGGTCGACGACCACACGACCACGTCGGTCGGCCTCGTCAAGGCGTTCAACGGCGGCCTCATGGGGGTGGGGAACACCGCGGCCTTCACGGTCCAGGAGACCCAGGCCGGGGCGCGTCTCGGCGCGGCGGTGGCGGGCGCGGGAGACGTCAACGGCGACGGCCTCGGGGACTTCATCGCCGGCGCCACGGGCCTCGACAACCCCGGCCAGTCCGTGTCCCTGGCGGGGGCCGCGCACCTGTACCTGGGGTTCCGGTCGACGCCCTGCGTCCCGGCGCCCGAGACCTGCAACCGCCGGGACGACGACTGCGACGGGGTGGTCGACGACGGCCTGGGCTCGACCACCTGTGGCACCGGGGCCTGCTCGCGCACCGTCCAGAACTGCGCCGACGGCTTCCCCCAGACGTGCACCCCCGGCACTCCGGGCACGGAGACCTGCAACGGAATCGACGACGACTGCGACGGTGCGGTCGACGAAGGGCTGGGAACGATCACCTGCGGCGTCGGCGCATGCACCCGCACGGTCAACACCTGCGCGGGGGGCGTGCCACAGACCTGCACGCCCGGAGCGCCCGGGGCCGAGACCTGCAACGGGGTGGACGACGACTGCGACGGTGCCGTGGATGAGGCCCTGGGGTCGACGACCTGCGGGACCGGCGCGTGCACCCGTACGGTGAACAACTGCGTCGGCGGCGTGCCGCAGACCTGCGCGCCGGGAGCGCCCGGGACCGAGACCTGCAACGGGGTGGACGACGACTGCGACGGGGCGGTGGACGAGGCGCTGGGGTCGACGACGTGCGGGACCGGCGCGTGCACCCGTACGGTGAACAACTGCGTCGGCGGCGTGCCGCAGACCTGCACCCCCGGGACGCCGTCCGCCGAGGCCTGCAACGGCATCGACGACGATTGCGACGGGGCCGTGGACGAGAACTTCGACGTCGATGGCGACGGCTTCACCACCTGCGGCGGCGATTGCAACGATGCGGTGGCGTCGATCCATCCGGGCGCCCCCGAGGTCTGCAACGGCCTGGATGACAACTGCAACCAGCAGATCGACGAGGGGAGCCCCGACAGCGACGGGGACGGGATTCCCAACTGCTTCGACCCGGACGACGACAACGACCAGGTGCCCGACGGCTCCGACTGCGCCCCGCTCACCAACAGCGTCAGCGCCGTGCCGGGAGAAGTCGGGCAGACCCTGCGGGCCCTCCCGAGCCCGCCGCCGGGCGGCTACTCGTGGACCAGGATCGCCCAGGCCAACGTCCACAATGTCTACCGCAGCGTCTGGGATCACCGGAGCGGGGCCTGGAACGACACCCTGGGGTGCCTCGTCTCCGAGACGCCCGCCAGCAACTTCAACAACAGCCAGGCGAACCCGCCGGCCGGGTCGGCGTTCTTCTACGTCATCACCGGGACGAACCGTTGCGGGGAAGGCCCGGCCGGCTTCTCGAGCACCGGCCAGCCGCGCCTGATCCCGTCCCCCTGCGCGCACCAGAATCGCGACGCCGATGTCGACACGATTCCGGATCTCGATGACGACTGTCCGCTCGTGGCCAACGCGGGACAGGCGGATCGCGATCACGACGGACGGGGGGATGCCTGCGACAACTGCGCCGACACGCCGAACGCGGG
>Ga0209382_10012144_pt1 | contig 10648 bp, 10 predicted proteins | sample SoiMetdeltSBSDD5_FD_187599 | JGI IMG/M metagenome (GOLD analysis project Ga0209382, IMG submission 187599) | Bulk soil microbial communities from a Populus tree surrounding site in Tennessee, USA - Soil MetaG P. deltoides SBSDD5 (SPAdes) (version 2) | ecosystem: Environmental > Terrestrial >...
GTTAACCGCGAAGCTCAGTGGGGTTGACACGCCACCCCCGGGCGCCGGGTTGAAGACGGTGATGGCAGCGAAGCCGGCGCCGGCCAGGTCCGCCGCCGCAATCTGGGCCGTCAGCTGCGTCCCGCTGATGAATGAGGTCGGACGATCCGCCCCGTTCCATCGCACCACCGCCCCGGCGACGAAGTTGGTCCCGGTCACTGTCAGGGCTAGTTGGCCGGTCCCGGCTGGGACCGCAGATGGGCTAAGAGCGGTGAGCGACGGCAGCGGATTGGTGATCGTCAAGGTGACGGCGTTGGAGGTCGCGCCGGAGGCTGGGTTGAACACGGTCACGGCCGCCGACCCGCCGGCCGCGACGTCGGCGGCGAGGATCTGGGCGGTCAGCTGCGTCGCGCTGGAGAAGGTCGTCGTCCGGTTGCTCCCGTTCCAGCGCACGACTGAGTCGGCGGCGAAGTTAGTCCCGTTGACCGTCAAGGCGAAGGGCGGGCTTCCGGCAAGCGTCGCGCTCGGATTGATAGTATTAATCGTCGGCTGGGCCTGCCAGGCGCCCGCGCCCGTCGTCGACAGAGACCCGTGACCGGCCAGGAGGCAGACGACAATAACGAGAGTGCCGGTGACACGCATAACTCCGAGTTCTCCACCAGATCTGCGCCAGGATCAGACCGCCAAGCCCAAGATATAGTATGTAAGGCGATTACCGCCGTCAACCTTAAAGTGCGGCCTGGCGGTCTAATTCAGGCCGCGTAAGCCTCGGAGACCGCGCTGAAAAAACGTAGGGGCAGGGCTTGTCCCTGCCCGGGTTCTCGTATCGCGAAACCCGGGCAGGGACAAGCCCTGCCCCTACATGTGTCCCTATCTTCCGCGGTGCGTTTTAGCGCAGGTACTGGCGCTCGATGGCCATGAGCTTGGCGACGCGGCGCCGGTGGCGCTCCTCGCCCTCGTCGGTCGAGAGCCAGGCGCGGACGACGGCGCGCATCTCCTCGGGAGAGATCATCTTGCCGCCGAGGGTGAGGACGTTGGCGAAGTTGTGCTCGCGGCTGTTGCGCGCCGTCGCCTCGTCATAGCAGAGGGCCGCGCGCACGCCCGGCACCTTGTTGGCCGTCATGCACGACCCGATCCCGGCCCCGTCGATGATGATCCCGAGGTCACAGGCCCCATCGGCTACCGCGCGTGCGACGGCGTGGGCGAAGTCCGGGTAGTCGACCGCGTCCCCGGAATTAGTGCCGAAGTCTCGGTGCCGGTAGCCGAGTTCGGCGAGGAGGGTCTTGAGTTGTTCTTTCATCTCGTAACCGCCGTGGTCGGCCCCGACGGCGATGAGGCGGCCCCGGGCCTGCGGCGCGGAGCGTTCGCGGCGGGAGACCGCGATGGCGCGATCGCGGATCAGGTCCTGGGCCGCGGGCGTGATGATCGCGTCCCCGCGGACGAGCAGGCTCCCGCCGGGCGGCACGCTCCGGACGTCGGCCTCAGTGATCACGTCCTTGACCGACTCGTCGACGGGCGCCTCGGTCGCGGCCGCGGCGCCGAGCTTCTCCTCGAGCGCGGCGCGGACCAACTGGCGCACCTGCTCGCGTCTGGATGGCGAATCGGAGTCCATGGCACCATGCTGACTGTTTCCCGTCACCGGGCGATGCCCGCTCGTCACTTGTCAGTCGTCACTTCCCCCACGACACGATGGGCGGCCCGCTCGCTGAGGAACGCCTTGATGCCGCGCGTCGCCTGCTGAATCCGCTGCTCGTTCTCGACCAGCGCGAAGCGCACGTAGTCATCCCCCGCCTCGCCGAAGCCCACCCCAGGCGAGACGGCCACCCCCGCGCCGGTGATCAGCCGCTTGGCAAATTCGAGCGAGCCGGCGCCCGCGAACCGCTCGGGGATGCGAGCCCAGACGAACATCGTCCCTTTCGGCGAAGGCACCTCCCACCCGGCCGCCGCCAGGCCGCGGATGAGGGCGTCGCGCCGCCGCCGGTAGGTCTCGGTGATCTCCGGGACCGCCCCGTCGCAGTCGCGCAGCGCGATGATCGAGGCGATCTGGACCGGCTGGAAGATGCCGTAGTCGAGGTAGCTCTTGAGCCGGGTGAGCGCCGCGATGACCTGCGCGTTGCCGGCGCAGAAGCCCACCCGCCATCCGGCCATCGAGTAGCTCTTCGACATTGAGAACATCTCGACCGCGACCTCCTTCGCCCCCTCGACCTCGAAGATGCTCGGCGCGCGGTAGCCATCGAAGACCAGGTCGGCATAGGCAAAGTCGTGAATGATCAGCCAGCCGCGCTCGCGGGCGAGGGCGACCACCTCGGCGAAGAACTCTTTCTCGACGCAGACGCCGGTCGGGTTGTGCGGGAACGAGAGGACGAGCAGTTTTGGCTGCTCGGAGCGCGGGTACTCGACCCGGCGGAGCGCGGCGAGCAGTTCCCCCGCCCCGTCGTTGATCGGCAGCTTGATCAACCGGCATCCGGCGATCGTCGCGGCGAAGGAGTGGATCGGGTAGCTCGGGTCCGGGACGATGACGCGGTCGCCCGGCTCGACCAGGGCGAGCACGAGGTGTGAGAAGCCCTCCTTCGCCCCGATCGTCGCGATCGCCTCGGTCTCGGGGTCGATCTCGACGCCGAAGCGCCGCGCGTACCAGCGTGAGATTTCGAGGCGCAGGTTGGGGAGGCCGCGCGAGGCCGAGTAGCGGTGGTTGCGCGGGTTGCGCGCCGCCTCGACCAATTTCTCGACGATCGGCTCGGGCGTGGCCAGGTCGGGATTGCCCATGCCCAGGTCAATGATATCCTCGCCGCGCCGCCGGGCCTCCATCTTTAACTGGTTGATCACGGCGAAGACGTACGGCGGGAGTTTTTCAATCAGCGGAAAACGGTAGTTCATATAAGTCGGAGAAGGTTAAAGACAAGCTTTCAGCGGTCAGCCAAACCAGGGGACCTTTCTGGCTGACCGCTGAAAGCTTCCGATTGACAGTCCAGATCTCGGCCAATATATTTGCTCACGGCGGTCACATCCATCATCAAGGAGCGCCCTGACCCATGTCCAGTAGCCCCGCGCCCGGGCCGGAATTCGGCAACCCGCGGCTCGACATCCTGATCCCGTCCGACCGGCTGCAGGCCCGCGTCCGCGAGATGGGCGCGGCCATCGCCCGCGACTACGCGGGCCGCACGCCGGAGCTCATCTGCGTGCTCAAGGGCGCGGTCGTCTTCATGAGCGACCTCATGCGCGCCATCGACCTGCCGCTCGGCATCGACTTCATCGCCGTCTCGAGCTACGCCAAGGGCAAGAACTCGACCGGCGAGGTGAAGATCCTCAAAGACCTCGACGAGCCCCTTCAAGGGCGCGACATCATCCTCGTCGAGGATATCCTCGACACCGGATTGACGCTCAATTACCTGGTCAACAGCTTCCGCGCCCGCGGCGCGACCTCGATCAGGATCGCCGCCCTGCTCAACAAGCCCGACCGGCGCAAGGTCGACGTCCGCCCCGATTACGTCGGCTTCGACATCCCCGACGAATTCGTCGTCGGCTACGGACTCGACTTCGGCGAGCGCTACCGCAACCTCCCGTTTATCGCCGTCGTCAGGTAGGGAGCGAACGCGGGCCGGCGAAATCAGCATTCGATCCCCTTCAAAAAACTGACCCCCGCCCCGAGCCGCACGCCGAAATTCTCGGCGATCGTCTGCCCGATGTCGGCCATCGAGTCGCGCGTGCCGAGGTTGACGCCCCCCCTGGCGCGCGCGCCATAGGTGAGGACCGGCACATACTCGCGCGAGTGGTCGGTCGACGGTGTCGTCGGGTCGCAACCGTGGTCAGCGGTCAAAACGAGCAGATCGTCCTCGCGCATCGCCGCGTAGATTTCCGGCAGGCTCGCGTCGAAGGCTTCGAGCGCGCGGGCGTAGCCCTCGACATCATTCCGGTGACCGTGCAGCATATCGAAATCGACGAGATTGGTGAAGAGCAACCCCTCCCAATCGGCGCGCTGCAGCGCCCCCACCGTCGCCCCGACGGCCGCCCCGTTGTTGCTCCCGGGCAGCTCTTCGCTGAACCCGCGGTGGCAGAAGATCGAGGCGATCTTGCCGACGCTGATTGTCGCATAGCCCCGCCCCCGCAGCAGGTCGGCGAGAGTCGGCTGCGGCGGCTCGACCGCATAGTCGTGGCGCCGTTCGGTCCGGCGGAAGTTGCCCGGCCCGCCGAGGAACGGACGCGCGATGACGCGCCCGACGCGGTCCGCGCCCTGGAGCAGCCCGCGGGCGATCTCGCACCAGCGGTACAGCTCGGCGACAGGGACCACCTCTTCGTGGGCGGCGATCTGGAAAACGCTGTCTGCCGAGGTGTAGACGATCGGTCGCCCCGTGCGGACATGTTCCGCCCCCAGCTCGGCGATGATCTCGGTCCCGCTTGCCGCCTTATTCCCGAGCACCCGCCGGCCGACCGCTTCCTCGAAGGGGCCGATGACCCGCCCCGGGAAACCCTCGGGGTAGGTCGGGAAGGCCGTCTCCGTGAGGAGCCCCGCCATCTCCCAGTGCCCGGTCGTTGTGTCCTTACCGTCCGAGGCGATCGCCGCGCGGCCGAAACTCCCGCGCGGGTCGGGCGCCGGAGGCAACGGCAGCTCGCGAATGTTGCCGAGCCCGAGCGCCTGGAGGTGCGGCACCTTCACCTCACGCGTAGCGAGGACGTGGCCGAGCGTGTCCGACCCTTCGTCCCCGAAGCGCGCCGCGTCCGGCATCTCGCCGACGCCGACGCTGTCGAGCACGACGAGTGCGACCCGCCGGAAAGTTCGCTCCCCTGCTACCCTCATCTGGTCAACTCACCTTCTGCACGGGCTTGGCCCCCGGGTCAGTCGCCGGCGGCGCGGCGGGCTTTGCGGTGCCGGGCCGCATGTCGAAGGTGATCACACCGCTCACCTGCACCGGCTTGCCCTCAAACCTGGGGGCGGTGAACTTCCAGCGCTTGGCCGCCGCGACGGCGGCGGGGTTGAGGTCCGAGCGCCCGCGCACGATGTGCGCGAAGACGACGCTCCCTGTCGTCGAGATGAGCACCTCGACCTTGACCACCCCCGGCAGGTAGGCGGCGCTCAGCGCCCCGCGCCCGGAGCCGAGCGAGTAGGCCCCGCCCTGGGCCGTCACCCCTGTCGCGGACGGGTCGCCCGGGTCGGTCGGGACCTTCGGCGCGCGGGCCGCGGGGAAGGCCGCGGCGGCGCGCGTCAGCGGCATGGCGCCGTCGACCAATTTGCGGAGGGGGTCGTCAAGCTTCGCGTCGAGCTCTTTGGTCGTCGTAAACTCCCCCAGCCGGAAGGTCGGGACGTTGAAGTTCGCAGCCTCGTCGGGGCCGGCGGACGGTCGGTAGAGGGCGAGCGCCTGGCGCAGCGCCTCGAGCGACTGACGCCGCTCCGCGTCGACCTGCTGCTCGTCGACCGCGATGAGGGCGGCCTCGGCGTGGAGCAAATTCTTGACGTTGTACGCCTCGGCGTAATTCGGCGTGATCGCCAGCGCCCGCTGGACGAAATCCAGCCCGCTCGCGATCTGCAGCGTCGCGGCTGAGACGTCCTTCTCGGGCAGCTTGCAGACCGTCTCGCCCTGCTTGCCGAGGCTGCAGTCTTTGGCGACTAAGTCGTGCGCGTCCCGCCAATGCGTGAGCGCGATACGGTAGTAAGTGTAGGCCTTGACCGACGGCTTCTGCTCGGGCAGTTCAGCCCGGCGCCGGAACATCTCGCGCGCCTTGGCCTGGTTGTCGAGTCTGAAGGCGGTGATCGCCGCCAGCCCGAGCCCCTCGTCGTTGGTCGGCTCGAGCTTCAGGGCCGCCTCAAATTTCGCGAGCGCCGGGGCGAACTTTCGGCCCTGGTAGAGTGTCTTTCCCTGGGCGATCAAGTCGCCCGCGGTCGGCTGCGGCTTGGCCGGGGGCGCGGCCCCCGGCTCTTGAGCCCGGGCGGCGAGCGCGAGCGCGCAGCCGAGGACGACGGCGGATATTACTTTGAGCATTGCTACCTACTGCTTTTGCAAGCTCCGGCTCACCTCTTGCTGGTAGCGCCGGGCCTCGGCCTTGATCGTCTCCTCGTTGAGCGTCAAGAGCCGCCGCCGGCGCATGAGCAGCCGGCCGTTGACTACGGTTTCAGTTACGTCTGAGGCTTTCGCCGCGTAGACGAGATGGGAGTAGAGATTATACATCGGGACGATGTGCGGCGCATCCAGATCGACGAGGATCAGGTCGGCCCGTTTCCCGGCCTCGAGCGAGCCGATCTCGCGCTCGAGGTGCGCCGCCCGCGCCCCGCCGAGAGTCGCCATCTCCAGCGCCTCGCGCGCCGAGACGGCCGTCGGGTCCTGCGACACCAATTTATGCAGCTTCGCCGCCGTGTCCATCTCCTCCCACAGGTTGAGATCATTATTCGAAGCCGCCCCGTCGGTCCCGAGCCCGAGGCGCACACCCGCGCGGAGCATGCTCGGGACGGGCGCGGTCCCCGAGGCCAGTTTCATGTTCGACTGCGGGCAGTGGCCGACGCCGACCTCGCGCCGCTTGAGGACGGCGATCTCCTCGTCGTTGACGTGGACGACATGCGCCCCGATGACGCGCGGCGAGAGGAAGTTGATCCGCTCCAGGTAGGGCACCGTCCGCTCCCGGTACGTCTTGAGCATGAAGGCGGTCTCGGTCGGCGCCTCGGCGATGTGGATGACGATCGGGACGTCGTGGCGCTCGGCCAGCGCGCGCGCCTCGTTGAGGTGTGGCGTGCTCACCGTGTACGGCGCGTGCGGGGCGATCGCCGGGATGACGAGCGGGTCACCCTTCCAGCGCTTGACGAAGCCCTCAGTGTAGGCGAGGGCCGCCTCCCAGGTCTTGTTGTCGGGCACGGGGAAGTCGATCACTGTCTCGCCGAGGACGGCGCGCACCCCGGCTTTTTTCGTCTCCTCGGCGACCGCGTCCTCGAAGTAGTACATGTCGACGTAGGTCGTCGTTCCACCACGGATCATCTCGGCCAGCCCGAGCCGGGTCCCGGCGACGACGAAGTCGCGAGTCACGTTCTTGGCTTCAGCCGGGAAGATGTACTTGTCGAGCCACTCCTGTAAGACCAGGTCGTCCGCGATCCCGCGGAAGAGGACCATCGGGATGTGCGTGTGCGTGTTGACCAGGCCGGGCAGCACTGCCTTGCCGCGCGCGTCGATCACCTCGCGCGCCCGGTAATCGCGCGCGCGCAGCGCGGCTGCATCCCCGACCTCGAGGATGCGCTCGCCCCGAACGGCGATGAAGCCGCCCTCCAGGAGGCGCCGCTCGCCGTCCATGGTGACCACCGCCCCTCCCGTGACAAGCAGGTCCACCGTCTCCGCGCCCCGGCCCGCCGCAAGCGACACCGCCGCCAGCACGAGCAGCAAGATGATCTTCGTTCTCATGCTCAGAGGAAGCTCCGGTCGAACGGGGCCGGGAGCAGTTCGCCGACCGACTTGGTCTCGAGCTCTCCCCGGAGGTTGGCCATGACGACTTCGGCCTCGCCGCCGAAGAGGTCGGACATCACCTGGCGGCACGCGCCGCACGGCCGGACCGGCAAGTGGGCGTCGGCGATGACGGCGATCCGCGCGAAATCGCGCGCGCCCTCGGAGATCGCCTTGAAGATCGCGACCCGCTCGGCGCAGAGGCTCAGCCCGTAGCTCGAATTTTCGACATTACAGCCGGTGAAGACGCGCCCGTCACGGCACTCGACCGCGGCCCCGACCTTGAAGCCCGAGTAGGGCGCGTGGGCCCGCTCGCGCGCCGTCCGCGCCAGCGCGACCAAGTCGGCCGCGGTTCTCGTTTTCGAAGTCTGATCCACCATAACTCTCAGACCGGCATAACTCTCAGACCGGCATAACTCTCAGTTCGGGGCTCTCCCCCTGCCCGGGCAAATTCACTGCCGCGCGCGCGCCCGGTCCAACTCGTGTCGCAGCTGCGCGCGAATCTTGCCCGAGATGAGGTCGATCCCGACCTCGTTGTAGCCGCCCTCGGGGATGATCACGTCGGCGTGGCGCTTCGACGGCTCGACGAACTGAAGGTGCATCGGACGCACGGTCTCGAGGTACTGCTTGATCACCGACTCTACCGAGCGTCCGCGCTCGCTGACGTCGCGCTGGAGCCGGCGAATAAAACGCAGGTCGTCGGCCGTGTCGACGAAGATTTTGACCTCGAGGAGTTCGCGCAGCCCCGCGTCGGCGAAGATCAGGATGCCCTCGACGATGACGATCGGCTTGGGCTCGACCCGGATGGTCTCGTTCCGGCGCGTGTGGGCCGTGAAGTCGTAGACCGGGACGGCGACCGCCTCGCCCGCGCGCAGCGCCTTGACGTGGTTGACGAAGAGGCCGTGGTCGAGCGCGTCCGGGTGGTCGAAGTTGATCAGCCGGCGCAGCTCGAGCGGCATGTCGCCCAGGTTGCGGTAGTAGCTGTCCTGCTGCAGGTAGGCGACCTGCTCGTCGCTGACGTTCTCCAGGATGCGGCGCGCCACCGTCGTCTTCCCCGAGCCGGTGCCCCCGCAAATGCCGATGATCATAAGATAGCTCTCAGCGGTCAGCTTTCAGCTCTTAGCCAAAGCGGGCTTTGTCCCGGCTGAACGCTGTCTGCTTCCCTACAGCCTCGGGATGACCCGGTGGAGCAGGGCGCTCAGCTGCTCGCTCACGCGGGCGCCCATGCGCATGACCGCGTCGTGGTCGATCGGCCCGTCGACAACCCCGGCCGCCGCGTTGGTGATCAGCGAGATGCCGAGGGTGCTCATCTCCATCTGCCGGGCGACGATTGCTTCCGGCACAGTCGACATCCCGACCGCGTCGGCCCCGAGGACCCGCATCATGCGAATCTCCGCCGGTGTCTCGTAGTTCGGCCCCTGCAGCGCCATGTAAACGCCCTGCCGCAGCTCGAGCCCCAGTTCCTGCGCCGCCGCCAGCGCGACCTCGCGATAGGCGCGCGAATAGACCTCGCTCAGATCCGGGAAGCGCGCCCCGAGCCGCTCGTCGTGCTGCCCCCGCAGCGGGCTGACGAGCATGAGATTGACATGGTCCGTGATGATCATCAACGACCCGACCTCGAGGTCAGCGCTGACGCCACCCGCGGCGTTCGTCAGGACCAGTTTCTTGACGCCCATCGCGCCGAAGGCCCGGATCGGCAGCGTCACCTCGTCGAGGGAATAGCCCTCGTAGTAGTGGAAGCGGCCCTGCATGACCGCGACCATGATTTCGCGCCGGATCCCGCCCTCGGCCGGCGCCTCCACCTTGCCGATCACCAGGCGCCCCGAATGCCCCTCCACTGTCGACCGCACGAAATCGGGAATCTCTTCGTAGGGGACCGTGACGGCCTCCGCGAGTGTGTCGGCAAACGCCCCCAGCCCCGACCCGAGCACGACCGCGACCTGGATCTCACCGCCGGCCCGCGCCCGAATGTACCGCGCCGCGCTCTGCGCGCGGTCGAAGATCGGAATCGTCATTCATCCTCTCCTTCTCAATTCTCGATGACATCCGCAATAAATCTGAAATTCATTCCTTGACATACGCCACGCCGAGCGCCTTCGGGGGCGTCGCCCGGCGGATCAGGCCGGCGAGGACGATCATGGTCAGCAGGTAGGGGACGAGTTGGATGAACTGGTTCGGGATGTTAACCGTCCCCTGCATGCGGATGGCGACTGCCTCGGCGAAGCCGAAGAGCAGGCAGGCGAGCAGCGCGCCGACCGGGTCCCACTTGCCGAAAATCAGCGCCGCCAGCGCGATGAAGCCGCGCCCCGCCGTCATGTTGCGCGTGAAGAGCGAATTCTGACCGACCGAGAGGTACGCCCCGCCGAGCGCCGCGAGCGCCCCCGAGATGAGCACCCCCGCGTAACGCAGGCGGGCGACGCTCACGCCCGCCGTGTCGGCGGCCTCCGGATTCTCACCCACCGCCCTCAGGCGCAGGCCGAAGCGCGACCGGTAGAGGACATACGCCGTCACGGCGACCATGCCGAAGGCGAAGTAGACGAGCGGCTTCTGATTGAAGACCGAGGCGGGCCCGGGCAGGCGCGCGGCGTCAAAGAGCATCACATCGGGGAGCGTCTGCTCCCGCGGCAACTGCGGGGTCGCCCCGGTTGAACCGAAGAGCGCCCCCGAGAGCAGCGCCGGCACCCCGAGGAAGAGGATGTTGATCGCCGTCCCGCTGACTACCTGATCGGCCCGGTAGGTGATCGTCGCCACCCCATGGATCAGGGCGACGAACATGCCGGCCGCGACCGCCGCGAGGAGCCCGAGCCAGGGACTGCCCGTGAAGAACGTGACCGCCGCCGCGGTGAACGCTCCGGCAAGCATGAGGCCCTCGAGCGCGATATTGATCACCCCGCCCCGCTCCGCGTAGAGCCCCCCGAGCGCGGCGAGCAGCAGCGGCGTGGCCAGCCGGATGGTCGAGGCGATGATCGTGAAGTTGAAAATATTCTTGAGCATTGAGCCTGGGGCGTGGGGCGGGCCGCCGACCCGCAACATTACGCCCGCCTTATTTGACCTTCGCTGCCTTGAGCGCTTGCCCGCCCGGCGGCTGCGCGATCAACTCCTTGACCGCCCCCCGCTCGTCCTTGACAAAGGTGATCTTGATGTTCTCGGAAAGTGTGAAAAAGCCGGTCTCCGACTCGGGGAATAACTCGACCCTCTCCGGCCCGAGCGGCGGGGCCTGGAGGTAGAGGCGCCCGCTCTCGGCCGTCACCGTG
>Ga0209382_10012145_pt1 | contig 10647 bp, 6 predicted proteins | sample SoiMetdeltSBSDD5_FD_187599 | JGI IMG/M metagenome (GOLD analysis project Ga0209382, IMG submission 187599) | Bulk soil microbial communities from a Populus tree surrounding site in Tennessee, USA - Soil MetaG P. deltoides SBSDD5 (SPAdes) (version 2) | ecosystem: Environmental > Terrestrial >...
AAGGCGGCTACGAGCCGGTGGCCGAGCTGGTCTTCAACGCCATCGGCGTCGACGCCTATTTCCTGGAGTACGACAGTGAGCGTGCCGGCGGCTTCGAGCCGCTGCGCTTCCTCCCCGGGGGCAAGACGGCCGTGCTGGGTCTCGTCACCACCAAGAGCCCGAAGCTGGAGGGCAAGGACGACCTGAAGCGGCGCATCGGGGAGGCCGCCCGCTTCGCCCCCCTCGAGCAGCTCGCCTTGAGCCCGCAGTGCGGCTTCGCCAGCGGCATCGGCGGCGAGACCATGACCCGCGACGACCAGCTGAGGAAGCTCGAGCTTATAGTAGACACCGCCCGCGAGGTGTGGGGCTAGGTGTCGGTGCACCCGTCATCCCGGACGGCGCGATGCGCGCCGCAGGCGGGCAGCGCGCCGATCCGGGACCTCGGGAAGCAGGGGCTCGACTCGCTCGACGAGGTCCCGGATAGCTTCGGCCTCGGCCGGCGGCCGGGGCCTCAGCTTCCGGGATGACGGGTGGATGACGGCCGGCCCCGATTTCGACTTGGACAGCCTGTACGGGCGGTGTACCAACGGTGTCCGGACCCGCAGGCGTGCCCCGGCGCAGGCCGGGGTCCGACACCTCGGGGGAGACGAGGGGCATGGACGAGAATACGCGCACCGCGCTCGACGTCGAGGCGCCGGTCAATCCCTACAGCCTGCTCGACGCGCTCAACGCCGCGAGCGCGCGAACGAGCGCGCTGTGGCTGATGTTCCTGGCTGTCATGGCCTACCTCCTGGTGGCGGCGGCGGGCGTCACGCACCGCGACCTCCTGCTCGACAGCGGCGTGGTGCTGCCGCTTCTGCAGGCCCGCATCGATCTTGCCCGCTTCTTCGTGCTGGCACCCGCGGGGCTGGCGCTCCTGCATCTGGGGCTCCTCGCCCAGCTCGTGCTGCTCGCGCGCAAGACGCTGGAGTTCCACAACGCGCTGCGCCTGCTCGAGAGCACGGAACGGCGCACCCATCCGCTGCGGCTCGAGGTCGACAGCTTCTTCTTCGTGCAGGCGCTGGCCGGGCCCGAGCGCAGCCGCTTCGTCAGCGGCTTCCTCAATGCCATCGGCTGGGCCACCGTCGTGGTCCTCCCCCTCTTCCTGCTGCTCTACCTGCAGGTCGCGTTCCTGCCCGTTCACGATGCCGCGATCGCCTTGGCGCAGCAGGCCATCCTGGTCGTCGACGCCGTTCTGCTGGCGCTCCTCGGCGTGTTCCTCCTGCGCACAGAGACGGGCTGGATCGGCGCCTTCCTGCGGCTCGGCATCCACAACCCGGGAAGCCTGGTGTTCGGCGTCGCGGTGCTCGCGGGGGCGGCGTTCGTCTCGCTGTTCCTCGCCACCATCCCCGGCGGCCCGGCGAGCGACGACCGCGCCTCGGCCGCGGCTGCGGCGGGCGGCCCGCTGTTCGGCCTGTTCCCGCGCAACCTCGATGTCGCCGATGCCGATCTCGTGCGCGAGCTGGACGGCAGGCTGTGGACCGGGAAGATCGTCTCAGTCCGGCTGCGCGGCCGCGACCTGCGCTTTGCCAGGCTCGATCGCGCCAACCTCAGCTCTGCCGATCTGTCGGGGGCCAACCTCGACGGCGCGAGCCTCGCCGGCGCCAACTTGCATGGTGCGCGCCTGGGCTGCGCCGGGGGCGCGGCGCCGCAGGCTGCCGACGACCGCGGCAAGGCGCAATGCACGAGTGCCAGAGGCGCCGACTTCAACGGCGCGCGTCTCCAGGGCGCGATCCTCGCCGGCGCCGACCTGCGTGGAGCGAAGTTCGACGATGCGGAGCTCAGGGGCGCGGACCTGAGCCGCACCCTCATCTCCGGTGCGGGCTTCGACCGGGCCTCCCTGCAGCGCGCCGATCTCAAAGGCGCGCTGTCGCTGCAAGGAGCGAGCTTCGTCCTCGCCAGCCTGCAGGGCGCCAGCCTCGCGGACGCCAGGCTGCAGGGCGCCGACTTCTCGGGCGCCAGCCTGACGGGCGCCAGCCTCGCGCAGGCCCATCTGGCAGGCGCCGTGCTGCGCGAGGCGGATCTTGAGGGGGCCGAGCTGCAGTCGGCCAGGCTCTACGGCGCCGACCTGCGCGGGGCCAGGCTGCAGGGCGCGGACCTTGCCGGTGCCCTGGTGTGGCGTGCGCAACCTCCGGCGGGCGACGCGGTTGCCCTCGCCGACCTCGCCAACATCGTGACGCGCCTGCCCGGCAAGGACGACGTCGAAGCTCTCAAGGCCGTCGCCAAAGCCCAGAAGCAGCCGGCCGGCGAGCAGGCGCCCGGCACCCCCGACCAGCCCGGGGCGGACTGGGGCGGCTCTGCCGACGGCCAGGCGTGGAGCGCGCTCCTGCGCGTCAGCGAGGCCGCGATGGCCGACGGCTATCGCGCGCGCCTTACCGAGCAGCTGGGACGGCTCGCCTGCCGCGCCCGCTTCGCCGACGGCGCCGTCGCGATGGGGGTCGCCCGCCGCGCCGCCGGCCAGGGCTTCAAGGGTGAGCCCGGGCCCCTCTACGAGCGCCTCAAGGCTGCGGACTGCCCGGCCTCCAGGACAATCCTGGTATCCCGCTCCGTCCTGCTCGACCTCGAGGCGGCCATCGAGGCGAAGAAGGTGGAGTAGGGCGAGGCGGATGCGTCCTGCTTCCAGGTGACATCGGCAAGGATCTGGTCGCGCACCCTGACCTGACGCATTGGCAGCATGCGCAACTCCTGCCTGCTCCGGCCCTGCTCCGGCCCTGCTCCGGCCTGGGAGGCGGCCCGCCCCCAGGATGCCTCTGCGGCTGCCCAGGAAGCCGCTGGACGGCCGCCAGCGGCAGACAGCCCTCCGAGATGCCACCCAGCGTCGAGGCCGCTCCTGGGCCGCGGCAGGCGCTCCTGCGCGATGCAGCTGCATCGCTCGAACAGTCCTGCTCCGTTCCATTTGTATTGCCAATCCCGGCCGGCGGGACGCACAATCCGCGCCCCGCCAACGCGTCAACCCGGGGCTCATGCAACATGAACGAGCTCGCCACCCACGAGGTGCTCAACCAGAGCCCGCCGTTCGAGGACGTGAACCTGTTCACCTCGGACCGGGCGCTGACGGAGGCCGTCAACCGGGAGGGCGGCGGCTCGGCGGTGCGTCGGCTCACGGCCTTCGGCGAGGTCTGCGGCAGCGCCGCCGCCTTCGAGCGCGGCCGGCTCGCCAACGAGAACCCGCCCCGCCTCAAGGCCTTCGACAGCAAGGGCCACCGGCTCGACGTGGTCGAGTACCACCCCGCCTACCACGAGTGCATGGCCGTCAGCGTCGCCGAGGGCCTGCACTGCTCGGCCTGGGACCACCTCGCCGAGGCCGGCGGCAAGGCCCCCCAGCCGGGCGCCAACGTGATGCGCTCGGCCGGCTGCTACATGGCGATCCAGATGGAGGCGGGGCACCAATGCCCCATCACCATGACCAACGCGGCGGTACCCACGCTGCGCCTGCAACCCGAGCTCGCCGCGGCGTGGCTGCCCAAGGTGCTGGCGCGCGTCTACGACAGGAGCTTCGCGCCGCTGTCCGCCAAGCGCGGCGCCACCGTCGGCATGGGCATGACGGAGAAGCAGGGCGGCACCGACGTGCGCGCCAACACCACGCGGGCGCTGCCGGCGGCCGGCGGCGGCCCGGGCGGGGAGTACCTCCTCACGGGCCACAAGTGGTTCATGTCGGCCCCGATGTGCGACGCCTTCCTGGTGCTGGCGCAGGCGCCCAAGGGGCTCTCGTGCTTCCTGATGCCCCGGTTTCTCCCGGACGGGTCGGTCAACGCGCTGCACCTGCAGAGGCTCAAGGACAAGCTCGGCAACCGCTCCAACGCCTCCTCCGAGGTGGAGTTCAGGAGCGCGCATGCCTGGCTGATCGGGGAGGAAGGGCGCGGCGTTCCCGCCATCATCGAGATGGTGACGGGCACCCGCCTCGACTGCGCCGTGGCCTCCGCCGGCCTGATGCGGCTGGTGCTCGCCAATGCCATCCATCATTGCCGGCACCGCACGGTCTTCCAGAGGAAGCTCATCGACCAGCCGCTGATGAGCCAGGTGCTGGCCGACCTGGCGCTCGACGTGGAGGCCGCCACGGCGCTCGCCTTCCGGCTCAGCCGCACCTTCGACCGGGCCTCGGACCCGCATGCGGCGGCCTGGCGCCGGCTGATGACGCCGGTCACCAAGTACTGGGTGTGCAAGATGGCGCCGGCCCTGGCCTACGAGGCCATGGAGTGCCTGGGCGGCAACGGCTACATCGAGGAGGGCATCGCCGCGCGCGTCTATCGCGAGCTGCCGGTCAACGCCATCTGGGAGGGCTCGGGCAACGTCATGGCGCTCGACCTCCTGCGCGTGCTGCAGCGCGAGCCGGAGACGGCCGCCCTGGTGATGGACGATCTGGCGGCGACCGCCGGCGGCGACCCTCATCTCAAGGCGCACCTTGCGCGCGTGCAGAAGCTGCTGCACGAGCCGCGCCTGCTCGAGCAGCGCGGACGGGCGCTGACCGAATCCCTGGCGACCCTGGCGGCGGGGACCATCCTGCGGGCGCACGCGCCGGCGGCAGTCGCCGACGCCTTCATCGCCACGCGGCTGACGGGCGCACCCCGCCAGACCTACGGTCACGGGCTCGACACGGCGGATACGCGCGCCATCGTCGAGCGTGCCCTCCCCGCCTGAGGCAGGGGCGGCTCGGGGACACGGGCTTCCGCGCGGCCAGACACCGGGCGCGGGCGCCGCGGCTCAGCTCGCCGCGCGACCGGACGTTGCCGCGGAGCGGCTCATGGCGCGCACGATCTCGCCCAGCGCCTCGATGAAGTTGCCGCGCTGATCCGATCTCAGCACCGAGAGGATGCGCTGATCGACCTTGGTGGCCAGCGGCTTGACGCTGTTGAGGATGCCCTGGCCCCTCTGGGTGAGGCGCACGGCGTACATGCGCGCGTCGCGCTTGGTGCGCTTTCTCTGCAGGAGCCCCTTCTTCACCAGGCGCCGCACCACGTCGGCGAGCGTGGAGCGATCCACGCCGGTCTGCTCGACGAGTCCGGTCTGGCTCACATCGGGGTTCTGGCCGACGCAGACGAGAACCGCGAACTGGCGCGGCGTGAGGTCCGACTTGGAAGCCTCGTTCGTAAACAGAACCTCGGCGCACTGTCCGGCCCGGTGCAGAAGATGCAGAGCCGACGTGTCGAGGGGGCCTGAGCGTTGCGTGTCTTTCATGTGTGTACGGTCTCCACGTGGCGGTTGTCAGGTGAGAGATGGTAAGAATACGCTCAGATGTCCAGCCGCATGAATATTATGTGTGAACAGTATTAAAAAAGCTTCCTAGCGCTCCGGGGGCGCACAGTCCACCGGATCTCTCCCAAAACGGACAAGTTCACGGTTTCCCGTCACATTTCTCACCGTGTTCCGCGCAAGACAGCGGCCCGCTGGCGGCATGGCTTCCAGCCAAGCTTGCGCTCGCGCCCGCTAGGGACGGGGCGCGTAGTTCATGCGGTCCAGAGCACTTTGCAGAATCACCGTCGCTGCGAGCTTGTCGATCACGGCGGCGCGACGGCGGCGGGAGGCGTCCGCCTCCAGCAGCACGCGCTCGGCCGCCGCCGTCGACAGGCGTTCGTCCCAGCACAGAATGGGCAGCGCTGTCAATTTGGCCAGATGGCGGACAAAGGCCCGTGTCGCCTGGGCGCGCGGCCCTTCCGTGCCGTCCATATTGAGCGGCAGACCCACCACGAAGCCGCCGACGCCGTGCTCGGCGGCAAGGTCGAGCAGGCGGCCCAAATCCGCGGTGAGCTTGGTGCGGCGCAATGTCACGAGCGCCGAGGCAATCTTGCGCGTGGTGTCCGAGAGCGCAAGGCCCAACGTCTTGGTACCAACGTCGATGCCGATGAGACGCGCCCCCTGCGCCAGGGCCTCGGCGAAGCTCTCGATCGACAGATCGCTCTTCTCGGTGCGCCGGGGGCTCATGCAAGGCTCGTAGCGGGCTCATGACGGAGCGGAAGCATCTCGTCGCTTCCCAGCGTTGCCTATAGCGCGCCGCACTGCCGGGCAAGGGCAGCGGGCGATCGTGACGCCTGCGGTCGCCATGCAGCGCGGCCTCTGCGCCAGCTGGGGCTTCGCCGGAAGGAGGAGAAGACGCTCTGTCGAATGGCTGATATAGAAGGGGTCGGCGGGAATGCCTCCGATGCCGAATTTTCATGGCGCCGGCCTCCGCGGGTCGCGTGGTGGGCGGTTGCTTTTCCCGGCCCACGGACCGGGCGCGGAAACAGGATCTTCACCAATGAAATGCTACCGCCATGGCATTCCGCAAGGCTGCCTGCCGTGCTAGATGCCAGGGGGGACAGGGTTTTCGGCACCTGAGATCGAGCCAGCAAAAGACCGTTGCGGTGCCAGTGGCGGCCGGGCAAACAGGCCGTCTCGAGGGTTAGCCGTCCGAGTGATCACGCAATCGCGCCCCAGGCGCGGGCAGGTGCACCTAACGAGGGTTGAAGGGGATGACCGACAATACCATCGGCAAGAGGCAGGGGCCGGCCAGCGGCCAGAGCGGCGGGTCGGGAGACATGCCCGCGTTCCTCGTCGATCTGGCCCGCAACGCGCCGGCCATGATGTGGACCTTCACGGCCACCACGTTCCTGTCCGCGCTGCTCCTGTTCGCGATCCAGCCGATGTTCGCCAAGACGGTGCTGCCCGTGCTCGGCGGCTCGCCGTCGGTGTGGTCGGTGTCGGTGTTCTTCTTCCAGGCCGCGCTGCTCGGGGGCTACCTCTACGCCCACCTCCTGATCAACAAGGCGCCGGCGCATCTCACCGGCTATATCCACCTCGGAGTGTGCCTGCTGGCCGTCGTCTGCCTGCCGATCGGCATGTCGAGCTGGTTCGGCGATCCGCCCGAGGGCGAGCCCTATCTGTGGCAGCTCGGCATGTTCGCGGTCTCCATCGGCCTGCCGTTCATGGCGGTCTCGGCCAATGCCCCACTCCTGCAGGCATGGTTCGCCCGGAGCGGCCACCCGGACGCACGCGACCCCTACTTCATGTACGCGGCGAGCAACCTGGGCAGTTTGATCGCCCTCATCGGCTATCCGTTCCTGCTGGAGCCGGCGTTCGGGCTCTCCCAGCTCAAGATCCACTGGGCCTTCGGCTACGGGCTGCTGATGCTGGCGCTGGCCGCCTCTTTCCTTCTGATGCGCGGCGCCCAGGCCGGCGGCGTATCGGAGGAGGCCGCCCCGCCCGACACCGACATCGCCTCGGCCGCGGCGCCGACCTGGCTCAACCGGCTCGCCTGGATGGGCTTGGCGTTTGTGCCGGCCGCCCTGGTGACGGCGTTCACGGTGCACATCACCACCGACGTTGCCTCCGCGCCGCTGCTGTGGGTGATCCCGCTGGCGCTCTACCTCCTCACCTTCGTGCTGGTGTTCCGCGACGAGCCGCTGATCCCGCGCGAGGCGCTCCTGTTCGTGCACCTCGTCGCTCTCGCAGTGGCGTTCATCGCGCTGGCCTATCGCACCCACGATTGGTTCATCCTCAGCTTCACGGGGGTGGTGGCGTTCTTCACGACGGCCATGCTGGCGCACCGCACCCTCTACGAGGCCCGGCCGGCGCCGCGCTACCTCACGGAGTTCTACCTGTGGATGTCGCTCGGCGGCGCACTCGGCGGCATGTTCACCGCGCTGGTGGCACCCAAGCTGTTCAATCAGGTCTACGAGTATCCGCTGCTGCTCGCCCTCTCGATGGCCTGCCGGCCGGGCGCGCTCAACCTTGGGCAGGACAAGGAGAAGACCTGGGACGAGGCGGTCATGCTCTGGCTGATCGCCGCCGCGGGGCTGTTGGTCCTTCTGTGGCTGCCGACGGAGATCGTCTCCGAGCGCGTGCAGTTCGTGCGCCAGCAGGGACCGACCCTGACCGGCATGCTCATTTTCATCGCCGTGCTGGTCGTCGCCGTTCAACATCCGCCCAGGCAGCTGATCGCCGCGGCGCTCATGTGCCTGACGGTGGCGTTGCTCCCGTCCGCCGTCAACCACGAGGCACACCTGACACAACGCAGCTTCTTCGGCGTCTACCGCGTGAGCGACGATGCAGACCCGAACGGCATCTATCGCCACCTCAATCACGGCACGACTCTGCACGGGGCGCAGCGCATTCAGGACAAGACGGGCCGAGAGGTCGTCGACACGGTGCCGACCACCTACTACTACCCCAAGAGCCCGATCGGCCAGACGATCGCCAAGCGGCGCGAGATCCTGGCGGCCAAGGGTGAGAAGGGCCGCTACGGCATCGTCGGCCTCGGCACCGGCTCGAGCGCCTGCCACAAGCAGGAGGGCGAGACCTGGAAGTTCTTCGAGATCGACCCGACCGTCATCAACATCTCCAAAAACCCGAAGAACTTCACCTTCATCGACAAGTGCCAGCCCGACATCGATATCGCCATCGGCGATGCGCGGCTGACCATCGCCAAGGAGGAGGACGAGAGCTTCGACCTGTTCGTCATCGACGCGTTTACTTCCGATGCGATCCCTGTGCACATGCTCACCAAGGAGGCGGTGGAGCTGTTCCTGCGCAAGTTGAAGCCGGACGGCGTGGTGCTGCTGCACACCTCGAACCGCTACCTCAATCTGAACTCCGTGCTCGGTGCCATCCTGAAGCAGCTGCCGGAGGGCACGGCCGGCATGGGCATGGGCGACGAAGGCACCAAGAGCAACGGTGCAACCGGCTCCACGGTGGCGATCTTCGCCAAGAGCGACGCCGCGCTGGCGCCCTACCGCGCCTTCGACAACACCGCCGATCTCGACGACAAGGGCTTGCGCGCCTGGACCGACGACTACTCGGATATCCTCGGCGCCTTCCTGAGCCGCTGGCGCGGGGAGGGCTGAGACCCGACGAGCAGGGCGTCCGGCGTCAGACCGCTGTCCGATACGTTCGCGATTCTGTACGAACGTCGAGGTCAGGGTCTGACCCCGTTACCGTCCCCCCCGAGTTGCCGGCCCGGTCCGGCGCGGCTAAGAGTGCGCAGCCCGCTCCGGACCCGAAGGACTGCTCATGCAAGTCGACGAAGCGACTGTGCGGCGCATCGCCCGCCTGGCGCGGATCAGGATCACCGACGCCGAGGCCAAGGCGCTCGAGAAGGAGCTGTCGGGCATCCTCGACTGGGTCGAGCAGCTCGACGCGGTCGATACCGCCGGCGTCGAGCCGATGACGCGTGTCATTCCGATGTCGCTCAGGAAGCGCGCCGATGTCGTCACCGACGGCGGCATCGCCGACGACATCGTCGCCAACGCGCCGGCGCGCGAGGACCACTTCTTTGCCGTGCCCAAGGTGGTGGAGTGACCGACCTCACCAAGCTCACCCTGGCCGAGGCGCGCGCCGGCCTCGAGCGCCGCAGGTTCTCCGCCACCGAGCTTGCGCGCGCCTTCCTCGACGCGATCGGGGCCGGCAACGGCGCGCTCAACGCCTACGTGCTGGCGACCCCCGAGGTCGCGCTGGCGCAGGCGCGGGCGAGCGACGAGCGCCTCGCCAGGGGCGAGGCGCGTCCGCTCGAAGGGCTGCCGCTGGGCATCAAGGACCTCTACTGCACCAGGGGCGTGCGCACCACGGCGTGCTCCGACATCCTGGCCGAGTTCACGCCCACCTACGAGTCGACCGTCACCCAGAACCTGTGGGATGCGGGCGCGGTCATGCTGGGCAAGCTCAACTGCGACGAGTTCGCCATGGGCTCCTCAAACGAGACGAGCCGCTTCGGCCCGGTGACCAACCCCTGGCGGCGCCGGGCGTCGAACGTGGCGCTGGTGCCCGGGGGGTCCTCCGGCGGCTCGTCCGCCGCGGTCGCCGCCGACCTCTGCCTCGCCGCCACGGCCACCGACACCGGCGGCTCGATCCGCCAGCCCGCGGCCATCACCGGCACCGTGGGCATCAAGCCCACCTATGGGCGCTGCTCGCGCTGGGGCATCGTCGCCTTTGCCTCCTCGCTCGACCAGGCGGGGCCGATCGCCAAGACGGTGCGCGACGCCGCCATCATGCTGCGGCATATGGCGAGCACGGACGCGAAGGACACCACCAGCGTCGACATGCCGGTGCCCGACTACGAGGCCGCGGTGGGGGCGAGCATCCAGGGCCTCAAGGTCGGCGTGCCCAAGGAGTACCGCATCGACGGCATGCCGCGCGAGATCGAGGCCCTGTGGCAGCAGGGCATCGCCTGGCTCCGGGCCACAGGTGCCACCATCCATGACGTATCGCTGCCGCATACCAAGTATGCGCTGCCGGCCTACTACATCGTCGCCCCGGCCGAGTGCTCCTCCAATCTCGCCCGCTACGATGGCGTGCGCTACGGCCTGCGCGAGCCCGGCGACGACCTGATCGCCACCTACGAGGCGACGCGGGCAGCGGGCTTCGGCGCCGAGGTGCGGCGGCGTGTGCTGATCGGCACCTACGTGCTCTCCGCCGGCTACTACGACGCCTACTACCTCAAGGCGCAGAAGGTGCGCAGCCTCATCAAGCGCGACTTCGAGGAGGCGTTCGCCAAGGTCGACGTGCTGCTGACGCCCACCACGCCAGGCCCGGCCTTCGGCATCGGCGAGGTCTCGGGCGACCCCATCCAGATGTACCTCAACGACATCTTCACGGTGACGGTGAACATGGCCGGCCTGCCCGGCATATCCGTGCCGGCGGGGCTCTCCTCGGAGGGCACGC
>Ga0209382_10012147_pt1 | contig 10646 bp, 6 predicted proteins | sample SoiMetdeltSBSDD5_FD_187599 | JGI IMG/M metagenome (GOLD analysis project Ga0209382, IMG submission 187599) | Bulk soil microbial communities from a Populus tree surrounding site in Tennessee, USA - Soil MetaG P. deltoides SBSDD5 (SPAdes) (version 2) | ecosystem: Environmental > Terrestrial >...
AAGCCAGTCTGCGAGTTTCGCTTCGAATGCCGATTCGTTCGCGAGTGCCTTCTCGAGTATCGGGGCCACCTCGGGAGGCACTGTCTCCGGGATTCGCGGATGCACGAACATGTTCTCACCACGCACGGCGCGAAGAATCAAATCCGTGAAGCCGTCGATCCACCATGCTTCGATCGCTCGACCGTATTCGGTCGTCGCCCTCGCCGGCGATCATGACGACGTGCCAATCTGGCAGAGCCCGGCTCACTCGCCTCGACGCGGCGTTTGCCTCAACACACCTCCTCTGGCGGCTCAGCCTTGCGCTACGACAGCCCGACGTTGTCGTCGAACGCGCTATCTCAGTGGTTCTCAATGTCGAGCGTCCGCTGGAAGAACATTGCGGAAGCGGATGTCGCTCATCGTTCGCGGATCGAAATTGCTGAAGGATCGAAGAATGTCGACATTCTGTCCGGCGGGCATGCCGCTGAAACGCGATCCCTCGGCAGGCCTGCCGTCGCCGGCGTACTCAGTCAGCGTGCCCCCGTCTGAGACAAAGAAATGACCTTGATCGTCCAGCGTGATTGCCGACGGATTCAGGGCACCTTCGAGGCCAATCTGAGTGACGCTGACACCTCTCTCCCCGGCCCTGCCGTCGCCGACGACAATCCTCGTCAACATCGGTGAGCCCTTGCAGAGGAGCCAGATGGCTCCTGTTCCCGGGTCCGTCGCTGCAGACGCATTCCCACCGCACAATGGCGCCGTCAGCTGAACCACGTCCAGCAGCGCGAGCGAGTTGTCAAACAGGAACACCTTGTCGCCGCGTTCCGTTATGCCCACCACGCGCTGCCTGGCGATGTCGTAGGCGATGTCGATCAGAGGTTCCTTCAATAGAACCCTGGCTTTTTGCCCGCCGTCGGTTCCGAACGCGACGATGTGGTTCGGCAGCAGCACGAAGAGATACTCTTCGGGGCCGCCAAAAGTGAGCCGGATCGGATTGCCAACAGTCGCGAAACGAGACGACTGGCCGGTCAAGACGTCGAGCTGCCAGATCGTATTGTCGTCCTCGACGAGGTAGGGATGAGTGGTGCGCTCCGGGTGGATCGCCAGATCGGTAATGTTTCGTCCCGTGCTCGATGGAAATGACGTCACAACCGGCTGGCCCGGCAGTCCGTTCTCGTTGAGAGAAAACGGCCTGATATAGTGGAACGTAATCCGATCGGCCGTCAGTCCATACTTTGCTCGTATGCTGAAATAGCCGTCGATGAAGGCATTCGAGGCGATATCCTCAATCCTGCTCTGCGCACGGAAGTTGCCATCGAATTTGTCGGCCTGATCGACGACGTGATACACGTCGGTTGTAAATGTCGACTGCCCGCTGGTGGCACCATCGTTCGGCCTTGCAGGATCGTGCAGACCGATCTGCTGAAACTGGAAATCGTTCCGTGCGCTGACCATCGTGACACCGTGTCCGCCATCGCGATAAAAGCCATTCGGTAGGGAGCCAAAAATGTTCAGTAGCGCGTCCTTGACTTCCGGTGGGGCGTCGGACCAAGGCACGTACCAGCCTATTTGTGGAATGACGAGGGCGCCGTCAACTGCAGCTTTGGCCATGTGGATGAAGAGCGGTGAATAGAAGCCGCTGGCTTGATACGACGACACCACGAAGTCGCCTTGGAACAAACTGTTCAGCCAGAGCCGCATGCCGATCTCTACGTCATCAGCAAAGCTCCCCTCCGTGGGATCCGTGTCCATCACCCCGCCCATTTGCAGCAGAAAGTTGGTCATCATCTGGTACTGCGGCTGAACGGGGCCAGATTCAGGCCCCCACTCGCCGGGTCCCGGCAGAATCGCGGGATAACCGTGATTGGCGATGTATGCCATCCAATTCATGGCCGCCGTCGGGAAGCAGTACATCTTCCCGTCGTTCGGTAGCCCCCCAACGAAAGCGCTGGCTTTGCGCACTTGATCGATGTCGGGAACGCGACAGAGTGAGTAGTGCAGCAAGCTGCCGTCGTAGAACTTCTCCGGCGTGCAGATTTGAGCGCCGACGACGAGGCTGTAGACGAAGGTCAACGGAAGCACGCCGGCCAGGACGAGACGCGCCGTCAGGGAGTTGCGATGGGTCATGGCTTTATTCCGGTGTGGCTATTGCTTCACCAGCTCGACGCGGCGGTTCTTCGCCCGGCCCTCTTCACTGTCGTTCGGAGCCACCGGCGACAGCATGCCGACGCCCGCCGGTTTCAGCCGCGCCACCGCTATTCCGTGCTTCGCCGTCAGTTCTTTCACGACCGCGGCAGCACGGCGCTCCGACAGGCCAAGGTTGTAGTCGTGCGCGCCGACGTTGTCTGTGTGGCCGACGATGAAGAGCTTCAGCGAGGAATCCTGTTTCAGCAGCTTCGTGATTTCCTCGAGGGCTGGCTGTGATTCAGGCTTGATGTCTGCTTTGTCCGTGTCGAAATGGATGCCGTAGAGCGCCACATGGCCGGTGGCCGAAATGTCTTTGGCCATTGTGGCGGCATCGACGGTGACCATTCCGGTTTCGATCGGCACCGCATCGATGACGTCGAGCAGAATCACCGGGTGGTCTTGCGTCTCCTTGTGGACGGTGAATCTGTTCGTGGCGACATAGACTGAAACGTAGACATCACCTTCCGGCTGCGCGCGCTTCATCGCCAGGTATCTCTGATTGACCGGCGTGGCGAGGGCATATTCGGACACCTGCCCGACGTGCCGGCCACTGCCGGGCGGTGGTGTCTGAGACAGCTGTTTCTTGATGGTATAGAGATAGAAGGTTGCTAGCCAGCCGTCGCTGTCGCTACATTGCTTCTCCGCACACGCATACAAAATCTCGAACCCGCTCTTCTTCAACTCCAGCTCGTAGTTGCGGACGATTTCGAGCGGCGAGCGGTCAGGTGGTCCGACGTAGAGAATGCGCGTGACCTTCCCTTCGACGCGTTGGCTCTTGGAAGGTTCGAACGTCGGCCGATCGTCGACCCGTCTGAGGGGACCGAGCGGGATCGTGAACTCGTCGTATTTGCGGAAGTCGTAACCGATGACGACGGATCCTGCGTACCGCGACACCATCGGGTGATCCTTGCTGCCCTTCACATCTGAGAGCTGGGTGGGCGCTGTGTGCGACGATCCAGCACCGACCAAGGCCATGATCACTGCGATCGCACGCCAACACGGCGAACCTGGGAGAGAAAAATCCAGCAACATGAACAAGCACTGTAGACCTCGAGACCGTCGCAGGGGAGAGCATGACCATGCTGTGTTGTGAGGAGGCTGCCCGCCGACCGCTTCAGAGCGTCTTCAGAAGCTTGTCTTCAGCCGACAGGTTCAACCCGAATCGCTGGCCCGGCGCCGGCTACGTGTGAACGCTCAACCCCACGCGCGGCGCTCACGACGGGTTGCTCCTAGGGCAGAGGGCCGTGATTAGCCCAAGACGGTAGGGACACCGGGGCCCCGCCCGAGTAGTTGCGCACCAAGTAATAACTGCCGTAGCTGACGTCCAACAGGCCAAACGCATGGAACCACTGATTGCCAGAGCGGTCGCGATACGTGATCGCATCTATCTTTAGGACCTGTGGCCATAAAGAACCCGACCACTGCGGTTGCGGTCTGCCCCGATCCGCCCAGTGCGGGCCTGAGCCATCCGTGTACCACAGGTACAAACCGAAAGGGCAGCAGTCCTCATAGCTAAAGACTTTATGAGACACAAAGACCTGGATCCGTCGAATGGCCTGTTCGTCGACATACGAGATTGCGCTCACGGGCCCCCTCAGCGGCTCACTACCCGGTGGTAGCCCTAGATCTTTAAAGCGCCATGACCCATCAAAATACGTTACCCACAGCGAATGTGTAGAAATCGTGCCTGTCGAAAAGACATAGATACGTTGATGCCCCAGGCTCTCATCAAAGTAGGTGATCGCCGACGCCTGCCAGACGTCGCCGCCACCGGCTCCGCCCAGAACGATCCACTGCCAGTCGTTGCCGTCCCAACGGTTGACGACGAGCGTAGGCTTGGGGAAAAGAGGACCAGCCACTCTGCAAAACACATAGATCCGTTGATCGCCATCTGCGTAGGTCACCGCATCCAGGGGACTGACCGCGAACCCGCCCGCAGGCAGCCCACGATCAGCCCACACCCAGCTAAGGCCATTCCAGTAGTTGACACCCAGATGGCCGTCAGATCTCTGGACAAACACGGAGGTCCGCCGAATCGGGCCGTCGACGTACGTGACCGCCGTCGGCTCCACCAATGCTTGAAGGTCCCCCCCATGGTTCGCCCAATGCCACTGGGACCCATCCCAGTAGTTGACGACCAGATGATCGTTGTTACCTGTCGCGAAGTAGTAGATCCGGTCACGGCTGTCCGCGTCGCGGAAGGTGACCGTCGAGCGACCAGCCGCCTCGGCGAACCCAGGAAGCGCGGCGCAGAGAGCCAGGGGAATAGCGACCTTCAACCAGTTTCCGCCCATGTGACACACTCCTCGCTTCAGAGCGTCTTCAGAAACGCGATGAGCGCGCGCTTGTCTTCAGCCGACAGGTTCAACCCGTACCGGTGGCCAGGGACCGGCCGCGTGCGTGTATCCGGCGGGTTCCAGCCCTTCGGACGGTAGTCGTCGCGCAATCGCGCCGGATCGAACCACTCTTCGAGCGACGTCAGCGAGCCCGAGTGCTCGAACGGTCCTCGATACCAGAGGCCTTTGAGCGACGGCACCTTGTAGTAACCGGTTCCCTTCCGCGTCTTCAGCGCGAGCCCCGGATCGAGGCCAACCTGCGTGCGCATCACGTCCGAGGCCGGCGGTGACGAGGGATGCGCGAAGGGGCTGAACCCATCGACCGGCACCAGCTGATTGTTGGTGTAGAGCGGCGGCGTGTGGCATCTCGCGCAGCCGGCACGCTCGAAGACCTGCTCGCCGCGGGCGGTAACGTCGTTCGGCCGGTTCGGGTTCGGCGGCGGCTGCAGCGAATAGATGTACTTGCCGAGCGCCAGCATCGCTTCGTCGCTGTTGCGATACCGCAGTGCGCGGTTCGCCGCCGGGAGGAACGTGTGCGGTCCGATGGCGCCATCCTCCGCGACGGTGACCAGGATGGCGTAGCGCGCGATGTCTTCAGGCCCGCGGTTGCGATGGGTCGCGGTCGCGTCGAGATACCGCCGGTCTTTGACGCCGATCAGGTCCGCGATCCTCGTCGTGAACCACGGGCTCGCGTTGAATCTGACGAACGTACCCAGGAACGCCTCGCCGTCGACATGGGCCACCTGTTCGGCCGTCATCGTTTTAAGAGTGGCGTTGATATCGTCCTTCAGCCAGGGCACGCCGTAGCTGGAGTAGGCGTTCTCGTTCGGCGGCCGGGTCCGGCCTTCGCGCCTGCGGATCTCGTCTTGCGCATCGAAGCAGAACTGGGGGAAGGATCCAAATTGGAGGTTGCGCTGCGCGCCGCGGACGATGCTGCCGTCGTCCAGCACTCGCGAGTGGCACCCCGAGCATTCGGCAAGCGTGAGCTTCAGTTGCCGGTCGTGATCGATCAGCCATCGCACGCCCGGAATCGTCCCGTCGGCCGCGACGGTGACGCCCTCGCGGGCCATCAGGTCCGGATCGTCGGCCCACCGGAACGCACGGGGATCGGCGGTGCGGAACTGCGCGAGGTGAAGACCGTCGAAGACGTCGCGGCCGGCAGCGATCCAGGCGGCTTCCGACGTCAGTTTCGCTGGTTCGACGAGAGGCTGCGGGCCTTGCTTCCGCATCCAGTCGCGATACCCTGCCGGTTCGCGGCTCTTGATGTAGACGGGATAGGTCCGGACTTCGTCGACCGGCGCGGCATAGTATTCGGCTTCCGTGTAGTACTTCGGCGTGGCCTTCACGCCCGCGATGGGCAGGGCCCAGCCCGCGAGCGCCTCTGCGGTCCAGAGCCGCCGCACGCTGGTCCGGGCCGGCAGCTGGGCCGCAAGCGACGTGGTGGCTGCGATCGCGGCCGTCACAGCCATCCGCTTCAAGAACTCTCTGCGTCGCATCACTGCAGCAGCGGGCCATTCTGGAACGAGTCCAACTTGATCGCCGTGATACGCAGGTCGCTCCAAATTGCGTCCGCGAAGTCTGGGCCGTTGATGCCGCCGAAATCAGTGCACTCCATTTCCACGAATCCGTTCTCGGCGAACTCGTGGAGGAGGGTGAGGCTGATTACCCCATCGGTTACGTCACCGCCGGCGTTGGTACCCAGCAATCCTACATCGACGTCCGGTGCAGCGATCAGTCTGCATTCCGCGCGTTCCGCATCGGAGTCGAATTCGAAGAAGTTGATGGTTATCTTGGCGAAGATCGCGTATTTGCCTGGCGGGAGCTGAAGCTTCCCAAGAATAGTACCGGGGGCATCGGGAAGCCCGTCGGATCCACCACCGACTTCGCTGAACCCCCCAAACGCAGTCGACCCGGACGGACCCTCTGGGCCGGGCGGGCCCTGAGGACCTTCCGGGCCCTGAGAACCCATGGGTCCCTGCGGACCCGTTTGACTCCACTGCAATGGCGTCTCGCTGGTCGTGCAGCTCGAGACGGCTGGGTCGATCACCCGCAGTTGCCCGTTGTTCTTCTGGTAGCAGCCGTGAATGACGCCGGCGCTGTCCGGAATAGACGCGTAGGCGACGCTGACCGCTGCCACGACGACTACGGCGAACGCCGCCGTTCGTGCGCGAGTCGCCAACAATCTGCCGATCGGTGAAGCGAAGACGTGCATGGGCCCTCCGTTTGTTACGCACAGTAGGCCTCCAGACGCCCGCCGGGCAGAGCATGACCATGCTGTTTTCTGGCAGATTGGTGCACTCAGGGGATCAGCCGTCCCCGGAGCGCCTTGCTGACCGCTTCAGACTTCGTGTGGACGTGCAGCTTCTCGTAGATGCGGCGGATGTAGTTGCGGACCGTGTTCACGGTAATGCCAAGCCGATCGCCGACTTCCTGATAACTGTCGCCTTCGGCGAGCAAGCGAATGATGCGGGCCTCGTGCGGCGTGAGTGCTTGTTCCGGCTGCTCGAAAGGACCGGTTAGTTGCATGGCGACGACGACCTTGCGGGCAATTTCCGGAGACATCGGGGAACCGCCCTGGTGGGCTTCGCGAATCGCTTCGAGAATGCGCGCGGGCGGCGTCTTCTTCAGGAGGTACCCGCACGCGCCGTTGCACAGCGACTCGAAGATCCGCTCCTCTTCTGCGAACACCGTGAGCATGAGGACTTGCATCCGAGGGTATTTCTCGCGCAGGAGGCGAACCCCTTTGGAGCCGGGCAAGCCTGGTAGATGGATGTCGAGCAACAGGACGTCGGGGACCGCGGCAGCCAATCCCCGCAAGGCTTCGTCTACGGATACGTACGTGCCGACACAACTGAACCCCGAGGTACCGCCGATCAGGGCAGCCAGACCCTCGCGCGTGCCACGATCGTCCTCGACGACGGCAACGGACAGAGAAGGGTCGTCAGCCATGTCTCTCTCGGCGTCCGGCGGCAATCCTCCCTCACCTCAGCCGTCGAGACAAGAGCATGGTCATGCGGTTCCAGGGACGGACGATTGGCATCTGGACTGAGACGGTCGTTCCGATCCCCGGTGATGACTGGATCGTCAGCTTTCCCCCGAGCCGCTCGGCTCGCCCGCGCATGCTGGCGATGCCGTGGTGATCCGATTGGCTTCCGCGCTCGGGCTGGGCCTGGTCGAACCCGCGCCCGTCATCGCGGAGTTCGGCGCGGAACTCACGATTCGTCAGCGTGAATGCCATTGATGCCGATCGGGCCGAGGCATGTCGCGCAACGTTGGTGACAGCTTCTTTGAGGAGAAGGAACAGGTTCCGTCGCGTCCGCGGATCGAGTTTGACGGATTCGAGATTGGGTGACGATGCGCACGTCCACCGCATGCCTCTGCCGACCAGCAGGTCATCGGCGTACTCACGAATGCGTCGACAGACACTTGCGAGATCGTCCCTTCGCGGATCGACAGACCACACGATATCGCTGAGCGCATCGACCAGCCCGCGCGCGCCATCGGCAATTTCGAGGAACCGCCGCGCCGGCTGTTCGCCCAGCGCAGCGGCCTCGCGACCCGCGACCTCGCTCTGGATCGCGATGCGCGACAAGCTGCCGCCGATGTCGTCGTGGAGATCGGCGGCGATTCGCATCCGCACCCGCTCCACGGCTAGCAATTGAGCGACGCGCACCCGGTACAGCGAGTAGGCCCCGGCGGTGACGAGAATTGCCGCCAGCGTGAGAAACCACGCCCGCTGCCAGATTGGAGGAAGGATTGTAAAAGCGACCGTGGCCGGCGTCTGAGTGACGCTCCCATCGGTTGCGACGGCCCGAACCACGAAGCGGTAGCGCCCCGGTGAAAGGCTGGCGTAATTGACGCTGCGATGACTGGTGGGTGCATTCCAATCCCTGTCGGCACCCTCGAGCTGATACTGATACCGGAGTTCGTCCCCTGGACCCTCCCCAAGGCCGAAGAAATCAATTTGCAACTGATTCTGATTCGACTCGAGCTCGAATCTCGGAATCTCGCTTTCACCCATATCGGAGGCGAGGTAACGCTCTCCGGCAACGCGAAGACCGCCGATCAACACCACGGGAGGCGAACGCGGTCGATCCGGTCCGGGCACCAGACGGAAGAGCGCGTCATAGGCGCCGAACCAGAGATTGCCGTAGCGATCGCGGAATGCAGAGGTCAACGTGGCGCCGGCCAGGCCGTCTGCTGCCGTGTAATGCCGGACGTGACCCGTCGCTGGATCGAGTCGATCGATGCGCCCTGAGCCCAACCCAAGATACAAGCGGCCCATTCGGTCCTCGGTGATGCAGCCCACGGTATCATCCGACAAGCCGTGCACGGTCGTATACGGAACAAATCGCGGCCGATCGGCCGCCAGGTCGTCGATGCGTGTGAGCCCAGGGCGCGCGGATCCGACCCAAAGCCGATAGTCGTGATCGACGTAGAGCGCGCCGATACCAGCGGCTGGTGCCCCGTCCGCGTGTGTGAACAGCATGAAGCGGCCGTTGCGGTAGCGAGCAAGGCCTCCGTTCTGGAACCCAATCCAAACGTTACCCGAGTGGTCTTCAGCAAATGCGGTCGTTCTGCTGAACGGTGGAAGGCCGTCCACGTCTGTGTATCGATGAAAGGTTCCGGTGGCCCGCTCCCATCGTGTGAGGACCGAGGAGGTCGGCATCCGTCGACCAATCCACATGTCCCCTCGACTATCCTCGAACAGTGCGAACACATCGTCACCGGCCAGTCCATCCCGGACCGTGTGAACCGCCTTGGGCCGAACGCGCCCGAGATCCCGCACGTCGTCCACTTTGGGAAACCGGTATAGTCCGGCGCCGCCCGGGATCCACCACTCGCCCGTGCGATCTGAAATTGGCATGGCAGCATTGACCAATTCGGCCACGTCTTCGGACAAGTTGGGCCGGACTGCGGTGAATCCGTTCCCATCGAAGCGGTGAATCCGCTGGTTGATGCTGACGACGAAAAGGTCTCCCGCGCGGCTTTCGAACACGCCGCGGATGGTGGCGCTGGCAAGACCGTCCGCCTCGGTGTACGCGCTGAAACCATTTCGTGCAAGCCGCTGGGCACCATTCGCCAGTGTCCCGAGCCAGATGTTGCCCTCACGGTCTTCGGCCAGCGCGATCACTCGATTGATGCCCTGACCTCTGGTGAATGCGCGGAAGCGCTCGCCATCGAACTGCGCCAATCCTTCCCAGGTGCCGATCCAGATGTGTCCGTCTGACGATTGCAGCAGCGCTCGCACTCCGCCGCCGGACAGCCCATCGTCCGGCGTGTATCTGGCAGCGTCTCCTGGAATGGCTGGCAGATTCCGCGTGCGCGATGGTCGCGACCCTCGCGATGCATGAATGAGATCTGAGATGTTCGCTTGGTTCGGCGCGGGACGGTACACGATGAGACCGGTATCGTGGCCAATCCAGATTCTGTGGTCACGATCGATGAGCAGTGCCCGGACGTTATCTGTTCCCTGTGCAGGCTGCACGGCGATCTGCAGCGTCCGGCCGTCAGGGGACCGGCGCACTAGTCCCCACGAAGTGCCCATCCACAGAGTTCCCTCGTGATCCTCGGCAAGCGCCCAGATCTGTACGGCACGGTCGGGGCGCGACAGATCCAGCTTCACTCGGCCGAAGGTGGCCTGGTCGGTCGATGGGTCGAGCGAAAACAGTCCTCCATCCGTGCCCGCCCAAAGCCGTCCGCGGCGGTCTTCATACAGAACGTTGACCCGATTGGTTTGCGGGTCATCGCCGACGGGCAATGCGGTGAACCGGGAACCGCTGGTCGAGCCGTCGCCGTTGCCATCGCGCCCTGGACGCCACGTGACACGGCCATCGATCAATGGCGTGAACCGGTAGACCCCGCCGCCGTTGGTCGCCACGAAGTACGCGCCGCGTGAGGTCTGGAGGAAGTTGTTGATCCGGGTGTTGGTGAGGCCCTCGGGCACGCCGTAGGTGGCGAATCCCTGACCATCGAAGCGGCTCAACCCTTGTGGCCCGCAGATCCAAAGGAATCCGCGGGAGTCGACAACGATACACGTGACGCGAAGGTGGGCGAGGCCGTCGGCGGTCGTGTAGGTTTTGATCGGCAGCCGCTCGTCCGAAGCGGTGCCCACTAGCGCGAGGACAAAAGCGAAACCACCCA
>Ga0209382_10012148_pt1 | contig 10644 bp, 12 predicted proteins | sample SoiMetdeltSBSDD5_FD_187599 | JGI IMG/M metagenome (GOLD analysis project Ga0209382, IMG submission 187599) | Bulk soil microbial communities from a Populus tree surrounding site in Tennessee, USA - Soil MetaG P. deltoides SBSDD5 (SPAdes) (version 2) | ecosystem: Environmental > Terrestrial >...
AGAATCTGCCCAACGTTCAATAGTAACATGCCATTCCGCGCGTGCCAGCGGGCAAAAGGAAGGCACTCAGTGATCAAAACCACGTCAGCAGAATATGGTTCAGCGCGTTATATAGTTCAGCGCGTTATATAGTTCAGCGCGTTCACGCAAGGTTTTCAAAGCCAAGGCGGCAGGCGGTCGAGCGCGATCAGATCCGAGACCTCCAGGCGCGGTCGGACCAACGCCCATTCGTTTTCCCGAACAAGCACTTCCGGCACCAAGGCGCGGGTATTGTAGGTGCCCGCCTGCACCGCCCCATAAGCACCCGCAGTCATGACCGCGAGGAGGTCGCCGGGCCGCGGGGCGGCCATCTCGCGCTCGAGCGCCAGAAAATCGCCGGATTCGCATACCGGCCCGGCTACATCGGCAACGATGCGCGCGGCGTCCGCTCCCGGCTCCCGCACCGGACGGATGTCATGGTGCGCCTCATAGAGCGTGGGGCGAATGAGATCATTCATTCCAGCGTCAACGATGACGAAGGTCTTGGCCTCACCACGCTTGATATAGAGCACGCGCGTCACCAGGATGCCGGCATTGCCGACGATCAGGCGGCCCGGCTCGAAGATGAGCGTGCAGCCGAGGTCGCGGGTCGCGCGCTTGACCATGGCCGCATAAGCCTCGGGATGCGGCGGCGGCTCGTTGTCCTCGCGATAGGGAATGCCGAGGCCACCGCCGAGGTCGATGTGGCTGATGGCGTGGCCGTCGGCGCGCAACGTCCGCACGAAATCGGACAACAGCGCAAAAGCATCATCGAACGGCTCGAGCTCCGTAATCTGACTGCCGATATGCATGTCGACGCCGGTAACCTCGATGCCGGGGAGTTTCGCTGCCCGAGCATAGACGTCGCGCGCGCGGCTGATCGGAATGCCGAACTTGTTCTCAGCCTTGCCGGTCGCAATCTTCGCGTGAGTCTTGGGATCGATGTCGGGATTGACGCGGACCGCGATGCGGGCCGTCCTGCCCTTCCTCTTGGCTATGGACGACAGAAGCTCGAGCTCGGCGTCGGATTCGACGTTGACGCAGAGGATATCTTCATCGATTGCAAGCGCGAGCTCCGCCGCGGTCTTGCCGATTCCGGAGAACATGATCTTGTCCGGCGCGATGCCGGCTGCCCGCGCGCGCTTGAGCTCGCCTTCCGATACCACATCGGCACCGGCGCCGAGCTCGGCGAGGGTCTTGATCACGGCCTGATTGGAGTTCGCCTTCATGGCGTAACAGATGAGCGCGCTCACGTCGCTGAAGGCATCCGCGAACACCTCATAATGGCGTTTGAGCGTCGCGGTCGAATAGCAATAGAACGGGGTTGCGACCGCTTGCGCGAGATCAATGAGATTGACCGCCTCGGCGTGAAGGACGCCGTTGCGATAGATGAAATGGTGCATGGCGCGGGCTCAGTTGAGCAGCCAATCGATGGGCGTGCTCCGCTTCGGCCCCTGCGACGGTGCGATGACCCTGCCGTCGGGCCCGATGGCAGGCTCGAGGTCCGGCCGCGAGACACTGGTGTCGGCGGCGGTCGCCCCCGGCGGGGGATCGAGCCCGCCCTTGCGCCCGCAGCCGACAAGGCCGAGCGCCGCGACGAGCGCGCCGATCGCTCCAATCCGGGCAAGGCGCAGGTCGGACAGAGACGTCAATTCAGGTACTCCTCAAATCAACGGCACCATAGCAGATCGGACGCGAGAGGCGACAGCGTGGCCAAACTCCGTCGCCGGTGTGAACGGGAGTGTATCATCGCCCTTTTGCCAAGGCCTTAAGCCACTTGTTCGCCTCCCGGCGCACGTTCTTCGGGGCCGTGCCTCCATGGCTGCCGCGGCTTCTCACCGAGTTGTCGACGGTAAGCACCGAAAACACATCCTTGGTGATGCGCTTCTCGATTGCCTGCATGGCGGCGAGCGACAGTTGATGCAGCGGCACGTTCTCCGTCGCCGCCTTGGCCACGATCCGCCCAGTGACGCGATGCGCGTCGCGGAACGGCATCTTATGCGTGCGCACCAGCCAGTCGGCGAGGTCGGTTGCGGTGGAATAGCCCTCCCTCGCGGCTTGCCGCATGCGCGCGACGTCGGGCGTCATGTCGCCAACCATGCCGGTCATGGCGGCAATCGACAGTCTCAGAGTGGAAAAGGCGTCCGTCGCGCCTTCCTTGTCCTCCTGCATGTCCTTTTGGTACGCGAGCGGCAATGCCTTGAGCACGATCAGGAGGGCCTCGAGCGCACCGATGATGCGCCCGGTCTTGGCACGCACAAGCTCGGCGGCGTCCGGATTGCGCTTCTGCGGCATGATCGACGAGCCGGTGGTGAAGCGGTCCGAGAGTGAGATGAAGCCGACGAGCGGCGAGCACCAGAGCACGATCTCTTCCGCAAAGCGTGACAGATGCACTGCGGTGATGGCGGCGGCAGCGAGCGTCTCCAGCACGAAATCCCGGTCGGAGACGGCATCGAGCGAATTCGCCATCGGCGCGGCGAAGCCGAGCGTCTTCGCCGTCATGCTCCGGTCGATTGGGAACGCGGTGCCAGCCAGCGCCGCAGCACCGAGGGGGCAAAAGTTCGCCCGCTTGCGCGCATCGGCAAACCGGCCACGGTCACGCGCCGCCATTTCGACATAGGCAAGGAGATGGTGGCCAAAGGTTATGGGCTGGGCGATCTGCAAATGGGTGAAGCCCGGCATTACGGTCGCGGCGTGTTCGAGCGCCTGCTCCACGAGCGCGCGCTGGTAGGCGGCCAGCGCCTCATCAATCTCATCGATCGTCGACCTGATCCACATCCGGAAATCGGTTGCGACCTGATCGTTGCGCGATCGCGCGGTGTGCAGCCGCCCCGCCGCCGGTCCGATCAACTCGGCGAGCCGGCTCTCCACGTTCATATGAATGTCCTCGAGCGCCCGCTGGAACTTGAACTTGCCGCTCTCGATCTCTGACAGGATCGTGTCTAGACCGTGAGTGATCTTGCGGGCATCGTTGGCCGTGATGATGCCTTGTTTGGCAAGCATCGCGGCATGGGCCTGGCTCGCGGCAATGTCCTGGCGGAAGAGGTGCCGATCGAAATCAACGGAGGCGTTGATGTCCTCCATGACCGCATCGGGGCTGGTGCGGAAACGTCCACCCCACATCTTGTTGCTCATGGCACGTCTACCGAGGTTTCGCCCGTTATGACCGGACCCGAAATTGCAGCGCGAACTCACGCCAAACGGCGGCTTGCCATGGTCGCGATTGGCGGTATCGCCGGCCTGGCCGTCGGGTTGGCGGCGGTATACGGGATCGGAGCGTTGCAACGCAATGTGGGAGACGCGGCGTGCGCTCCCGCGGTTGAGCTGGCACAACGGCTCTCGCCGCTCGCCCGGGGGGAAGTGGCGGCATTTGCCGTTGCCGATCGCCCGCTGCGCCTGCCTGATCTCACGTTCCGCGATGCAAGAGGGACGGAGCGCCACCTCGCGGATTGGCGTGGGCGCACCGTGCTGCTCAACTTGTGGGCCACCTGGTGCGTGCCCTGCCGAAAAGAGATGCCGGCGCTGGACTCGCTCGAGGGAAAACTCGGCGGACCGGCTTTCGAGGTGGTCGCGGTCAATATCGATACCCGCGATGCCGACAAGCCGCGCGCTTGGCTCAAGGAGGTGGGTGTCGGCCGGCTCGGCTATTATGCCGATACCAGCGCCAAGGTTTTTCAGGATTTGAAGATGACAGGTCGCGCCGCCGGGATGCCGACCACCGTGCTGGTCGATCCAGCGGGCTGCGAGATCGGCACACTGGCGGGGCCCGCCGAATGGGCAAGCGAGGATGCGGTACGGTTGGTTACCGCGGCGCTCCAGCACTAGTGCTACGGTGGCGATCATCCGGACTCGCGGAGCATGGCTGATGACCCCTGCGCTGCATACCGCATCAGCGTCGGTGAGCCTAATCGCAGGATTGCTCGCGCTGTCCTCTTCGCCGGCATCGGCTGAGAGCGTGGCGACGCGCGTGATCAAGTGCGACGGCCCCTTCGGTCGAAATGCGAGCCACGCCAGCCTGGTGAAGGCATTCGGAAACAACAACGTCGCCTACCAAGAGATCGCGGGCGTGCAAGACAAGAAAATCAAGGCCAGCATACTCTTTCCGGCGGATCCGAAAGCACGATTGGAATTCATCTGGCAGGACGAGAGGGCGCGGCGTCGGCCGGCGCTGATTAGAGCCAAGGATCAATCCGCCTGGGCCGCGGCGAACGGCATCCGCATCGGTACCGCGCTCGCCGACATCGAAAAGATGAATGGCAAGCCGTTCAAGCTGTCCGGCTTCGACTGGGACTACGGCGGCCGGGTGACCGACTGGCGCGGCGGCGCGCTCGCCAAGCCCCAGGCCGGCGGATGCACCCTCGTTATCGAATTCGTGCACCCGGAAGACGCCCCGGAGGAGAGTTTGACGAAGGTGAGCGGCGATCGCGAGGTCCTCTCCGATGACGCCAACATGCGCGCGGTCGAACCTTACGTCGCGGTGATGACCTTCTCGTATCCGAAGCGCTGATCAGCGGCCGGCTGCGATCGCATCATGGCGCGGCGGACCGGTGTACGGACCTGCAAGAGGATGGTCAGCGCGTCGGTACCGGTTTTTCGCCGCGATAGTCGTAGAAGCCGCGCTGGGTCTTTCGGCCAAGCCAGCCAGCCTCGACATATTTCACCAATAGCGGACACGGGCGGTATTTGGAGTCCGCCAGGCCTTCGTGCAGAACCTGCATGACCGAGAGGCAGGTGTCGAGCCCGATGAAATCGGCGAGCTCGAGCGGCCCCATCGGGTGGTGGGCGCCGAGCCGCATGGCGGTGTCGATCGCCTCGACATTGCCGACGCCTTCATAGAGCGTGTAAATCGCCTCGTTGATCATCGGCAATAGAATTCGGTTGACGATGAAGGCGGGAAAGTCCTCCGCCACCGCAATCGTCTTACCGAGCTTTGCCACGTATTGCTTGGTCGTGTCGAACGTGGCGTCGTCGGTGGCGATGCCGCGGATGAGTTCGACCAATTCCATCAGCGGCACCGGGTTCATGAAATGAACGCCGATGAAGCGCTCGGGTCGATCGGTCGCGGAGGCGAGCCGGGTGATCGAGATCGACGATGTATTGGTGCCGACGATGGCGTCGGCCTTGAGCACGGGGCAGAGGCTGGCGAAGATCGCGCGCTTGACATCCTCCTTCTCCGTCGCCGCCTCGATGATGAGATCGCAATCGGCGAAGGCGTCGAGGGTCTCGGCCGGAGAGATGCGCTTGAGTGCGGCCTGCCGCTCCTCCTCAGTTATGCGCTTGCGGCTCACTTGCCGCGCCATGTTGCCGTTGATGGTCGCGATCCCGGCCTTGATCCGGTCGGCGGACAGATCGTTGAGCTTGACGTCGAATCCGGCGAGCGCGCTGACATGCGCGATGCCGCTCCCCATTTGCCCCGCCCCGATCACACCGATTTTGCGAATGTGAAGGGCCGTGTTGCCCGAACGGGCCTTCGGCCGCTCTTTGACCTCGATCATGTTCTTCCGCCTGTTCTACGCCGATGCCGGCCGCGACCTCGTATCTTATACGTTGTCAACGGCCGAGCTTGCCGAGTTCCGCCGCCAATTCCGGAAGCGCCTGGTAGAGATCGGCAACCAGTCCGTAATCGGCGACCTGAAAGATCGGCGCCTCTTCATCCTTGTTGATGGCCACGATGACTTTCGAATCCTTCATCCCGGCGAGATGCTGGATCGCGCCTGAAATCCCCACCGCGATGTAAAGCTCCGGCGCCACAACCTTCCCGGTCTGGCCGACCTGCCAGTCGTTCGGCGCATAGCCGGCATCGACCGCCGCACGCGAAGCGCCGACGGCTGCACCCAGCTTGTCGGCGACCGGCTCGATATATTTAGCGAAGTTTTCACGACTTTGCATGGCCCGCCCGCCCGAGATGATAATCTTCGCCGAAGTGAGCTCGGGGCGCTCCGATTTAGATAATTCCTCGCTTACGAAGGCGGAGAGGCCGGGATCGGCGGCGGCCGCCACCGGCTCGATCGGGGCCGAACCGCCTTCGCCCGTCGCCTGGAACGTCGAGGTGCGTACCGTGATGACCTTGATTTTGTCCTTCGAGCGTATGGTCTGCACCGCGTTGCCGGCGTAGATCAACCGCTCGAAAGTATCGGGCGCGATCACCTTGACGATGTCTGAAATCTGCATCACGTCGAGCAGGGCCGCGACGCGCGGCATGATGTTCTTGCCCGTGGTGGTCGCCGCCGCGACGATGGCATCGTAATCGTCCGCCAGCGATTGAACGAGCGCCGCCATTGGCTCGGCCAGCATGTGCTCGTAGCTGGCGGCCTCGGCAAGCAGAACCTTGTTCACCCCGTCAAGCTTGGCGGCGGCTTCGGCTACCGCGCGACAGTTTTTGCCGGCAACCAGCACATGCACGTCCTGCCCGAGCGCCTTGGCCGCGGTCAGCGCCTTCTGGCTCGCATCCTTGAGCGTCTTGTTATCGTGTTCGGCGAGGAGGAGCGTGGTCATGGCAGTTGAGCGGTGATCCGAACCAGTCAGCGGCTACGGCGGCGGGCAAAGGGCCCATATGCGGTCATCAGATCACCCCCATTTCGTTCTTGAGCTTGTCGATTAGCTCGCCCACGGTTTTCACCTTGACTCCGGCCTTGCGGCCTGCCGGCTCGGTCGTCTTGAGCACCTCCAGTCGCGGCGCGACGTCGACCCCGTACGCCTCCGGGGTCTTCTCGTCGATCGGCTTTTTCTTCGCCTTCATGATATTCGGCAGGCTCGCGTAGCGGGGTTCGTTGAGGCGCAGATCGGTAGTCACGATCGCCGGGCTTTTGAGCTTGACCGTCTGCAAGCCGCCGTCGACCTCGCGCGTGACCAGAACGCCGTCGTCCTCGATCACCAGCTTCGATGCGAAGGTGCCTTGGGGCCAGCCTGTGAGCGCCGCCAGCATCTGGCCCGTTTGATTGCAGTCATCGTCGATCGCCTGCTTGCCCATGATGACGAGACCGGGCTTTTCCTGCTCGACGATGGACTTGAGGATTTTGGCGACGGCGAGCGGCTCGAGCGTCTTGTCCGTCTTCACGAGGATGCCGCGATCGGCTCCCATGGCGAGTCCCGTGCGGATGGTCTCGGCCGCTTGCGGCGGGCCGATCGACACGCAGACGATCTCGCTTGCCTGACCCTTCTCCTTGAGCCGGAGCGCCTCCTCGACGGCGATCTCGTCGAAAGGATTCATCGACATCTTGATATTCGCGAGCTCGACGCCGCTGCCGTCGCTCTTGACGCGAATTTTGACGTTGAAGTCGACGACCCGCTTCACGGGCACCAGGATCTTCATGGAAATTCGCTTTCGTCGACGACGGGCGTCGGCCCCAGCCGCCCGGCTAAGAGGGCGGCAACCTAATGGCCGCTGGCTTATAGTGTCAACGGAGGTCGGTCAGCCTCGCCGCGCGACCGCCGGCGCGTTGGGGGCCGATCTGTACCACCGTATCCGGTACCGGCTGCAGGCATTGGAACAGCCTGACTGCCCGGGGCTTGACCAGCGGAAACAGCACGCCCCCGGCCAGCATGCCGCCGAAGTGGCACCAATAGGCAACTTCGCTCTTCGATGCGGCACCCAGATTCCACAATTGGCTGACCACGAACATGCCGACGACCCAGTAGGCGCTGATGCGCAACGGAATGATGGCGATCAGTACGGTGATTTTGGCGCAGGGCCGCAGCATCACGTACCCGACCACAACACCTGCGACCGCGCCTGACGCGCCGATCAGCTCGATCGTGGAATACGGGTCATTGGCCACGAATACGAGGCCGCCGATGATGCCGCAGAGGAGATAGAATGCGAGATAGCGCACACGCCCGAGCACCCGTTCGATGTCGTCGCCGAACACCCACAGGAAGATCATATTGCCGATGAGGTGCGCGATATCGGCGTGGAAGAACTGGTACGTGACCAGGGTAACGAATGCGGGTACCCATCCCCGCGCGCCGACGTCGCCGATCAAGGCTGCGGGCGTGAGACTGAAGGTGTCGATCATGCGGTCCAGCGCGAGCTGGCTCGCTCCCATTTCATAGAGAAAAATCGCGAAATTGACGGCGATCAGGCCCCAGGTGATCACCGGCTTCAGCGGCGGGCCAAAGGGGTTGTCGTCATAGATCGGGACGACCATGCCCGGTTTCCCCGATCAGCGGTTCTTTCCGGGCTGCCATAGGACGTCGGACGCACCCCTATCGTTGGCGTGCCTGCCCGCGACGAAAAGGAAATCCGACAGGCGATTGACGTACTTTAGCGCTGCCGGTGTGACGGCTTCGCCCGGCTTGTCCTTGAGCTCGACCATGATCCGCTCGGCACGGCGGCACACCGTGCGCGCGAGGTGAAGGTATGAGGCGGCCGGGCTTCCGCCCGGCAGGATGAAGGACCGCAGCGGTGCCAGATCGGCATTGAGCTCGTCGATCCGCTGCTCCAGCCACTCCACCTGTGCATCGGTGACCGTCATGCGGGCGCCGCCCGGCCCTTTCTCCGACAGGCAGAGATCGGCCTCCACGTCGAACAGATCGTTCTGGATGCGCCCCAGCATGGCGTCGAGCGCCTGGTCGCCGCCGATGTGGAGCCGCACGATGCCGATCACCGCGTTGACCTCGTCCAGCGTGCCGTAGGCGCGGATCCGCAGATCGTACTTCTTGCGGCGCGTGCCGCTGCCGAGCGCGGTCGTGCCGTCATCGCCGGTGCGCGTGTAGATCTTGTTGAGAACGACCATCGCAGCGCCCTATTTACCGATCGCCCAGATGGTCATCATTATGACGACGATTGCGATGAATTGCAGCAGCACGCGCAGCCTCATCAGCTTCTGCGAGCGGTGCGGCGAGCCGCCCCGCGCCATGTTGTGCAGTCCGAGCACCAACACAACAGCGACGGCGCCGATCGCAATCGGCACGAGGGCATAGATCAAGAACTCGCTCATCGGTACCCTCTTATCACCCACGAGATGGAGAGACCATCGCCCGGCTTTCAATTCCCGCTCGCGATCAAATTCGCGGCATTTGAAATGACGAGCACCGCGCGTACCATCGCTGCATCACTCGCCGGGCCAACGCGAATGCGTATTCGTCTCGCCGGTCGACGCTCATGAGTGCGCGTGTCCTGGTGCTCGGCGCCGCCGGGCGGCTCGGCCACAAGGCCGCTCAGGCGTTCCGCGATGCCGGCTGGACGGTCGCGAGCCTGATGCGGCCCGGCAGCGCCGCCCGCGCACCCGCCGGTACGGAGATCGTAGAGCTCCACGCGCTCGACCACGCCGCTGTCTGCACAGCGGCGCGCGGGGCCGCTGTGATTTTGCACGCGCTCAACCCACCTTATACGGACTGGTCACGGCAGGCGCTGCCGCTCGCCTATTCGGCCATTAGCGCGGCGGAAACGGCCGGCGCTACACTGCTCTTCCCGGGCAATCTCTACAATTACGGCTCGCCGCTCCCGCTGGTGATCGACGAGAATACGCCGATGCGACCTGCCTCGCACAAGGGACAGCTGCGCGTCGCGATCGAAGATCGCATCGCGGAAGCGGCCGAGCGCGGCGTGCGCACTATCATTGTGCGCGCGGGAGATTTTTATGGCGGCGGACACGGCTCGTGGTTCGATCTCGTGCTCGCCAAGGAGGCCAGGCACGGCCGCATTACCTACCCCGGCCCGCTCGACGTTGCGCACGAATGGGCTTATCTGCCAGATTTCGCATCCACGCTCCTGCGCGTCGCGGCGATTCGCGAAACACTTCCACAGTTCGCGAGCTTCGGCTTTCCCGGCCACGCAGTGACCGGCCACGAATTCGCCGCGGCCATCGCCCGAGCCATGCGCGGCAAGCTTGAAACCAAACGTATGACATGGTGGCTCATTCACGCGCTGCGGCCGGTCGTGCCGCTTTGCCGAGAGTTGTCAGAAATCTCCTATCTCTGGAATGAATCGCATCGCATCGACGGCGCCAAGCTTGAGGCGGCGATCGGCGCCATTCCGCACACCCCGCTTGACCTTGCCGTCGCACGCGCCTTACAGGACATCGGCGCAATCCCTTGACGCACTTCGCCGCCCTAGCGACCGCGACAGGAGATAAAGCTAGATGATCGTCGATTTCCAACACCACTTCACGCCGCGCGAACTGATGCCGAAGGACCTCGGTCGGCGCAAGATCGTATCCTACGATGAACACGGCGCCCCGAGTTTCATCTCGCATTGGATGTTGTTCGATCTCGACGAGCATATCCGTATGCTGGACGAGGCCGGCATCGAGGTTGCTTTTCTCAGTAGCGCCGCCGGGATGTGCGCAGATCTCGACAAATCGCGTCTGTGCAACGAGACCGCCAAGAAGGCGGAGCGCGATTATCCCGGCCGCTTCATCGGCGCCGCGCATGCCAATCCGCTCGGCGGTGCGACGGCTCTTCGCGAATTGGCACGCTGCAAGCACGAGCTTGGCTTTCCGGGCGTGGTGATCACGTCGGAGGCCAACGGCCTTTACCTCGATGCGGCCGAGTTCGAACCGTTCTGGGCAGAATGCGCGCGGCTTGGCTTGTTCGTATTCGTTCACCCTGCCCTGAAGCTCAACCAGACACAGCAGTTCGACGGCTACGACATGGCGCGTTCGGTCGGCCGCGAATTTTCGCTGG
>Ga0209382_10012149_pt1 | contig 10643 bp, 10 predicted proteins | sample SoiMetdeltSBSDD5_FD_187599 | JGI IMG/M metagenome (GOLD analysis project Ga0209382, IMG submission 187599) | Bulk soil microbial communities from a Populus tree surrounding site in Tennessee, USA - Soil MetaG P. deltoides SBSDD5 (SPAdes) (version 2) | ecosystem: Environmental > Terrestrial >...
CGAATCGGAGCTTCAGGGGGGAGCCCACATGAGCCAGCTGAAGGAGATCGCCTCGGGTCTGCATTTCCCGGAGGGCCCGGTGGCGATGCCCGACGGCAGCGTGATCGTCGTCGAGATGCTCGCCCCGCGGCTGACCCGCGTGCTCACCGACGGCACGAAAGAGACGATCGCCGACATCCCGGGCGGCCCCAACGGGGCTGCCATCGGCCCGGACGGGGCCGTCTACCTGTGCAACAACGGCGGCTGCTTCACCGACCTCCAGATGGACGGGCGCAGCTTCCCCGGCCCGTTCTCGCAGGACCGGTACATCGGCGGGCGCATCCAGAGGGTCGACCTCGGGACCGGCAAGGTCGAGGACCTCTACACCGAATGTGACGGCTGGCCGCTGCGAGCCCCGAACGACCTGGTCTTCGACGAGCACGGCGGCTTCTACTTCACCGACCACGGCTACACCGACCACGCCACCCGCATCGGGCACGCCACCGGCATCTACTACGCCCAGGCGGACGGCTCGGCCATCCGGGAGGTGGCGTTCCCGGTGCTCAGCCCCAACGGCATCGGCCTGTCCCCCGACGGGCGGAAGCTCTACTGGGCCGAGACCATGAACGGCCGGCTGACCCAGCGGGACGTGGTCGCCCCGGGTGAGCTCGGGCCGGCGCCGTTCGACGCCTCCAGCTGTCTCCACGGCTTCCCGGGCCTGCAACTGCTCGACTCGTTGGCCGTCGACGGCGCCGGCAACGTCTGCGTCGCCACGCTGGTCAACGGAGGCATCTCGGTGGTGTCGCCCGAGGGCGAGCTCGTCGAGTTCGTCCCGGTCGACGACATGTTGACCACCAACATCTGCTTCGGCGGTGACGACCTGCGCACGGCGTACATCACCGCTTCCAGCACTGGGCGCCTGCTGCAGGCCGACTGGCCTCGGGCCGGCGCCCCACTCAGCTACCTGAACACCTGACCAAACGACAGCACTCCATCATCGAAGCCATAGAGGGGGAGGGGTCATGATCCCAAGCAAGAGGCCGGGCGATCTCGTTGACCGGCAGAGGCCGTGGGTGCGACGCAGGCCCTGGCTCGGCGCGTTCCTCGTGCTGATGCTCGCCGCCGCCGCGTGCGGCGGCAACAACGGCGACGACGACGATGCCGGCGACGCCAACCAGGACACCTCCGGCGATGAAGGCGAACCGGTGCAGGGTGGCACCCTCGTCTATGGCCTGGAGGCCGACACCGCCAACGGCTGGGCGCCCTACCGGACGTCCTGCGCCACCAGCTGCTACATCCCGTTCACCGCCGTCTCCGACTCGCTCTTCGCGGTCAACGACGACGGCGAGATCGTGCCGCTGCTCGCCGAGTCAGTCGACCACAACGACGACTACACCGAGTGGACGATCACCCTCAAAGACGGCATCAAGTTCCACGACGGCACCCCGCTGGACGCCGACGCGGTCAAGTTCAACATCGAGACCTGCGTGGGCAGCCCGCTGACGGGTGCCGCATACGCCTCGGTCGGGCCCATCACCGCCTCGGGCCAGACCGTGACCATCGCGACCAAGAACGGTCCCTGGGTGGCGCTGCCCGCCTACTTCGGCTACGGCGCCTGCGGCTACATGTTCTCGAAGGACTGGCTGTCCAGCCTGCCCGACGTGCCCCACCGCAGCCCCAACAACCCGTTCTACGACGCCGCGCTCGCGGCCACGCCGGCCGACGGTGACCCGGCGGCCCCGATCGGCCTCGGCGCCTTCAAGTTCGAGTCCTACGAGCCGGGCAACGGCAACAGCTTCCGGGCCGTGCGCAACGAGGACTACTGGCGCGGGCCCAACGGCATCACCGGTGAGAACCTGCCCTACCTCGACGCCATCGAGGCCGTGGCGTCGGTGGACATCGACAGCCGCGCCAACGCGCTGCGCTCCGGCGAGTTCGACATCATGCACACCGCCAACGCGGAGACGATCGCCGAGCTCATGGACGACGACAGCGTCGAGACGGTGACCAGCGACCGCTACGGCGAGACCAACTACATCATGCTGAACACCGCCCAGGGCACCAACCTCATGACCGGCGCCCAGATCGACCCGCAGGGCGCCAACGCCGACAACCCGATGCTCAACCTGCACTGCCGCCGGGCGCTCGCCCACGGCATCGACCTCGACCGGCTGGCCGAGGAGCGCGGTGGCGGCATCTCGACGCCGGCCAACGGGCCCTTCCCGCCCGGGTCGAGGGGCTACCTCGAGGACTCGGGCTATCCCGCCTACGACATAGACGCGGCCCAGGCCGAGATGGACACATGCCTCTCGGATCTCGGCACCGACAGCATCTCGTTCGACTTCAACACCACCAACGACCCGTTCAACGTCGAGACCAACACGCTGATCGTCTCGATGTGGCAGGAGGCCTTCGGTGATGAGGTCAACGCCAACATCACGCCCATCGAGCAGGGCCAGTACATCGGCATCGCCCTGCTGGGCAACTTCGACGTGTTCGCCTGGCGCAACCACGGCGGGACGGATCCGGACCAGCAGCTGCTGTGGTGGATCAGCGCCGCATCGGCCCCCATCGGCTCGCAAGCCCTGAACTTCGGGCGCTTCTCGGACGAGGTGATCGACGAGAACCTGATCACCATCCGGACCAACCCCGACGAGGATGCCCGCACCGAGGCGGCGGAGAACATCAACAAGCGGTTCGGCGAGGAGGTCTACAACCTCTGGACCTCCTGGACCATCTGGGGCATCTCGTCGCAGCCTTATGTCAACGACCAGGTGCTCAACACCCTGCCCGACGGGTCCAAGGGCATCGAGCTCGCCTTCGCCGGTCGCCATCAGCTGAACCAGATCTGGTGCGACAACGGGGAGTGCGAGTAGCCGATGCCAAGGGTTCGTGCGCTCTGGGACGCAGTCCGGCGCAAGCCCGGCCTGACCACCACCGCGGGGGCGCTCGTCGTCCTCGTCGGTGGGTGGTTGGTCGGGCTGCCGATGCTGCTCAGCTTCCTCGGAGCGTTCGCCCTGGTCGTCGTGGGCGCCAGCGTTGTCAACGGCCGCTACGTACGGCGGCGGTTGTTCATCCTGGTGCCCACGATCGTCCTGGTCACCGCGTTCACCTTTTACCTCGAGAACAGCCGGGGCGACACGCGCGACCTGGCCTTCCAGATCCTCGGGCCGGGCGGGACCGAGGAAGGGGTGGACCAGATCGTCCAGGAGTTCCACCTCGACGAGCCCATGCACACCCGCTACCTGCTCTGGCTGAGCGACGCGGTGCGCGGCGACCTCGGGCGATCGGCCATCCAGGGCCAGCCGGTGTCCGAGGTCATCGCCAACGCCGCCCCGGTCTCCCTCCAGCTGATGATCTACGCGCAGGTGCTGGCGCTCGCGGTCGCCGTGCCGATGGGCGTCTACGCGGCCTACAAAGCGAACCGCCGCGGTGACCGCATCGCCAGCACCTTCGCGCTCGCGGCCCTGTCCATACCGAACTTCGTGCTCGCAGTGGTGCTGATCCTGTTCTTCGCCCTCGGGGGGATCAGGACCGGTGACACGAGCATCGGCAGCACGTGGTTACCCGCGGCCCGCTACGTGCCGTTCGGACAGGATCCCGTCGAGCACTTCCGTCACATGGCCCTGCCGGCCATCGCCCTGGCCCTCGGCCAGGCGGCCGGCTACATGCGGATCCTGCGCTCGGACATGATCGGCACGCTGCAGGAGAACTTCATCACCACGGCCAAGGCCAAGGGGGTGAGCGACCGGCGCATCCTCTGGGCTCATGCCCTCCGGCCGTCCTCGTTCACCCTGCTCACCGTGTTCGGCGTGAACACGGCCACGCTCGTCGGAGGGGCTCTCATCATCGAGACGCTGTTCACCCTGCCGGGCCTGGGCACGCAGCTCGGCACCGCCATCTTCCAGAAGGACTTCCTGGTGGTACAGGGGATCGTGCTGGTCATCGCGGTGGGATTCGTGCTCGTGAACTTCCTGGTCGACCTGCTCTACGCCGTCCTCGACCCAAGGGTTCGCCATGTCCGGGCTTGACACCGCGGTCGTCTCCACGTCCAGCGAGCACGTCACGCTCGGTGTCGATGCCGAGGCGGCGATCCTCGCCGAAGCGGACGAGACCTATCAGGCCCGCAAGCTCGGGTTCTGGTTCTGGGCCTCGGTGGGCTGGCTGGCGTTCCTGGTGCTCTCGGCCGTGTTCGCCGATCTCCTCCCGCTGAAAGACCCCATGGCCACCTTCCGGGGGGTCGCCCGCGACGGTCCGTCGGCGGCGCACTGGTTCGGTGCCGACAACATCGGCCACGACGTCTTCAGCCGCACCCTCTACGGGGCCCGCCGCTCGCTGGCGGTCGCCACGGTCGCCACCCTGGTCGGCTTCACCGTCGGCGGGGTCATCGGGCTGGTGTCGGGCTTCTACCGGCGCACGCTCGACGACGCCATCGTGGCCGTCCTCGACATCATGCTGGCCATCCCCGGGCTGGTCCTCGCCCTGGCCCTGGTGGCGTTCTTCGCCCCGCCCGGCCGGGCGTCGCCTACTTCCCAGACCGTGTGGGCCACGTTCGCGCTCTCCATCCTCGCGGTGCCGACCATCGCCCGCGTGGCCCGAGCGCAGACCATGGTGTGGGCCGACCGTGACTTCGTGCTCGCATCCCGGACGCTGGGGACGCGCAACCTGCGGATCATCGTGCGCGAGGTGCTGCCGAACATCCTGCCGGCGATGGTCTCCATCGCTTTCATCGGCCTGGCGGTGCTGATCGTCGTCGAGGCCGCCCTGGCCTTCTTCGGTGTGGGCGATGTCAGCGGCGTGAGCTGGGGGATCATGATCCAGAACGGGCGTTCACAGGTCGACCGGGCGCCGCACATGGTGCTGTTCCCCGCGCTGTTCATGTTCATGACCATCCTCTCCCTCAACTTCGTGGGCGACCAGGTGCGCACCTTCTTCGACGTTCGGGAGAGCGGCATCTGATGGCCGGCTCGGGCACCGCCCACCTGCGGGGCGAGGACGACGATCTCGTCCTACGGGTGGACCACCTGGTGGTCGAGTTCCCCGCCGGCCGCTTCGGCACCGTCCATGCGGTCAGCGACGTGAGCTTCGACCTGGCCAACGGCGAGACGCTGGGGATCGTGGGCGAGTCCGGCTGCGGGAAGTCCACCACCGCCAAGGCCATCATGCGGGTCCCACCCCCCACCTCCGGCCACATTCGGCTCGACGGGGTCGACTTGGCCACCCTGGGCGCCGAGCAGATGCGCGACGTGCGCAGCCGCCTGCAGATGATCTTCCAGGATGCGATCTCGTCGCTGAACCCCCGGCGGCGGATCCGTGACGTGGTGGCCGAGCCGCTCGTGATCCGGTGGCTGGAGTCGCACCGGCGGTCCCCGCTGATCCGGCTGTGGGAACGGTACGTGCCGCGGATGTTGCGGCTGTGGCGCCACCCGTTCGTGCGCCGCGTCACGGTTCCGCTGCTGGTGGCGTTCTTCGTCGGCTTGGTGCTGTGGATCGCCGGCAGCGCCACCGGCACGGAGCAGGCGGACGGCACCCGCGACGGGGGCATCGTGCAAGCCGCGGGCACCGTGGTGATGATCGCCTCGCTGATCGGCTTGGCGCCGATCGCCGCCATGTTCGTGGTGACGGCCGGCGTGTGGCTCGTGCTCACCGTGCTGCTGCCGCTTGCATCCCTGCCGCGCACCTATCGCATCTGGCGCGAGCGGAAGAAGTTCTGGGAGGGCGCCGAGGTCCAGGTCCGGGACGTGCTGGAGGACGTGGGCATCGACGCCGACATCGCCATGGACCGGCGACCACACGAGTTCTCGGGCGGCCAGGCCCAGCGCATCTCGATCGCGCGGGCGCTGATCCTCGACCCCAAGGTCATCATCTGCGACGAGCCGGTCTCGGCCCTGGACGTGTCGGTCCAGGCGCAGGTGCTGAACCTGCTGGAGGAGCTCAAGGAGAAGTACGGGCTCTCCCTGATCTTCATCGCCCACGACCTGGCGGTGGTGAAGAACATCGCCGACCGCGTGGTGGTCATGTACCTCGGCAAGGTGTGCGAGGTGGGCCAGCCCGACGAGCTGTTCGCCCGTCCCCGCCATCCCTACACCGAGATCCTGATGAGCGCGATCCCGGTGATCGACCCGGCCATCGACCCCCGGGCGGCGCGCACGATCGCCGGGGAGCCGCCGTCCCCGATCTTCCCGCCGTCGGGCTGCCGGTTCCGGACCCGCTGCCCGCGCGCCTCGGAGCGCTGTGCCGAGGAGGAGCCTCAGATCCGGGAGATGGGCTCCGGCCATTACGTCGCCTGCCACCACCCGATCGGCGTGGCCGAAGACCAGGTCGCCGACACCCCGGTGGCGGTTGGCTGACCCCCGGCGGAGGGCTAGTCAGCCCTCGGGCTCCTGGCCGTCTTCCGGCGGCTTCGTCGCGACTGCGACCGGGGTCGGCTCGCGGTCGCCCAGCGGATGGAAGCAGGCGAAGCGATGCCCGAACCCGGCGCCTTCCCGCAGGAGCGGGGTCTCCTCGCGGCAGTCGTCCTGCGCGTAGGGGCAGCGGACGCTGAACGCGCAGCCCGGCGGCGGGTTGATCAGGTCCGGCGGGCGGCCCTTGATCACCTCGAGCTTGGTGTGGCTCGGGTTCTCCACCCGGGGGATCGAGCGCAGCAGCGCCTCGGTGTACGGGTGCTGCATCCGTGAGAACAGCACCGACGTGGGCGCCTGCTCGACGATCCGCCCGCCGTACATCACCGCGATCTCGTCGGTGCGGCCGGCGACCACTCCGAGGTCATGGGTCACCAGCACCATGGCCATGTAGCGGTCCTTCTGGTTGTCCTGGAGCAGGTTGAGGATCTGGGCCTGCACCGTGACGTCGAGGGCCGTCGTCGGCTCATCGGCGAACAGCAGCTTCGGCCCGCACGCCAGCGCGAGCGCGATCATCACCCGCTGCCGCATGCCTCCCGAGAGCAGGTGGGGGTACTCGGTGAAGCGCTGCTCGGGCTCGGGGATGCCGACCGAGCGCAGCAGGGCGATGGCGGTGAGCCGAGCCTCGTTCTTGCCCATCCCGGTCTGCAGCCGCAACGCCTCGGTGATCTGCTTGCCGATGGTCATGACCGGGTTCAGCGAGCTCAACGGGTCCTGGAAGACCATGGCCATCTCGGCCCCGAGCAGCCGGCGCATCTCGCGGTCGCCCAGGCCGACCAGCTCGCGCCCCATGAACCTCACGCTGCCGGAGCGGCGGACGTTCATCTTGGGCAGCAGGTTCATGATCGAGCGGGCCAGGATCGTCTTGCCCGACCCCGACTCGCCCACCACCCCCAGCGTGCGGCCGCGGGCGAGCGTGAAGCTGACGCCGTCGACGGCCTTGACCCGGCCCCGCGGCGTCAGGAAGTGGGTCTTCAGGTCGTCGACCTCGAGCAGCGGCCCCGCCGGCGCGGGTTGTTCGAAGGTCAGCTCCACGTCGACGCTCACCGAGACCCCCTCCTCCCGAGTGCCCCGATCATAACCGACACCAGTGTCGGAATCGTCCGGACTCGGGTGGACTTGGGCGGAGGATCAGAGCTTGCGATACCAGTCGGCCAGCGCCGTCCCGATCTCGTCCGGGCTGTCCTCCTGGACGAAGTGGACGCCGCGGACGGTCACCTCGTCCTGGTGGGGGAAGGTCCGGCACCGCTCCCGCGCCGCCCCGGTCAGGATGGCGCCCGGGTCGGCGTCGACGAACAGCTTCGGGACCGGGCTGGCGGCGAGCCACTCGCCGTAGGCGGTCACGATGTCGGTGACGTCGGCGGGCTCGCCGTCGATCGGGATCTGCCGGGGCCACGTGAGGGTCGGACGGCGGCCCTCACCGGGCTCGGCGAAGGGCCGCCGGTACTCGGCCATCTCGTCGTCGTCCAGCGGGCGCAGGATGGCGCCGGGCAGCACCGCTTCGACGAACACGTTGTCGTCCAGGACCATGGCCTCCCCCGCGGGAGACCGCAAGGCCCGGAACAGGTCGGTCACCGCGGCCGGCAGGTTGTCCCAGCCGAGCGGGGTGACGATCGCCTCCATATAGGCGATGCCCCGCACGGCGTCGGGGTGCCGGCGAGCCCAGTCGAACCCGAGCGCCGAGCCCCAGTCGTGGACGACCAGCGTGACGCCCGAGGTCAACCCGAGCCGGTCGAACCAGGCGTCGAGGTAGCGCCGGTGCTCGACGAACGTGTAGCGGTCCGGGCCCGAGTCGGGCAGCTTGTCGGAATCGCCCATGCCGATCAGGTCGGGCGCCAGGCAGCGGCCCAGGTCCTGGCAGTGGGGCCAGACGTTGCGCCACAGGAACGACGACGTCGGGTTCCCGTGGAGGAACACGATGGGCGAGCCTTGCCCGACGTCGACATAGGCCAGCTTGCGATCGAGCACGTCGACCCGTGACTTCTCCAAGGGGGTGGTCATGGCCTCTCCTGTCCTGGTCGGGGGTTCATGGGAGCGACACCGTGGGCCGCAAGGTGCTCTCCACGGTCCGGCGCAGGAGGCGCCGGAGCCGGCGGCTGTCGGCGCCCGCGCTGCTCAGGACGTTGACGCCCTGCAACAGCGCAAAGATCTGATCGGCGGCCAGCTCCGTGTCGACGCCGCCATCGACCTCCCCGGCCCCCACTGCCTCGTCGACCAGGCCGCCGATGGCGGCCCGCATCGTCTCCAGCGAGGTGGCGACCATCGCCCGAGCCAGGTCGTCGTGCGGTGCGACGTCGACGGCCGTGTTGACCACCAGGCACCCCCGCCGGCCGTCGCCGGCAGCCGTCGCGTCGAGGCGCGCGTAGAGCAGCCGGACCAGGCGCTTGCACGGCGAGCCTCGCCCGTCCCGCGCCGGGACGAGGTGGTCCTCCCCCACCATCTCCGCGTACCGGGTGAGCGCCGTCACGAACGCCGAGTGCTTGTCCCCGAAGCTGCGGTAGAAGCTCCCCCGGTGCATGCCACTCGCCTCGAGCAGGTCGTCGATCGAGGTGCCGTCGTACCCGTGGGTCCAGAACCGCTCCATGATCCGGTCGAGCGCCACACCCCGCTCCACGAGCGGCCGTCGTCCCATGCGCCGATCCTCGCGTTTTGAGACTGATCGGTCAACAAAATAGGAAACCGATCAGTCTCATTCGACTATCAGGATGGGACCTTCGGCCCTGGTCCACCGGTCCGGGGCTCTCTACCGTCGGGGGCCCACCAGCTCCTCTCGCCGGCCCAGTGGGACGCCCTGGCCCGGCTGATGAGCCGGTCCTAGGGGACCACCTCACGCACGGCCGACAGCAGCCCGGCGGTGGTCACCGAGAACGGCATGACCTGGCAGCCCTCGAGGAGCTCCGCAAACTTCTCGACCTCGTGGCGCCGGGCCTCGACGATCACGGGAGTGGCCGGGCAGCGCTCCTGGAGCGCTCCTATGACGTCCTGGTTGTCGGGCACGCCGAGCGGGAAGCCGTTGACGATGACGTCCGCCCCGGCGGCCAGGGCGCACTCCCCCTGCCGTACCAGCGGGCACGGCGCGCCGTACACGCTCGGCCCATCGCACACGGCAACCTCGTACCCCGCCCCCCGCAGGGCCTCCTCCATCGCCCACTGCTCGGCCGCGTCCGAGCTCTCCACCAGCACCCGCGGCCGCATCCCTGGGCGGCGGGACCCCCAGTCCCCCGGGCTCCACTGTCGTCGTCCCACGTCTCCCACCTCCTGCCGGCCCGGGCCGATCCCGAGCGACCGCTGGATCGATGATCGACCGGCCGGCGGGCCGCGGATAGGGGCGATGGTCCCATCACCAGGTCTCTCAGGCGATGATGCCGGGCGCCACCTCCAGGGGACGGTCGAGCCGGACGAGGATGAGCTCGTTCTCGTCTGGCCGGTCGGGGGCCCGGCCGCCGGCGCCGTGGTCGTTCACGGCGATGAAGTCATCGATGGCGTTGGCGGGGTGCTCCAGCCGGTAGCGGGAGAAGTTGCCGGTGAACCGGGCCCGGATGCCGTTGCGCTCCAGCTTGACCTCGAAGATCCGCAGGTCGGCCGGCAGGCCCGCAGCCGTGTCCTCCGCCACGGGGCCCTCCAGCATCGGGTAGAGCGTGCGCCCGCTAGGGGAGATCGCCATCCCTTCGAAGCCCTTGGAGTTGGCCAGGTTGGGCGGGCCACCCCGGCGGCAGCGTCGGGTTGGACGGTGACATCACGCCCGGCGTCGGTACAGGTGCGGCCAGCGGAGAACCCCTGCACCGGCTGGCCGGCGAACGGCGCGGGCACCGGCGTGGTGATGCCGGTGAAGAAGCCGGACGGCGCGCTGCCGAGCCGGAACGTCTCGGCCGGGAGCACCGACCGGCCGATCAGCTCGGCCTGCTGGACGCCGCCCGCCTCGCGGCTGCCGCCTCCTGGCCGTAGGCCACCCCCGCCCCGGCGGCCAGCGCGCCCAACGCCACGACCGCCGCCATCCTGAGCACTCGTGTGTGTCGCATGCGGCCCAGCCGAGCACGCCCCGGTGTCGGCAGGACGGCATCGCGGTGGCGGCCAGGATCCCCGCGTCTGAACAGTCGGGAAACGGGCCGTGGACGGACGTCGCCGGCCTCGCTAGTCGGCGAGCCCGCGCAACGCCTGCACGCGGCGCCCGAGCGCCTCGCGTTCGGCCTCGTCGAGCCAGGCCCGGTCGACGCCGGCCTCGACGACGAATGCGGGCTGGCGGTGGTCGTCCACCTCGGCGAC
>Ga0209382_10012150_pt1 | contig 10642 bp, 6 predicted proteins | sample SoiMetdeltSBSDD5_FD_187599 | JGI IMG/M metagenome (GOLD analysis project Ga0209382, IMG submission 187599) | Bulk soil microbial communities from a Populus tree surrounding site in Tennessee, USA - Soil MetaG P. deltoides SBSDD5 (SPAdes) (version 2) | ecosystem: Environmental > Terrestrial >...
CTCGCGCGTTGCCGTTCGCCATTCACAGGTCGCAGTGTGTCATTCGCAGCTCTCTCAACCAGGACTCGAGGATGGTTCACCGCATAACGAGGCTCGCGAGCATGGCCGCCCTCTGTGCCCTCGCGACCGCCCCAATCGCCGCGCAGCAGGCTGCTGGCTCGGGACGTCCACTCTCCCTGGCTGACGCCCTCCGCATCGCCGAGACCGCCAGTGAGGACGTGGGGATCGCCCGCGCCGGAACGGAGCGCGCGCACGGGGAGCAGCTCCGGGCTCGCAGCGAGCTCTTCCCGCAGATCTACGGCTCGGTGGGCTACACGCGCACCCTCGCATCGCAGTTCGAGGACATCGGCGTGAGCTCCGACTCGGGCGGGTTCGACTTCAGCAACCTTCCGTTCGGACAGCGCAACAACTGGAACGTCGGCCTCGACGTGCAGCAGACGCTGTTCGCGGGAGGACGCGTTCTCGCGCAAACGCGGATGGCGCGTGCCGGCCGGCGGGTGGCGGAGTCCTCGCTCGCGTCGGCGCGCGCGCAGCTCGTCCTCAACGTGATCGAGGCGTACTACGACGCCGCGCTCGCCGATCGGTTGGTCAGCATCGCGACCTCGACGCTGGAGCAGGCCGAGACGACTCTGCGGCACACCCAGCTCGCGCGGCAGGTCGGCAATCAGCCTGAGTTCGAGCTGTTGCGGGCGACCGTGACGCGTGACAATCAGCGGCCGATCGTGATCCGGCGGCGCGCGGACCGCGACATCGCGCTCATGCGACTGAAGCAGCTGCTCAACCTGCCGCTCGAGGAGCCGCTCTCGCTGACGACGCCGCTCGATGATACCACCGCCGTGCTCCCGGCCCGCCTGACGAGCGCGCCGTCGTCGGCGTCGGACTCCGTTGGGCCGTCCGAGCGCGTCGTCGTGCGGCAGGCGGCCGACGCCGTGGACATCAGCACGAACGCCTTGCGCATTGCCCGATCGCAGCGATTGCCGCAGCTGAATCTCACCATGCAGTACGGGCGGCTCGCGTATCCGAGCGGGGGCGTTCCCGCGTGGGGCGATTTCCGCACGGACTGGACGGTCGGGGTCGGCCTGCGAGTCCCCCTGTTCACCGGGGGCCGTATCAGCGGTGACGTGCGCGTCGCACAGGCGGATCTCGAGGAAGCGCGTTATCGTTTGACGCTCGCGCGCGAGGTCGCCGAGCTCGATTCGCACGCGGCGATGGCGCGCCTCGCCGCCGCCGAAGCGTCCTTCGCCGCCAGCGCGGGGACGGCGCAACAGGCGGCCCGCGCGTATCAGATCGCCGAAGTGCGATATCGCGAGGGGATCTCGACGCAGGTGGAGCTGTCCGATTCCCGCATCCTGCTCGAGGAAGCCACCGCCAACCGGGCGTTGGCGGCGCGAGATCTGGCCGTGGCCCGGGCCTACGTCGCGCTCCTGCGCGACCTCCCCTTTGGCGCGATCAGTGTGCCGTCGTCAGGCGGCTCCGCGCCGTCGCGGCCGTCGCAGCAGCAACAGCAGCCGTCCGCCCCTCAACGCATTCCGCAAGCGGCGGCGTTCACTGGAAGCCAGACCGGAGCCTTCACCCCATGAGTCGTGTGCACCCCCTCGTTTCCTCCTCGCTCGCTCTCGCTCTCGTGACAGCCGTGCTGACCGGGTGTCGTAGCGAAAACGAAGCGAATGCCGAAGAGAATGCCACGCCGGTCGTGGACGTTGGCGTCGAGAACATGGCGGTGGTCGAGCAGACGATGCTCCGCGTTGGTCCGCTGCTTTCGGGATCACTCGAGCCCGCTCGCGAGGCCGATGTGCGCGCCGAGGTGAGCGGTGCCGTCGTGCAATCGCTCGCCGACAATGGGCAGGTGGTGCAAAAGGGACAGCTGCTCGCGCGCATCGATGACACGGCCATTCGCGACCAGTGGCTCTCGGCGCGCTCGCTGGTGACCTCGGCGCAGAATGCCGCGACCATCGCCCGTCGCGATGAGGAGCGCGCCCAACGGCTCTCGGAGGCAGGCGCGATCGCGGAGCGCGAGCTCGACGCGGCCCGGCAGGCTCGTGTCGCCGCCGAGGCGAACCTCGATGATGCGCGCGCGCGTCTCTCACTGGCGCAACGACAGCTCGACAATACGCAGGTCCGCGCGCCATTCGCCGGGCTCGTCAGCGAGCGCGCCGCGAGCGCAGGCGACGTCATGCAGCCGGGCTCGGAGATGTTCACCATCGTGGATCCGTCGAGCATGCGGCTCGAGGCGTCGGTGCCCGCCGAAGCCCTCTCCGCCCTTCGCGTTGGTGATCCCGTGGAATTCTCGGTGAACGCATATCCCGACCGCACCTTCACCGGGCGGGTGGAGCGCATCAATCCGACGGCGGACCCAACGACGCGGCAGGTTCGCATCCACGTCGGGATCCCGAATACCGGCGGACGCCTGGTGGCCGGCCTGTTCGCGGAAGGTCGCGTCGCCACCGATGCGAGGAACGCCGCCGTCGCCCCGCGCAACGCCATCGATGTGCGTGGAATTCGGCCGGTCGCCGTTCGGGTCAAGAACGGCAGAGCGGAGCGTGTCGAGGTGGAGCTCGGTCTCGAAGACGAGGCGACCGAGCGCGTCGAGATTCGCCGCGGGCTCGCCGCCGGCGACACGGTGCTGGTTGGCGCCGCGTTAGGTGTCAGCCCCGGGTCGCAGGTGCGAATCCGAAAGGTCGACGACAAGTCGTAAGCGGCACCATCATACGAGCGTCCCATGGTCATTTCTGATTTCGCGATCAAGCGACCGATCATCACCGTCGTCAGCATGCTGGCGCTGGCGATCTTCGGCGTGTTCGCGCTCATGCGGCTGCAGACCGACGAGTTCCCCGATGTCGCTCCCCCGGTCGTCACCGTCGGGCTCATTTATCCCGGCGCGTCGCCGGACGGGGTAGAGCGCGAAGTGCTCGATCCGGTCGAGGAGGCGATCTCCTCGATCAGCGGTGTGAAGAAGGTGTGGGGCAAGGCCGAGGACGGGTTCGGCACCGTCATGATCGAATTCGAGTTCGCGAAGCCGCTGTCGGAGGCGACGCAGGATGTCCGTGACGCCATCTCCGGCATCCGCGCCGATCTGCCGACGGAGCTCGAAGAGCCGATCATCCGGAAGTTCAACGACACCGATCTCCCGATCGTGTCGCTCGCGCTCTCATCCACCTCGCTGACGCCGGCCGAGCTGACTCGTCTCGCCGATCCCGGCATCACGAGACTCCTTCGCTCCATCCCCGGCGTCGCCGAGGTTCAGGTCTCGGGAAACGTGGAGCGCGAGCTCACGGTGCAGATCAAGCCCGAAGCGCTTCAGTCCGCCGGCGTGGGCGTCTCCGATGTGGTGCAGGCGCTCGCGCTGCAGAATCTCGCGGCGCCGGTTGGTCGCGTGACCGGCGCGCTCGAGGAACGCTCGATCCGGCTCAAGGGCAGATTGGAATCGCCGGCCGAGTTCGCTCAGCTCGTAGTTGCCGAGCGTGACGGCCAGCTCATCCGACTCGGCCAGGTGGCCGAGGTCTTCGACGGGGTCGAGGAGCAGCGTACCGCGGCAGTGTATAACGGACGGGAAGCGGTCGGCATCGACGTCAAGAAGTCGAAAGGGTACAGCACGACGAGCGTCAGCGATGAGATCCTCGAGCGGATCGACTCCTTGCGGGCAACGCTGCCGCCCGGGACGACGATCGACGCGGTGAAGAACAGCGGGAACGAGGTGCGCAACTCCGTGCGCAACGTGCAGGAGGCGCTGATCGAGGGAGCGCTGCTCACCGTGCTCGTCGTCTTCCTCTTCCTGAATTCGTGGCGTTCGACGGTCATCACCGGTGTGGCGCTGCCGATCTCGGTGCTGGCGTCGTTCATCGCGGTGTGGGCGTTCGGATTCCGCCTCGAGACGATGTCACTGCTCGGGCTGTCGCTGGCGATCGGCATCCTGATCGACGACGCGATCGTGGTCCGCGAGAACATCGTCCGACACGTCGAGATGGGGAAGGACCACTACACCGCGGCCCGCGAGGGAACGGACGAGATCGGGCTCGCCGTCGCGGCGACGACATTCTCGATCCTCGCGGTGTTCGTTCCGATCGCATTCATGCCCGGCGTCGGCGGTCAGTGGTTCAAGCCGTTCGCGTTGACGATTGCCGCATCGGTGTTCGTTTCCCTCTTCGTGTCGTTCTCGCTCGACCCGATGCTCTCCGCGTACTGGAAAGACCCGCACAAGGCGGAGCACGAGAAGGCGTGGATCACGAAGAGGCTCGATCGGTTCAATGCCTGGTTCAACCGCCGGTCGCAGGACTACAAGAAGGTCATCGCCTGGGCGCTCGATCATCGCCTGCCGATCGTCGTGATCGCCGTCGGGACGTTCCTCGGCTCGTTCACGCTTCCGGTGAAGGGGATGACCGGGCTGCTCGTGGTGCTCCTCGCGATCGCGCTCGCCCTGTTCGGTCTCTCGCGCTTCCGCCGGTGGTACCTTCGGTTGGGCACCATCGTCGCGGCGATCGCGGTCGCGATGATTCTGCTGCCGATCGTGCCGGCCAGGGGCATCGTCGGTGTCGCGTTCTTTCCCGAGGACGACAACGCCGAGCTCAACATCAAGGTCGAGACGCCGCCGGGGTCGAACCTCGAGTACACGCGGCTCAAGGCGGAGGAAGCCGCGCGCATCGCGCGCGCTCACCCCGAGGTTCGGTACACGTACACGACGCTCGGAGACAACACCTCGGGCGCCGTGGACATCGGCAACATCTACATCAAGATGATTCCGAAGGTGGACCGCGACATCAGCGCCGAGGAATTCGCGGCGATGCTTCGCGCGGAAACGCAGCGGGTTTCGGGTGCTACGCTCGCGGTGTTCGCGACCGATTGGGCGGGCGGGCTGAAGCAGCTGCAGATCGAGGTGCGCGGCACCGACCCCGAGGCGGTGAACAGCGCCGCCGAGATGGTGCTCGCCGAGGTGAAGCAGGTGCCGAACGCCGTTGACATCAGCCTCTCGAGCAAGGGGCAGAAGCCCGAGCTCAACGTCGAGCTGCATCGGGGGGTCGCCGGATCGTTAGGTATCACGGCGGGGCACGTGGCGCAGGCGCTGCGTCCGGCGTTCGCGGGGATCGACGCCGGCGATTGGGAGGATCCGAGCGGCGAAGTGCGCGACGTGGTCGTCCGTTTGGCGCCGGAGGCCCGTCGTCGCGCGGCCGACCTGCGGCAGCTCCCACTCGTGGTGGCGGGGCCGAGTGGTCTCCCGTCGACGGTGCCGCTGGGCCAGGTGGCGGACATTGAAGAGAGCGTCGGGCCGGCGGTGATCAATCACCTCGACCGCGACCTCGTCGTCAACGTGGAGGCGAACGTCTCGGGACGGTCGACGGGCGAGGTCATTGCCGACATCACCGAGCGGGTGTCCAGACTCACGCTGCCACCCGGCGTTCGCGTGACCCAGGGCGGGGACGCGCAGCAACAGGCCGAGGTCTTCGCCGACATCTTCTTCGCGCTCGGCGTCGCCTTGCTGCTGATGTACCTGATTCTCGTGATGCAGTTCGGATCCTTCCTCGACCCGATGGCGATCATGTTGTCGCTCCCGCTCTCGCTCATCGGCGTGATGCTCGCGCTGGCGATCTCGGGTGGTACGATCAACATCATGAGTCTCATCGGTGTCATTTTGCTCGCGGGTATCGTCGCGAAGAACGCCATTCTGCTCATCGACTTCGCGAAGTGGGCCCGTGAGCGGCGCGGGCTGCCGTTGCGTGAAGCGTTGATCGAGGCTGGTGCAATTCGTCTGCGCCCGATCCTGATGACGACGTTCGCGCTCATCGCCGGCATGATTCCGGTGGCACTCGGCCGCGGCGAGGGAGCGCAGTTCCGCGCGCCGCTCGGGATGGCGGTGATCGGCGGTGTGATCACGTCGACGTTGCTGACGCTGATCGCGATTCCGACGTTCTACGAGATACTCGACGAGTGGCGGCACGCAATCGCGCGGGTCTTCGGCTTCACGCCAAAGCAGATGACGGCGGAAATGCCGATTCCGGAGCCATCGGGCGACTGACGAGAATCCGGAATGCGGAAAACGGATTGCAGGTAAGACCCTGAACGGTAGAGGGCTCCGAGCGGTGCGTCGGAGCCCTCTGTGGATCACGGTCTTACTTGCAATCCGCCTTCCGCATTCCGGATTCTTTCTCCGTCACTCCGCATTCTCTCACGAATCTCAGATCGCGCACTCGACCGAGGAACAGGCTCATCTCCGTCACCTTGCCGCTCCCATCGCGAATGAAGCGGACGAGGTCGCCGGTCGGCACCTCGAAGGCATCGCGGTACGCGGGGCGGAGCGCGAAGGACAGGGCGGGGCGTTGGCGGAGGAAGAGCTTCCCGCTCTCCACCACGATCCTGAACGTCGTGGCCGCCTCGTCGCTTCTGTACGTTCCGGCATATGCGGCGAGCTCGTCGCCGGTCGGGACGTGCGCATCGACCGGCAGGAAGGTCGTCGTGTCGCCTCCAGGCTGAATCAGGCGCATCGCGCGGGTGCGCCCGTCGGCGGCGAGCTCGAAGAGCAAGCGACTTCCGTTGCGCCTCTGAAAGAGCGTCGGGGAAAGCGGGATGGTCGCGTTTCCCCCCGCATCGATGAGTGTGTCCTTTCGCGCCGAGATCCGTACCGGCTCCCCAGTGACCGAATCGCGATACAAGCCGACGCGGCCGAGCAACGCACTCTCGGGAACGGCGACTGCCTTCGGCGCCTCGGCGACCTCCGGAGTCAGCCCGAGAAAGATGTCGGAGACGCGATGGCCGAGGTCCACCGCCTGGGCGCCGGCGTGGTTGCAGAGGATCGCGACGGTGAGGCCGTGCTCCGGGTAGCGTGTGAGGAACGCACGATAGCCCGCGGTGGCGCCGCTGTGGCTCACCTGCGCGATCCCCCGATATCGGGAGATGCCGAGTCCGGCGGCGTATTCGATCTCGCGCCCACTCGTCAGGCGGCCCGGCCGCACTTGCTCGCGCAGGAAGACGGGCCCGCCGACCTGCCCCCGATCGAAATTGGCGCTCCATCGCAGGAGATCCTCGACCGTCGTGAGCAGGCCGCCGTTTCCGTGGACGTTCTCGAAGGGCATGTCCAGCCGAAAGCCGTTCCGCGCCTGCGAATACGCGGCCGCTCGGCCTTTGACGATCCGTGTGTAGTCATCGCGCCAGGAGGTGCGCGTCATCCCGAGCGGCTCGAAGATCTCGGTGCGGGTGAAGTCGGCGAAGGAGCGGCCGCTCACGCGCTCGACGATGATCGCGAGCAGGTTGTAGCCGGTGTTGCTATAGAGGTACTCGGTGCCGGGAGGAAAATTGAGTGAGCGCTGTCGCGTGACGATGTCGAGCACGTGATCGTGGGTGTGAACGCGGGAGCCGCGCGGCCACCCCTCGACCGCAGCGACCGTCCCCCAGTCGCGCAGGCCGCTCGTGTGGTTGATCATGTGCCGAAGCGTGAGGCGCGCCCCGTAGTCGGGAAGCTCGGGGATGTGCTTCCGCACCGGATCGTCGAGCGAAAGCTTGCCCTGTTGCGCCAGCAGCAGGATTGCCGCGGCGGTGAACTGCTTCGCGACCGAGCCCGCCTCGATGATCGACTCCGGCGTGAGCGGCACATCGTACTCGAGGTTCGCCATGCCGTATGCCTTGGCGAGGACGGTGCGCTCGTGCCGTGAGATACCGACCGCGCATCCGGGCGTCGTGGTGGTGAAGCCCGAGAAGACGCTGTCAACTCGCGCGACCGTATCCTGGCGCGACGACTGCGCGCCGGAGATGGATGTGCTTACAACGAGTGCAACGGCGATTGCAGGAAGTCTCATCATCGCTGGTGGCTGATTCTGTCAACGAGGCACAATGGCGAGGAACCGCAGAGGGCCGCAGACGGCCGCAGACGTACAAACGGCAACAGCAATCTCAACAGCAACGTCAACAGCTTATCACGGATTTCGCGGATTCTGAGGGGCGAAACGGCACGGGATGTTGCGCTTTCTGCGGCCGTCTGCGGCCCTCTGCGGTTCCTCTGTCTCAACACAAACAGCAGTCCACGCTACTCGATCGTGATTCTCGTGATACGGCCCGATGGTCCGACCGCCCAACCCGCCCGGCCTGTACGAGCGAAGCCGACACTCCAGTAGGCGAGGGTATCGAGCCGGCTCCAGGACGTCGCGTCGTCGCGGGACCAGTCCATTCCCCCTGGTCCGACGGCCACGAGCGCCGGAGTGCGCGGAAGGTACGCCGCGCCGTAGACGGGGCCGGCCATCGCCGGCCGCCCACCGAGCGTCCACGTGCGTCCGCCATCGGTGGTGATGGCAGTGCGATCGCCACGCTCGTTAGGTCTTCCCAGCGCACCACCCATGGTCACTCCGTGCAGCGTGTCGCGAAAGGCCACGCTCGCTGCCCCTGATGCCTCCCCCGCCGGAAGCGGGGTGAGATAGATACTCCAGCTGCGGCCATAGTCCGACGTATGGAGGACGCGCGACTCCGGTGCGGCGTTGCCAGTCGAGATCCAGGCGCGCCCTCCCGGCCCGGTGATGACGCAGGTGCCGCTCGCCGCGAACGCCCCTTCGCCGGAGCGTGCCGCCGGGAGCGCGGTGTCGGGCACGCGCGACCAGGTGCGACCGGCATCATCGGTCGTCAGGATCATGAAGTGACCGTCCACCGCATCGCCAAAGGCCACGCCGCGGCGCGCGTCCCAGAAGTCCAGGCAGTCGAAGAAGCCGCGCGGCTCGGTGTTGCGAAACTGGAGCGTCCACGACTGTCCGCCGTTGGTCGTGTGGTAGATGCGCGAGCGATCGCCGTCCCCTGCCGCGAGGAGCCACGCGGTTCGCTCATCGAGGGCGTACACGTCGCGGAATTGCAGTGAGTCCGCGTCTGGAACGACGGCCGCGCGCCAGCTCGCGCCTCCGTCGCTGGTGATCGCGTACGTCCCGCGATGCCCGCTCACCCAGGCGACGCGCGCGCTTGGCGCGCTCACCGCCTGCAAGAGAGCGGTGGTGCCACTACGCTGCGCGAAGAGGATCGGTGGCGCGGTTGGCGGCGCCTCGAGCTCGGGCGTGCCCGAGCGAGCGCAAGCAACGAGGACCAACAGCGCCGCGACGCGATGAACCACAGGGCTCACGATCGTTTCTCCAGAGGGCATGGACCGGCGTCCGCCGCCGGGAAGACGCGAGTTCGCGAGCGCCTAAGTTCGTGCGAGCGCCCGCACGCGTGCAACATGCCCTCGGCCTCCTAGTGTGCGCCCGCCTTCAGTCGAACCGGCTGGCGCCGAGCGCCCCACCGGCCCGGGCGCCCGGCGAACACGCCGGCGCACACGGTATGGCAGCGCTCGCACCTGCCGTCGTCGGAGAGGTTCCACTCGAGCAGATCGTACCAGTCACGAACGATGAGCGCCGCCCCGCACGCGTGACACCGTGTCCTGCCTCCATCGGCATCATGGACGTTTCCTGTGTACGCGTACCGCACGCCGTTTCGCATCGCGATCTGACGAGCGCGCGCGAGCGTCTCGGCGGGCGTATGCGGCCGATCGAGCATTCTCCAGTCCGGGTGAAACGCCGTGAAGTGCATTGGGACGTCGGGCCCGAGGTGCTCGACGACCCATCGCGTCATGGCGTCGAATTCATCGTCGCTGTCATTGAGACCGGGGATGACGAGATTCGTGATCTCGAACCACACGCTCGTCTCTCGCTTGAGATAGACCAGGGTGTCGAGCACGGGCTGAAGATGACCGGCGCAAACCTCGTGATAGAACGCCTCGGTGAATCCCTTCAGGTCCACGTTCGCAGCGTCCATGTACCGATAGAACTCGGCGCGCGCTTCGGCGTTCTGGTATCCCGCGGTGACGGCGACACTCTTGAGCCCCCGAGCCCGGCACGCTTGCGCAACGTCGATCGCGTATTCGTGGAAGATCACGGGGTCGTTGTACGTGAACGCGACGCTCCTGCATCCGAGACGAATCGCCGTGTTCGCGATCTCGTCGGGCGAGGCAGCATCCGCGAGCGTGTCGATCTCGCGCGACTTCGAGATGTCCCAGTTCTGGCAGAACTTGCAGGCGAGATTGCAGCCGGCGGTGCCGAAGGAGAGCACCGGCGTACCGGGGAGGAAGTGGTTCAGCGGCTTCTTTTCGATTGGATCGACGCAGAAGCCGCTCGACCGTCCATACGTCGTGAGGACGATCTCGCCTTCGTGGCAAGCGCGGACGAAGCACAGCCCCCGCTGTCCGTCGCGCAGCTTGCACTCGCGCGGGCAGACGTCGCACTGCACACGTCCGTCGTCGAGGCGATGCCAATGTCTGGTGGGGACGACGAAGGTGGGATCGTCGACGATCGAATCCGGCGGCACGGCGACCTCTTCGGGCGTTTCCCGAAAGATGGCGAGTGGACCGGCGCTCCACTACGCCCGCGCGTCCGTTAGGCTGGGCCGTCCAGGCCGGCATCAAGAACCCAGGGGTTCATCACGGATGACACGGATGGGACTGTAAAGGCCTGATCGCTCCTCGCGCCGATCACTTTCCGGGCGCAGGTCCAAAGCAGCTTTCTTGTTGTCGCGCGAGGCGGGTTCAATGCCGCAGGAGCGGATTGGGATTCTTTCGTACAATCCGTGTCATCCGTGATGAACCCCTGGGTTCTTGATGCCAGTCAGCGAGCTAGTCCGCGCGCGGGGGACGGGACTGGCGCTTCACCTC
>Ga0209382_10012151_pt1 | contig 10642 bp, 8 predicted proteins | sample SoiMetdeltSBSDD5_FD_187599 | JGI IMG/M metagenome (GOLD analysis project Ga0209382, IMG submission 187599) | Bulk soil microbial communities from a Populus tree surrounding site in Tennessee, USA - Soil MetaG P. deltoides SBSDD5 (SPAdes) (version 2) | ecosystem: Environmental > Terrestrial >...
GAGGGGACGAGGAGCACGAAGAGGAGCCACAGCCCGGCGAGCATGAGCGCGTTGCTTGCCGAACTCTTGCCCCATGCGTTGACCGCCACCGCGAGGGCGAACCAGAAGGCCCCGTAGAGCGCGACGACCGCGACCCAGAGCAGGAGCCGCCACCACACATCCCCGCGCGCGAGGTCGGCCCCGACGAGCAGGAAGCCGGCCAGCGAGAACCCGACCGCGACGAGCAGCACGACGAGCGCCCGCGCGCCCGCCTTGCCGAGCGCGACGGTCCGCAGCGCGACCGGCTGCGAGAGCATCATGGCCAGCGTCCCCTGCTCCCGCTCGGCCGAGAGCAGGTTGTAGGCGAGCGCGAGGATGAGCAGCGGGTAGAGGTAGATGATGACGAAGGCGAGGTCGAAGCGCCCCGAGAGCAGGTTGGCCGGGTTCTCGATCTCGTCGTTGCTGACAAAGGTCTGCCGGCTCTGGCGCGTGACCTTGAAGTAGTACGGGTAGAGGTCGCTCTGGCCGACGGCGAGCGCAGCTAGAGGCGCGGGCGGCATGGCGGCGTAGCGCACCCCCGCGCGCCCGCTCGCGACGGCCGCGCTCCGCGGGTCGAGGAAGGGCTGGACCTGCTTGCCCCGCCGCTCGATCTCGGCGATCTCGGCCTTGGCTCGGGCGTGGCGGCCGGCCTCCTCCTCCCCGGCCGCGCGCAAGGTCTGCTCCTGGAACCGCACCCACAACGCGCCATTGTAGACCCCGTAGCCGATGATCGCCGCGAGCAGGGGCACGACCACCCAGAGCGTCCGATCGGCGCCCAGCAGACGCCACTCATGCCGCATAATTCTCGTTACCATTCAGTATTCATCCACGAAGGACAAGAAGGGACACGAACCAATCTTAGTGTCTCTTCGTTGCCCTTCGTGCCCTTCGTAAATGCCCCCTAATCGACTCGCATTCGAGACGTCGCGAGGATCGCGGCGGCGGCGGCGGCGGCGAACCAGAGCGCCAGCAGGATGAGGCTCGGAGCCTGGCGGCGCAGCACCTCGCCCGCCAAGGGCGCGGTGTACTGGAAGTCCGGCACCTCCTGCCAGAGCGCGGGGCCGGCCGTGTAGCCGGAGTCGGCCTTGCCGGCGTGGAGGGTCATGTCGTCGTTCATCTTCTTGACCAGCGCGCGACGGTAATGCTCGGCCGCCTCGGCGAAGTCGCGGTGCTGCGCGAAGTCGGTCCCGGCCAGGCCCATCGAGAGCGAGCGGATGGCGAGCATCGGCGCGGCGAGCGCGGCGAATTGCTTGAATTGGTTCTGCCGCTGGAAGGTGTCCCAGAGCCGCGTGTAGTGCCGGTCGAAGACCAGGTTCCCGTGCTCCTCGCCCTCCTGGAGTGAGATCCCGGCGAAGTTCACCGGCAGATCCTCGACCCGGCTGACGCCATACTGCGCGAGCACGCGCCGCTTGAGCTCCTCGGCCCGCCGGTCCGCCGGGTTGTGCCCGTCGATACCGCGCGCCAGGTCGTCCTCGATCGCCTTGGCGAACGCGAAGGCCGAAGGCGTCGGGTGGAGCCGCTTGGCGAGGTCAGCCGCGGCGCGCGGCGCGACCAGCCCGTTGAGGATCCAGAAGGCGAGCAGGATGACGAGCGCCAGCCGCGATGACGGCGCGAGCGCCGAAACGGCGAGCGAGACACCGACGAAGGCGCCAAAGTAGAGCAGGTAGCTCATCCCCATGAGCAGGAGGCGCGGCGCGCTCGCCAGGAGCGACCCCTCCTCCGCGCCGAGCGCGAGCGCGACGACCCCGACCGCGGTCGCCGGGACGAGCAGCGCGCCAAGGGTCGCCGCCACCCCGAGCGCCTTGCCGAGGATGAGGTCGGTCTGCTTCACGCCGAGGCTGAGCAGTTGCCGGAGCGTCCCCTGCTCCCGCTCTCCGGCGAAGGCCGAGAAGGTGAGGAGCACGATGAGCAGCGGCAGGAGTAGCTGCATGACGGTCGCCGCCGTCAGCTCGCCGAAGCGCTGCACCGCGGTCGCGTCCTGCGCCGGGCGGAACTTGAACTCGTTCTGCTTGTGCGCCTCGAGCCAGACGGCGACGCCCGTGTAGGCGTCCACACCCCGGTCCAGGAGCGCCGGCAGGAGCTTCGGCTTGAAGGCGTAGACGCCGTAGTGCGCCGCCGAGTGCGGGTTCTTGGCCGGCTGCCGGAGCCACTGGTCCCGCGTCTCGCGCCGCGCCAACTCGTGCTGCGCCCGAACCTCGCGGTAGCCCTTCCACCCCATCCCGAGCGCCGCCGCGAGGAGCACGAGGGTGATCGCCGCCGACCACCGGAACCGCCCGTCCCGCAGCATCTCGATGAATTCTTTCCGGGCAATCCTGGCGATCATGGGGTTCTCCGCAACTGACAGCCGGGTGTGTTGCAAAAAGTTCTGTGACTGCTCTTGAGCCCGATTCATCGGGCTTGCCCTCGGGGCAGATAGGCCCGCCCTTGGAGGGCGGGTGAGCTGACATCACTGGAGCCGGAGGCCGTTTCAACGGCCCTCTCTGCTGCGGCTTGAGCCATGCCCTGTTGGCTCAAGCCGGGCTGGAGAAGCACGCTCAAGCGCGCTCAGAACCAACTCTCCGTTTAACCCGCCGTCGAACGGCGGGCCTACCTGCCCTGCGGGCAAGCCGCGTGAACGCGGCTCAAGAGAGGGTGTCCGTCTGGTCCATGAACCGTTTGCGACCCACTCAATCACGCATATGCTCCAGATAGATCCTCTCCAAATCCGCGTGGCCGATCTCCTCGGTGCGGAGTTGGGCGACGAGCCGGCCGTGTCGCATGATGCCGACGCGCGTCCCCGACTCCTTGGCGCGGAAGAGATCGTGCGTCGCCATGAGCACGGCGACGCCCTGCTGACTCAGTTTGTGGAGCAGCCCGGAGAACTCGTTCGAGGCCTGCGGGTCGAGGCCCGAGGTCGGCTCGTCGAGGAGCAGGGCCTCGGCCTTCTTGGCGAGCGCGATCGCGATGCCGACCTTCTGGCGCATGCCCTTCGAGTAAGTCCCGACGCGCCGCGCGGCCGCCTCTTCCTGGAGGCCCACCTCGCGGAAGAAGCCGAGCAGGTCGCCGCGCGTGTACTCCTCGTGGCCCGCGAGCGCGCTGAAGTACCCGAGGTTCTCGAGCCCCGAGAGGTTCTTGTAGAGCATGACCTGCTCGGGGATGTAAGCGATGTACTTCTTGGTCTCGAGCGGCCGCTCGACCACGTCCAGGCCCTTGATCCTGGCCGCGCCACTCGTCGGGTCGATGAAGTTGAGGAAGAGGTTGATCGTCGTCGACTTGCCCGCGCCGTTGGCGCCGAGCAGGCAGAAGACCTCGCCCGGCTCGATCTTCAGGTCGAGCGCGTCGAGCGCCGCAGCGCCGTTGTAGCGTTTCGTCAGGTTGATCGCTTCGAGCATGCCGGCTCCCCCGGTGGTCGTCAGGACGCCGGATGATAACCGGCGACCCGGGCCGTCGCGAGATCTTCCCAACGGGCGGCCGAAAAAGACCGGCCAGCGGTCAAAATCCCCGCGCCTAGCGTTCGCGTGAATGAATTGCCTGAGGTGATACGAGCCCGACGGCCCGATTGGATGTGACAGCCTGGTTACCAGCCTGCACCTTTGGTCTTGGTCTTCACCCGGCAGATGTACATGTCGGCGGTGATGTAGAGCGTCGAGCCGTCGTCGCCCCAGGCGCAGTTGCTCGTCCGCTCGCCGGTCTCGATTCGGCCGAGCCGCTTGCCGTCCGGAGCGAAGACATGAACGCCGCCCGGCCCTGTCGCCCAGAGGTTGCCCTGCCGGTCGACCTTCAGCCCGTCGGGCAGCCCCGGCAGCTTGTCGACGAGCGAAGTCGCGTCGGCGAAGACGCGCCCCGCGCCGAGCCCCCCGTCCGCCGCCACGGGGAAGGCCATCCAGATGGCGCGCTTCGGGTCGGACTGCGCCACGTAGAGCGTCTTCTCGTCGGGCGAGAAGGCCAGGCCGTTAGGCCGCGTCATCTCTTTGTTGAGCGCCGTCAACTGCCCGTCCCCGCCCAGCCGGTAGACGCCGCAGAAGTCGAGCTCGCGCCGCGCGTCGTCCCAGTTCTTCGGCAGCCCGTAAGGCGGATCGGTGAAGTAGAGGTCGCCGTTCGACTTGTAGATCAGGTCGTTCGGGCTGTTGAGCCGCTTGCCCTGGTAATTGTCCGCCAGCGTCCGCTTGCCGCCCTCGGGCTCGAGCCGTGAGATGCGCCGGTCGCCGTGCTCGGCGAAGAGGATGCGCCCCCGCGCGTCGAGCGCCAGGCCGTTGGATCCCGGCTCGCGCCCGTAGTCGGCCACGCCCGTGTAGCCCGACGGCTTCAGCCACAGGCTGACCCCTTTGCCCTCCTGCCACTTCATGACCGAGTTGCGCGGGATGTCGGAAAACAACAGGTAGCCGCCGTCCTTGACCCAGAGCGGCCCCTCCGACCACTCGAAGCCGGACCCGAGGACCTCGATCCTGGCCTCCGCCCCGAGCAGCTGCTCGAGCCGCGGGTCGTCGCGGATGATTCTGCCGAGCGTCGGAAAATTCATGGTGTCTTGCCCCGGAGAGAGAAAAATCAGCGCGGTCACCAGCAGGGAGAGTTTTCTCATATCTCTACTCGCTCTTCATGACCGCGAGCTTCAGGCGCGAGCCGCGGTAGACGCGCTGCGTCGCCTTCTGGAAATCGGCCTCGGTCGCGGTGTAGATGTTGACGAACTTCTGCGGGTTGCGATCGATGAGCGGGAACCAGGTGCTCTGAATCTGGACCATAATCTGGTGCCCCGCGCGGAAGGTGTGGTGCGCATCCGGCAGCTCGAAGGCGACCTTGGTCACCTTGCCCGGGGCCATCGGCTCTGGCCGCTCGAAGCTGTTTCGGTACTTGGCGCGCATCGGCTCGCCGCGGACGAGCATCTGGTAGCCGCCCATGCGCAGCGCGGGCCGGTCGGGGAAGGTCTCCTGGGCGTCGTCTGGGAAGACGTCGATCAGCTTGACGACGAAGTCCGCGTCGGTGCCCGTGGTTGACACGAGGAGTTCGGCCCGGAGGGGGCCGGCGAGCGTCACCTCGGAGGCCAGCGGGTCGGTCTGGTAGACGAGCACGTCGGGGCGCGTCGCGGCGAAGCGCTGGTCGTCGGTCATGTACTCGCGCGTCATGCCGACGGCGATCGCGCTCGTGAAAGGCACCGGCCTGGCCGGGTCACTGACATACTCCTCGAACGACCCCTCAGCACGCTCGGCCGGCGGGCCGAAGCCGAGCTTGCCGCCCGCGAGCAGGTAAATGCTCTCCTCGGCGACCCCCGCCGGCGGCCACGACGGGTACTGCCGCCACCGGTTAGCACCGGTGTTGAAGACGTAGGCCTCGGGCAGCTTGAGCTCGCCCTTGTCCTTGAGGAAGTGATTGAAGAAAGGGAGCTCGATCGTCTCCTGGTAGAAGGGCGAGGTCTTGGAGCCGAAGGGCGCGCTCCCCAGACTCTCGCCCGCGCCCCGCGCCCAGCCGCCGTGCGACCACGGCCCCATGACGAGCGCGTTCCAGGCCCGCGGGTTGTGCTTCTCGATCGCCTGGTAGATCTTCAGCGGGCCGTAGAGGTCCTCGGCGTCGAACCAGCCGCCGACGGTGAGCACCGCCGGGGTGACCTTCGTCAGGTGCTGGGGCACGTTCTGCGCCTGCCAGTAACTGTCGTAATCGGGGTGCGCCATCCACTCGTTCCAGAGCGGGATCTCATTCTTGAAATACTTCTTGTTGGCGTTGGGGAGCGGCCCCATCTCGAGGAAGAACTTGTAGCCGTCGGGCGTCCCGTGGTTGATCCGCGGGGGCGAGGTGGTCGTCGGCCCGGGGCGCGGTCGCCCGAACGACGAGATGAAGTTGAAGGCGTGCGGCAGGAAGAAGGCCCCGTTGTGGTGCATGTCGTCGCCGAGCCAGTTGTCGGCCATCGGGGCCTGCGGCGAGGCAGCTTTGAGCGCCGGGTGCGCGGCGATGATCGCCTGCGCGACGTAGTGACCCGGGAAGGAGATGCCCCACATGCCGACGCGCCCGTTGTTGTTCGGCACGTTCTTGAGCAGCCACTCGATCGTGTCGTAGGTGTCGGTCGACTCGTCGATGTCCTGCGGCCCCGACTTCCGCGGCTTGTAGGGGGTCATCCATTTGAAGTCGCCCCCGGACATGAGCCGCCCGCGCACGTCCTGGTAGACGAAGATGAAGCCCTCCTTGGCGAAGAGCGGCGAGGGGCCGAGCGCGGACCGATAGGCGTCCGGCCCGTAGGGCGCGACGCTGTAGGGCGTGCGCATGAGCATGATCGGGTACTTCTGTGCGCCGTCCCTCGGGACGTAGACCGAGGTGAAGAGCTTGACGCCGTCGCGCATGACGACCTCGTGCTCCGACTTGGCGTAGTGCTCCCGAACATTGAACGGCTTCTGCGCCGAGAGCGCGGGCGCCAGAGCCAGCAGGCCAAAGAGCAGCAGGCGAGAGACAAGGCGCGGGGGTGACATCGGGGTCAAGCCTCCTTATGCTGTCGTGTCCTTCGTGGAAAATCTTCAGTGCGTCAGCGCGTACATGAAGTAATTGACGCCGAACTTGTATGCCTCGTTGGTCTCCTCGATCGGCATGAAGGCGTTGTCCGACCACTGCCAGAAGTCGCTCACGTCGTAGTTGTAGTTGACAACCATCTGGAGCCGCCCGGTCTCGTCCTCCAGTCCCCAGAACTCGGGCTTCAAGTTGCCGCCGCCGAAGCGGCCGCCACCGTACATCGCCGGGAGGTCGAGCGTCTTGATCGAGAAGAAGCAGTTGAAGATCGGGTGCGAGACGTCGAGCCGCTTGAGCTCCCGCTCGGGGAAGGCGCGCTTGACGTACTCCTGCAGCCGGTAGAGCTCATTCGGCCCGCGGAAATCGTCGACCAGGAGGAAGCCGCCGCGGAGGCAGTACTCGCGCATCCCCTTGATCTCCTCGTCGCTCAGCTCCATGTAGCCGACCTCGCAGATGTAGGCGAGCGGATACTTGAAGAGCTCCGGGTCGCCGAGGCGGAAGACCGGCTCGTTCTGGTCGAGCGTGACGTCGGTCTTGGAGAGCTCCGACATGATCCGCATGAGGTGGCGGCCGGCGATCGGGTAGTCATGCGACCAGAGCGGGCCGCCGTCGCCGAGCGGGGCGCCGATGAAATTCGACGAAATATAGGCGCCCATGTCGAAGCGGATGCGCGCGAAGGTGACGCGCCCCGAGAGGTCTGCCTGGCCCTGCGGCACGTCGTAGACGGGCGGCAGGCCCGAGGGCGGCTTCCGCGACCGGCCCGGCCGCTGCGCCGGCGTGAGGCCCGCCAGCAGGCACAGCGCCAGGAGGCCACCGACCACCGGCAGCGGGAGGCGCCGCGCCGTCTTTGAACCCGACCACGCTTGTTTCATGACTGCTCTCCGTTCCGCAACCTCACCGGGGCATGCGCGCGAGGTCCTATTCTAAATCAGGCTGCGCCGGAATGGTACTTCAACTGGCCTCATCCGCGTTGACCCGCCCGATCCGCGTCATCCGTGGGCGATTTGTCCGGGGCGGGGGCATGTGCTAAGCTAGGCGGGTTTGATTTGTCTTCATGGAGGAACTGTCATGGCTAAGGTGTGCCAGGTCACCGGCAAGAAGCCGATATCGGGGAATAACGTCTCGCACGCGAACAACAAGACGAAGCGGCGGTTTGAGCCGAATCTGCAGTCGAAGCGCTTTTGGGTGCCGAGCGAGAACCGCTGGGTGCGGCTTTGTGTCAGCGCGCGTGGGATCAAGACGATCGACAAGCAGGGCATCGAGAAGGTGCTCGTCGGCATGCGCGCGCGCGGCGAGAAGGTCTAAACCCACTTTCTCCACCGCCGGTGGTCAGTCGCCAAAACCCCTAAAGACCATCGATGGCGGAGGAGTTAACCGCTGACCAAATTCATGCCCGACCGCTGGTGGAGAGGCTGGCTGATCGCGCTCCTGCCGCCCGTGATCCTCGTGATCATGGCGCCGAGCCTCTACGCGCAGCGAACACTCGGGGCGCGCCCGAGCGACTCGGGCGGGCCGCTGCTCGCTGAGCAGGCGGCCTACGACGTCAAGCACTACGATCTGGCGCTGCGGGTCAACCCGGCGGAGCAGTCCATCACCGGGACGCTCGAGGCGCGCGCCCTGATCGTCCACCCGACGGCGTGGTTCGTCCTCGACCTCGACGAGCCGCTCCTGGTCTCGGCCGTCGCGGCTGTCGACGAGCAGGGGAAGGAACAGCCGCTCAGCTTCGAGCGGCGGGGGGGAAGACTCTGGGTCGCCTTCTCGCTGACCAGGCAGCCGGGCGAGACGGTGCGGGTGCGGGTGAGCTACGGCGGCAAGCCGCGCGTCGCGCCGAAGCCGCCGTGGGTCGGCGGTTTCGTCTGGGCGAAGACTAAAGACGGCCAGCCCTGGGTGAGCACCGCCTGCCAGAACGACGGCGCTGACGTCTGGTGGCCGTGCAAGGACCACCCCTCGGACGAGCCGGACACCATGCGGCTGCGGATCACCGTGCCGGAGCCGCTGGCCTGCGCGGCCAACGGCCGGCTCGAGGGCGTCAAGGCCAATGGGGACGGGACGCGGACCTACAACTGGTTCGTCTCGACGCCGATCAACAATTACTCCGTGGCGCTCAACATCGCGCCCTACCGGACGATCGAGGGCAAGTATCAGAGCGTCACCGGCGAGACGGTGCCGGTCTTCTTCTGGGTGCTGCCCGAGAATTACGAGTCGGGGCAGCGCCTCTTCCCGCAGATCGCGGAGATGATCCGCTTCTTCGAAGAGCGCCTCGGCCCCTACCCGTTCCGCGCCGACAAGATCGGCGTCGCGCACACTTCGCACCTAGGCATGGAGCACCAGACGGTGACGGCCTACGGCAACAATTTTCAGAACAACGAGGACGGCTTCGACTGGCTGCTCTTTCATGAACTCGGCCACGAGTGGTGGGCCAACCAGGTGACCGCGGGGGACTGGCGCGACTTCTGGCTGCATGAAGGCTTCCAGTCATACATGGACGCGCTCTACCATGGGGCCAAGGGCGGCGAGGAATCCTACCACCGACACATCGCCGGGCTGCGCCGACAGCTGCGCAACCGGCAGCCGGTGGCGCCGCGCGAGTCGCGGACGTCGGTGCAGATGTACCTCGCCGCGCCCGACTACGTCGCGAGCGACGGCGACATCTACAATAAGGGGGCGGCCGTCCTCCACACGCTGCGCCACCTGATCGGCGACCGTGCCTTCTTCGCCGCGCTGCGGCGGATGGCCTACCCGGATGCGGCGCTCGAGCGGGTGACCGACGGGCGGCAGTGCCGGTTCGCGACGACCGACGACTTCCGCGCGCTCGCCGAGAGGGAGTCGGGCGTCAAGCTCGACTGGTTTTTTGAGGTCTACCTACGCCAGCCGCAGCTGCCGCGGCTCGTCACGGAGCCGCGTGAGGGCGGGGTCATGCTGCGCTGGGAGGCGCCGGGGGGGCTGCCGTTCCCGATGCCAATCGAGGTGAGCGTGGGCGGCCAGACCCGCCGCGTCGAGATGCCGCAAGGGTCGGTGCTCCTGCCCGTCGCGGCCGGGGAGCAGCTCGTCGTCGACGCGCGCCAGTGGGTCCTGCGCGGCGAGTGAGATCAAGGCACAGCCCGCCGCCGCCTGAGGAGATTGTCCAGGCTCCATGCCCCGCCGCCTGCGGCGGCCAGGAAGAGGAAGACGAAACAATACAACGCCGCCAGCTCGCCCCGATTCTGGAGCGGCAAGAGTCCGAGCGGCGCGTGCACCTTGAAGTAAGCGACCGCCATCATCCCCGACAGCAGAAAAGCCACCGGGCGGGTGAAGACTCCCAGGAGTAATAACAATCCGCCGAAGAATTCCAGCGTCCCGGCGACGAGCGTGAGCGGCGGCAGCGGCCCGGACGCAGGTTGCCCCGATGGCGGGAAGCCGAAGAACTTCTGGCTCCCGTGCTGCATGAAGAGCAGCGCGGCGACGATGCGCAAGACGCTCAACAGGCGCGGCGTCCATTTGGAATAAAGTAAATCTAAGTCGGCCATGCGGTCCCTCCTCAACCCCCGTTTTGATCCGTGCCGATCCGTCCAATCCGTGTCATCCGTGGGCCATTTCTCTCAGTGCGGGTGCTGCTGATAATGCTGGCGGAGCAGATCCTTGCCGTAGTCATTCCCGTTCGGCGTCCTGACGACCGTGTGGATGTGCTCACGGTTCGGCGCACGCGGGTCGGCGACGAGGTGGCGCAGGCCGACCGTCTGCTGGTGGTCGAACTCGATGAGGATCACCGGGCTGTGGATGCGGTAGTAGAAGACACTCTCCGGCTCGGTCCCGCCGACCCAGGCGAACCACGTCTCGTCGAGGTGGCGCCGGACTTCGGCCAGTTTGACTTTGGCGTGCCCCTCGTCCATGTTCCTGACGTACTCCCCGATCAGGTCGAGCAGCTGTTGCCGCGGCCCGGCGGCGAGCTCTGAGGCGCGGATGCCGGCGTAGTTGAGGACGATGTTGTCCTTGAAGGCTTCGCCCACGTTGTTATTGCCGGTCTTGGAGACCTCGATGGTCGCCTTCTTGCGCTGCGGCTCGGCGAGCGCGTTGATCAGCGCCAGGCCCCGGTTCTGCTCCTCCTGGAGAACTGAGGTGCCCCGGTACTTGCCGGCGTGGGCGATGACCGGCTCGGAGCCGAAGAAGGTCGGCGTCATGA
>Ga0209382_10012152_pt1 | contig 10642 bp, 8 predicted proteins | sample SoiMetdeltSBSDD5_FD_187599 | JGI IMG/M metagenome (GOLD analysis project Ga0209382, IMG submission 187599) | Bulk soil microbial communities from a Populus tree surrounding site in Tennessee, USA - Soil MetaG P. deltoides SBSDD5 (SPAdes) (version 2) | ecosystem: Environmental > Terrestrial >...
ACCCCTTCGTCGGCAAGGAAGGGATTCGCCCGGAGATCTGGTCGTTCGGCCACCGCAACATCCAAGCGGCGGTGTTGCACCCGCAGACCGGCGAGTTGTGGGAGGTCGAACACGGCACGCGCGGCGGTGACGAAGTGAACGTCTCGCGCAAGGGCAAGGATTACGGCTGGCCGACGATCGCCTATGGCATCGAGTATCAAGGCCCCCCGATCACCGGCGGCATCCAGCAGCAGGCCGGCATGGAGCAACCTGTCTACTACTGGGATCCGAACATCGCGCCGAGTGGCATGGTCTTCTACACCGGGAAGCTGTTTCCCGCGTGGCAGAACAGCCTCTTCGTCGGCGGGCTCGCCAGCACGAACCTCGTACGCCTGACGGTGAAGGGCGATCGAGTCGTCGGCGAAGAACGTTTGCTGCAGGACCTGCAGCCGTCGCGCGAGCGCTATCGCGATGTCCGCCAAGGTCCCGACGGCGCCATCTACTTGTTGACCGACAACGCCAAGGGCCGCATCCTCAAGCTCGTTCCGAAGTCGTAATGCTGGACGAGCCGCTATGAGCGCGACAGTTCACCGCGCCGCAATCGTCGCCCTCGTCTGTGCGTGCAGCACGCTGCTGCAGGCACAGACGGGAACGGGCGAGCTGCGTGGCGTGCTGTCGAACGCCCGCGGACCATTTGCAGGTCTTGAAGTCCGAATCAAGAACACGAACACCGGCGAAGTGAAGACGACGATCACTTCGCCATCGGGCGAATACTCAATGAGAGTGGCGCCGGGCCGCTACGACGTGTTTGCGATTCGAGTCGGATACATAACACTTGCGCTGCGCGATCTCGAGGTGCGCGCGGGCGCAACAGTGAAAGCGGATGGCGTGCTCGGAGACAACGCGAACGCTGGCACGCCTGGTGAGATTTACTTTCTGTACGACCGCCTAGGGAAGACGCCGCCCACAGGTCCGGCGCCGAAAACCGCAGATGGCAAGCCGGACCTCAGTGGCGTCTGGTGGCCGGGTCAGGACCTCGAGCCTGAGGTTCCACCATTCCAGCCATGGGCCGCCGAAGTCGCGAAGAGCTATCGCGATCGCCCGGGTGACGAACCTCGCGCGCAGTGTCTGCCAACTGGCGTCACGCGCATGCATGCGCTCGACCTCGTTAAATTCGTCCAGACGCCAACACTCTTGATTGCGCTGATCGAAAGCGCAGTACCGCCGATGCGTCAGATCTTTCTCGACGGCCGTAGCCATCCGAAGGATCTGCAGCCCACATGGATGGGCCACTCAATCGGACGATGGGAGAAAGACACGCTCGTAATCGATACGATCGGATTCAACGACAAAGTCTGGCTGGAAGGCCTCCGGCCGCAGACCGAACAACTGCACGTGACCGAACGCTATCACCGCATCGATCGGGGCCGCATGTCGGTTGAGATCACCATCGATGATCCCGGCGCGTACACGCGACCCTGGAAGGTTCGCCGCCTTTTGCAGCTCGCGCCAGGCGAGGAGATTCAGGAATACATCTGCAACGAGAACCACAAGACCGAGCACTTCGTCGGCCGCTAGTCCTTGAACGGTCGCAACTCCGCCGCACGATCGACGAGGCGGACGAACTCCTCGCGATATCCGTCCTCGTCCTCGCCCAAAAACTGTCTGGCACGTGCGCTCGCAGACTGAAACGACGCGCGCCCCCGCGACGGTGAGTCGCGAAGCAGCATGCCGAATTCTGCGACCGCTGACGCGAATCCCAGATTCGCGCTCATCGACGAGGGCCGGTTCATCAGCACGTGACTCAGAAGCTTGCTCGTCTGACCAGCGGGCGCCTTGTAGCGCACCTTGACGGTCATGAGCTCGCCCGACGCGGCCGCACGCGTCGCGCGCGTCTCGCGTTGATACTTGAGGGCGTCCACATTGGCGGCATCGACTTTCCCGCCCACCGGGACGATCTCATACAACGCGGTGACGGAATGCCCCGCACCAATCTCCCCAGCATCCTTCTTGTCGTCGTTGAAATCCTCCTTGTTCAGCAGGCGATTTTCGTAGCCGATCAGCCGGTAGGCGGCGACTTCGCGCGGATTGAACTCAATCTGGATTTTCACGTCCTTGGCGATCGTCTCGAGCGTCGCGTTCGCTTCCCGCACCAGCACTTTCCGAGCCTCACGCACGGAATCCAGGTAGGCGTAGTTGCCGTTCCCCTTATCCGCCAGTTTCTCCATCGTCGAGTCATTCAGGTTGCCCGTGCCGACACCAAGGACCGACAGAAAGATTCCGCTCTCGCGTTCGTGCTCGATGAGATCAATCAGCTCGCTCTGATTGGTGATACCGACGTTGAAGTCGCCGTGCGTGGCGAGGATGACGCGATTCACGCCGTGACGGTTGAAGTTCTGCCGTGCCACTTCATAGGGCCAGCTTGATACCTGAGGCGCCATTGGTCGATCCGCCGGCCTCCAGCCGCGCAATCGCCTGATGGATCCGCTCCTTCTGGTCTCCTGGTGTGGCCGGCAGCACCAGGCCGCTCGCACCGGCATAGACAACGATAGCCACGCGATCGCGCTCGGTGAGGATGTCGGCGAGCATGCGCATCGACGTCCGTACCAAGGGCAATTTGTCCGGCGGCGCCATGGAGCCGGACACATCGAGGAGAAAGACCAGATTGCGAGGAGCGGGCTCGCCACGATCGACGGCGCGTCCCTGCAGGCCGATCAGCGCCAATCGATGTTTGGGATTCCACGGACTCGCCGCCAGCTCGGTGGTAATCGAGAACGGTTCGTCACCTGACGGCTGCGGATAGTCAAAGCGGAAGTAATTGATCAACTCCTCGATACGCACCGCGCCTGCAGGCGGCAGCGCACCGTCAGTGAGAAACCTCCGTGTGTTGGCGTATGACGCCGTATCCACATCGATCGAAAACGTAGACAGTGGCTCGACATCCACGCGTCGGAACTTGTTCTCTTCAATGTGGTCGTAGCGTTCAGTGTTGAACGGGCCCACGTAGCGTCCGACGCCTCCAGCAAACGCAGTCCCGGTCTGCACCGCCCGCCGCGACGATTGCGCGTCAAGTCTCGGCGAGCTCCCGGTTACGGTTATCGTTTCGGCGACGGAACCGACGCTCAATTGAATCGTCACTTGCTCGGTTCGTCCCTCTGCCAGCGTGATGTCGCGAAGGACAGTGTTGAATCCGGCGAGAGAGGCGTTGAGTTGGTACTTACCACCCGGCAGTCGAACGAAGGTGAATTCTCCGCGGCTGTCGCTGATCGTGCTGCGTCGGTCAGGTCCAGTGAGCTCGAGGGAGACGCCGGGCAGCACGGCGCCGCTCGAGTCGATCACCTTTCCGGTGATGACACCGTATTGGACTTGAGCAGCGACAAGTGGAACCAGAAACAACGTGACGAGGATGGAGGCCCAAGTGCGCGCACGCATGGCTACACCTCCTAGCAGGCGGTTTTTGCCGATCGACGGATCGACTCACCGATCGGAGATCGGCGACTGGCTGCGAGCACTAGGCAAAGCTCGTGCCTTTCGCATGCCCGTCGTCGGCATCACACATTGCGTGATTCTGAGATAGCCGAATGACGGCGACGACGATGGGATGGATTTGTTGATCCCTTCACATGGATCACAAAAATCGACGACGCCGTATGCGATGGCGAACGAGCGGTGATTCAACGCCGCGACTGACTAGCCGGCTCGCGTGCACGCAGCATCGCTGCGCGATCGGCCAATTGAATGAACTGGGCGCGATAGCCGTCGTCATCCGCGCCCACGAACTTTCTGGCGCGCGCGGTCAACGACGCGAATGACGCACTGCCACGCAAGGGCGACTCGCGGAGCAACATGCCGAACTCCGCCACCGCCGATGCGAAACCGAGATTCGCCGTCATCGCCGCCGGCCGATGCATCAGCACGCGACTGAGTAGCCGGCTCGTCTCGCCATTCGGATCCTTGTAACGCACTTTCACAGTCAGGAGCTCCCCTGATGCAGCGGCGCGCGCCTCGCGCGGCTCGCCCTGATACTTGAGCGGGTCGACGTTAGCCACATCGATCGTCACGCCGGGCGGCACGATCTCGTAGAGGGCGGTCACCGAATGACCAGCGCCGATCTCGCCCGCATCCTTCTTGTCATCGTTGAAGTCCTGGTGATTGAGCAGACGGTTCTCGTAGCCGATCAATCGGTACGCGGCCACTTCGCGTGGATTGAACTCGACCTGGATCTTCACGTCCTTGGCGATCGTCTCGAGCGTTCCGCCCGCCTCCCGCACGAGGACCTTTCGTGCCTCGTGTAACGAGTCCAGATACGAGTAGTTGCCGTTGCCCTTGTCAGCCAGCTTCTCCATCGTCGAGTCCTTCAGGTTACCGGTGCCGACGCCGAGCACTGACAAGAAGATGCCGCTCTCGCGCTCCCGCTCGATGAGATCGACGAGCTCGCTCTGATTGGTGACGCCGACGTTGAAGTCGCCGTCGGTCGCGAGCACGACGCGGTTCACGCCGCCACGTATGAAGTGCTGGCGCGCGACTTCATAGGCCAGCTTGATACCACCGGCGCCATTGGTCGAGCCACCGGCCTCCAGTCGAGCCAACGCTTCGTGAATACGCTCCTTCTGATCGCCCGACGTCGACGGCAGCACGAGTCCGCTGGATCCCGCATAGACGACGATGGCCACGCGATCGCGCTCGGTCAGGACATCGGTCAGCATCCGCATCGCCGTTTTCACGAGCGGCAGCTTGTCGGCAGGCATCATCGACCCGGATACATCGAGCAGGAAGACCAGGTTGCGCGGAGCTGGATCGCGATCCTCGAGTGCGCGTCCTTGCAAGCCGATGAGCGCCAGGCGATGCTTCGGGTTCCACGGACACTCAGCCAGTTCCGTCGTAATCGAGAACGGATCGTTCCCGGACGGCTGTGGATACGCGAAGCGGAAATAGTTGATCAGTTCCTCGGTGCGCACGGCGCCTGCCGGAGGCAACCCGCCATCGACGAGGAACCGCCGCACGTTGGCGTAGGATGCAGTGTCCACATCAACCGAAAACGTCGAGAGGGGATCCGCGTCTACACGATGGAACCGGTTTTCTTCGATGTGGTCGTACGCTTCGGTGTTGAATCCTGTAGCCTTGCCGAGCACTCCGCTGGCGAATGCCGTTGCGTCAGCCTGTCCACGGTACAGCGGGCGTAACGATGGTGCTGGCTGTGGAGAAGCTAGACTTGCCGTCGGATCGGTAGGGGCCGCGCTCGATGGTGGCGGCTGTACCGGCGGTACATCGGCGACCTTCTTGGCACAGGCAAACGCTGCAGCAACGATGACCAGGGCGGTAACCAGAGCCCATATGCGCACTCGCATGGCTCACCTCCTGCGACTAGAACGATCGAACCGTCGGTCCTTGCAGCCTTAGACACCAAGCACAGTCGGTTGGTCTGTTACGCTGTTGCGCGATCGGAGGCGTCACGTATGGTGTCCAATCACTCGGCTTCAACGAATGCAATGCTTCGCGTGATGTTCGCCGTGCTGCTGCTCGCGACCGTTGCCGATGCGCAGTGGCTGAATCATCCGTCGCCGTCTATTCCGCGTCTGCCGGATGGCAAACCGAATCTCTCAGCGGCGGCTCCGAAGACGGCAGATGGAAAGCCTGACCTGTCGGGCATCTGGGCGGCAGAGTGCGGGGTCTACGGTCGTGACGCCTGTTTCACACAGAGCCTGTTCTTTGATCTCGCAAAAGATCTGAATCCCGCAGAGGTGCAGATGACGCCGTGGGCGCAGGGCATCCAGACGCAACGCGAAGCGCGTAACCACGTCGATGATCCGTACGGCTATTGCCTGCCGCCGGGAACACCGCGGATCAACTTTGGCGGCGGGCCATTCAAGATTCTTCACACACCGCAGGTCACAGCGTTCCTGTACGAAACGATTGCCGGCATGACGTTCCGGCAGGTGTTCACCGATGGTCGATCGCTGCCTCAGGCGAACGAGCCAACCTGGCTCGGATACTCAGTCGGCAGCTGGGATGGCGATGCGTTCGTCGTCGAGACGACGGGTTTCAGAGATGGCGGCTGGCTCGACACGCGAAAGGCGCGCCCGCATAGCGATGCGCTGCGCGTGACAGAACGTTTTCGCCGAACCGACTTCGGTCACATGCAGCTGACGATCACGATCAACGACCCGAAGGCCTTCCTGAAACCGTGGACCGTGCAGACCCGGTTGACGCTGCTGCCGGACACGGAGCTCGTCGAGGCGTTCTGCGACAACCACGACAAGACCATGGAACATCGGCGCATCGAATCGGTCACCGAACCGCCCAGTCCGCGGTAATCACATTGGCGATTTGACGATGTTTGATTGTTGATTGCTTGTTGATTGTCGAATGGTGATTTGTGATTGCCAGCAGCAGCCGTCGCGCCTGGCGAGACCAATCGACAATCAACAATCCAGAATCGACAACGAATCGACAATCAGTAATCAAGGATCGCGAATGCTCTACCAGCCGCGTTGGCGGTGGTATTCGGCGACGAGTTCCTGAAGCTTCTCGCGCGACAGCGACGCCTCAGGATCGTTTGGCAGTGGTGAGTTGAAAAAGCGATCCGGAAGCGTGTCCTCCGCGGGCGTCCAGCCAGCCAGCAGATTCACCTGCCGCTTCGTCGCGACGATGCGCTTCGCGGTCTCGTAGAGTTCGTCGGCCGTGACGTCCCATCCGGTAACCGCGCGCAGCATGGCTGCCGATTCACCGTAGAAGTCCTCGAGGACGCGCCGGAGAAACTTGCAGAGAATCAGCGAGTCCATCAGCGCAGCTCTGTCCTCGGTGTCGATCGCATGCCGCACCGAATCGAGCGTTGCGTTGCGGCGATCGACTTTGTCCGAGAAATCGACATCGTAGGCGCCGCTGCGATTGTGATCGGCGCCGCGCGCGCCCACCGCGAACCCCAGGGCCATCGTCTGCAGCCCGCGGGGTTCGTAGCCAGGAATCTCCATGCCCTTCACCTGCGGTGCGAAGGCGATGCTCCCCTGTCCGATCGACTCCGCGGCACGGCGGCTGCCTTCGGCGAGCAGGGCTCCGATGCCCTCTCGTCGCCCGATCAGATCGATGGCCTTGAGCACGGCGTCGCCGCTGCCGAACGTCAGCCACGGTGCGTCGAGCAGCCCGCGCTCGACGCACTCCATGGCAAAGGCGATAGTGCCGCCAGCGCTGATCGTGTCGATGCCCAGTTCGTCGCAGCGCTGCGAGGCGCGCAGTACCGCGGCCTGATCGCTCACACCGCACAGCGAACCGAGCGCGAACAGGTTCTCGTACTCGATCCGCACACCACCGTTGCCGAGCGAGTAGATATGCTCGCAGCCGATCGTGCACGCCACGCAGCTCGCGCGCGTGCGCGAGTGTTCGGTCCGCAGCTGCTCGGGTGAGAGATTCGGCGCCTCTTCGAACGTGCCCTGCTGAAAGTTGCGCGTCGGAAGTGTGCCGAAACGATTGAACGTCAGCAGATTCGCCGCGGTACCGAGCTCGCGGTACTTCGCCGTCGCCGGACCAAACGATCGCTTCGACAGATCGCGGCTCAACTCGGTGAGCTCGCGGGGGTGGGCCCATTCAACGCGTTGCGTACCACGAACCGCAATGGCTTTGATGTTCTTGCTGCCGAGCACTGCCCCACTGCCACCGCGGCCGGCGTGTCGCCCGTCGTGTGAGATCGTCGCGTAAAGGACCGCGCGTTCACCGGCGGGGCCGATCGACGCGATGCGAAAGTCGTGGCCGAGCCGCGCCCGCAGCGTCTCTTCCGTCACCGGGCACGACTCGCCCGCCACATCGTCTGCCGGCTCCAGCCGCACGTTTCCGTTATCGATCACCAGCACCGACAACACCGGCGCTCTCCCAACGATGACAATCGCGTCGCAGCCCGCCTGCTTGCCGGCAATGGCAAAGCCGCTGCTCGCGAGTGAGTCATTGAAGCGGCCGGTCAGCGGACTACGGCTGACGACGGCGAACTTGGCGGAGGTGGTGAGGGGACTGCCGACGAGCGCACTGAAGGCAAAGATGAGCGGCGCTTCGGGCGACAGCGGGTCTGGGGTCAGATCTTGATTCTTGCGTGCAGCCGGTCCGACGCAAGAATCAAGATCTGACCCCAGCAGCAGGCGCGCACCGAGGCCGCTGCCGCCGACGTACTGTCGCAGCACGTCATCGGAGATGGGCACACGCTCGGCGTGGCCGCTCGTCACATCAATCCGCAGATAGCAGCCGTGATACCCGAAGGGCGTCGCCGTATGGCTACCCTCCGGCGTCGGCGGAAAGAATGAGTAGCCGGTCGTCCCCTCCCAGCCTCGTGTCGAGGGACTTCACGAACACAGCACCATTGAGATTTGCCGCGAGCGATGGATGAAGCCCGTCGGACGTTATGAGCTCGCTCAAGCCTGGGCAACGGGCGGAGAGTTCCCCGAGAACCTGGCCGAGCGTTTCGGCATCGAGTTCCATCTCGGAGATTCCGGCGCGTTCTCGGGGGATGCCCAGAAATTCAACAAACATGGTGTGGCGATAACGGCCTGCCGCTCCGCAGCCCGTGAAGGCGAAGGCGGGTAACTCGATGATAGCATGGGGCATTAGGCGGGTCTTGCAGACCCGCCTCTGCGATAGTTAACCGTTCATGAACGAGCCCACGCGATCATCGTCTTCTGCTGTACAAGCGCCAGTCCGAGGCAAACGTTCACGCGTCAAAGGCAAGCCCAAGGGACGCGCGGTCGATCCCAAGGCTCGCGAAGAGGTGCGGGCGCTTCTCGGCAACGAGCCCACGCGCCGCGATCTGCTGATCGAGCACCTGCACAAGATTCAGGACCGGTACGGGCACCTGTCGGCGCCCCATCTCGTCGCCCTTGCGGCTGAGATGAACATGGCGATGGCCGAGGTCTATGAAGTGGCGACGTTCTACCACCACTTCGACGTGGTAAAGGACGGCGAGACCGCCCCGCCGGCGATCACCGTGCGGGTGTGTGACTCGATCGCCTGCGAGCTGGCGGGATCCCAGACGTTGCTCGACGCGCTCCCCCGTCTGCTCGGCGAGGACGTCCGCGTACTTCACGCGCCGTGCGTCGGTCGCTGTGAAACGGCACCGGTCGCCATCGTCGGTCAGAACCCAGTCCCGAACGCCACGCCCGATCAGGTTGTGTCGCGCGTGAAAGCCCGGGCGGTGAAGCACGACACCTCGAACACCTCGATCACCCCGGGACACCTCGATTACGCCGCGTACCGGGCCGGGGGCGGATACGCGCTCGCGGCGTCGTGCGTCAGCGGTCAGCGGACGGCAGCCGACGTCATCGCGATCATGGAGAACTCGGGGCTGCGCGGACTCGGCGGCGCCGGTTTCCCTGCCGGCCGCAAGTGGAAGATCGTGGCCGCCGAGCCTGCGCCTCGTCTGATGGCCATCAACATCGACGAAGGCGAGCCCGGCACGTTCAAGGATCGCTATTACCTCGAGCGCGATCCGCACCGCTTTCTGGAGGGCGCGATTATCGCCGCGTGGGCCGTCGGCATCGATGCCGTCTACATCTACCTGCGCGACGAGTATCACGGTTGCCGCGCGATTCTCGAGCGCGAGCTCGTGGCGCTGCAGGCCAACCCGCCGTGCAGGCTGCCAGAGTTCCATCTGCGCCGCGGCGCCGGCGCCTACATCTGCGGCGAAGAGTCGGCGATGATCGAGTCGATCGAGGGCAAGCGCGGTGAGCCTCGGTTGCGTCCACCCTATGTGGCGCAGGTCGGAGTGTTCGGCCGCCCGACGCTCGAGCACAACATGGAGACCCTCCACTGGGTGCGCGAGATCGTCGAAAAAGGCGCCGACTGGTTTGCGAGCCACGGCCGCAACGGACGCAAGGGACTTCGGTCGTTCTCGGTGAGCGGACGCGTCAAGAAGCCCGGCGTGCACCTCGCGCCCGCGGGCATCACGCTGCAGGAACTGGTGGACGAATACTGCGGCGGCATGCTCGACGGCCACACACTCTACGGCTATCTGCCGGGCGGCGCCTCGGGCGGCATTCTGCCGGCATCGATGGCCAACGTGCCGCTCGACTTTGACACGCTGAACCAGTACGGCTGCTTCATCGGCTCGGCCGCCGTCGTCGTCCTATCGGACCAGGACACGGCAAGCAAAGCCGCGCGCAACGTGATGAAGTTCTTCGCTGATGAGTCGTGCGGCCAATGCACGCCGTGCCGCGTCGGCACCGAGAAGGCGCTACACCTGATGAAGGTCAAGCAGTGGGACAAGCCGCTGCTGCAGGAACTGTCGCAAGGGATGATGGACGCGTCAATCTGTGGTCTCGGACAGGCCGCGCCGAATCCACTGCTGTCCGTCATGAAGTACTTCCCAAAGGAAGTCGGTGATGCATAAGACGTTGGACGCACAGATGGTCACGTTCACGCTGAACGGCCGGACCATCACGACGCCCGAGACACAGACGATACTCGAGACCGCCGATCATCTCGGCATCGACGTCCCGCGGCTCTGCTACATGGAGGGCATGCGCGCCGACGGCAATTGCCGTACGTGCATGGTCGAGATCAAAGGCGAGCGCGTCCTTGCGGCATCCTGCTGCCGCTACCCGAAAGAGGGCATGGAGGTCACGACCAACAGCCCACGGGCGATCGCCAGCCAGAAGATGTCACTCGAGCTGCTGCTCGCGGATATTCC
>Ga0209382_10012159_pt1 | contig 10639 bp, 9 predicted proteins | sample SoiMetdeltSBSDD5_FD_187599 | JGI IMG/M metagenome (GOLD analysis project Ga0209382, IMG submission 187599) | Bulk soil microbial communities from a Populus tree surrounding site in Tennessee, USA - Soil MetaG P. deltoides SBSDD5 (SPAdes) (version 2) | ecosystem: Environmental > Terrestrial >...
GCCGTTCTCTGTCTGGAGATTGCCAAAATCTTGCGTCCAGAATCGGCTCCCTTCCAACACCCTCGATAAAACTCGTACTCAATCATTCTTTTACGACCCTTTCATGGAAGACAAAGGGAATCCGATCGTGGTAAGACTCGGCGAGTCTTAAACTGTTATTGTTATCTGATCGGATTGCATCACCGTCCTGCATGGCTCGCATGGGATCATAAACTGTGCGATCCAATTTCGATGTATGAGTAAGGAGGTATCACGCTATGGCACGACAACCCATGCCGATTTCGTCACGCTGGTTTCAAGGAGCGGTGCTGACTTACCTGCTTGGTTTTACCGTGCTCGGCATCCTAGCCTACCTTGTCTATCGCGATCAGCCGCCGATGCCTGCAAAAGTCGTGGCGGGCGAAAAGATCGTGTTTGTTCGCGACGATATTATCGGCGGCATGAATGTCTTCCAGCGCTACGGCTTGATGGAGTATGGCTCCGTGTACGGGCACGGCGCATACTTGGGGCCTGATTTTACCGCCGAGTACCTCCACAAGAGCGCCGAGTTTCTCATCGAAGCTTATGCGGGCGCGCTCGCAGGCGGGCTTTCGGCCCGCGAGCGGGTTGCGGCAGAGCTGCACAAAAACACTTACGACCCGGGCGCGGACTCGCTTAGCTGGAGTGCGGCAAGAGCTGCGGCCCACGGAATGATGGAGGCGCACTACGGCTCCATGTTTTCTGCAAAACAAGCGCGCGGCGGAGCGCAAGCCGAGTGGATCACGAACTCGGACGATATTCGCAAACTCACCGCTTTTTTTGCATGGACTGCCTGGACAGCGGCAGCTAATCGTCCGGGACATTCCTACTCCTATACCAACAATTGGCCGCCGGAACCGCTGGCGGGTAATTTTATTACCGCCGATGCCATAACCTGGAGCGTGATTTCCATCATCGGTCTACTGGGAGGGACCGGGCTCATCCTGTATTTTTTGGCCGTTACGACTGGCTCGGCTGGAGCGAAGCGGAAAGCAAACCGGTGCAATTCCGCTCCATCGATCAAGTGGCGGTTACGCCGGCGCAGAGAGCGATCGTATGGTTCCTCTTCGTGTCCTCATTGCTCTTTGTTTTGCAGACTTTGACCGGCGGACTGATCGCGCATTATCGCGCCGAGCCGGAAGGATTTTTCGGCATCGATTTTTCGGCGATTCTGCCTTTTAACATCGCTCGCACCTGGCACGTCCAACTGGCAATTTTTTGGGTCTCCGCATCCTACCTTGCAACCGGCATTTTCATCGTGCCCCTGATCGCGGGACGCGAACGTTCCGGCCAGGCGGCGCTTACCATTCTGCTTCTCATCGCCGTTGCCATCGTTGTTTTCGGCAGTCTCGCGGGCGAGTATATCGGGGCACGCGGCTGGTTGGGGGAGGGATTGTGGTTTTGGCTGGGGCATCAGGGTTGGGAGTATCTTGACCTCGGCAGGCTCTGGCAGATTCTACTCATTGTGGGTCTCTTCCTTTGGGTCTTCATATTGTTTCGCGGTCTGCGCGGGACCTTGCGCGAGGAACACTTCGGCAACATGCCGTGGTTGCTCTTCTACGCCGCCCTCGCGATTCCCGCCTTCTACGCCGTAGGCTTGCTTGCAAGCCCCCGCGAAGGGTTCGTGGTCAATGATTTCTGGCGCTTCTGGGTGGTACATCTTTGGGTCGAAGATTTTCTTGAGCTGTTTACTACTGTGGTCGTCGCCTACATGTTTGTCCTGCTCGGAGTCGTGCGCCAAGCCACCGCCCTGCGCGTTATCTATTTGGATATTATTCTTTACTCCCTCGGCGGCGTCATCGGCACCATGCACCACCTCTATTTTAGCGGCACGCCGGTGGCGCATCTCGCTCTCGGCGCGACTTTCTCCGCCATGGAGGTTATCCCGTTGCTGTTGCTCTCCCTCGAGGCGTGGTCATTTATAAAATCCGGAGAACAGCAGACTGCCGAACGCTACCATCTCCACCGCTGGGCGGTCTGGTTTCTGGTGTCGGTAGGCGTGTGGAATTTTCTCGGCGCCGGGGTGTTTGGATTCCTAATCAATCTGCCGGTCGTAAGCTACTATGAAATCGGCACCGCGCTCACCGCCAACCACGGCCACACCGCGATGATGGGAGTCTACGGCATGCTGGCGGCCGGGCTATTGCTTTTCTGCCTACGTTACCTGACCCGTCCCGAAAGATGGAGCGATCGCGCGGCTAAAATATCTTTCTGGTCTTTGAATATCGGTCTGGCTTGGATGGCGTTCGTCAATCTGTTTCCGCTCGGCATTGTCCAACTCTATTACGCCGTCGATATAGGCTACTGGTATGCGCGGAGCTTGGCGTTTATCAATTTGCCCTGGGTCAATATTCTGGAATGGGCGCGCCTGCCGGGCGACGCTCTCTTTATAGTCGGCGGGGCTTTACCGCTGGTATGGCTCTGTTGGCAGGCGCTGCGCTATCCGAACCCGCGCCGGATCGAAGCGGACACCGAGTTGCCGCGCATGCTTTACACCTACGATTTGGAGCGGGGAAAATAGCCGGATCGAACAGCGAGTAGTGGCGGTCTGAGGGTTTTTCATTGAGCGGCTAACTCACTCAAAAGTTCATCGCAGGGTTGCGTCCCTGCAACTTTTTTAGCCGCTATCGTTTGCCGGCTCTCCGGCGCACCGCTTTACCGACGGCGCGCCGGATGCGGCGCATTACTTGGCCAGTGATCTGACGTAACCCAGGGTTTGCTTTTGCTCGTCTTTGCTGAGCTTGGACGCGGGCATTTTCCCCGCGCCCTCGGCGATCACCTTCAAAAGCTCCTCGTCTGATTTCTTGGCGGTCTCTTTCGTCGCGACATTCAAGCCCTTTTCACCAAGAACTTTGGCCATGCCGGGGTTGCCTTTGCCATCCGCCCCATGACAACCGGCGCAGGATTTCTCGAATAAAGCCTTGCCGCCCGCGTCAGCCGCAAAAACCGCGGCAGTCCATATCGCCCCAATCCATAGTCCGATTACAATCGATATAAGTTTGGTCACCATCGCAAATTTTCCTTTTGTTTATCCGATTCTGATCATGCAATACCGGCTCTTGAACGCGCATCGGACGGAAGCATTCCGGCTCAAATGACCACTCGGTTGAAAGATTTATTTCGCCAGAGATCGCGTATAGCTCAGAACGTCCGTCTGTTCCTGCTTGCTTAGATTTTTGCCTGAAGCGGGCATTTTGCCTGCCCCCTCTACGATGACCTTAAGCAGTTCGGCGTCCTTCTTCGCCTGAGTGTCTTTGCCGACGATGTTGAGGCCTTTTTCTCCCATCGCCTTGATCATTGCAGGGTTGCCTTTACCATCCGCGGCATGACAAGACACACAGAGCTTGTCAAAAAGAGCCTTGCCTGCCTTCGCTTCGGCCGACCAAGCATAGGAACTCGCTGCGACAGTCAGGACGCAAACGCCCAGCAATACTCGCAGCGTCGTCTTGCCATTCGTCATTGGATACCTCCATTGGGGTTATTGGGTTTTAACTTCAGTTAAGCTTCTATTAGACGACCGATTCGCTCTTTTCTTTCATTATGACGCTTTCGCAGGCTGACGGAAAGGGTGACAGTCCCGACATACCCCTTGGGAATAGTGACCCGACTTATCCGAATGACAAGTGATGCAATTGTCTCTTTTATTCACCGTCCATTGATGCGGTGTGTGACATAACACGCAATCGGCTGCGGCGTGCGTCGTTTTAAGGTGCAGTTCCGCGCGGTTAGGATGGCACGAGGTACAGGGGGTCAGCGGTTTAACCTCTTGTTCCTTCAGATGGCATGTAGCACAGGGAAGCGCGGCCATGGGTGCTCCCGCCGGATGGGTATGGCAAGCAGCGCAATCTGTCGATAGTCCTCTGCCGCGCCAGTGACATTGATTGCAGGAGAGTTGCGCGTGTTTTCCCGCTAATGGCCATGGGTGATTGAACTTTTCAGTCGCCGCCACGTCGGTCGGCTTCTGCAGAGAAGTTTCTTGGCCGATGATGGTATGACAGAGCTGGCAGTCTTTGCTCAACACTTTGCCTTGCCGGCTGACGTGGTTTCCTTCGTGGCAACGAAAACACCCGGGGAAAAGCGTGTGCCCGACATTGTCCGGATGGGTGCGCCAATCGACTTTCATTTCCGGAAAAATATTGGTCTGGTAAATCTTCTGCACCTCACTGACGGCTTTCTTGATCGCGTCGCGCCGCTCTGCATGAATTTTTGGATACTGTTTCAAATAAAACGCTTCGAGCGCGGTTGCGATGGAATTTCTTGCATGCTCCTTGGTTGAATACGTTTGGCTCAACGCGCGCACGGCCTCTCTCTTGATATATGGCAATGTCGAATCGACCAAGCCTCCAAGCAGCGCCAAATCCACGGCGCCGTCCGGATCGCGAAAAATATGACTCGGGCGGTTGTGGCAATCGATGCAATCCATCCTGCGTATCTCGAGCTTCTTAAGCTGCTCTGCGGTAAGTGAAACGGAACGGTCGAAATATTCGGTTACCTTCCCTTGCCTGTCCTTGATTCGCACCCAGGGGATTTTTTGCCGCTGCGGGTCACTCGCGCCATACCACACTTCATTGCCGATGTTCATGTGCCAGTGGATGCCTGAATTGATGCCGCTGGTCGGACTGCCGCCGCCGGTTCGGAGTAAAGTTCTGAGTTGGCGCACGGTATTTTTCTCATCGTGGCCGAACCGAGTGATGACCTTTAATTGCGCGCCGAAGAATTTCTCCGGCCAATGACACTGCTCGCAGGTCTGTTGAGCGGGGCGAAGGCTGTGCACCGGAGTCGGCACGGGACGAGGATATTTTTGAAACAAGACCGAATAGATTTGATAGGCGCCGGACAACTTGGAGCGCACATACCAGCCGGCTCCCGAGCCGACGTGACATTCGGCGCAGGTTACGCGAGCGTGGGGCGATTCTTTATACGCGGTGTATTCCGGCTCCATCACCGAGTGACAAACCTCGCCGCAAAAGGTCACCGATTCGCTAAAATGATACGCTTGATAGCTGACGGTGGAAACCAGCCCTATGATGAAAATAGACGAAACCACGACGAACAGAAAAATACCGCGGGTCTTCCCATTGTTCAGATCGATAACCGCGTAGCGGGGAAGATCGCCAACCCTGACGCGGCGGCGCCGTTCTAAAAATATGCCCGCCGGGACAAGGGCCAATCCCGCCATCAACAACGCGGGATAAATCATGTAGGTGAAGATACCGAGGTAGGGATTGGATCTGCCGGTAATCGCCTCAATCAAGAACAGAAAAAGAATCGAGATGCCGCTCAAAACGACCAAGCCGGCGCCGATTAGACTCAACGGATGACGGAGCAAATTACGCATGCTAAGAATCGCTACTCACTGAGGCTGCGGCTCCACACTTTCGATCGTTTGATGCACCTTTTACTTTTTATCGGTCGTCTCAGACCGCGTTTCCGCCTGGTTCGGTGTTTCGTGCTCATTCGCCGTTCGCTCCCTGAGCCGTGCGTCGGGCGAGCGGCCATGCCACCAGGCGGCGTCCATGGGATAAACCTCCGGGTCGTAGATGACCCAGTAGAGATGCCAGAAGAAGATCGCCAGCGTGGCCAACACCGCTTCATAAAAATGAATGGTTGTAGCGATATCCGTCGCCGCATTGGGCAGATAGGTCAAACTAAAATTTTCGAACCAGAGTAGCAGTCCCGTTATCGTCATCACGACCATGCCCCAGATAAATGCCCAGTATTCCAATTTTTCGGCATAGTTAAATTCGCCGAACCTGGGCCGCTGTGACTCGAGATCCAGATTGTAACGCAGGGTATGCCACAGGTCGCGGAGATCCTGCCAGCCGGGCTTTTGCTTTCTCAGTCTGCTGCGCCGCTCCTCGCTGTAACCGAGTTCCGCCAGATGCCAAAGAAGGGCACCCATCAGAACGAGCGCCGCCGCGCGATGGATAAAACCGCGCAGTCCGAACGCCGCTTCCCAATGGAGCAGCGGCGCCGCCCACCAGCCTTCCGGATAAGTCAGAGCAAAGCCCGTATAGGCAAGGACCGGAAAGCTCATCATGATCAGGCCGTGTTGCCAGCGCAGCGAACGGGACATCCTTTCACGGACTTCTCCGGCTATGGGGAATGGAAGTATCTCCGAAGGATGGCGTTTCTTATGGATCAGGTCGAGCGTGTTGTGGACGATCATGAACCCGATGGTCAGAACGATCACCCACAGATAAATGATGCGAATCCCAAACAGGACCGGAAAATTTGCCGTCGTTGACACGTGAACCGGCCCTAGCGCGAAGCGCGTGCCCGCGCCGGGATGGCACTTGCCGCAAGTCGCCGGAAGGTTGGTCTTGTGCACGTGAGAGCGCGAGTCCGACGACGGGCGAATGTCGTGCACACCGTGACAGCTGGAGCAGTTGGCGGCGGTCAATTGCCCGGCGCGCAGCGCCAACCCGTGGAAGCTATTTTGAAAAGCCGGGACCTTGTCGGCAGGCAGACCGAATCGCTCACTCATGCGCGCATCGGCATGACAGCGGCCGCAAGTTTCTCCGGCTATGTTAGTCGCGAATACCGGGGAGTTTGGCTCATTGCGCGCCAGGATCCGATGCTCTCCATGACAGTCGGTGCATACGGGGGCATCCTTCATGCCGCGCGCAACGGCTTCACCGTGGATGCTTTGACGATAAGCAGTGAGAATATTGGCGTGGCACCGACCGCAAGTCTCGGGAACTTTCGGCCGGGCAATTTGCGACGACGCATCGTTAGCCGGAAGAATCGTGTGCGCGCCATGGCAATCCGTACAGACGGCGCCCGCTTTTTCCGCGGCAACGGCGCGCGCGTGAACGCTTTGCAGGTAAGCTTCCACCGGCCGAACCACCGGGATGCGAAATTTTTTGGCCATTGCCGCATCCGAGTGGCAGACGGCGCAAGTCTTGGCGATGTTCTTGGGATGCAACGGCGAACTCAGCTCGGAGCGCGGCACGAGCTTGTGAATATCGCCGTGACAGTTCGTGCAAGTCGGCGGCTCTTTAAAACCCTGAACGCGCCCCTTTGCGTGAATACTTTCGGCGTAAGCTTTCACGCTCGCAGTATGGCAGGTATCGCATTGTACCGGCTTCAGTTCGGATTTGTGCGGCAGCCCGGAAATATCGCTATGACAATTCGCGCACTCGAAGGCACGATGGATGGACTGGTCGAAGGTGTCTTTGTCGATTTGCAGCGAGATGTTCTTGCCGTCGCGGGTCTTTTGCATTCCCGCCACGCTGTGGCAGCCGAGACAAACCTCCTTGGTCGCCTGCTGCGCCCATAAAAACGAAACGGGTAAAACTGAGAGCAGGGAAACCAAAAACCCCAGAGCGAGACGACTTTTAGCTTTGCCGGCCATGGAAAACATTCAACTCAATCATATAGCGGTCTTACTCGTCGTACCGCTAACCTAAGGTGCGGGCCGGGGGAACGCGAACGAAGCAACGTCGGCGTCGTTGGAATCATTTCGTAGGGCTCATAGTATATCCCAGATACGTCAACATAACCGAATAAACAATCAGCGCGAGTCCAAACCCCGCCGCCAGGCGGCTTGAGATTTTTCCCTGCACGGCCTGTCGGTCGAGAAAAGGCATGGCGATCAAGATTACCCCGACTAATCCGAATCCGAGCACGCCTAAAAACTCTCCCTCGACGCCGAGTATATGGCTCGGAAGCAATTTCAGGGTCTGAAACATCGCCATAAAATACCATTCAGGCTTGATGCCGATGGGCGCCGGCTGAAAGGGATCCGCCTTCCTGCCCAACTCCGCCGGATAATAGGCAGCCAGCGCGGCGAGCAGGCCCAGGGCGCAAAGCCAGCCGACTAAATCGCGCAGAAAAAAGTTGGGAAAAAACGGCATCGATTTTTGCTCATCATGGTTTTTTCCCGCGCTTGGCGGCCGGCTCATGCCGTGTTTTTGCACCAGGAAGAGATGAAGACCGAGAATGACGGTGGCGATCGCCGGCAAGATAGCCACATGGATGCCATAGAAGCGCGTGAGCGTTGCCCCCGTGACATCCTCACCGCCGCGCAGCAGCCGGCGCAGGAAGGGCCCGATCACTGGCAGGATACCGGGAATCTCCGTGCCCACGCGGGTCGCAAAATAAGCCAGCTCATTCCACGGCAAAAGGTAGCCGGTGAATCCAAACCCCAAGCTCAAGCCCATCAGTCCGCTGCCTGATAGCCAGGTCATTTCGCGCGGGCGGCGGTAGGCGTGGAGCAATAAGGCGCTGAACAGATGCACGAACATCGCGAAGATCATCAGATTGGCCGACCAGGAGTGAAGCGACCGGACCAACCAGCCGAATTCAACCTCCGTCATGATGAATTGGATCGATTCGAACGCCTCACCGGCGCTGGGACGATAGTAGAGCAAGAGCAGAATGCCGGTCGCGACCTGAATCATGAACAGGAACAGTGTCATGCCGCCGAAATAATACCAAAACGTATGACGATGGATCGGCACCTCTTTCTTCTTGGCGACCTTGGCAAGATCGCTCAGCCCGATCCTTTCATCGAGCCACAGCCATAGTTTGCCGCGCTTTGGGCTTTCGTACTCCATCCGATTAACCCCGCTTATTCACGACAATTTGCTCTGCCCGCACATTGACCACAAATTGTTCCAATGGCTTCGGCGGCGGGCCTTCAACATTTCTTCCGTTGAGATCGAAATGCCCGTTATGACACGCGCACCAGATATGGTTGATGTCCGAACGATATTGCACGATGCACGCAAGGTGAGTGCACACCGCAGAAAACGCTTTTAGCTCTCCGTGGGTGTCTTTAACCAAAATCGCCGGCACGCTGCCGAATCGAAAGATTTGGCCGGTGTTTGCTTTCAGGTCATTCGGTTTAATGGACAGAGTGACCGTGCCCGCCGTAGATTCTTCGACCACTGGTGGAATGAGATATCTGCTCAACGGGTAGGCTACCGAAATAAAGAACGCTCCCGCGGTCGTACTCAAAAACCAGTTGAGAAACTTTCTCCGTCCCCTATCCAATGCCAGGGACGTTTCATCATTGGCCATGGAAGTCTTCCTTAATCCTATTTCGGTTTGCGTTCCATTTGGCGAATCTTCAGGATCAAACCCACCACCAGCGCAAAGATAATCAACGCTGAAATCGCCAAGCCTTTGCGCCGAAACTGCAACTCATCGAGTGCTCTCACACCTCGCGCGTGCGCCTTTTCGGCAACTTTCAAGCCGGGCGCAACTTCTTTTTCGAGAATCGCCTGGTCGAATCCGTGGATCGCCGCGCGCGCCTTGATCAACGAAGTCTTCACTTCATTCAGTTCAAATAACGGCTGGCTGACTTCCATGCCGGCATGCTCGGCATTGCCGAGCAGCGTGCGAGCCATTTCATAACCGCTCTTCAGACGATCGATGGAAGCGAGCATACGGACCGCAAGCGTCGCTCCCGAAGAACCTGGCGGGTGACAAGTCGCGCAAGCAGATTGATCGCCGCCACCGAGCATGGCGTCACTGGTCTCGACGATGGCGTGATTACTATGGCAGCTGGCGCAGCCCGGAATGCCCATTTGCGCGAAGATTTTGCTGTGGCCGCTTTTGTTAAACAACTCGGCGTTGACCGCATGGCACTGTCCGCACACATTGACAACCGAAGACACTCCAGGCGGCGCAGCGCCGTGATTGCCGTGGCAGTCATTACAGGTCGGCGCAGACAAATCACCCTTGCTCGAAATCATTTGCCAATGCACGCTTTTTTTGTACTTTTCAACCTGGTCCGTCGGGATTTTATACGACGCCATGTAGTCTTTATTGGCATGGCAAGCACCGCAAGTATCGACGACGCGCAAGGGATGGACCGAAGAGCGAGCATCGTTGGCTGGGCGGATCGAATGAGGTTTGTGACAACTGGCGCAAGTCGCAACTTTTTGATCCTTCGTCTCGCGCAAGCGCTTGCCATGCACCGACACGTAATATTCCGCCATCTGATCCACGCGCAAGCTCGGATTGTATTGCCGCATGAACGCCGCGTCGGAGTGGCACTTGCCGCACACGTCAATGACCTGCGCCGGCGCGGGTTTGCCGATGTAGCCTTTCTTGCGGTCCATGCCCTCCAACCCCATGATGCTTGGATCGCCGCCGTGGCAGGCGGCGCAGCCGAAGCCTTTAGCGGCATGGATATCGGATTTGTAATCTTCGGCGGGCTTGGTGAGATGCGTAACGCCTAAAACCAAATGGCAGGTCGCGCAATTATCATCCGCCGCCTGCGCGTTGGAACTAATAACTGTAGCAAAACCAACCATGGCGACCATGAAAGCAAGTAATACCCCGCCGGCCAGTCTCACGCTCGGCTCCGATTCAAGCGCTGGAACACCATGAGAACACCATCGTTGAAATAAAAGAGCGATAATCGTTCGCTGCCCAATCGCGAGACCTGAAAGGAGAGTATGACGACCAAGCGTCGTCACCGCTGAACCCTTCGAAAAACAATTCTCTAATATCGGGGCGAAGCCTTGGGGATCAAGGCCGCTTCGAGTCGTCGAAGTTTTTGTCCAACGCCTTCAGCGAGTCCATCAAGATCTGCACGGCATAGGTCGTGTTGTGCACGCCGTTGCTGCGATCCTCGAGAACGAACTTATAATTATAAAGTGCCGCT
>Ga0209382_10012160_pt1 | contig 10639 bp, 7 predicted proteins | sample SoiMetdeltSBSDD5_FD_187599 | JGI IMG/M metagenome (GOLD analysis project Ga0209382, IMG submission 187599) | Bulk soil microbial communities from a Populus tree surrounding site in Tennessee, USA - Soil MetaG P. deltoides SBSDD5 (SPAdes) (version 2) | ecosystem: Environmental > Terrestrial >...
AATCGGCGGCAACGGCGCCCGCTCCTTCTTCGGCCGGCCCATCGCGCACCTCCTTACTCGAAGGTGCCGCACGATCCGCTCCTACCTGAGATAGTTTCTAAGGAATCGGTCCTGCTGGTCTTGAGTTCTATTCCACATAGCACCGACGAACCAGTACGAGCGTTCGCCTTCGCTATCAACGCCGGTGCCAGGAGCAGGGGTGCCTTCCTCCTCCTCTGGAATACCGCTCGATCGGTTGGCGTCGCGGATTTGGACGTAAAGGCGCCAGGTCTCCTCGGGTGTCAACCTCGCCTCACGTCCTTCTGACGATAGCGCCCAGAGACCTCGCTTCGGACTGTTGATCAGACCCGCCCTAGCGAGGTAGAACCGCGCCCAGTGGACGTCGTTCTCGAAGATCGACTGGTTGCCGTTCTCGACGTGCCGGGTCAGGTCGTCCGCCGCGACGTCGACCTTCGACCTGATCCATGCTACTGCTTCTGCAGGACGCATCGGGGTTGGATCCACCGAACGAAGGGCATCCAGAAGTAGCGGGAAATACCTCGTGAACCGGTTGCTCTTGGCGTCAGTCATTTCGCGCATCCAGGCATGAAGGGCTACGTGCTACGCGGACACACCTGAGGCTCGGCCCGGATATTCGGCCCGAGCCGAGCCTCGCATGCTGTTCCCGATCAGTCAAGCGCCGGGCGGTGCTCCGCCCACGGCCGCGCGGCCTCGAAGCAGGCCGCGGCCCGCAGGACGGTCGTGTCGGCGTGCCACTTGCCGACGATCTGCAGCCCGACCGGCAACCCTTCGGACGTGAACCCGCACGGCACAGTGGCGGCAGGCTGGTTCGTCAGGTTGAACGGATAGGTGAACGGCAGCCGATCGAACATCGATCGCGTCGGCGTGCCGCCGATCTCGCGCGGCCCCTCGTTCGGCCCCGGCTCGTGGGACCATGCGCCGACCGGCATCTGAGGCGTCAGCAGCAGGTCGAACCCCTCGAACCACGCACGCGCAACGTTGTAGAACGCCGTGCGCTGTAAGATCGCCTGCTGATACGCGATCGCCGAGACCCCGCGCGCGTGCTCGACCATCTGCATCATCGTCGCCTCGATCCACTCGGGACGCTCCCGCGCTCGCTCGTCCACCCGAGCCGAGACCCCGACCTCGTACATCGTCTTGTGCCACTCGTACGGATCGTCCCACGGCGGGCTGCCTTCATCCAACGTGCAGCCGAAGTCGGCGAACGCCTTCGCGGCGCGCTCGGCGATCTGCCGAACCTCCGGATCGACCAGCCCGTGCTTCAGATTCGGGCTCCACACCACCTTCAGCCCCTTGAGATCGCCGTCGCAGGCCGCCAGGAAGTCCGGCACCGGGCCGTCGATCGAGAGCGGATCGCGGTCGTCAGGGCCGGCCATCACCCCCAGCAGCGCCGCGCCGTCGCGGACCGTGCGCGTCATCGGGCCGACGTGCGACCGTCCGCCCCAATAGTCCGCGGCCGGGGCGTACGGCACGCGCCCGAACGACGGCTTCATCCCAAAGATCCCACAGAGCGCGGCGGGGATGCGCACGGATCCCGCTCCGTCCGAGCCGTGCGCAAGCGGCCCCAGTCCGGCCGCCACCGACGCCCCGGCCCCGCCCGAGGATGCGCCGGACGTCCGGTCCAGCTTCCAGGGATTCTTGCACGGATCTCCCAGGAAGTTGTCGCACATGTCCTTGTAGCCAAAGTGCGGCGTGTTGGTCTTGCCGAGCAGCACGCCGCCAGCCTTCCGGATGCGACCGGTCGCGACGCCATCCTCGGTCGCGACGTTCTCCTCGGTCCATTTCGAGCCAAACGTACAGCGAACCCCGGCCATCGGCTCCAGATCCTTGATCGAGACCGGGATGCCGTCGATCGGGCCCAGCAGTTCGCCCTTCAGCGCCCTGGCCTCGGCCGCGCGGGCCTGCTCCAGTGCAAGGTCGGGCGTGACGGTCAAAAACGCGTTCAGCGTCGGGTTCAGGCGGTCGATCCGTTCGAGGACGGTCGTGGCGATCTCGACCGGCGAGATCTCGCGCGCCCGAATCAACTTTCCGAGGTCGAGAGCCGAGGTGTAGCAAAGATCGACGGCGTCCACGGTTCCCTCCGAGCCGGCCTTCGAGGTCCGCCGCCGATCTCCATGGCGATCGGCACGCGGACGGCTGCGGCATCATGACCGCTCCGGCAAGCGGAGGCAAGCCCCATCTGACTCCTGACTCCTCGCGCTGGTATCCTCCCCGCGCATATCGCCAATCACGGACGACGACAGGGGGACTCAACAATGGCCGACTACTCGCGCTTCGACGCGACCGAGATCAAGAAATGGACGAGCGACGTCTTCATGACGCTCGGCGCCCCGGCCGACGACGCCAGGATGACCACCGACGCGCTCATCCACGCCGACCTGATGGGCATCGACTCCCACGGGCTCAACCGCTCGACCAACCAGAATTACTTTGGCGGCCTCAAGTCTGGCGCAATCAACGCCAAAGCATCTCCCGAGATCGTCCACGAAGCGGCCTCCACCGCCGTCATCGACGGTCAGAACGGGCTCGGGCCGGTCGCGAGCACCGTAGCGATGGAGCTCGCCATCGCCAAGGCGAAGGAGACCGGTGCCGGCTTCGTCTCGATCCGTGGAAGCAACCACTACGGCGCGGCCTCCCACTACTCGATGATGGCGCTGCCCCACGACATGATCGGCTTCTCGATGACCGTCGGCGGCCTCGGCGTGGTCGCCACGGGCGGCAAGGGCCGCCGCATCGGCATCAACCCGATGAGCGTCGCCGCGCCCGCCGACTCGTCGGACCCATTCATCCTCGACATCGCGACGAGCGTCGTGGCGGCCGGCAAGCTCGAGCTGGCGCGCATGAAGGAGATGCCAGTCCCGGAGGGCTGGATCGTCGACGCGAACGGCGCCTCGACGACCGACCCGAACGACTTCTGGAAGGGCGGCGCGATCCTACCGCTCGGCGGGATGCCGTCCACGGGCGGCTACAAAGGGTACGGCCTCTCCGTCATGATCGACATCCTGGCCGGCGTGCTCTCCGGCGGCGGCTTCGCCGGCGAGCTCCGCGAGTCGATGTCGTCGGGCGGCACCTGCCACTTCCAGGGCGCGCTCGCCATCGGCGCCTTCATCTCGCCAGCGGAATTCAAGGCGATCATGGAGCGCATGATCGCGTACCTCAAGGCAACCGAGCCCGCCGATGGCTCGACCGGTGTCCTGATCCACGGCGAGAATGAGGTCCAGGCCGAGCGGGAGCGTACCTTGAAGGGCATCCCGTACCACCGAGACGTCGTCGAGCGCCTCGAATCATTCTCGAAGGACGTCGGCGTGCCGCTGCCAGCACCGGTTGGCGTGGAGTAGCGCTGGGAGAAGTACGCCTCGGCGAGGACAACGGCCGGCCGGTCCTGTTGGTGAACGGTGCGGTTCAGTCCGTCCTCGCCGACGATCCAGACGGTTACTGGGTCAGGATGGTGCCGGACGTCCGGCCACGTCGAGCTCTCCTGCTCGGGCTGGGTGCCGGCACCGTTGCCCGCCTCCTGCACGAGCGCTTCGGCGAGGTCCCGATCGTCGGCGTAGACGACGATCCCGCCGTCATCGACTTCGCCCGCGAGCTGCTGCGCGACCTTCCTTCCGTGTCGATCGAACACGGGGACGCCTTCGCGTACGTCGAGCAGAGCGCCTCGGCCGGCGAGCATTTCGACTACGTCGCCGTCGACCTGTACTGTGGCGACCACCTGGCGCACGGTGTGGTCGGCCGCCCGTTCCTGCGCGGGCTGCGGACGCTCGCCGAGCCGCGCGGCCTCGTGATCTTCAACCTCTTCTTCGAGCGTCGCGTCTACGACCGGATCCGGCGGATCGAGCGCGTGTTCAAGGTTATCAAACGCGAGCTCGCTCACCGCAACCTGGTGCTCTGGTGCCGCCCCTAACCGACTACGCGATTTCGAAGCTCATCGCTACCGCGCCGCCGCCGCCGTGGCAAAGTCCCGCCATCCCGCGCTTGACGCCGCGCTGCTGCATCGCGTGCAGCAACGTTACCACGATCCGCGCTCCGGTCGCGCCGATCGGGTGGCCGAGCGCGATGGCGCCGCCGTTGACGTTGACGCGATCCCAGTCCCAGCCGAGCGACTTGCCGTTCGCCAGGATCTGCGCCGCGAACGCCTCGTTGACCTCGATCAGGTCGTAGTCGTCGAGCGACGTGCCGGTCTTCTTGAGCAGCTTCTCGATCGCCACGACGGGCGCATCGAACAGCCAGAGCGGGTCGCAGGCCGCCGTCGTGTGCGCAACGACTCGGGCCAGCGGCGTGAGATTGTGCTCGCGGACGGCGCCTTCGCTGGCGACCACGACCGCTGCCGCGCCATCTGTCAGGCCAGGGGCGTTGCCAGCCGTTACGACGCCGTCAGGCACAAACGCCGGACGCAGCTTCGCCAGCGCCTCCGCCGAGGTATCGGCGCGCGGGCTCTCGTCGCGGCTCACCACCGTCGCCGTCCGACCGGCCACAGTCACCGGCGCGATCTCGGCGTCGAAGCGTCCGGCCTCGGCGGCGGCGACGGCCTTGCGGTGGCTGCTCAGCGCGTACTCGTCCATCTCGGCGCGGCCGATGCCGTGCTTCTCCGCAATCGCCTCGGCGGCGTTCCCCATGTGATGCTTCTCGAACGGGCACCAGAGGCCGTCGTGAATGACGGCGTCCTCCAGTTGCCCTGAGCCGAGCCGCAGGCCCTGGCGAGCGCCGTTCAGCAGATGCGGCGACCGGCTCATGCTCTCCATGCCGCCGGCGACGATGAGGTCGGCGTCGCCGTTGCGGATCGAGAGAGCGGCGGCGTTGATCGCTTCGAGGCCAGAGGCGCAGACCTTGTTGATGGTGGTCGCCGAGGCGGAGGACGGCAGACCCGCGCCAAGGGCCGCCTGCCGCGCCGGCGCCTGCCCGACGCCGGCCTGGACGACGTTGCCGATGATGACGTCCTCGACCGACTCAGGGTCGATGCTCGCGCGCTCGACAGCCGCCCGCACGGCGACGGCGCCGAGCTCGGTAGCCGACACGCTACTCAGCGAGCCAAGGAAGCGGCCGATCGGCGTTCGCGCCGCCCCAACGATGTAGACGTCCGTCATCGAATCTCTCCCCTGGCCCCACGTCGGGCCCGCTCCCGCTCATGAATTCTACCGACCGGGGAGACAGCGAGAGGTTGTCAGTCGGGTGCTCAGAACGTCGGCGGCCAGATCCGGCCGAGCGTGATTCGAAAGCCTGGCAGCAAGGGCGATTCGAGAACGTCGTCTCCGGAAAGCGTCCCGACGAGCTCCAGTGCATCGCCGGTTCGGCGGAAGACGTCAATGATCCGCTGCTGCCAGTCCACGATCCAGTACTCGTCTACGCCTTCACGGGAATAGAGCGCGAGTTTCGTTTTACGATCTCGACGCTCGTTGTCGCGACCGGGTGATACAACCTCTACAAGCAGCTCTGGTGCCATATGAACATGGCCGGCGGAATCTCGTCCTGCTCGTAGCCGCTCCCAACTCATCCAGGCCAGATCAGGTGCGACACCACTCTCTCGGGAAAAGATCACACCGGGCGCCGTCGACACCGATCCTCGGCCCGACTCGTAGCTCCAGTGCTCGAGCTGCCCACCAAGCGTTATGCAGATGCTCTGGTGTTCCCATGAAGGCTGCTTCGCCACGTACAGCTCCCCGTCGATGACTTCATAGCGCTCGCCCTCGACGGGCTCAATCTGTTCGAGATCCGCGACGGTCCAGCGACGAGGGACGCTCATCAATGCCCTCCGGGGGCCAGGTCGACGGGGCTGTTGAGCCAGTATACGCGCCGGCCAGACGCCAGATGGCGCCTGGCAGGCCGGCCCTCAGTACAGCGGCACCTTCTCGCGGCGTACCTGGGCGCTCTCCCGCTCGAACGCGTCGGCAGGGCGGCGGGCGAGCGTCTCGGGGCTGTTCGCGTAGACGGCCACGAACCGGCCCTCGCGCAGGAGCGGGCCCAGGAACTGGCCGGTGTACGACTCCGGCCGCTCGGCGATCTCCTCAGGCGAGCCAACGGCCACCAGGCTGCCACCGGAGTCGCCGCCCTCAGGGCCGAGGTCGATCAGCCAATCAGCCGTCTTGATCACGTCCAGGTTGTGCTCGATCACGACGATCGTGTTGCCCGAGTCCACAAGCCTGGTCAGCACCTGGAGCAGCTTCGCCACGTCCGCGAAGTGCAGGCCGGTCGTCGGCTCGTCCAGGATGTAGATCGTCTTGCCGGTCGCGCGGCGCGAGAGCTCAGTCGCCAGCTTGACGCGCTGAGCCTCGCCACCGGAGAGCGTCGTCGCCGGCTGCCCGAGGTGGATGTACCCCAAACCGACGTCGAACAACGTCTGCAGCTTGTTCTTGATCGACGGGATCGCTTCGAAGAACTCCAGCGCCTCGGCGACCGTCATGTCGAGCACGTCGGCGATGCTCTTACCCTTGTATTTCACTTCCAGGGTCTCGCGATTGTACCGCTTCCCCTTGCAGACCTCGCACGGGACGTAGACGTCCGGCAGGAACTGCATCTCGATCTTCAGGATGCCGTCCCCCTCACACGCCTCGCAGCGTCCTCCCTTGACGTTGAACGAGAACCGGCCCGGCTTGTAGCCGCGGATCCGCGCGTCGGGCACCTGGGTGAACAGCTCCCGGAGCGGCGTGAACAGCCCCGTGTACGTCGCGGGGTTCGAGCGCGGCGTCCGGCCGATCGGCGACTGGTCGATATCAATCACCTTGTCCAGGTGCTCGAGTCCGCTGATTCGATCGTGGATCCCCGCGCGATCCCTGGCCTTGTGCAGCGACTGCGCGAGCGCCTTGTACAGCACCTCGCGTACCAGCGTGCTCTTGCCAGAGCCCGAGACGCCCGTCACCGCGACGAACGTCCCAAGCGGGATCGTGACGTCGATTCCCTTCAGGTTGTTCTCGCGTGCGCCCTCGATCCGGATCGCCTTGCCGTTCCCTTCCCGCCGGGTACTCGGCACGGGGATCGATTCCGCCCCGCTCAGGTACCGGCCGGTCAGCGACTCGCGGCAGGCGACGACGTCGTCCAGCGTGCCAGCCGCGACGACCCGACCACCGTGCTCTCCAGCTCCAGGTCCGATGTCGAGGATGTAATCGGCCTCGCGGATCGTCTCCTCGTCATGCTCCACCACGATCAGCGTGTTGCCGACGTCGCGCAGCCGGTTCAGCGTCTTGATCAGCCGCGCATTGTCGCGCTGATGCAGGCCGATGCTCGGCTCGTCGAGAATGTAGAGCACGCCCATCAGGCCAGAGCCGATCTGCGTCGCCAGGCGGATGCGCTGCGCCTCGCCGCCAGAGAGCGTGCCGGCCGTCCGATCCAGGGTCAGGTAGTCGAGCCCGACGTCCACCAGGAAGCCGAGCCGCGCCCGGATCTCCTTCAAGATCTGCCGCGCGATCGTGAACTCGCGGTCGGTCAGCGTCAGGTCGCGCTCGTCCTTGAACCAGACTTTCCCATCGCGGCCGTTCCGGCGATCCTCGAACGAGACACGGTCCTCCAACGCGCTGAAGAACGCCAGAGCGTTCACGATCGAGTAATGCGTGACCTCGTCGATCGAGCGGCCGATGACCGACACGCTGAGCGCTTCCGGCTTCAGGCGAGCGCCCTTGCACGCCGGGCACGGCCGCCTCGCCATGTACCGCTCGATGTCCTGGCGGATGTAGTCGGACTCGGTCTCCTTGAAGCGCCGCTCCAGGTTGGTGATAACCCCTTCGTATTCGATCTTGTACTCGTGGATCCGCCCGCCCCGCTTCGAGACGTGACGGACCGGGATGCGCTCGCCCTTCGTGCCATAGAGGACCGCGTTCAGGTTCGCCTCGGAGATGTCCGAGATCGGCTGGGTGATCGAGAACCCTTTGTACTGGGCCAGCGCGGACACCATGTCGCGATACCAGACGTTCCCGTTGATCCCCGCCTTGCCCCACGGCACGATCGCGCCGTCGCTGATCGAGAGCGAGCGATTCGGGATCACCAGATCCGGGTCGATCTCCAGGCGGTGGCCGAGACCCGTGCACTCCGGGCAGGCCCCGTGCGGGCTGTTGAACGAGAAGGTGCGCGGCTCGATCTCGCCGAGCGAGATGTTGTCGTAGACGCAGGCGAACTGCTCCGAGAAGACAAGATCCTCATCGCCGTCAGGGCGCAGGACGGTCACCACGACGGTGCCGCCGCCCAGCTTCAGCGCCTGCTCGACCGAGTCGGCGATCCGGCCGGTGTCGGTGCGCGCACCGTCCTCGTCGTCGCTCGGCCCCTTCTCCGGCACGACCAGGCGGTCCACCACCACCTCGATCGTGTGCTGCTTGTACCGGTCCAGCTTGATCTCGTCGTCGACGTCGCGGACCTCGCCGTTCACGCGCACCCGGACGAACCCGGCCTTCCTGACGTCGTCGAAGACCTGGTGATACTCGCCCTTCCGACCCTTGACCAGCGGCGCCAGGATCATAATCCGCGAGCCCGGCGGCAGGTCCAGCACGGCGTCGGTGATCTGCTCGGCGGACTGCTGCTGGATCAGGCGGCCGCACTTCGGGCAGTGCGGCCGGCCGATCCGGGCGTACAACAGCCGCAGATAGTCGTAGATCTCGGTGACCGTGCCGACCGTCGAACGGGGGTTATGGCTCGCCCCCTTCTGGTCGATCGAGATCGCCGGCGAGAGCCCGCCGATGAAGTCGACGTCCGGCTTGTCCATCTGCCCGAGGAACTGCCGCGCGTACGACGACAGCGACTCGACGTAGCGGCGCTGGCCCTCGGCGTAGATCGTGTCGAAGGCGAGCGACGACTTCCCCGAACCTGACAGGCCGGTGATCACGACCAGCCGATCGCGCGGGATGGTGACGTCGATGTTCTTCAGGTTGTGCTGGCGAGCACCTTTGACGACGATCTGATCGAGGGGCATCTAATCGACCTCGGTTGTCAACGTTGTGGTGTCACCGGCGCCCCCGCGAGCGGCCCGGACGGGACTGCTTCGGTGCGCTGCCTCGGCGATCGGCAGCGGCCCGCGCGGCCGTTCCGCCGGAGCCCTGGACGGACGCCTCGATCCCCTTGTTCGAGCGAGTCATCCACGCCTCTGGCACCAGCGGCTGCTCCGCGACCAGCATCTTCTTCAGGTCGATGACCTGATCGCGGATCGCGGCGGCCTCTTCGAAGTTGAGGTTCTTGGCTGCCTGCCGCATCTGGACTTCCAGATCCTGGATTAGCCGCGCGATCTCGTCCTTCGGCATCACGGCCGGGCCGTCCGTCGTGTACTCAGCGGCCTGCTCTGCGACAGCACGGACACGGTTCGAGATGTCGCGGATCGCCTTCTGGATGCCCCGCGGCTCGATGCCGTTCCGCTCGTTGTAGTCGATCTGGATTCCACGACGACGGTACGTCTCGTCGATCGCCCGCTGCATCGAGCCCGTCATCGTGTCGGCGTACATGATGACCTGGCCATCGACATGGCGCGCCGCCCGGCCGATCGTCTGGATCAGCGAGCTCTCCGATCGGAGATACCCTTCCTTGTCGGCGTCCAGGATCGCGACCAGCGACACCTCGGGCAGGTCCAGGCCCTCGCGCAGCAGATTGATGCCGACGACCACGTCGTACACGCCAAGGCGGAGATCTCGGAGGATGTCGATCCGCTCGAACGTGTCGATCTCGGAGTGGAGGTACTGGACCTTGATCCCCATCTCGCGGAGGTAGTCGGCAAGGTCTTCGGCCATCCGCTTTGTCAGCGTCGTCACCAGGGCTCGCTCGCCGCGCGCCACTCGCCGCCCAATCTGGTCGATCAGGTCGTCGATCTGGCCCTTGGTCGGCTTGACCTCGATGCTCGGGTCGATCAGGCCGGTCGGGCGGATCACCTGCTCGACGACCTGCTCGCTGTACTCCTTCTCATACGGTCCGGGCGTCGCCGAGACGAGCACCGACTGGTAGATGCGCTGCTCGAACTCCGTGAACGTCAGCGGTCGGTTGTCCAGCGCCGAGGGCAGGCGAAAGCCGTGCTCCACCAGCACGTCCTTGCGGGCCTTGTCGCTGAAGTACATCCCCCGCACCTGGGGGATCGTCATGTGCGACTCATCCACCAGGAGCAGGAAGTCGTCCGGAAAGTAGTCGAGCAGCGTCCACGGGCGGCTGCCGGCCGCCCGCCGCGACATGTGCCGCGAGTAATTCTCGACGCCCGAACAGACGCCCGTCTCGCGCAGCATCTCGAGGTCGAAGTTGGTCCGCTGGCGCAGCCGAGCAGCCTCCAGGATCTTGTCCTGCTGCTCCAGCATCGCGACCTGCTCGTCGAGCTCGACCTCGATGTCGACGAGCGCTTCGAGCAGCTTCTCCCGCGACGTCACGAAGTACCTGGCCGGGAAGATCTCGACGGACGTCCGCTCCACCAGCGTGGTGTTCGTCAGCGGGTCGACCTCGGCGATCTTCTCGATCTCGTCGCCCCAGAACTCGATCCGGATCGTGATCTCCAGACCGGCCGGGTGGACTTCCAGCGTGTCGCCCCTGACGCGAAATGTTCCACGCTTGAAGTCGTAGTCGTTCCGCTCGTAGTAGATGTCGGTCAGGTGGCGCAGGACCTTGTCCCGCTTGCGCATCTCGCCGCGCTGGAGCTTCAGCACCGCCTGACCGTAATCCTCGGGCGCGCCCA
>Ga0209382_10012161_pt1 | contig 10638 bp, 8 predicted proteins | sample SoiMetdeltSBSDD5_FD_187599 | JGI IMG/M metagenome (GOLD analysis project Ga0209382, IMG submission 187599) | Bulk soil microbial communities from a Populus tree surrounding site in Tennessee, USA - Soil MetaG P. deltoides SBSDD5 (SPAdes) (version 2) | ecosystem: Environmental > Terrestrial >...
GCGACCGAACCGTCCGGCTGGCGGTGGGTCTCCAGGTAGGCGGCGACGGTGCGGGGCCACCCCATGGCCGACCCGTTCACCGTCTGGCAGATCTCGGTGCCCTTGGCCTCCGCCGGCCGGTAACGGACGTTGGCCCGGCGGGCCTGGTAGTCGCCGAACCACGACACCGACGACACCTCCAGCCACTGGTCGACCCCGGGCGCGTACGCCTCCAGGTCCCAGGTGCGAGCGGCGGAGGCGCCGAGGTCACCGGTGCAGAGGTCCACGACCCGGTAGGCCAGCCCCAGATCGCGCAGCAGGCCCTCGCTGCGGGCCAGGACGTCCTCCTGGCAGGCGACGGCCTGCTCGGCCGTCGCCGCGACCGCCAGGAGCTCGACCTTGTCGAACTCGTGGACCCGCAGCAGGCCGCGGGTGTCCTTGCCGGCCGAGCCGGCCTCACGGCGGAAGCACGAGGTGTGGGCGGTGTAGCGCAGTGGCAGAACGGCCTCGTCGAGGATCTCGTCACGGTGCAGGGAGGTCAGCGGCACCTCGGCGGTGGGGATGGCCCACAGGTCGTCCCGCTCGACGTGGTACGCCTCGTCCTCGAACTTGGGGAGGTGGCCGGTGGAGATCATGGTCTCGGTGCGGACCAGGGTCGGGGGCCTGATCTCCTCGTAGGCGTCGGCGTTGCGGTCCAGGCTCAGCTGGATCAACGCCCGCAGCAGCCGGGCCCCCCACCCGCGGTACATGACGAACATCGAGCCCGAGATCTTGACCGCCCGCTCGTTGTCGAGGAGGCCCAGCTCGCGGCCGATGTCCCAGTGCGGCACCCGTTGGTGGGGCCGGTAGGCGTCCGGCTCGTAGCCCTCGGTGCGCAGGACGACGTTGTCCGCCTCACCCTCGCCGCCCGGCGCCTCGGCGCTCGGGACGTTGGGGGTCCGGAGCAGCGTCTGGTGGATGTCCTCGCCGAGCCGGTCGGCCTCGGCGGCCAGGGCCTTCTCCTGGTCGCCGAGCTCGCGGCTCTGGGCCATGAGACCCTCGGCCGCCTCGGCCTGGCCCTGTCCCCGCAGCCGCCCGACCTCCTTGGACAGCTGCTTGATGCGGGACCGGACCTCGTCGCGCTGGCCGGTGAGCCGGCGCTGCTCGACGTCGAGCTCGACGATGCGATCGACGGCCTCGGCCACAGCGGGCCCGCGGCGGGCCAGCGCGGCCTTGATCAGATCGGGCTCGGAGCGGATCCGGCGCAGGTCGAGCATCCCGCCGAGGCTAGTGGGGTGTCTCGTGACACCTGGCCGGCGATTACCGGCGTTGTGTTGCGAGACACCCCACTGGTGGGGCGACTTCTCGCGGATGCCCCTTGATAACCACGATCCCGAGAGCTGCAATCGACAGTGACCATGCGAATGGGGGGAACATGCGCAGGATCATCCGACTGACCGCGGTCGCGCTCGCGGCCGCGCTTGTTGCCGCCGGGTTGGTGTCCATCCCGGCACCGCAGGCCGGAGCCCAGGAGTCACCACCGGCCGACATCCTCGCTCTCAAGGAGGCGATGCGGACCCCGGTCTCTGCAGGAGTAGAGGCCAGCGACCTCGCCGTCACCGCCAGCGACGCCTCGGCGGCGTCGGCGCTCGGAGGTGGCCGAGACCACCGGAGGGTGTCCAACGTCCAGGTGAGCCAGGACCAGGACCCGGCCGCGAACCTCCGGTCCGGCGCCAGCGAGACCACCCTCGCCGCCGACCGCGACGGCGCGCGCCTGGTCGCTGGGTGGAACGACGGCGAGGGCTTCGCCTTCGCTCCCTTCGGCACCGGCCAACCGGCGCTCGGCCTGTCGGGCTTCGGGTTCTCGACCGACAGCGGGCGCAGCTGGACGGACGGCGGCGCACCGCAGCCCGGCAACGTCGTGGCCTTCGGGCCGGGCACCCAGGGCCGGAGTGCCACCGGGAACTACGTGACCCGGGGCGACCCCTGGCTCGACCAGAACGGACGGGGGTCCTTCTACTACGCCAACCTGGCCGTCTGGGAGGACGACGCCGCCAACCCGCCCGCTGGCGTCAGCATCCACCGCGGCTCCTTCCGGGGCCGGAACTTCACCTGGGACAGCCCCGTGCTGATCCAGTCACCCAACTACCCCGACGACTTCCTGGACAAGGAAGCCCTTGCCGTCGACCGGATCGGCAACCGGACCGCCCTCTACGTCACGCTCACCAACTTCATCGCCGTCTGCGGCCAACCGTTCTTCGGGTTCGGCCAGATCGAGCTCTATCGCTCGCTGGACGGCGGCACGTCGTGGTCGCGGACGATCATCCAGCCCGACGAGACCATCGTCACCGATCCGTCCGACCCGGCGTGCGGGGCCGACGGGGTGGAGAACCAGGGTTCGGCACCGGCCGTGGGCCCGAACGGCGAGCTCTACGTCGCCTGGGAGCGAGGTCAGGACGCTCCGCTCGTCGGTGGTTCGGTGCTCCCTCGGGCCACGATCGCGTTCGCCTCGTCGACCGACCGCGGCGCGAGCTTCACGGCGCCGTCCACGGTGGCCTCCATCTGCTCGGGCGCCAACGACGAACCGGCGGCCTACAACCGGACGTCGTCCAACGACTTCCCGCGCATCGCCGTGGCCCAGTCGGGCCGGCACCGGGGCCGCATCTACCTCACCTACCAGGACTGCAGCGCAGCTTCCGGCTCGGCGCCGTTCGGCGCCGACACCGACGTGTACGTCACCTTCTCCGACGACCGCGGGGCCCACTGGAGCACGCCGCGGCCCGTGCACCGGGTGGCCGACGGCCGGCAGCAGTTCTGGCCCGTCGTGAGCGTGGGCGAGCACGGTGAGGTGGACGTGACCTACTACGACATGCAGGACGTCAACGTCACGCCCGATCCCAACGACATCGAGTGCAGCGTCCGCACCGGTGGCCCGCTGGACGATCCGATCCTCAAGCAGAGCACGGTCACCACGTTCTCCGACGTGTTCACCGTCCGGTCGACCGACGGGGGGAGGACCTGGCGCCGCCCGGTGCGGCTCACCGACACCACCACCAACTGGTGCGCTGCCACGCCGATCAACAGCATCATCCCCAACTTCGGGGACTACATAACGAGCCTGACGCCGGACGAGCGGGTCCTCGCCACCTGGGCTGACGGCCGCAACGCCGGCATCACCGACCGCGTGCCGACCACCTGGTTCGGCCGGCGCTAGCGGCGAATCGACTGGGAGGGGATGGCCGATCAGGCGAGACTGACCTCATGCTGATCGCCATCCCCCTCTTCGAGCGGGTCACCGCCCTCGACGCGGTCGGGCCCTACGAGGTGCTGCAACGCCTGCCGGAGGCCGAGGTCCGGTTCGTCGGCGAGCAGACCGGCTTCGTGACCACCGACAACGGCATGCTGCGCCTGGGCATCGACGGGACCCTGGACGAGACCCCGGACCCTGACGTGGTCATCGTGCCCGGCGGTATCGGGACCCGGCGCCTGATCCCGGAGAGCCCGCTGGTCGACTGGATCCGCGCCGTGCATCCCGGTACCCGGTGGACGACGTCGGTCTGCACAGGCTCGCTCGTCCTCGCCGCCGCCGGGCTCCTGGACGGCATGAAGGCCACGACCTACTGGGCCGCGTACCGCGAGCTGGAGGCTCTCGGTGCCGTCCCGACCGAGCAGCGGGTGGTCGAGCACCCCGAGCAGCGGGTGATCACCGCCGCCGGCGTGTCGTCCGGCATCGACATGGCGCTGCGGTTGGCCGAGCACCTCACCGACCGGACAACGGCGGAAGCGATGCAGTTGGCCATCGAGTACGACCCGCAGCCACCGTTCGACGCGGGTGCGCCGTCGAAGGCGTCGCAGGAGGTCATGGCGCGCATCATCGAGATCTCGCGCACTCGGGACTGAACGATGCTTCGGCCGCCCGGGCTCGGCTTCGGCGAAGCCGAGCCGAGCGGTTAAGTTCGGCCGGCGATGCCGGCCGTCGAGGTTGCCGCATTGACGATCCGGTACGGCGACCTGACGGCGGTGCGGGAGCTGTCGTTCGTGGCCCGAGCGGGCGAGGTGACGTGCGTCCTGGGTCGCAACGGTGCGGGCAAGACCTCCACCATCGAGGCCCTGGAGGGCCTGCGGCGTCCCACCGCCGGGCGGCTCTCAGTGCTCGGACTTGACCCGCAACGCGACCGGGCGGCGCTGGTGCCGCGGATCGGGGTGATGCTCCAGGAGGTGGGCATCCATCCCGCCGTCCGGGCCGGCGAGATCGTCCACCACGCCGCCGCGCTCTACCCCCGGGCCCTGGATCCCGCCGACCTGCTGGAGCGGGTGGGGCTCGCGGGCCTCGAGAGCCGGGCCTTCCGGCGGCTGTCCGGCGGAGAGCAGCGCCGGGTCGCCCTCGCGCTCGCCCTGGTCGGCCGGCCGGAGGTCGCGTTCCTCGACGAGCCCACCAGCGGTGTCGATGCCGCTGGCCGCCGGCTGATCCGGGGGTTGGTGCGCGAGCTGCGCGACGACGGCGTGACCGTGCTGCTGTCCACCCACGAGCTCGACGAGGCCGAACGGGTCGCCGACCGGGTGGTGGTCATCGACCACGGGGAGCTGCGGGCCGAGGGGACGATCGACCAGCTCACCAGCGACGAACGGGGCGGGGAGGTCCGGTTCCAGGCGGCGCCCGGCCTCGACACGGCGTCGCTGGCCGCGCACCTCGTCGCGGTGGCCGGGGACGCACCGGTGGTGGCCGAGGTGGCGCCGGGCGAGTACCTGGTCGCCACGCCACCCCGTCCGAGGGTGATCGCGGCGGTCACCGCATGGCTGGCCGAGCGGGACCTGCCGCTGTCCGACCTGCGCACCGGCCGGCGCAGACTGGAGGACGTGTTCCTGGAGCTGACCGGCAGCGAGGACGGGACGCCATGAAGGCCCTCGCCGCGCACCTGCGCCTGGAGCTCGCCCTGACCCTGCGCAACGGCGAGTCGCTGCTGCTGACGCTCGGCATCCCGGTCGGGATCCTGGTCTTCTTCTCGCTGGTCGACGTGCTGCCCATCGACGGCGACGCGGTCGACTACCTGGCACCTGGTGTCATCGCCCTGGGCGTGCTGTCCACCGCTTTCGCGAACCTTGCCATCGCCACCGGGTTCGATCGGTCCTACGGAGTGCTGAAGCGCTTCGGCGCCACGCCGCTGGGCCGGGGCCGGCTGGTGGCGGCCAAGGCACTCGCGACGTTGGCGGTCCTGGCCATCCAGGTGGTCGTCATCGTCGTCGCAGCGCTGGCCCTCGGCTGGCGGCCGGATCTCGAGCTCGCCCCGCTGGTCACGGCGGTCGTGCTCGCGACGGTGGGGTTCTGCGGCTTCGGGCTCCTGCTCGCCGGTCGGCTTCCGGCGCTGGTCAACCTCGCGGCGACCAATGCACTGTTCGTGGGGCTGCTGCTGGTGTCCGGGATGGTGTTCCCGCTGGACAAGCTGCCCGCCGGCCTACGGGAGGTGGTCCAGCTGCTGCCGTCCACGGCGCTCGTCGAGGCGCTCCACGGGGCTCTGGACGCCGATCACAGCGTCCCGGGGCGGGCCTGGGTGGTGCTGGCCGTCGGGGCGGTCACCGGTGTGGCCTTGGCGTCGTCCCTGTTCCGCTGGGACCCCGACCACTGACCTTCACCCTCGAAACTTCGGCAGCGGACGCCGGTCTCCGACGCTTCCTGCCGAGATTTCGGGAGGGGACCTCAGGCGAAGAACTCGAACGAGGCCAGGGCCGCCGAGTACACGAGCACGGCGAGGATCAGCCCGAAGAAGAACACCCGCCGGAACAGCGGGTTGTCGTACTTCAGGTGCATGAAGAAGAGGCAGACCATGACGAACTTGAAGATCATCATCGGGAACAGCCAGAGGACCAGCTCGGTCGTGGTCAGGTCCTCGATGAAGTAGGTGAGGACCTCGAGCGCGGTCACCACGGCCAGGACCGCCGCCACCACCACGTACTGGAGATCGCTCGGGTGCCGGTGCTCGTGCGTCTGGTGGTGCGGCTCGGGTGCCGAGCCGGGGTGGGTGTGCAGGTCGGTGCTGCTCATCGTTCGGTCCTCACGGGATCAGGTCCTCATGGGATCAGGTAGACGATCGTGAAGATCAGGATCCAGACGATGTCCACGAAGTGCCAGTAGAGCCCGAAGATCTCGACCGTCTCGGCCTTGCTCGCGTCGAGCTTGCCCCGCAGGGACATCACGAACAGCGACATCAGGAAGAGGATCCCCACGCTGACGTGGGCGCCGTGGAAGCCGGTCAAGGTGTAGAAGGCCGAGCCGAAGATGTTGGTGGTGTAGCCCAGGCCCTCGTTCTTGAAGCCGCTGAACTCGTAGACCTGGCCGGAGATGAAGGTCGCGCCGAGCAGCGCGGTGGTGAGCAGCCAGGTACGACACCGCCGGACATCGCCGCGGTGGATGGCCCCCACGGCCAGGGCCATCGTCAGCGAGCTCATCAGCAGCACGAAGCTCGACACCGACGTGAAGGGGATGTCGAACACCTCGGCCGGATCGAACGGCGGGGTGGTGCTGCGGTGCCGCAGCAGGAGGTAGGTGGAGATCAGCGCGCCGAACAGCAGGCAGTCCGAGCCGAGGAACACCCACATGGCCAGCTTCTCGTTGGAGATGCCGGTGCTGGTGGTGTGAGCCGGAGCGGCCCCGGTTGCTTCCGTCTCGGTCAGCACGGCGTCGCTCATGAGTCGTCTCCTTCGGCCCCTTCGCCCTCACCGGCGGAGACGGCCGCGGGCTCCTCCGGCGACTCTTGGCCGTCCCCGGCGCCGTCGCCCTCGCCTGCACCGTCACCGTCACCGTCGCCCTCGCCGTGACCGTCCCCGTGGGCGGCGTGGGAGTGGGCTCTCTCGGGGTCGTCGGCGGGCTCCAGCCCCCAGGCGAACCCGCCGAGGAGGACGATCGCCCCGCCCACCGCGGCGATCCCCAGGTTGAAGATGAGGCCGTAGGCGATGAGGGGCAGGCCGGCGGCCATGACGATCGGCCAGTACGACGGCGACGGCAGGTGCACGTCGGCGGCGTCGCCCTTCTGGGCCACCTCGTCGGTCGGCCTGGCCCGAGTCACCCGGCCCGTCTCGTCCTCCTGGTACTTGCGGTGCCAGAACTCGTCGAGGTGCGTGACGGTGGGGACGGTGTCGAAGTTGTGGGCCGGGGTCGGCGACGGCAGCATCCACTCCAGGCTGCGCGCGTCCCACGGGTCCGGGCCGACGGGCACGGGGTTGGCCAGATGGGCCCGGGTGCTCTTCGCCACGTTGATCAGGAAGACCAGCACCGAGAGGGCGATGATGAAGGCTCCCACCGTCGCCACCCGGTTCCAGAACTCGAACCCGTAGCCGGGGAGGTAGGTGAACTGGCGGCGGGGCATCCCCTGCAGACCCAGGATGTGCATGGGCCCGAAGGTCAGGTTGAAGCCGATGAGCTGCAGCCAGAAGTGCCACTTCCCCCACCGGTCGTCGAGCACGTAGCCGAAGACCTTGGGCCACCAGAAGTAGAAGCCGCCCATGAAGGCGAACAGCGCCCCACCGAAGATCACGTAGTGGAAGTGGGCGACGATGTAATAGGTGTCGGTCTGCTGGGTGTCAGCGGGGGCCACGGCGTGGGTCACGCCCGACAGCCCGCCGATGGTGAACATGGTGACCAGGCCGATCGCGAACAGCATCGGCGTCGTGAAGCGCAGGCGGCCGCCCCACATGGTCGCCATCCAGTTGAGGATCTTCACGCCCGTGGGCACCGCGATGAACATGGTCGACAGCGAGAAGGCGGCCACCGACATCGGCCCTATGCCCGAGGCGAACATGTGGTGGGCCCACACGCCCCAGCCCATGAAGCCGATCGCGATGCCCGACGCCACCATGAACGGGTAGCCGAAGATCGGCTTGCGCGAGAACACCGGAATGATCTCGGACACGATCCCGAAGGCCGGCAGGATCAGGATGTAGACCTCGGGGTGGCCGAAGATCCAGAACAGGTGCTCCCAGAGCAGAGGATCGGCGCCCGCCGCGGGGTTGAAGAAGTTGGCCCCGAACAACCGGTCGAAGGTCAGCAGGAACAGCGCCACCGAGATGACCGGGATGGCGAAGACCAGCAGCATCTGGGTGACGAAGCCCATCCAGGTGAAGACCGGCATCTTCAGCAGGGTCATGCCGGGGGCGCGCAGGTTGAGCACCGTCACGATCAGGTTGATCGAGCCGACCAGCGAGGCGATGCCGGTGATCTGGAGGCCGAGGGCGTAGAAGTCCATGCCATGGCCGGGCGAGAACGTGACCCCGGTGTTCGGCGCGTAAGCGAACCAGCCACCGTCCGCGCCCCCGCCGAGGAACCACGAGGTGTTCAGGAAGATCCCGCCGAACAGGAAGACCCAGAAGCTGAAGGCGTTCAGCCGGGGGAAGGCGACGTCCCGGGCCCCGATCTGCAGCGGCATCAGGTAGTTCATGAAGGCCGCACCGAGCGGCATGACCACCAGGAAGATCATGGTCACGCCGTGCATGGTGAACAGCTGGTTGTACAGGTCGGCCGAGTAGAGCTTCCCCTGGGGTGACGTCAGCTGCAGCCGGATCAGCAGCGCTTCGATGCCACCGATGATGAAGAAGAACAGCGCGGAGGCGCCGTACATGATGCCGATGCGCTTGTGGTCGATGGTGGTCAGCCAGCTCTTCCAGCCGGTCGTGGCCGAGGGGCGGGTGAACGCCCCCAGCGGCCGGGGGGCCACCTGGGGGCCCGCCGGCAACTGCAATGCGGGGGGACTTGGTCGTTCGACGATCGCCATCGCTGCTCTCCCACCTCCCCTAGTCGAGCGTCTCGAGGAACGCGATCAGCAGGTCGATCTGGTCCTCGGACAGGTTGTAGTTCGGCATGCCACGGCTGTCCGGTGAGTCCAGGACGGCATCCATCGGCTTCTGGCCGGGTGGGTCGCGCAGCCAGGCTTCGAGCTCCTCACGGTTCAGCTCGCCGCCGATCTCGTCCCACTGGACCACACCGTCAGGGTTCTCGGTGACCCACAGGTTGAACATGGCCCCGGCGAAGGCACCCCGGCTGGCGAAGTGGGTCAGGTCGGGGGCCGAGCCGGGCACGGTCAGCACCCGGCCGTCGTTCTGCTCCAGCGCGTCGGCGTGCTGCTCGTCGTTGATGCCCCGGGCGAGATGGCAGTTCGAGCAGGTGGTCTGGAAGAGCTCGGCGCCGGCCAGCGCGTCGCCGCTGGTCGGCATCTGAGCGTCTTCGCGCTGGTGCGCGGCCCAGTCCTCGAAGTCGGACTCCGGCAGCGCTATCAGCCGCTGGCGCATGTAGGAGTGCGACAGGCCGCAGTACTCAACGCACTGACCCACGTAGGTGCCCGGCTCGTCGGCCTCCACCGTCAGGCCCTGGGTGCGGCCGGGAACGGCGTCCTTCTTGCCGTTCAGCGCGGGGATCCAGAAGGAGTGGATGACGTCGCGCGACTGGACGTCGAGCTCGATGGTCTGCCCGGCCGGGATGATCAGGTCGTTGGCGGTGATGATGTCGGCCTCGCCGTCGTCGTCGGTGTCGTAGCGGTACTCCCACCACCACTGCTGGCCGATGACCTCGACGGTCATCGTGGCGTCGTCCGCCTTGGCCTGGATGGCGAAGACCGTGACGATGGTGAAGAAGGCGATGGGCGTGAGGATCAGCGCCGGCCCGATCGTCCAGCCCAGCTCGATCTTGGTGTTCCCGTGGATCTGCGCGGGCGCGCTATCCGGGTCGTCGTCCTTGCGGGCCCGGAACCGCCAAAGCAGGAACAGCATGCCGAACTCGACGATGACGAAGACCACACCGGCCACGAGGAAGACCGGGTCCGAGAGGTTGTCGATGTCCCGGGCAATGGGGCCCCGGGGCTGGAGGGTGTCCTGAGGGGCGTCCTGGGCGCAGGCCGTCATCAGCAGGAGCAGCGGCATCACCCACGCGAACCGGGGTCGCAGGATGCGCTTCACGGAGTCACCTCGGTCACAGGGAGTGCTCCCTCTTCGCTCTGTCGCTCTTCCGACGGTTCGGTCCCGAAGGGGTGGAACTCGCGCTTGCCGGCAACCCCACCGGCGACCCCCAGGGCGATCACCACGATCGCGGCCACCAGCAGCAGCCCGACGACGGCGTTGGAGCTGAGCCGGGGTCGGCTGGCGATGATGGCGCCACCGACCAGGACGAGGGTGGCGATGCCGCCGGCGACCCAGACCGCGTTCAGCTCGGACACCGCCAGCAGCACCCGGGACACCGACAGGACGAGCACGCCGATGGCCAGGGCGCCCGCCAGCGGGAACTCGATGGGGTTCATGATCCGGTTGCGGATCCGGGCGTTGGTGGCCGGATCGCCCGTCGCGTGGTCGGCCCAGGTCTGCACCGTCCACTCGACGAGCACGAAGCCCATGGCGATCAGCCCGAAGATGAACAGGATCGGCTCGAAGACCAGCCCCAGGACCACCAGCGCCGCACCGAAGGCGGCCAGGGGCGGCCAATAGCTGGTCCCCGCCGGGCGCACCGCGGGAAGGGAGTCGAGGTGCACCACCTGGGCGGTGGCCTGGGGATCGGCGTCGCGCCAGGCGGTGAGCGCGAACCCCTGGACCAGGCTGATGACCCCGGCGGCCAGCAGGATGCCGTAGCCGAAGTGATCACCGACCCCGCCCTTGTAGCCGACGGTGACCGGACCGATGAAGGTGCCGCCGGTCGTCCAGCCGTAG
>Ga0209382_10012162_pt1 | contig 10637 bp, 9 predicted proteins | sample SoiMetdeltSBSDD5_FD_187599 | JGI IMG/M metagenome (GOLD analysis project Ga0209382, IMG submission 187599) | Bulk soil microbial communities from a Populus tree surrounding site in Tennessee, USA - Soil MetaG P. deltoides SBSDD5 (SPAdes) (version 2) | ecosystem: Environmental > Terrestrial >...
GAGATTCGCGATCGCTGCCGGCCGAAGCATCTCCGTGCTGCCAAGCGGCAGGTCGCATACGGCGCGAACGAGCTGCTCGAACTGGCTCGTGGCGCACCCGCGCTCCGTCGAGTGAAACGTGTTGTGGGGCCTCGGCGCCAGCTCGTTCACCAGCAGCGAGCCATCGTGGAGGACGAACATCTCCACGGCGATCAGGCCTTCGATGCCTAACGTCGACGCAATTCCGTTGGCGACGCCGTCCGCGAGGCGCACCTGAGTCGGCGCCACGGACGCCGGCAACACCGACCAGTCGAGAATCCCGTGCTCGTGATGATTGAACGACGGTGGAAACGTCACCTGGCGCGGCTCGTCGCCGGGTGCGGAGCGCGGAGGCCGTCGCGCGACCAGCATCGAGATCTCGCTCGCGATGTCGAGGAACTGTTCCACGAGACACGGCCGTTCACCGAGCGACTTCCATGCATCGGCCGCAGCGTCCGCCGAGGCGACGCGGATCTGCCCGCGACCATCGTAGCCGCCGCTCGTCGACTTGAAGATGCAGCGCCCGAGCTGATCGAAGGCCGCGACGCTCTCGTCGAGGGACGCGACAGCGCGAAACGCTGCTACGGGGAACCCGTTTGCTGCCAGCCAGGTCTTTTGGCGAATCCGGTCCTGGATCACGTGTACCGGCTCTGCGCCCGGACGCAGTGGAGTGCGTGCAGCGACAGCCGCCAGCGCGGCCGTTCCGATCTGCTCGATCTCCAGCGTCACGACCGCACATTGCTCGGCGAGCGACGCGGCGGCGTCGGCGTCATCGAAGCGGGCCGCAACAGTTCGACTCGCGATCGCCGACGCGGGGCAGTTCGGGTCCGGATCGAGCACGTGGACGTCATATCCGAGCGAGCGCGCGGCCAATCCCGTCATGCGACCGAGTTGACCACCGCCAAGGATGCCGATGGTTGCGCCAGGTTGAATCATTCCGAGCTACGGGAGGGTCTGTCCGAGCACGTCGTCTCGACGTCGTTCGCGCCACGCGCGCAGCCGTTCACGAACGTCCGGATGACGGAGCGCGACGATCTCCGCTGCGAGGATGGCCGCGTTAGTTGCCCCGGGTTTACCTATTGCGAGCGTTCCGACCGGAACACCGGCGGGCATCTGCACGATCGAAAGCAGCGCATCGACGCCGTTCAGCATCGTCGCGGCGACCGGGACACCGAGCACGGGGACGAGTGTCTTCGACGCGACCATGCCGGGCAGATGCGCCGCGCCGCCGGCGGCAGCGATGATCACGAGCAAGCCGCGCTCCTCCGCGGTGGATGCATACTCGAACATCCAGTCGGGCGTGCGGTGCGCCGAAACGACTCGCGACTCGTACGGAACACCCAGCTCCTCGAGCAGCGCGCATGCCGGCGCAAGATGCTCGTAGTCGCTCTTGCTGCCCATGATCACGCCGACGAGAGGCCCTGACATAGACCGCGGTCGCGAGGTCAGAAGGACCCGAACAGCCCGATGCGGATACCGTTCGCCGAAGGCACCACGCCAACCTGGCGTGGCAGGGGTACCGTTGCCCAATGCTCCGCGAGCTTGCGTGAGCCGTAGAATGCCCCGAACCCAGCGCCCATCGCGGCACCGAGGAGGGTGCTCAACGCTTCGTTGTATCGGGAATCGGTGCTGTTCTCGAGCGTAAAGGCAGTGAGCAGGCCAATGCCGCCCCCGACGCCCGCGCCGATCAGGCCCCAGCGGATCATCGGATCGCGGTTACCGCCCTTCATCCCGACGCTGACCTCGATCTGGTCCACGGCCGTGGTTTGGAAGCTCCAGATTCGCGCGCCGACGCCGTCTTCGATCACGACAAGCGTGTCGCGGCGCATGCCCTGGTAGCTTCCGACTATCGGTGCAACCATCTGGTTGGACGTGACCCGAACGCGCGCGCCCGGCCCCAGGGACTGGGCGGCGGCGACACGAAGAGGCACGAGCGTGACGAGCGCCGCAAGCAGGGCGCGATTATACCGGCGAGTGCGTGGCATGTTGTGTTCTAATAATGACCGCGGAGGCGGCGCAAGTGAGGGCACGCGGTATGGCGCGCACAATGTGGACGCCTGCCCGCAACGGCTGTCACAGCGATCGGTGTGCGAGGGGCACAATTCGCGCCGGGACACCACTGCCATCCACCGCATCGTGAACGAGCCGGTGAGTTGCTCGTCCTTGTCTCTGCTGACGCCCGGCTGACGCCCCAGCGAATAAATGGAGCCAACTCGGTCGCGGTCGGCCGCTCCACCTCGTCGCCCCCGCAATGCTTCTCATCAAATCGACAGCGTTCGTCTTGACGGTTGTGTTATCCGCGCCGGCCACCGACCTGGCGGGCACGTCTCGTCACACCGGGAAGCAGTCTACAACACGACCCTGGATCGTGCGGGATACGGGATACCGGGTCGTGGACTCGTCCCTTGCCGTGACGACGTTCGATTCCGCGTGGCGCACCATTGGTGTGACGCTCGAGCGGCGCGGCGTGACCCGTCTCGACTGGGCCCAGGTGCGTCGGGATCTACTGCCGCGCGCGGTCCGCGCGGAGTCCGACAGCGCTCTTCGCGCGGTGATTGATGACATGCTGGCTCGCCTTGGGGAGTCGCATTTTGCGTTGCTCCCGGCACACGCCGCTCCGGCGAGCGGCACCGCGGCGAATACCTCGACGTTAGGCACCGCCGGCCTCGCGCTCCGGGTGCTCGGTTCACGTGTTGTGGTATGGCGGACGGACAGCGGCAGCGCCGCGAGCCGGGCGGGGGTGCGCCCTGGATGGACGGTGGAACGAATCGATGATCTCACCGTTCCGTCGTTAGGTTCTGCCGATTCTGTGGGTCCACGTCGGCTGGCGCTGCTCACAAACACGATGCGTGCGCTGCGTGGGACGCCGGGCACCACCGTACAGCTTGTAGCGCGAGACGGCTCGGGATTGCGGCGGACCGTCGCCATCACACTCGACTCCATGCGCGGGCCGTTCTCCAGCTTCGGGAACCTGCCGCCACTCCCGGCGACGTTCGAGATGAGTCGCCGAACGCTGGCTGACGGACGGTGCGCTGCCGTGATCCACTTCGAGTACTGGATGCCGCCGGTCATGCCGGCGCTGGATCGCGCCGTAGACTCGGTGCGGAACTGCGGTGGCATCATTCTCGACCTACGCGGTAACCTCGGTGGTGTGGCCGGCATGATGATGGGCGCTGCCGGACACTTCATGAACGAGCCGCGCACGCTCGGAATCATGCGCTCGGGCGGCGAGGAGATGCGGTTCGTCGCGAATCCGCGGCGCGCCACGGAAGCCGGCGTTTCCGTAGAGCCGTTCGCCGGCGACGTCGCCATCCTCGTGGACGGATTGTCGGCGAGCACTTCCGAGATGTTCGCGGCCGCCATGCAGGCGATTGGACGCGCACGTCTGTTCGGCGAATGGACTGCCGGGCAGGCGCTGCCGGCAGTGGCAACGCGGATGCCGAACGGCGACGTCCTCATGCACGTTGTGGCCGACTTCGTCGCGCCGGATGGAAGGGCAATCGAAGGACGCGGTGTCGCGCCTGACGAACTTGTACCGCTCACCGAGGCCGATCTGGTCGCGAGTCGGGACGCTCCGCTCGAGGCTGCCATTCGCTGGCTCGAGCGACCTCGGCCACGTAATCCTTGACCATAGGCACAATTCGCTGGCGCCAGTCGCCCGCCTTTCGACCATATTTCGCGAGCGCCACGTCGGCGCTCAGGTCGTCCATCCATCGCTCCCGGGAGCGTTTCATGCTCGTCAGCCCACGTCGCTCACTTACCGCTCGGCGACTCGCCGTGGCCGCAGGCCTAACGATCGCAGCCGGAACGTCCGCCGGCGCTCAGGGGACCGCGGCGCTTCCGCCGGCGAAGGAGCTCATCGCCAAGTTCGTCGCCGCGACGAACGCCACCGCGGTGATGGCCAAGCACCAATCGGTGCGGACGAAGGGGCGTTTCGAGGTGCCAGCCCAAGGGGTGTCCGGTGATCTCGAGATCTCGCAGGCGCGGCCGAACAAGACGATGATGCGAATCAATGTCGGTTCCATCGGCCAGTTTGAGCAGGGCTACGACGGCACCACGGGCTGGTCGATCAATCCGATGCAGGGGCCTCGGCTCATGACCGGACGCGAGCTCGACGCCGTGCGCGAGGAGTCGAGCTTCGGCGCGTCGTCCCGGCAGGGTCCGAACGTCGCGTCCGCGGAGACTGTCGAGAAGACCGAGATGAACGGCGAGCCATGCTACAAGGTCAAGATGGTCTGGAAGTCCGGGCGCGAGACGTTCGACTGTTACAGCGTCGCGTCCGGTTTGCTCATCGCGTCGATGGGCAAGCAGGAATCGCCGATGGGCACGTTTGAAGTGACGAATCTCGTCAGCGACTACAAGGACTTCGGCGGGCAGAAGATCGCGACACGCCTAACGCAGCAGCTCATGGGCAACGAGCAGGTGCTGATCATCAGCACCGTCGACTACGACGCTGCGGACCCGGCCGTGTTCGAGATGCCGGCGGCGATAAAGGCCCTCGTCGAGAAGAAGCCGTAGTCCGATTTCGTGGAACTGCTCGTCGTCCGGCACGCGATCGCCGAGGATCGGGAGGTTTTCGCGGCCACCGGCCGTGAGGACGGTTTGCGTCCACTCACGGCCGAAGGCACCCGGAAGATGAAGCGCACCGCGCGTGGACTTCGTGAGATCCTGCCAGGCATCGATATTCTCGTCTCGAGCCCGTTTACGCGCGCCGCGCAGACGGCGGATATCCTGCGCCGCGAGTACGAGCTGGATCAGGTCGAAACCGCTCGCGAGCTGGAGCCGGGAACCTCGCTCGCCGACGTCGTGACGCGCCTGGCGCGGTTCGATCAGGGTGTCGTCGCTGTTGTCGGGCACGAGCCCCAACTCGGGCGACTTGTCTCATATCTCGTCACCGGGTCCGAACGGTCCGTCATCGAATTGAAGAAGGGTGGTGCGTGTCTGATCGAGTTCGACGACAAGCCAGGCGCAGGAAAGGGGCGCCTGGTATGGGCGATCCCTCCCGGTATCCTTCGGGATTTGGCCGGTTAGTGAGTCGTACGGTGTGCGTCGATTGGTGACGCCGCTCGCCGCGGCGCCGTCGTCGAACATGAATCTTGCAGTTCCTAGCCGTCCGGTCCCGAGGTCCTTGCGACACCAAGCAAAACGCCGGATTGTTCGGCGTTAAATGCACGGGTGGCTCAAGAAAGTCGGGACGCGGATCTTCGAGTTGTGGCTCCGACGCTGTTGCGCCGCGGCCTCATCGCTCCTCGATCCAGCGAAAAGGTTGAATCATGAGCCGATCTGCCGAATCGCATGTGCAACTCGCCTCGGGTGGTCGCGATGACCTTCGCCAGCTCTTTGCGTTGTCGTTCTCCGAACCCACCCGCGACGATGATGATCTGCGTCACGCGGTTCTGGACTACGTTCGGAACGCGAAGGCTGAGCGTCGGACACCAGAGATGGTGATCGTGTCGCTCAAGCGCGCGATCATCGATGCGGCGGCGGCTCGGATCAGCTATCGGGCTGCTAACGAATTGACCGATCGTGTCGTCAGGTGGTTCATAGACGGCTATTACGGCACGGACGTGCCGTCGGGCGAGCGCGGACTCGATCTGCGAATGGGCCCGGCGCCTCGGCCGAGCTAGCTAGTGTAAAGTCTTATCCGGGTTTACCTGTAGAGGCGACACACGCACCTTGACAACCGAAAGGTTGTCGAGGCGCATTTGCGCGGCAGGGGTTACATTGTGCCGTGAGTTGCTTAAGCCGCCTCGTGCGGTCTCTGCTGGACTGAATGCACCAGCTTGCCAACGTGATGACCGCAACTCGCCCAGATCCCAGCATTGACCTCTCCGAGCTCGAGCGCGACTACATAGTCAAGCGCGAGCTGGGCCGTGGTGGCATGGGGTCCGTCTTCCTGGCGCGGCACCGAACCGCCGGGCATGACGTCGCGATCAAGGTCATCTCGTCGAAATACATTGCGGACGCCGACGCGCTTTCGCGCTTCGAGCGCGAAGCGCGCCTGATGGCGCGCATTCGGCACCCCAACATCGTCCACCAATACGAGCTGCGACGGCTGCACGGCGGCCACGTCGGTCTCGTTATGCAGTACGTGCGCGGGGAGTCGCTGATCACGATCCTCCGCCGTCGCGGCAAGCTTCGGTTCGACGAGTGCGTGCAGATCCTGCGCGACATCGGGCTCGCCCTGGAACACGCCCACGCGAACGGTGTCATCCACCGCGACGTCAAGCCGCACAACATTCTCATCGATGCCGACAGGGGGTCGGCGCTGTTGTCCGACTTCGGCATCGCGAAGGCGACGCAGGGCGACTCCGAGGTCACGGCAACGGGGATGGCGATCGGCACGCCCGCGTACATGGCCCCGGAGCAGATCGACAACGCTGCGGTCGATGGCCGTGCAGACCTTTACAGCCTCGGCGTGGTCGGCTGGGAGATGCTGTCCGGCAAGCGCGCCTGGGAAGGCGAGAGCCTTTTCGGAATCATCTACAAGCAGAAGCATCAGGACCTGGCTCCTCTGACGCTGCTCCGGCCAGACACGCCGCAGCGGCTTCTGCTCGCCCTCGAGGGCGCCCTGGAGAAGGACCCGCTGCGTCGATGGGCTTCGGCGTCGGAGTTCGTCGAGCAGCTCCGTGAGGACACGCCGACTACGGCAATGTTGCGCCGTCGCGAGGCGGCGGGCGCGCTGTTGACCTCCGCAGAGACGCAAGCGGAGCCGCCGTCGGCAGGTGCATCAACGATTCCTTTCCGGCGCGGTGGCATGGAGGCCAGCGCCGCTGCCAGTCCGCCGCCGCCGGAAGCGGCGCTGCCGCGTCTCGCCGACCTGCCAGCGGAGCCACGCTCGACAGCGCGAATGGCCGTCCTCGTTGGTGGCAGCGCGCTCGCGGGGGCATTCGGCTTTTACGCGTTGTTCGGCGCGGGCTTCGAGCGTCCTGCGGCGGCCGCGGCGCCACCGACCGCAGAAGCTGCGAGCACCGCCTCGAGCACGGCCACCGAGCCGCCGATTCCGCAGACGACGGGCGCGGCGTTGCCTTCGAAGCCAGTGCTTCCCGAGACGTCCGTCGGCGCCGGCAGGCGAGCGGCCGCACCCAAGTCGTCGCCGTCAGTCCGCGAGGAGATCGCGGCGAGAATCGGGAGGTCGTCGAACGAATCGACGACTGCCTCGGCCCGGACGGTCGAGGATCCCTCAGCGAGCGGGGTATCGCTTCCACCGCCTGGTACACCTCTTCCGCTTGGTAGCCGCGAACGTGCGAATCCCGGGTCGCGAGCGCTCGCGGACGCGGCGATCGCCTTGCTTCGTTCGCGTCAGCCCGATGCAGCGCGGCGTCTAATCGACAGCGCGCTCGCCATGTCGCCGACGGATCCGGAAGCCTACGCCCTCCGCGCGCGCGCGAACGCGGCGCGCGGCGACCTGCGCGGCGCGTGGGCGGATGCCGAGGTGACCGAGCGACTCGGCGATGATTGGCAGGCGCAGACGCTGATCGCGTCGTTCGAGGCGCGCGTTGGCGAGAAGCGCGCGGCTCGAGACCGATTGGCGAGTCTCGTTAAGCGGGTTCCACCGAAGGCGCCGTTCACGGCGAAGCAGGGAAGTCAGCTCGCTCTCGGCTACGTCGCGGCCGGCGACACGAAGCGGGCGCTGAACGCACTCCTCCGCACGCGCGATGACGGCACGCTCGCGGCGACGCTGAAAGATCCAGGCTTCGATCCCATCCGCGGCGAGCCGCGGTTCCGCGACATTCTCCGCGCGGTCGCCCCGGAGCAATAAGCGGGCGAAAAGGGGACCCGTGTCGGCGCACCGATCGCTCGGGTCCCTCGTCACAGTGTCGCTCGCATCGCTCGCGCTGATACACGCGCGCCGCGTCACCGCGAGCATCGAGCGCGCGGTCGCGAACGACAACCGCACACCGGCCGGCGCGATGGCCGGCGATACGCTTGCGTTACGCCTCACGGTCACCCCTGTCGCGTGGCACATCCTGGGCGACAGTGAGCCGGCGTTCACGCTTCTCGCCTTCGCCGAGGAGGGGAAGGCGCCGACCATTCCTGGGCCGTTGATCCGCGTGCGCGTGGGTACCCCGGTCCGCGTAACCGTCCGCAATCCGCTCGACGATACGCTCGTCGTGCGCGGGCTGCGCGATGGCGCCGCGGTGCGCGACTCGCTCGTGGTGCTCCCGGGCGACACGGCCACGGCGCGCTTCGTCGCGCGGCACGAGGGCACCTATCTGTATTGGGTCCCGGCCTACAGCGTCCGCGTGCCCGACGATCTGCCGTCGGTGCTCCTGCCACGGCGCGGGTTCGACTCCCAGCTTGCTGGCGCGATCATCGTCGACCCGCCGGGGCACGTCCCCGACGATCGGATCTTCGTGATCACCGAGCTCGCCGACCGGGAAGAGGGTGCGGCCGCGGCCTCGGCGAGGGATCGCCACGGGGCCCTGACTCGACAGTTCAACGCCGTCAACGGAAAGGCGTGGCCCCAAAGCGAGCGGCTGCAGTACGCGTTAGGCGACTCGGTGCGGTGGCGCATTGTCAACGCCTCTCAGGAGGCGCATCCCATGCACCTCCACGGCTTTTACTTCCGCGTGGACTCGCACGGGGGGCCGCAAGCGGAGGCCGACTCGATCTACGCGCCCGAGCAGCGCCGCATGGTGGTCACCGAAACCGTCGCCAGCCGGAACACGGCGGCGATCACATGGTCGCCGGACCGGGCGGGCCGGTGGCTCTTCCACTGCCACCTGACCACCCACACGACCAAGTTTGCACCCATCGATCGGCGCGATGTTGCCGACTACCCTTCGACGTACCACGCCGGCGACCCGGATCGGCACGTCTTCACGGGGATGAACGGGCTGGTTCTCGGCGTTACGGTGACGGGCCGATCCCCGGCGCCTAACGCGTCGCGGCCGGCGAAGCGGCTGCGGCTCTTCGTTCAGTCCGATTCCGCGCCGGGCGATCGCGACCGCCGGTTCGGGTACGTGCTGCAGCGCGGCGCCGAGCCGAAGCCGGATTCGGTGGAGTACCCCGGCCCAGTCCTCGTGCTCACGCGCGGGCAACCGACCATGATCGAGGTGGTCAACCGCTCCGGCGAGCCGACTGCCGTGCACTGGCACGGGATCGAGCTGGAGAGCTATTACGATGGAGTGGCCGGCTGGAGCGGGACGCCGGGGCGCACGGCACCCGCCATTCGACCTGGCCAGCGCTTCGAGGTACGCCTAACGCCGCAGCGGGCAGGGACGTTCATGTACCACACACATCTCGACGATCTGCGCCAGCAGTACGGCGGGCTTGTTGGGGCGCTCGTCGTGCTGGAGCCCGGTGAGCGATGGGAGCCGGCGCGCGACCTGGTTGTCCTGTTCTCCGACGGCGTCCCACAGCGCGTCTACATCAACGGCTCGCTGACGCCGGCTCCGAAGGCGCTCGAGGTGGGCCGGACCTACCGGCTCCGCATCGCCGACATCGCCGTCTTCCGCGCCGGCATGCGCGTGCGGCTGGTGCGCGACTCGACGCTGCTGTCGTGGCGCCCGATCGCCAAGGACGGATTCCCGCTGCCACCGGCGCAGGCCACGGTCCGGCCGAGTGTCGTGAACCTGCCGAGCGGTGAGACGGCGGACTTCGAGTTCACGCCGGACCGGCCGGGCGAGGTGGCGTTAGAGGCGCTGGGCGAGCCCGGGGTTAATCTGACGCTGTACGGGCGGCTCGCGTTCCATGTGTCGCCGGCGGCTGGCAGCTCCGGGATTTCCGGCTCGTCGAGCTCACGAGCGCGGTCGATACCATAGGGGCAGCTGAAGCGCCGGCTGTCCGAAATCCCGAAGCGCCGCGATGTCATCGCATTTCGGGTGAGGCACAAACGAATCAGGCCGCCCATTGCTGGGCGGCCTGATTCGTTATGCTATAAGCTCCCGAGGAGGGACTCGAACCCCCGACATGGTGATTAACAGTCACCCGCTCTACCACCTGAGCTACTCGGGAATAAGCCCGAAAAGTAGAAGGGGGGTGGAATGGGGTCAAGCGAGGCGACCGTGACCGCAATCCCAGCATCTGTTCCCGCCACCGCGCGCCGCGGTGACAGCCGTCCAATCGCGATAGTCACTGGCGCATCGAGTGGAATCGGTCGTGACTTCGCCGAGCTGTACGCGCGCGACGGACACGACCTCGTCCTCGTCGCGCGTCGACGCGAAGCGCTCGAGTCGCTCGGCCGATCGCTCGCCGATCGGTACGGCGTCGCCTGTGACGCGTTCCCAGCGGATCTCGCACGACGGCTCGACCGCGAGCATCTCGCGGCCCGACTGCGGTCCATCGACGACCGTATTGTCGCGCTCGTGAACAACGCCGGTATCGGCACGCACGGCTACTTTCACGAAACGGATCTCGACCGCGAGCTCGAGATCATCGACCTCAACATCGCGGCGCTGACGCATCTCGCGAAGCTCGTCGTACCGGGTATGCTTGCGCGCCGCCGCGGCCAGATCGTCAACGTGTCCTCACTGGCGGCGTTCCAACCTGGACCGCTCATGGCCGTCTACTATGCTTCGAAGGCGTACGTCCAGTCCTTTTCGGAAGCGCTGGCCGAGGAGGTTGCGGGAACCGGCGTAACCGTGACGGCGCTCTGCCCGGGGCCCACCATAACG
>Ga0209382_10012163_pt1 | contig 10636 bp, 6 predicted proteins | sample SoiMetdeltSBSDD5_FD_187599 | JGI IMG/M metagenome (GOLD analysis project Ga0209382, IMG submission 187599) | Bulk soil microbial communities from a Populus tree surrounding site in Tennessee, USA - Soil MetaG P. deltoides SBSDD5 (SPAdes) (version 2) | ecosystem: Environmental > Terrestrial >...
CCTTGCCTCACCAGTTGATTGATCGTCGGCATTCGTTTCCTTTAAGGGCGCGGATTATAGGGCTGCACCCCCACCCTGTCAACGCCGCCTCGCCACGAGGGCGATGACCGATGACGGCTTACCGATGACCGTCCTCGCTAGGACGCGGCCGGGACCACTTCTTCCGTTCCGGCGGGAGGCGTCTCCGGCTCCTCGCGCTGGATCTTCATGTTGAGGTACTTCTTGAAGCCCGTGCCCGCGGGCACCATGTGGCCCACGATCACGTTCTCCTTCAGGCCCACGAGGTCGTCTTTCTTCCCCTGCAGCGCCGCCTCCGTGAGCACCTTCGTCGTCTCCTGGAAGCTCGCCGCCGCGATGAAGCTGTCGGACTGGATCGCGGCCTTCGTCACGCCGAGCAGCAGCGGCTTGAACGTCGCGGGCTTCTTCGAGCCCTTCTTGATCTTCGCGTTCTCCTCGCGCAGCTTGAACTTGTCGACCACGGCGCCCGGCAGGTACGCGCTGTCGCCGCCCGCCTGCACGCGGATCTTCCGCATCATCTGGCCGATGATGAGCTCGACGTGCTTGTCGTTGATCTGCACGTTCTGGGCGCGGTAGACGGACTGCACCTCGCGCAGGATGTACTGCTGGGCCTCTTCCTCGCCGCGGATCCGGAGGATGTCGTGCGGCACCATGGGGCCTTCGATCAGCGGATCTCCCGCCCGCACCCGGTCGCCCGTATGCACGCGCAGGCCGCGGCCGTGCGGCACCGTGTGCTTGATCTCCATGCCCGTCTCGTCGTTGCGGACGATGACCTCGCGCCGGCCGCGCTTCTTCTCGCCCAGCTCGACGATGCCGTCGATCTCGGCGATGACCGCGGGCTCTTTCGGCTTGCGCGCCTCGAAGAGCTCCGTCACGCGCGGCAGGCCGCCCGTGATGTCCTGCGTGCCGCCCAGCTCGCGCGGCGTCTTGGCGAGGATGTGGCCCGCCTTGACCCGCTCGCTCTCGGCCACCTCGATGTGCGCCTTCTCGGGCACCGGGTGGACCTCCTGGATGACGCCCTTCTCGTCCTCGATGACGAGCTGCGGATGGAACTCGCCCTTGTGCTCGATGATGACGCGCCGGAGGACGCCCGACCGCGGGTCCTTCTCCTCCTGCATCGTCTCGCCGCGCCGGATGTCCTCGTACCGCACCTTGCCGTCCTTGCCGGCGATGATCGGGACGTTGTGCGGGTCCCACTGGGCCAGGAGGTCCTTGGGCTTCACCTTGCCGCCCTCGCGGACCTTCAGCACCGAGCCCGCGGGCACGATGTACTTCTCGAGCTCGCGGTTCTTCTCGTCGACGAGGATCATCTCGCCGTTCCGGTTCACGACGATGTGCGTGCCGTCCTTGGTCTCCGCGACCTTGACGTTGACCATGCGGACCTCGCCCTTGACCTTCGAGAAGATCTTGGACTCCTCCGCGGTCTTGATGGCGACGCCGCCGATGTGGAACGTGCGCATCGTGAGCTGCGTCCCGGGTTCGCCGATCGACTGGGCCGCGATGATGCCCACCGCGAGGCCCTCCTCGACGAGCTTGGACGTCGAGAGGTCCATGCCGTAGCACCTCGCGCAGATGCCCAGCGACGACTCGCAGGTCAGCGGCGACCGGACCCGGACGCGGCTGAACTGGAGCTGCTCGATCTTCTTGGCGATCTCGTCCGTGATGAGCTCGCCCTCGTCCACGACGACCTCGTCGGTGACGATGTTGCTGATCTTGTCGCGCGCCGTCCGGCCGTAGATCGCCTGCGCCAGGCTGACCTCGACCTTCTCGCCCTTGTAGACGACGCCCTTCGTGATGCCGTTCAGCGTCCCGCAGTCGTTGCTCGTCACGACCACGTTCTGGCACACGTCGACGAGCTTGCGCGTCAGGTAGCCCGCGTCGGCCGTCTTCAGCGCCGTGTCGGCCAGGCCCTTGCGGGCGCCGTGGGTCGACGAGAAGTACTCGAGCACCGAGAGGCCCTCGCGGAAGTTCGACAGGATGGGCGTCTCGATGATCTTGCCGGAGGGCTTCGCCATCAGGCCGCGCATGCCGGCCAGCTGCCGGACCTGGTCCTGGCTGCCGCGGGCCTGGGACTCGATCATGATGCGGACGGGGTTGAGGTAGGGCTTCCCGTCGCGCGTGTCCGTGCGGAGGCCGGCCATCATCGCCTCGGTCACCCGCTCGCGGCAGTGGGTCCACGCGTCGATGATGTAGTTGTAGCGCTCGCCCGGCGTGAGGGCGCCGCGCTGGTAGTTGCGCTCGATCTTCTCGACCTCGCCCTGCGCCTCCTTGACGATCTTCTCCTTCTCGGGCGGGATCCGCATGTCGTCCTTGGAGAACGACAGGCCCGCGATCGTGGCGGAGCGGAACCCGATCTCCTTCAGGTCGTCGAGGAGCGCGAGGGTCAGGTCCTTGCCGCACAGCCGGTGGCAGCGGTTGATGACGTCCTGGACGCCCTTCTTGTCGAGGCCATAGTTGAAGAACGGCATCCCCGGCGGGAGGATCTCGTCGAAGAGGAGCCGGCCGACCGTCGTCTTGATGCGCGCGTTCTTGAGGACCTTCGCGTCGGTCTTGCTCATGAGGAAGGTCCGCTCCCCCGGGAACCGGACGTTCACCAGGGAGTGGACGTGGATCTTCCGCATCTCGTGCGCCTGGATCGCCTCCTGCGCGCTGACGAAACTCTTCCCCTCGCCCGGCATGGCGTCGCGGTCGAGCGTGAGGTAGTACAGCCCGAGCACCATGTCCTGCGTCGGCGAGATGATCGGGTTGCCGTGGGAGGGCGAGAAGATGTTCTGCGTCGAGAGCATCAGGGTCTTCGTCTCGATCTGCGCCTCGTACGACAGCGGCAGGTGGACGGCCATCTGGTCGCCGTCGAAGTCGGCGTTGAAGCCCGTGCAGACGAGCGGGTGGAGCTCGATCGCGTTGCCCTCGACGAGCTGGGGCTCGAACGCCTGGATGCCCATGCGGTGGAGCGTCGGGGCGCGGTTGAGCATCACGGGGTGGTCCTTGATGACCTCCTCGAGGATGTCCCACACGCCCTCGTCGCGCCGCTCCAGCATCTTCTTGGCGCTCTTGATCGTGTCCGCCTTCCCGAGCTCCTTGAGGCGCCGGATGATGAACGGCTGGTAGAGCTCGAGGGCGATCTTCTTCGGCAGGCCGCACTGGTGGAGCTTGAGGCGCGGGCCGACGACGATGACCGAGCGCGCGGAGTAGTCGACGCGCTTGCCGAGGAGGTTCTCGCGGAACCGCCCCTGCTTGCCCTTGATGATGTCGCTGAGCGACTTGAGCGGCCGGTTGTTCGACCCGAGCACGGGCCGGCGGCAGCGCGTGTTGTCGAAGAGCGCGTCCACCGACTGCTGGAGCATCCGCTTCTCGTTGCGGATGATGACGTCGGGCGCGTTCAGCTCGAGGAGCTTCTTCAGCCGGTTGTTCCGGTTGATGAGGCGCCGGTAGAGGTCGTTGAGGTCGCTCGTCGCGAAGTTGCCGCTGTCGAGCAGGACGAGGGGGCGCAGGTCGGGCGGGATGACCGGGATGACCGTGAAGATCATCCACTCCGCCTTGTTGCCGCTCTCGATGAGCATCTCGATCGTGCGGAGCCGCTTGACGAGGTCCTTGATCTTCTGCGCGGACGTCGTCTTGTGCAGGTCTTTCCGCAGTTCCTCGCTGGCGGACTTGAGATCGACCTTCTGGAGCAGCGTGCGGACCGCCATGGCGCCCATGTCCGCGTCGAAGTCGTCGCGGTGGCGCTCCTTGGCCTCGCGGTACTGCTCCTCGGTCAGGAGCTGCTTCTCCTTGAGCGGGCACTTCTTCGACTTCACCGCGGTGACGATGTAGTCCTGGTAGTAGACGACGCGCTCCAGCTGGCTCGTCTTCATCGAGAGGACGGAGCCGATGCGCGACGGGATCGTCTTGAAGAACCAGATGTGGGCGACGGGCGCCGCGAGGTTGATGTGGCCCATCCGCTTGCGGCGGACGCGGGACTGCGTGATCTCGACGCCGCACCGGTCGCAGACGATGCCCTTGTACTTGATGCCCTTGTACTTGCCGCAGAAGCACTCCCAGTCCTTCTCCGGCCCGAAGATGCGCTCGCAGAAGAGCCCGTCCTTCTCGGGGCGGTAGGTCCGGTAGTTGATGGTCTCCGGCTTCTTCACCTCGCCGTAAGACCAGGACCGGATCTCTTCCGGTGAGGCCAGTCGGATGCTCACCGATGAGTACTCGTTAATCCGATCGTAGAGCAGATCCATTTATCAAAATCTCCGTCGTTTACCGTTCACCGTCTGCCGTCACGTTTGCCGTTCCCCGTCCACCGTCGCGTCCGCCGTTCGGCGAACGGCAAACGTAACGGCCAACGGCAAACGGCTGACGAGGCCTATAGCTCTTTTCCTTTCTCAAGCTTCAGGCTGAGACCGAGGCCCTTGATTTCGTTCGTGAGCACTTCGAAGGAGACGGGCGTGCCCGGCTCGAGGACGTTCTCGCCGCGCACCATCGATTCGTAGATCTTGGTGCGGCCGTCCACGTCGTCGGACTTCACCGTCAGGAGCTCCTGCAGCACGTTGGCCGCGCCGTACGCCTCGAGCGCCCACACTTCCATCTCGCCGAATCGCTGGCCGCCGGCGCGCGCCTTGCCGCCCAGCGGCTGCTGCGTGATGAGCGAGTACGGGCCCGTGGCGCGGGCGTGGATCTTGTCGTCGACCAGGTGGTGGAGCTTCATGATGTAGATCACGCCGACCGTGACCTTCTCGTCGAACGGCTGGCCGGTCCGGCCGTCGTAGAGCTGGACCTTGCCGTCGCGCGGCAGGCCCGCCTTCTCGAGCAAGTCCTCGATCTCCTTCTCCTTGGGCCCGTCGAAGGGAGGGCAGATCGCGCGCAGGCCCAGGCGCTGGCACGCCCACCCGAGGTGGGTCTCCAGGATCTGGCCCACGTTCATGCGGCTCGGCACGCCGAGCGGGTTGAGCACGATGTCGACGGGCGTGCCGTCCTCGAGGAACGGCATGTCCTCCTCGGGGAGGATGCGGGCGATGACGCCCTTGTTCCCGTGGCGGCCGGCCATCTTGTCGCCGACCGACAGGTTGCGCCGCGTCGCGACGTAGATCTTCACCATCTCGAGGACGCCCGTGGGCAGCTCCTCGCCGCGGGTCAGCTGGTTGATCCGCTTGTCCTTCTCGTTCTCGAGCTGCTCCACCTGGCTGAAGAGCGCGCGGAGCACCTCGACCGTCTCCTCCTGCTGCCGCTTGCCCTTGATCTCGACGCCGGCCAGGTCGTACTTCTCCTTGAGCGCGCGCAGGTCCTTCACCGAGCCGCGGGGGCCGTACTCGAAGCCCTTCACGGGCGGCCGGCCGAGGATCTCCTTGAGCTCCTCGTTGGCGCGCTCGATGAGGTCGTTCATCTGCTTGTAGAGGGTCCGCTCGATCTCCTTCGTCTCCTCGCGGATCTTCTTCTTCTCCGTCGGGGAGAGGTTCGTCTTGCGGGAGAACTTGCGGGTGTCGATGACGATGCCGTCGACGCCGCTCGGGACCTCGAGGGACTCGTTCTTCACGTCCTCGCCCGCGCGGCCGAAGATCGCGTGGAGGAGCTTCTCCTCGGGGGTCAGCTCGCTCTTCGACTTCGGCGCCACCTTGCCGACGAGGATTTCCCCCGGCTTCACGCGCGTGCCGGGCCGGATGACGCCGTCGTCCCCGAGGTTCTTGAGCATCTTCTCGGAGACGTTCGGGATGTCGCGGGTGAACTCCTCCTTGCCGAGCTTCGTCTCGCGGATCTCGACCTCGAACTCCTCGATGTGGATCGAGGTGTAGTAGTCCTCCCGGACGAGGCGCTCGCTGACGATGATCGCGTCCTCGAAGTTGTACCCGTCCCAGGGCATGAAGGCGACCGTCACGTTCCGGCCGAGGGCGAGCTCGCCCACCTTCATCGACGGGCCGTCGGCGATGACCTGGCCCTTCGCGACCTTGTCGCCCTCGCGGATGACGGGCCGCTGGTTGAGGCAGGTCCGCTCGTTGAGGCCGTAGTACTTGCGCAGGCGGTAGATCCGGTCGCCCACGATGATCTCCGTCGCCGTGGCGCGCTTCACCGTGCCCGCCTCCTGGGCGCGCACGAGCATGTCGGAGTTCTCGGCGACCCACCGCTCCATGCCGGTGGCCACGATGGGCGGCTCCGTGCGGATGAGCGGGACGGCCTGCCGCTGCATGTTCGAACCCATCAGCGCGCGGTTCGCGTCGTCGTGCTCGAGGAACGGGATGAGCGCGGCCGACACGCCGACGATCTGCGCCGGCGCCACGTCGAGGTACTGGATCTTGTCCGTCTCGACGTACTGGAACTCGCCGTTGACGCGGGCGATGACCCGGCCCTCGGGCAGCTTGGCGCCCTTCTCGAGTTCCATGTCCGCCGGGCCCATGATCTTGTCGACCTCCTCGTCGGCCCGGAGGAAGACGACCCGGTCGGTCATCTTCCCGTTCTTCACCTCGAAGTACGGGGCCGTGAGGAAGCCGTAGTCGTCGACGCTGGCGTAGATCGCCAGCGACGAGATGAGGCCGATGTTCGTGCCTTCGGGCGTCTCGATCGGGCAGACGCGCCCGTAGTGGCTGATGTGGACGTCGCGGACCTCGAAGCCCGCGCGCTTGCGGTTCAGGCCGCCCGGGCCGAGGGCCGACAGGCGCCGCTCGTGCGTCAGCTGGGAGAGCGGGTTCGTCTGGTCGATGACCTGCGACAGCTCGCTGCGGCCGAAGAAGTACTCGATCGCGCTCGACACGGTCTTGGAGTTGATGAGGTTCTTCGGGGAGAGCGTCTCCTGGGCCTGCATGTTGAGGCGCTCGACGATGGAGCGCTTCAGGCGGAGGAAGCCCTTGCGGATCTCCTCGCCCGCGAGCTCGTCGATCGTGCGGACGCGGCGGTTGCCCAGGTGGTCGATGTCGTCGGGGACGCCCTCGCCCTTCCGCATCTTCATGATGTACTTGATCGAGTGGACGACGTCCTCCTTCTGGACCGTCATCTCCGACTCGGGGATGTTCATCGAGAACTTCCGGTTCAGGCGGAACCGGCCGACGCGGCCGAGGCGGTAGCGCTGCGGATCGAAGAAGCGCTCGTAGAAGAGCTGCTTGGCCTTGTCGGTGGTCTGCGGCGTGCCGGGGCGGAGGCGCGAGTAGATCCGGAGCAGCGCCTCCTCGTGCGAATGGGTCTCGTCCTCCTCGATCGTGTTGAGGATGAGCGAGTCGTCCATGTGGGCGATGATGTCGATCGACTTCACGCCCGCGTCCTGGAGGACGGCCAGCATGCCCTTCGGGAACCGCTGGCCGCTCTGGATGAGCTTCTCGTTCTTGCGGGGGTCGGAGACGTCCTTCACGACGACCTTGCCGATCAGCTCCTCTTCGCGGGCGCCGGAGATCTTGATCTCCAGCGTCTCGTGGAACGCCCGCAGGATGTCCTCGTTCGTCGAGAACTCCGGCGAGCAGGCGCGGAGGAACGTCGTCGCCGGGATCTTCCCGCCCTGGTCGATGCGGATGGAGACGCCGTCCTTCTTGGTGACGGCGATCTCGATCCACGAGCCGCGCTCGGGGACGATCCAGCAGGAGTGCATCTTGCGGTCGCCGAGCCGCTCCTCCATGAAGTCGATGCCGGGCGAGCGGTGGAGCTGGTTGACGATGACGCGCTCGGCGCCGTTCACGATGAACGCGCCGCCGCCGATCATGAGGGGGATCTCCCCGAGGTAGACCTCCTCCTCGATCGGGTTCTGCGGCTTGACGAGCCGCAGGCGGACCTTGAGGGGGGCCCCGTACGTGAGCCGGAGCATGCGGCACTCGTCCGCGCTGTAGCGCGGCTGGCCGATCTCGTAGCTCACGTACTCCAGCGAGAGGCTCCCGTCGTAGTTCTTGATCGGGAACGTCTCGCGGAGGATCGACTCCAAGCCGAGGTTGTCCCGCCGGTCGGAAGGGAGCCCCGCCTGCAGGAACTTCACGTACGCCTTGACCTGCAGGTCGGTCAGCGAGGGGATCGGGAACGTTTCCTTGAACCGGCCGAACTGGATCGTTTCGACCATGTAGAGCTCCGATTAGTCAACAACGGAACATCCGCCTCCGCCTCCCGAGGAGGCGAAGTCGGGACGATCGGCCGGGTTACTTGATCTCGACCTCGGCGCCCGCGTCCTTCAGCTCCTTGGCGAGCTTCTCGGCCTCGGGCTTGGGGACTCCGGTCTTGACGGCGGAGCCGCCCTTTTCGACGAGGTCCTTCGCCTCCTTGAGGCCCAGGTTCGTCGCCGCGCGGACCACCTTGATGACGTTGATCTTGTTCGCGCCGGCCGCCTTCAGGATGACGTCGAACGCGGTCTGCTCCTCCTTGGGAGCCGCCGCCGCGCCGGCCCCCGGCGCCGCGACCATCATGCCGCCGCCGCCGGACGCCGCCTTGACGCCCAGCTTCTCCTCGAGCGCCTTGACCGCGCCCGACACCCACAGGACGTTCTGCTTCGAGATGAACTCGGCGAGGAACTGGGTGCGCTCCGCATCCTCCAGCTTGCTGACCTCGTCGACCAAACCGCTCACGTTGCCCATCGGATCCTCCAACGCGGAATCGCGTCGCGATTCCCCATCCATACTCGCTTCACGCCGCTCGCCCTGAAGCAAAGCGCAGCGCTTGCTTCAGGGCTCGGGCCTCCTGACGCCGTGTGGAAGCGAACGTTCCGGCGCCGGGGAGAAGCGTGCCCTTTAGCGGCCAGCCATCAGCTGCCGGCTGCCGGTCCTCGGCAGCGGGGAGCTGAACGCTGTCCGCCGATCGCTAGGCCTTCGTCTCCTTCAGCTTCGTCTCGTACGCCGCCAGGACTCCCAGGATCTGCCGCACGCTCTCGTGCAGGACGTTGACGAACTGCTGGGCCGGCGCCTGGAGGGTGCCGAGCAGCGTCGAGAGCAGCTCCTCGCGGCTGGGCAGCTTCGACAGGGCCGCGATGTCGGCGGGCGACATCGGCTTCCCCTCGACCTGCGCGCCGCGCACGGAGGCCTTCTCGGTCTTCTCCCGGAACGCGGTCAGCTTCTTCGCCAGGACGACCGGGTCCGAGCCCACGACGAGCGCGTTCATGCCCGTCAGGTGCTTCTGGAGGTCCTTGAGGCCCATCTTCTCGAACGCGTGGTGCGCGACCGAGTTCTTCAGCACCGTCAGCTTCGCCTTGGCCTCGCGCAGGTCGCGCCGGAGCTCGACCGACTGGTTGGCCGTCATGCCTTGCGTGTTCACGAGGACGTAGTTCCTCTGCTTCTCGTGCTTCTTCACGAGCTCATCGACCATCCGCCTGCGCAATACCTTCGACATGGCTGTATCTCTTACCTAGCGACCCAGGATCACCCGGTTCATCGGTCAAGCCGTGCTGCGACGGGGCTCGTCCGCCTTCATTCCCTTCCTAGGAGACGACGTCCAGCGGAATCCCGGGCCCCATCGAGGGGCTCACGACGGCCCCTTCCATATAGTGGCCCTTCACCGTCGCCGGCTTCAGCGACCGGATATGCTCGAGGAACGCCTCGATGTTGGCCTTCAGGTCGCCTTCGCTGAAGGAGACCTTGCCCACCGCGGCCTGCACGTTGCCGCCGGCGTCGGTCCGGAACTCGATCTTGCCCGCCTTGAACTCCCGCACCGCGGTCCGGATGTCGTCGGTGACCGTCCCCGACTTCGGCGACGGCATCTTGCCCTGGGGGCCGAGCACCTTGCCGAGCTTCGCGATCACCTTCATCGTCCGCGGCAGGGCGAGGGCGACGTCGAAGTCGAGCCAGCCGCCCTCGATCTTCTTCGCGAGCTCCTCCATGCCGACCTCGTCCGCCCCGAGCTCCGACGCCAGGCGCGCCTCGTCGCCGTCGGCGAAGACGATCACCTTGCGCGTCTTGCCGATGCCCTTCGGCAGGGCGAGCGACCCGCGGAGCGCCTGCTCGCTCTTCTTGGGGTCGACGTTGAGCTTGACCGCGATCTCGACCGTGGGGTCGAACTTGGTCGATCCCATCGTCTTCAGGATCTTCACGGCGTCGTCGATCGCGTACTTCTTCCGGGCGTCGACGCGCTCGGCTTCCTTCTTGTACCGCTTGCCGTGGGGTCTCATAGCCAGCTTTAAGCTTTAAGCTCTAAGCTTTAAGCTCTTCCTCCAACGAAGCCTTCGTGATTCACCGCTTTTCCCTCTGGCTTAAAGCTTATGGCTTAAAGCTTAGAGCTATCCTTCGACCTTGATTCCCATGTTCCGGGCCGTGCCCTCGATCGTCCGGATCGCGGCCTCCATCGTGGGCGCGTTGAGGTCCTTCATCTTGACCTTCGCGATCTCCTCGAGATGCGCGCGGGTCACGGTGCCGACCTTTTCCTTGTTCGGCATCCCGCTCCCTTTCACGACGTTCGCGTGCTTTTTCAGGAGGACGCTCGCGGGCGGCGTCTTGTACACGATGTCGAACGTGCGGTCCTTGTAGACCGTCACGATGCAGGGAACCGTCAGGCCGGCTTCCTTCTTGGTCGCGTCGTTGAACCGCTTCACGAACTCGCCGATGTTGACGCCGTGCTGGCCGAGCGCGGGGCCCACCGGCGGCGCGGGCGTCGCCTGCCCGCCCGGGCACTGGATCTTGATCTTCACCATCACTTCTTTTGTTTTTGGCGGCATGTCAGTTAGCTCTCAGCAATCAGCCTTGGATCCGCT
>Ga0209382_10012166_pt1 | contig 10634 bp, 9 predicted proteins | sample SoiMetdeltSBSDD5_FD_187599 | JGI IMG/M metagenome (GOLD analysis project Ga0209382, IMG submission 187599) | Bulk soil microbial communities from a Populus tree surrounding site in Tennessee, USA - Soil MetaG P. deltoides SBSDD5 (SPAdes) (version 2) | ecosystem: Environmental > Terrestrial >...
TGATGGCTGGCAGAAAAGGCTGAGACCCAAACGTTACCGTGCGAGTCTCCGAACAGTCGGAAGGGATAGCCGGCGCCCAGCCCATCCTTGCTCGTGTAGACGGCAAGTGGTCGCGCTCTCTTGATTTGATCGAAATTATCCGCGGCAGGAAAACGGCAGAGACCCCGGCCAGTACCCACCCACCACTCGCCGTTGAGGGTTTGAAGCGTGACCCCTTCCTCAACCCAGCCTAAGTCGGCGACCGCATGAGGAATGAACCAGGCAAAATTCCGCCCGTCAAATCGCCCCAGACGCGTGTAGTGATGGTCTGGTGTGCGTCCCAGTGTGTCTAAGCGCGCGCCTTCGAAAATGCTGGTATGTTCGTCCCCGAGGACGGCGCCTCTAAAACAAACTCCTCCCGCTCGGTCCCCGAAGATTGAATTGACCGTATACAGGCCGTCCCGTTGGCCGTAAGTAATAAAGCCGTTGCGTTCTAGCTTCATCGCCCCCGTGTGGTTTGTACCCAGCCAAAGGTTGCCGGCAAGATCTTCGCCGAGCGCGGTGATGTTATTGAAACTCAGGCCGTTCCTTTCACTGTATGGGTGAAACCATCGCCCCTGGTCGTCGCGGTTCGGGAAGAATTGAAGCAAGCCAAATGCGCTCGCAACCCAGAACTTGCGGTCCGAAGTCTCAAAGAGCTGGAACACCCAGGGAGTCGACATTCCCTCTCGGATTGAAAAACTTTGCAGAACGACAGGAGGCCGGCGCCTGTCATCGGCGGCGAATTGGAAGAATCCGCCATAGCGCGTGCCCGCCCAGAGCCGGCCCTCATGGTCTTCGAACAGGTCGTGAAGGAAGTCGTCCGGCAAGCCATCGCGTTTTGTGTAACGCGCCGCGCTCCCGTCAGGCCAGCGCCGATACAAGCCGCTCGGCGCGGCAATCCATAGCGAGCCGCGCTTGTCTTCCAATAAGTCATTGATGTTTTGCCCCTCTCCCTCCGGCATCTCCATCTTGACGGGGCGCAACGCGAGGCGCCCTTCCGCCCGCTCGAGCCGGTAAAAGCCTTTGTAAGAGCCGCACCAGATGCCGCCGCTGTGATCTTCAAGCAGTACGGTAATCGCCCTGGCGTACCTGTCCTCCCCGTCAGGCGTGATGACAGTAAACATAGGCCCGGCGCGCGAGTCATTCCCGTTCGCCCCGTTTATATAGACGGCGCGAGGCTCCGGCGGCGCCTTCGGATTGAAGCGAACTAGGCCGGCTTTAGTAGCCACCCAGTACTCGCCACCTCGCGTTTCCAGAAAGTCCGTTACATCACGGTGTGGCAGCCCCTGATCCGTGCCGTAGTTCGTGAATGTATAACCGTCAAAGCGCGAAAGTCCGTCACCCGTGCAAAACCAGAGGAAACCGCGCGAATCACGAACAATCTTATTGATATTGTTGTGCGCCAGCCCGTCGACAGTGGTGTAGATCTTGATGGGCAATCGCTCGGCCCGCGTCAGGCTCGAAATCGCCAGCAAAGCCAACAACAACCACGGGGCGCGAAATTTGGCTGCGTCTGGTTTGAGACTCATGACACTCATATGTTTTTCAGCATGGCTAAGATGGCCGTCTGCTTTGGCTGACGGAATTGTTACATCTTGCGATATTGAAACTTGTCGATGCCCAGGCTCTTGATCCGAAGGTCGAGCGTCGAAGGCGCGAGTCCTAAGGCTCGCGCCGCGCCGTTCGGGCCGGAGACTCGCCCGCGCGAGGCGCGAAGCGCAGTCTCGATCGCATCGCGCTCCTGCGCCCGGAGCCTTTCGTCCATGTTTCCCGTCAGGTTGGCGTGCTGAAGCGCGTCGCGCTCGACGCGGAGGACGCCGTCGCGGGAGAGTATGATGGCCCGCTCGATGACGTTTTCGAGTTCGCGCACGTTGCCGGGCCAGGCGCCGCCCTCGAGCAGCTTCATCGAACGCCGGTCGATCCTGTTGATGGCGCGGCCGAAGCGCTCGCCGTGCTTGGAGGCGAAGTGCGCGGCCAGCAGCGGAATGTCTTCCGGGCGCTCGCGCAAAGGCGGCAGCCGCAGCGGGAAGACGTTCAACCGGTAATAGAGATCACTGCGGAACCTTCCGGCGCGCACGTCTTCCATCAGGTCGCGATTGGTGGCGGCGACGATCCGAACATCAACGTGAATGGAATCGCTCCCGCCGAGCCGCTCGAATTCGCGCTCTTGCAGCACACGCAGCAGCATCACCTGCAATTCCGGCGGCAACTCCCCGATCTCGTCCAGAAAGAGCGTGCCGCCGTGCGCCTGCTCGAAGCGCCCTTTGCGCCGCTCGATCGCGCCGGTGAACGCGCCGCGCTCGTGGCCGAACAGTTCCGAGGCCAGCAGCGTCTCGGGGATGGCCGCGCAGTTGAATTTTACGAGCGGCCCTTTGGCGCGATGAGAACGCTGATGAATCGCCCGCGCGATCAACTCCTTGCCCGTGCCGGTTTCGCCGGAGATCAGCACCGTCGCGTCGGTCGCGGCCACCTGCTCTACCGCTTCCAGCGCGCGCCGGAGCGACGGCGAGTCGCCGACTATCTCCTCGAACTTCGTGATCCGGCTGAGTTGGTCGCGCAGCGCGACGTTCTCGGCTTCCAACTGATCGCGCAGTCGGGTGATCTCTTCGTTGGCCAGAGCATTGGCGACGGCCACTGCGATCGCGCGCGAAACGTCGACCAGGATCATCATCTGCTCGGGCGTAAATGGGTCGGGCTTGATGCGGGAAAAAACCAGGACGCCGATGCCCCTCCCGCGCGCCTGCATTGGGATCGAGGTGTAGGCGCGAATCCCGGCGGCGCCCAGTTTGAACTCGTGTGGGAACCACGCGTCTTTTTTCAGAAGGTCATTGCAGATGTAGGGCTGAGAGGCCTTTTTGACTGTCTCGAGTTCGGAGCCTTCATATGGAATAAGGTTTTTTTGTGGAGTCGGGGTGATGGGAGGTAAAGCCCCTGTCAGCCGCCGATGGACGTTATCCACGCCTTCATCCCCGCCCCCAGGCAAGTCCACGATATGCAACGCCCAGGGCGCTCCTTGCCTAGCTTCAGGCGCAATAACGGCCACGGCGAAAAACGGCGCAACGGGAACCAGCACCTTCGCCACCGCCGCAAGCACCCCCTCAAGCTCCCGCTCCGAATTGATCGCCTCCCAGGCCTGCAATACGAGCGAATGCCGGCGCCGTTCGCTCACAGTTTCAATGCTGCTCGATCTCTTTATGGCTCGATTTGCGGAATTCATCGTCGTCATGCGCCTTCAGTATAGAAAACCTCACGTACAATGTGAATTCACAGGAACCTGTGAATATCGGACCTCGTCATATTTCCTCTCCTAACTTGAAACCCTTTGTTTGCAATGGTCGTAAGGTGTGTGCGGCGCTGGCATTCATCTTGCGACGCTTGGGTCGCGCAAAGGATCAAACAGGAGAGGGAGAACGGAAATGTCATCTTCCGAAATTGAACGGGCGGCAATTCGCGCAGTTCGGGCCGCCGATGGGCCGATCGTCCGAGAAGTATGCGTGCAAATGCTCCTTGACGCGCCCTCGGCTTTCAAAATGACTCTTGCTGAGGTTGAATGCCGCAGCCCTTCGGAGTGGGTTATGTTTGTCGAACGCTGCGCCGAGGGCGCCGATATGTCGGCGTTTCTTGCCGAAGATAGCTCTGGCGTATGCGGCTTCGTTCGCGCGGACGCCAATGATCCTCGCATCCCGCCAGGCACTGTCTTGGTTAGCCAGTTGTGGGCGGCCCCGCGTCAGCGTGGAAGGGGCTTGGGTCGCGAACTGATGAATGCTGTGACCAAATGGGCCGAGGAGCGTCAAGCCGACTGCATCTCATTGGGCGTGGCTGAATCGAACCTTGAAGCCCAAAAGTTCTATGAACGCCTCGGCTATGTAGACTCTGGAATGCGAGTTCCGTTACCATCGAACCCCACGCTACAAGTTGTCGTAATGGTGAGGCGACTCACCTCCTGATTTGCGCGCTAAACTGTGTTCGTGAGGAGGCCCGATTACTATGAATGTGATTAACTACCTGCCGTTGATAACTAAAAACAGTTTCCGCAATCGTCGTCGCAGCGTATTGACGATCGGCAGTCTGATGGTGTCTCTGTGCCTGCTCGTTCTGCTGATGGCGATGTATAAGGTGTTGTTCTACGGCGCCGAACAGACTCCGGCGCAGGCCGTGCGGATTATGATGCGACACAAGGTTTCGCTCGCGAATCCGCTGCCGCTTTCCTATGAAGGGAAGATTCAACAGGTTCGGGGCGTGAAATCAGTCTCTGTGCGGCAGTGGTTCGGCGGGACCTATCGCGACGCGCGCGATCGGAGGAATTTCTTCGCGCGATTCGGCGTAAGGCCGGCGGAGTTATTCAAGGCTTATCCGGAGTACGTGATTCCGGAGGAACAGAAGCAGGCTTTCGAGCGCGAGCGCACGGGCTGCGTGGCGTCCAAACCTCTGGCCGAAAAATTCGGCTGGAAGCCGGGCGAGCGCATCACGCTGGTTGGCGACTTCTTTCCAACTACACTGGAACTCAAGCTGGTCGGCGTCTTCGAGGAGCCCAACAAGTTCGAGGCGCTCTTCTTCAACTGGGATTACCTGCGCGACGGACTGAAAGCGGCCGGGGCGCCGGATCTGGACTTCACCTCGCAGTATCTGGTGCTGGCGGATAGCCCTGACGACGTGCCTCTAGTCACCAAGGCCATTGACGACATGTTCGACAACTCGCCCTATCCGACAAAGACCGAATCGGAACAGGCGTTCGTGCTCAGCTTCGTCGGGTTTCTCGGCAACCTGAAACTGTTTCTGCTTGCGATCGGCGGCGCCGTAACGTTCACGATCCTGCTGGTTTCGGCCAACACGCTCTCGATGAGCGTCCGCGAGCGCATCCGCGAGGTCGGCGTACTGAAGACGCTGGGCTTCACGCCGGGAACGATCTTCGGAATCCTGCTCGGAGAAGGAGCGATGATCGCGATCGTCGGCGGCGTTCTGGGATGCGCGCTGGCGCAAGGATTCTGCGTGATGCTTCGCAACGCGCCGATTCCGATCCAGCAGATCCGGGCTATGAATGTGACGCCCTTGATCGCCTCGATCAGCCTGCTGATCGCGCTTTTGGTCGGATTGATCAGCGCGACGGTTCCGGCGGCCGGGGCGGCGCGGCGGCCGATACTCGATTCTTTACGTCACACTGGATAAACTTTATGGCAATACCGATTGCTTACAACCTGCGCAACCTCGTCGTGCGCAAGACCACAACCGTCATGACCGCGATCGGCATTGGGCTGACCGTCGCCGTGCTGGTCGCCGACCTGGCGCTGGTCGAAGGACTGAAAACGGCGTTCAAAGCGACGGGACATCCGCTGCAACTCGTGGTTATGAGAAAAGGGTCGAACGCCGAGATGAGCAGCACGGTGACGCGCGAAGCCTTTCAGACATTGAAGGCGGAGCCTCGCCTCGCCGTAAACGAAGCGCGCGAACCACTGGCCTCCCCGGAAATACTGACGGTCATCAACCTGCCGAGCGTCGACAGCCCGGCCGGCATGAATCTCACGGTGCGCGCGATGTCACAGGTCGGCGTCGAGATGCGCGGCGCGAAGATTCAACCCGGCGGGCGATGGTTCCAGTCCGGGCAGCGCGAAATCGTCGTCGGCAAATCCGTGGTCAAACGTTATCCGAACGCGCAGCCCGGCAAGCGACTGCGATTCGGGCGCGGCGAATGGGAAGTCGTCGGCGTCTTCGACGCCGGAGACTCGGCCTTCAACGGCGAAATCTGGGGCGAGTTGAATCAGATCGGCGCCGATTACAACCGGCAGGATACCTTCAGCTCGGTCCTGGTCCGCGCCGGCGACGAGGCGACGCTTCAGGCGCTTGCCAATTCGCTCAACGACGACCAGCGACTCGGCGTCACTGTCATGCGGGAGCGCGAGTATTACGAGCAGCAGACGGCGTCGGGCGCGCCGCTTCAATTCTTCGGGCTTCTGGTGGCCGTGATCATGGCCGTCGGCAGCAGCTTCGCCGCGATGAATACGATGTACGCCGCCGTCGCCCGCAGGGCGAAAGAAATAGGCACGCTGCGCGTGCTCGGCTTTTCGCGCGGCAGCATTCTGCTCAGCTTCCTGATCGAATCGCTGCTGCTCGCGTTAATCGGCGGCGTGATCGGATGCCTGTTAGCGCTGCCGATCAACGGCGTGACGACTGGCGTCGGCAACTTCGCCACTTTCAGCGAAGTCGCCTTCGACTTTCGCGTCAGCCCGTCAACGATGCTCGCCGGGATTATTTTCGCGCTCGTCGTGGGCGCCATCGGCGGACTCTTTCCGGCGAGCAACGCGGCCCGCAAGGAGATTCTGACCGCGCTGCGAGAGATTTAACGAGATATGCCAATCAGTAATCATCAAGACGCAATGGACGCGGAGATCAAAAATCTTCGCATTGATCGTTCCGCGAAACAGAAAAACGGGTCCGGGCGGAGCATCCTGCGCTGGATCCTGGTCAGCTTCGGCCTGTCGGTTTTGCTGGGAGTCGCTTTCGTCATTTACGGCAGGCTTAACGCGGCGGTAGAGGTCGAGACCGTCCGTGTGCGAACCGCTTCGACCGCGTCTCCGGGCGCCCCGGCCGGCGCGACGATCCTGAACGCCACCGGCTACATCATCACGGCGCACAAGATCGAACTGGCTTCCAAAGTGTCAGGCCGCGTCGCCTGGATCGGCGTCGAGAAGGGCGACAAGGTGAAACAGGGACAGGTGCTGGTCAGGTTGGAGAATGAAGAGTTTCGCGCGCGGGTGACCGAAGCCCAGGGCCAATTGAATTCGCTCAAGGCGCGGCTGGCGGCGCTCGAAAACGGCTCGCGCCCGGAAGAGAAGGAGCGCAGCAAGGCCGACCTGGAACAGGTCCGCGCCGACATGGAGAACGCCCGCGTGTCGCTCAACCGCACGCGCTCGCTGGTGGAGAAGGGCGTCCTGTCGAAGCAGACGCTCGACGACGCGCAGGCCCGCTACGACTCGCAGGTCGCCAGATTCGCGTCGTACGAGAAGACCAACGCGCTGGTCGGCGCCGGCCCGCGACGTGAAGACATCGACGCCATGCGAGCGCAGGTCAAACAGGCCGAAGGCTCGCTGGCCTTCGCGCAGACTCAGTTCGACAACACCGTCATCAGCGCGCCGATCTCGGGCGCCATTCTGGAGCGCAACGTCGAACGCGGCGAATTCGTCACCACGGGTTTTGTCAGCGACCGGGGCGCGAAAGGTTACGTCGTGTCGATGGCCGATCTAACTGACCTTGAGGTGGAGCTGGACATCGATCAGAAAGATTTCGCGAAACTCGGGCCGCGCCAACCTGCCGTCATCACGACCGACACCTATCCGGACCGCAAATACCAGGGCGAGATCACCGAGATTTCTCCCGAAGCTAACCGGCAAAAAGCGACCGTCCAGGTGAAGGTGAAGGTTCTCAAGCCCGACGATTATCTGCGCCCGGAGATGAACGCCAGCGTCGCTTTTTATGCGCCGGAAAAGTCCGGCGAAAAGGAGGCCAATCAGGCTTCGGCGGCGAAACCGTTGATCATGATTCCCGCCGGCGCCATTCGCGACGGCGCGGTCTTCATGGTCGTTGACGGAAGGGCCGTCCGCCGCCAGGTGCAGGTGTCGGGAACGTCGCAGCAGGGCGCAACGATTTCAAACGGGCTGATCGGCGGCGAGGATTTGATAGTCAATCCGCCGGCCGATTTGAAAGACGGGCAGAAAGTGCGCGCAAAGCAATAGCCACAGAGGCGCCGCAGACACAGAGGGAAGACAATGAAAGATGCTCTTTTTCTCTCATCTTCTCTGTGGCTGCGGTGGCTCTGTGGCCGGATCAGTTTTCTTGAAGGAAGAGCAAAAGTCATGACCGAAACAGTGATCGAAACCCAACAGCTTTCCAAGGAATTCGTCCGCGATGATTTCCATGTCGTCGCGTTGAAAGAAGTCGACCTGACAGTTCATCGCGGCGAGTTCGTCGCGTTGATGGGGCCGTCCGGCTCTGGCAAATCCACGCTGCTGCACCTGATCGCCGCGATGGACCGCCCGACCGACGGCAAGATTTTCGTGCTCGGGCAGGACCTGCGCAGTTTGAGCGATCGCGAGATGGCGCATTGGCGAAATCAGCATATCGGATTCATCTTTCAATCCTTCAACCTGATCCCGGTGATGACCGCGCTCGAGAACGTCGAATTGCCGTTGAAGCTGACCAATCTGAAGAAGCGCGAACGTGTGGAGCACGCGACGACGGCGTTGAACCTGGTCGGGCTGGGTGACCGCGTGAACCATCTGCCGCGCCAGCTCTCCGGCGGTCAGGAGCAGCGCGTCGCCATCGCCCGCGCCATAGTCACCGACCCCGATCTTATTTTGGCCGACGAGCCGACCGGCAACCTCGACGCGGCTTCGGCGCAAGAGGCGTTGACGCTGCTCGAAAAACTCAATCGCGATTACAACAAAACCATCATCATGGTCACGCACGACCCGAACGCGGCGAGCTTCGCGACCAAAATCCGGCACCTCGACAAGGGGATTTTGCTGACTGACGGGCGAGAATCCTTCCAGACTTCGGCGAAGAGGTGATCCTCTACTCTCTCTTCCCTCAATCGAGCGTTTATAGGCGGGATGGCATTTATCGCAGTCGCCACAGATGGCATAATCCGAAGCCGAAGGAGGCGCCCAATATGTTTTGCCCGTCTTGCGGAGTAGCTTTGCCTCAGCCGACGAAGTTTTGCGTTCGCTGCGGATCCCAATTGAGCGTTACAAAGAAAGATCCTGCGTTCAAGTCCATAGAAAATCGTCTGCGCGACGAAATGGTCGACCTATTCTGGCTTACTGTCTTAGGCCTTGGGATGATCCTCGGTGGCCTGGCATTGATAAAAGGCCTGGGCCTCAGCGATTGGATACTAATCGCCTATTTGATCCTGAGTACGACAGCATTCACGATAAATTTCGGGTTAAGCCTCTGGCAGATTCGGCGTTTGAACAGTTTTTCCAAAGAGGCGAGAGGCGTTGCTCAGATAGGACCGATCGACACTAACGAGCTTAATCCGTCAAAGGCGCGAACATCTCTTGAAGTCGCGCCGAGCGTTACAGAGAATACCACTCGCGAACTTGAGCTAACGCCAAAGGCGCAAAACACATAGCGCTATCTATTCAAATCTGATACGGAAGAGATCCTCCGCGTATGCGAGTGAAGTCCCCGACAGCGCCGCGACGCCGAAGACCGCGGCGAACTTCAGCGTCCGTATCGGTACCGCAAGCGGTAGCAAGCGTGATTCGATCAATAAGCTCATTAATCGGGCCACGCTAGCTACCGCTCGCGGTACTGGTTTAATCCGAGCTCGGCTTCGATAAATTCCTTGACCCCTTCGCGCCCGCGCAGGCGCAGCCAGAGCGGGCCGCTCTCTTGCTCCGCTATCAATTCAAATCTGAAGAAAGGACAGCAAAGGCGCTCGCGCGCAATAAACTCCGAGACCAGAAGAATCGTGGCCTGCTCGGCATCAAAGCGGAAAGCATAGCCGTCAGGCAATGGCTGTACCTCCTTGACTGCGGCGCGCATTTGCTCCGACACCGCTTTATGACGTTTTCTCCCTTCGGCGTCCAACGCCAACATATTGCAGGCGAATGGCGATTCTTGCGCCGTTTTTTTCTGTTCGACTTTGCCCTGAGCGGCTGAGCCTGCCAGGACCAGAGATAGGGCGCTGACCAGTTTCATCATTTTTTGCACTTTTGTTTCCCCGAAAACAGCCTCGTAGTAACTTCTTTAGTCGTGGCGTGTCGTCACGACTAAAGAAGTTACTACGAGGCGCGATTCCATCGTTCATGATTTATCATCCTAATTCGGCGCCGGCGGATTACAACACTCGCAAGTGAGCAGGCGGCTGCTCAATTCTTCCCGCATCGCGCGCAGCCGTTCGATCTGCGCGTCAATGTCGCGAATCTTGGCCTCGGCGTACGCCCGCCGCTCGACGTGATTGTGCGGCTCAGCATCAAGCAGCCGGAGGAAGTGTTCCAGTTCGCGCAGCGTAAAACCGACTTCCTGCATCCTTTTGATGCGCAGCACCGCGCGCACGGCGCCGGCGGGATAATCGCGGTATCCAGATTGAAGTCGTCGTGGCGCGGGCAAGAGCCCCCGGCGTTCATAAAACCGAATCGCCTGAACGCTGACCCCGGTCGCTTCGGCAAGTTGTCCGACTTTCATCTCAATCTGCCCTCTCGACATCATTAGTATGAACCTTGCTCTTAAGTATAGAGTCAAGTCGCATTCGACACGCCTCTTATTCGATCTTTGATTGCCGGGGGTGAAGGTTCTCGGTTAAATTCGCCCTGCTTCGAATCAGAACATGTGTTGTGTGTTTCGATTTAAAAGGAGGGATGATGCGTCTCAAAGCCTTATGGATCAGCCTTTGTTTTTTAGTTGCTTGCGCCGGCCTCGCGGCCTTCGCGGTTGACCTGCCCTCGGCGGGCCAGGCCGCGACCTCCGCCGGAGTGAAAGCTTTCGTCGGCGCGCGCCTAATTGACGGCTCAGGCAAACCCGCCGTCGAAAACGCCACGCTGATCGCGCGTGACGGCAGAGTGGAGGCGGTCGGGCCGGCCTCAAAAGTAAAGACTCCCGCCGGCGCCCAAACGATC
>Ga0209382_10012168_pt1 | contig 10634 bp, 16 predicted proteins | sample SoiMetdeltSBSDD5_FD_187599 | JGI IMG/M metagenome (GOLD analysis project Ga0209382, IMG submission 187599) | Bulk soil microbial communities from a Populus tree surrounding site in Tennessee, USA - Soil MetaG P. deltoides SBSDD5 (SPAdes) (version 2) | ecosystem: Environmental > Terrestrial >...
GGATCATCAGCTCATCCGCCAGCGCAAAGACGCATTCACGTCGTATCAAGCGCTCATGCCGCCCCGGGTGCTCACTTCGGAGGGCGAGGCGATCACCGGCGCCTACCAGCGCGACGACACGCCAACCAGCGCCCTGATCGGCCTACCGGTCTCCGCCGGCACCATCGAAGGCCGGGCCCGCGTCATCCTGGATATGGCACAGGCCAACCTCGAACCCGGCGACATCCTCGTCACCGCCTACACCGACCCCAGCTGGACGCCCCTGTTCGTCGCGATCACCGGCCTGGTCACCGAGGTCGGCGGCCTAATGACCCACGGCGCAGTGATCGCCCGAGAATACGGCCTGCCAGCCGTCGTCGGAGTAGTAAACGCCACCCGCCTGATCCCCGATGGCCAGCGGATCCGCGTACACGGAACCGACGGCTACATCGAGATCCTGCCCTGACAGATCACCTCGAGAAGGCCTATCCGTCGCGTCGCTCACCCGCGCTCGATCTCCTCATTTACATAAGTTGGGACTAGCACAACGCCGGTGGGTGCAAGATCCGCAATGATGTCAGCGTGGCCAGCGCGACATAGGTGAGTGTAGGTGCTTGTATCCATCACCCACCTGCGTGACTTAGTCCCCATGTCCTGCAAACGACCTACGGAAATCGTCGAAGCGTGGGGCATTCCTGCGGGGTAGATCGGCCTCGAATAGGGTCTCTCGAAGTAGTTCAATAGTTCGATCGGCGGTAAGCTGCTCTGATGCGTATCCATCTATACAGGCCGCCGTGAAGCCTGGAGAAAGATGTGGGCTGGCTAGCTCATCGGTCCACGAAAGTGCCAAGCGTGCGTAATCCCCCGCTCGGGGTTCATTTTCACTTAGTGCACGATGCTCGTCCTGGCTGATAAGTTCAATATTTCTCAGCTGGCTAATGGTGGCTGTCCAGCTTAGTCTGAACGACGCGCCAACCGCGAGAGCTCGATCCCGCGTGGGCCAGCTTGTATGCCTGCGCCAGACGGCGTATACCCCCGTGCGGGGGGCGAGAAAGTGGATGGCGAAGGAGTTGATCATCTTCTCGCCGTCCGTGGAGGCCTGCGAGTCATAGGTGTCACCGCAAAGCCAATGTCCAAGCTCATGCGTCAGTGTCATTCGACGTCGACCCGCGGGTGCCTCGCCGTTAATTACGGTGGCCCCGAGGGTGGGTGTAGTGTCGCTTATTTCGACGCAGCCGCCATCGGGCCCACCAGCGCCGAGGGGTGCGGAGAAGGTATATAGTCCTATTCTCTGGCACGCTTCACTGAGGTCTTGGATGGGCTCATTTCCTAGACTTAGCTTCCGGCGGATATCCTGCGACATTCCCTCCGCGGCTAAGTGGTCTCGGGGGGTTCCGCTTCGGTGGGTCCGCTCGACCGGGGCGAGGAGCTTCATTTCTAGAAGTGTTCGAATGTCAGACGCGAATAGGTCCAGCTCTGTGTCTAGGGCTCGTGTGGTTTCGTGGGCGTTTATTGTGTCGCGTCGTCGGCTAACTATTGCGGGAACGGGGGCATTGACAAAGAAGGCCAAGGGCGTCCAACTGTCCTTGCAATTGCGACAAGCTCAGACGCGCTGAGCTTGCGCTCGCCCTTCTCCAACCTGGTGATGGCAGTCCGGTCGAGGCCCACGGCTTGAGCGAGCCCCTCCTGCGTCATGCCTGCGTCTTCGCGGGCCTGAGCAAGGCGGCTGCCGAGCGCGAGCTTGTCCACATGTGTGATTTTCACACATCGACACCCGGGAGTCGAGGCGGTGCTTGGCTCGGGCACCAGGTGACCCCGGACCAGGGCTGACCGTGGCCAAAGACGTGTCCTCACCCCTCCGCGCCACCGCACTCAGCCCTGAAAGGTCAGGGTTAGGGCCTGCGGGCCCGCATCGCCGCCCGGCGAGCAGGGAGCCAGCCGTGCTTGATGTAGATGGGCATGGGAGACACATGGCACCCCGTGGCGGGGCCCTTCGTCCCTGGAACCGCGTGTGTTCGTGGGCGAAGGGTCGGTACATGACCACAGAGCAACCTGTTCGGGGTGCGCAACGTCCACCCCTGCTGCGCAGCCGGCGGGACCGCGTGCTGGGCGGAGTCTGCGCCGGAATCGCCGAGCACGTCGGCGTCGATAGCGTGATGATCCGGCTCGCCGCGATTGTCCTGGCCATCTTCTCCGGGGGCGCGGCCGTGCTGGTCTACCTGCTCGCTTGGATACTGATCCAGGAGGCGGCCGGGCCGGGCCGGCCGGCCGGCGAGCGTCCGCCGCCCGCGTCCGGTGAGAGTGGGGCCCGGGAGGCGTGGAACGCGCTGGGTGGACAGCTGAAGGTGCTGGCAGCCGATTTCCGTGCCTCTCGGCCGGCATCGACGTCAGACGAGGTAGCCGGCGCGAGCCAGCCTCGTAGCCCGGTGGCGGCCGTTGACTCGGCGATGACCGCGTTGGGCCAGCGCCTGCGCGATCCGCAGGTTCAAGCCGGAGCCCGGCAGGCGGCAGCGGGTCTGTCAACGGCGATCAGCGTCAGTGTGGACCAGCTCAACCGTCGCGGCCGTGGCGGTGAACCGCCGGTCCCCGGCCCCGCCGCTTCCTCGGACACGGCCGGCCGCTCGCCGTGACTGACGTCAACGGCCGCCGGCCGCCGGCAATCACCGATGTCGCCAGCCGCCGGCCGCTCGCCGTGCTCGCCGGCTTGGCCCTCTCGGCCGTGGCCTTGGCGGCGGCGCCGGCTCTGATGCCGGACAGCTACTCCTGGGTGACGCACACGACCAGCGAATCGGCCGCCCAGGCGGTGCACGGCGCCTGGCTGGCCCGGCTGGGATTCCTGCTGTTCGGCCTGTCGGTGATCGGGTTGGCGTTGCAGCGCCGGTCCGGCTGGGGCGGCTGGGCGGCGGCGATGCACACGCTCTTCGGTGCCCTGATGACAGCAGCCGCTGCGTTCTCGACCCGGTCGTGGGTCGGCAGCGCGGATTTCGATCCGATCGAGAACCTGCTGCACTCGATCGCCGCCAGTGTCATGGGGCTGGCGTTCGCGTTGGGTATCGCGGCCTGCGCGATCCACCAGCGCGGTGGCCGCGGCAGGTGGTGGCTGTTCGACGCCGTAGCTGTCACCGCCTCGGTCGTGCTGCCACTGGGCATGGCCGCCTGGCCGGAGATGGATGGCGTGCTGCAACGGGCCATGTTCGCCATCGCGTACCTGTGGTACGGCGTGGAGGCTGCCCGGCGGCCGGGCAAGCCTCGAGCCGTCGGCCAGCCCCGAGCATGGCCGGCGAGGTACATCGGTCCGGCAAGTAAGGACAAGGACGTAGGACCGGCCATGCCGGCCGCGCGCGCGCGGATCCGTGACCCACAGCCTGGCCCATCCCGAAGAGGGCCGGGTCCGAACGCCCGTCCCAGCCCGTCAGGCGAGGGTGAGGAACAGCTTCTCCAGGCGGGCCTGGTCGGCGGCCGCCTGGTCGGACCCGTCGGAGACGCAGCGTTGCAGGCCGCTGGCGATCAGCTTGAACCCGGCCCGGTCCAGTGCCCGCGACACCGCGGCCAGCTGGATGATGACCTCCTCGCAGTCGCGCCCGGACTCGATCATCTGGATGAGACCGCCGACCTGGCCCTGCGCTCTGCGCAGCCGCTTGACCACGTCGGCGGCGACGTCATCGGCGAGTTGCACCGGTCCTCCCCGGAGTTAGGCGGGCCGCTTGGCCGAGGCTCGCACCTCGTTCATGTCGAGCCGGCCGACCGCGTCGATCAGCTGCTCCAGCGCCGGCGCTGGCAGCGCGCCGGGCTGCGCGTAGAGCATTACCCCGTCGCGCACGGCGATCAGGGTGGGGATCGAGGAGATCCCGAACGCCTGCGCCAGGCCGGGCTGGGTCTCGGTGTTCACCTTGCCGAACGTGATGTCCGGATGCCGCTGCGATGCCTGCTCGAAGACCGGCGCGAACATCCGGCAGGGCCCGCACCAGGACGCCCAGAAGTCGACCAGCACCGTGCCCGGCCGGCTCACGACCTCCTCGAAGTTCTCCGCGGTCAACTCGACCGTCGCCATCTCCACACCCTCCATCTACATACCCCCCGCGGTATAGCTAACGATGGCGGCAAGTGGCTTGTTCCTCCTGCTCATATACCCCGGGAGGTATGGTGGCAACGGAGGTGCTGAGATGGACATCGGACTCACGGTGCGGCTGGGCGTGCCGTTCGCGCCCGCGGTGGAGCGGACCAGGGCCGCGCTGAAGGATCAGGGCTTCGGCGTGCTGACCGAGATCGACGTGCGGGCCACCATGCGGGAGAAGCTGGGCGAGCAGATGGAGGACTACCTCATCCTGGGCGCCTGCAACCCGCCGCTGGCCCATCGTGCCCTGCAGGTCGACCGGCGGATCGGCCTGCTGCTGCCTTGCAACGTGGTCGTCCGCACCGACGGCGACACCACCCTGGTCGAAGCGATGAACCCGGATGTGATGGTCGAGGTCACCGGTCGGCACGAGCTGGCGCCCATCGCCGCGGACGCCACTCGGCGCCTTCGGGCCGCGCTCGATAACCTCGCCGCTCAGCCCGCGCTGTCCGGCGGCTGAGCATCGGTCGGCTCGGGTCAGGGGAGTTTGACGTAGCCGTTGCGGGACTTCCACAGGAAGTACTTTTCGAAGGCCAGCTTGGCTGCGTGCGCTGGCGGGCCGGGGATCATGACGCCGGCCTTGCGCGGGGGCAGCATCTTGTCGGCGAGGATCAGCACGCCGTTGTTGCCGGCGTCCATCACGCAGATCGCCGGGATGTCGGCGAACTCTTTGTGCCGCAACACGTCGGAACCGCGGATGTCGGCCGCGATGTTGTGCGCGGCGATCTTGGCCTGGGTCTCGGTGGGAAACCCGGTCTTGGGCACGCCGACCGGGATCGGCGTGGTCCACGGCACGGGGACCGCCGCCGCGATGCCGACCGCGTAGATGTCCGGGTAGGCCTTCGACTGGTAGGTGTCGTGCACCGGCACGTATCCCTTGTCGTCGGCCAGGCCGGGTGTGTCGGCGATCACCTGCTGGCCGAGGAACGGCGGCACGATCATGGCGTAGCTGAAGTCGAGCGCATGGCCGTCGCCCAGGATCAGTTTGCCGGGGCCGATCTCGGTCATGTGGACGCCGGTGTGCACGGTGATGTGCTCCTTGCGGCAGAACATCTTCAGCAGCTTCTCGCCGCCGGGCAGGCCGCCGATGCCGAAGTGGCCGAGGAACGGCTCGGCCGTGACGTAGTGCAGCTGGACCTGTTTGTGCAGCCCGGCGCGGCGAAGCTGGTAGGAGGTGTTGAACAGGAACTCGTAGGCGGCGCCGAAGCAGCTGGTGCCCTGCGTCGCGCCGATCACCACCTGGCCTGGGTCGTGGAGGAAGCGCCGCCAGCCCTCTCCTGCGTGGATGGCGTCCTCCAGCGTGGTGATGGTGTACGCCGAGTTGGCGGTGTCCAGGCCGGGTACCACGTCCATCTCGTTGCGGTACCCGGTGGCGATGACCAGGTAGTCGTAGCTGTAGTCGCCCGCGGTCGTGGTGACCTCCCGGGCGATCGGGTCGATCGCGGTCGCGGCGGCGTGCACGAACTCGACGCCGTGCTCCTCGAACGTGGGCGCCAGTGGAAAGGTGATCTGCGCCGGTGTGCGTTTGCCGAAAGGCAGCCAGATCAGCGACGGGTTGAACAGGAACCGATCCGATGCGGACACCACTGTGACGTCCACATCCCCGTGCAGGTCGTGCTGGACGCTCAGCGCCGCAGTCAGCCCGCCGAAGTTACCACCGAGCACCAACACTCTCTTCCGAATCATGACGGCTCCCAACCGCGTCGACTTGGCCCGCCACCCATCGTGAGTTGGTAGCGGCTGCCGGTCTGGAGGCGATGCGCTCAAGCCGGCAGGCCTTTGGTCATGTCCACACCGGTTGGCGCGTGCCGCCAGGCAGTTCCAGGCGGCCGGTTGCCCGCGGCGCCGGCGCACCGGGCAAGGAGTGAGCCATGCAGGCCCTACGGGAGATCAGCCTCGCTCGGCCCGGAGAAGGGTGCTGGACACCGGTCCGCTGTGGTTCGTGGGTGTGCTGCTGATCTTCTCCCTGGCCTCCGCGGCGTCGTTGCGGATGCGCCGGCACGGCGTGACCGTGCGGGGCGATAGCCGGCCTAACCCGCTGTTCTGCCAGCCCGGCTCGAGGTGGCGTCTGTCGGGCGGCTTCGCCTTCTCTGGGCCACGTACCGGGTGAGGAGAACCGGCACCGGCCCGCTGCAACGCCTCGCCGAACACACCGTCATCCACATGACACTGCGATTGGAGAACACCTGGACCCGCGATAGAATTTTCTGAAAGTCGCGGTAGTCTGCGGGCTCCTTGCAATCATGTAGCATTGTGATCAGCCCGGCTATACGACTGAAGTTCTCCTGGTGCATCGGGTGCGGGAAAAGGGGCTCAGGTCGTCCGGGTCAAGGAGATTTAGCCGCAGGCCGGGCTTGAGCGGCATCCGTTCCTCCGAGTGCACTGTCTGTCGATACCGATGCGGCCAGTGTAGAAAGAGCCGGCTCAGACCCGGATCCGTGAGTAGCGTTGTGGTCTTGGTATGGAATGGGTGACGGGTGCCCATTCTGACCTGGGATGATCGTGATTGCGAAGTCATGATCAGTCAGGTTGGAAGGGGCACCCGTCAGGCGAGCAGAGTACGCGGTCGGGGTCGTCGGGGTCGGAAGACCCCGACGAATCAGCGACCCGCCCGACGCTACTTCGCGGCCTGGTCCAGGTCCACCAGGGCCGCGGCGAGCTTGAAGTACTTGCTCGTCCCCAGGTCCCGCACGGTCTTGATGTTGAATGCCACGGCCAGCTTCTCCGCGTCACCCTCGCTGACCCCGGCCAACGCCGCGACCGGCGCGTCGAGGACCTCGGCCACGGTCAGCCCCTCGTACGCCTTGTCCAACTGCTTGGTCAAGTCCACGGAAACAGCCACTGGTGACTTCCCCTCACGTCTAGTAGTCGATCATGACGTTGTCACTCTATCGGGCACGAGTCCGCATCGCCGTCTATGACCGGATCGACGCGCACGACCACCGGGATGGAGCACCGGACCTCGCGGGGCACCGACGCGACGGCATGACATTGCACCCCAGCGTTCACAGTCGACGGGCTCAGCACGACCGCCTGTACGGGCAGGTTTGAGACCGGTGGCGTCGGTTTCCGCACCCGTAGGAGACCAACGGGAACGGGTCTGAATGGTGCCCCCGGCAGGATTCGAACCTGCGACCAAGAGCTTAGAAGGCGCTTCTAGCGACTGGACTATGCCGTCTACCAGGCCTTTCTCTGGCTTGAGGTCCCGTATCGTGTCCCCAGAACCCGGCATAGGACCACGGTTGTCTCCACGTGCGTCCCCACGCCGGTGGAGCGATTAGACACCACTCAACAGGGCGTTGCGGAGGGGTCCGGCACGCAGCTGGCCGACCTGCTGAGCGTGGGGCCGGCCGTCTTGCCGGCTGTGGCGACGTGGACGACCGGACCATGGCCGGCGCGTTGGGAAGATGACGGAGTGTGACGGGTTCACCTGTACCTGTCACACCCCGTCATCAACTCCCCCCGGGGAGGCAACGGCGCGAAGTCCTGGCAGCGGTGGCGTTGGATCCTCGCGTTCAGGCGTGGCGCCAGCGCCAGCGCCAGCGTCGTCGGGAGGGGCGGGGGCCTCGTCCCCAGTTCGTCTCTTCGCTGGGGGCGCCGGAGGTGTAGTGGATGCTCAGCGTGTGGCGGAAGATGTACTCGCCCTGACGGCCGGGGCGCGGGTCCCATGCGTCCTCGCTCCACCAAGTCAGTCCGACGATCTTGAGGTCTCTTTCGTGTCGGGCCGTCCAGTGCAAGCCCTGTAGCAGCACGCCTCGTTGGGTGAGACCTCGAAAGACTACTGTGCTCGCGACCGGAAGGTATCTTTCGATGGCGTCGAATGCGTCGTGGTCACGCCTGTGTGCGTCGAAGTCAGGTAGTGTCGGCTCGTTTCGGCTCACTGTTCCGGCTCCCACGTGTCGTTATTCTGGCTCGGGTTTCAGTCCAATGCTGGTGGTGTCGCCGACGGTATGGTGGCACCAGTCGTAGACGCGGTGGCCGTGTACGGGGTCATACAGCACAATCCAGGCGAACGCCTCACGCCAGGACCAGCATGGCCACTTCTGCCGGCAGGCGGCACAGCAACCATTCTCCGTCGGGGCATGTGGCAGGAGTAACGCCCGTAAGGCGGCAAAGGTGCAATGCACACCATCGTTGGCCCACAGATCGTCATTGCTGACATATGTGCCGTCGATGACATTCTCAACAATGCGCCGGGCCTCGTCATCCTTGCACGCCGCCAGCAAGCGCCTCCGTTCAAGCTTTGGCGCGACACGCCGGAGCGGCGTATTGGCGCATCGTGGGCGGACGCCGCTGCGGCCGATGCCGCGCTGTACGGCTGAGGAGGCAGTAGAAGGCCGCTGCGGCCGCACGGGCTTGTGCGGGCTCATCGGTGCTCCTCGTTGGCTTCTTGCAATGCCGTGCACAGCGCGGCCACGTCGGTGTTCGACAGCACTGCGACCGTTCCGGGTGGCGCGACCATGACGACGCCGCAGCGGTCGGCCTCCACGATCACTGACTGGGGACGGCCCACTGCATCCCGGCACGGCACCCGTTGCTGTGACCCCATCGGAGATCACTGTTCGTTCGACACGTACGGCTGCTGCCGGGTCAGCGCGGCCGACTCCCGGCGGGCCGGGCCGTTCTCGAGCTGGCACATGTTGATCGTGGTCATTGTGTCGCTTCTCCTCCTTGCGGACCTTTTGCCACTGAATCAGCGCTGGTTATGAGGGTGATGGTGATGTTGTGTGAACGTCAACGGCCTGGTAGCGACCCACCGCGACCCCACGCGACCTAATATGGAAGGCGCTGATAGCAGCGGTTGAAGGAGGCGCTGATGACCGAGACCGGTGGCCTCGTTCGGCCCCCGCGGACGGTGTTGGAGCAGGTTATGCGGGATCGGCGGGAGACGGCCGAGGAGTTCAGCCGGTCGGCACTGCGGTGGGCGCGTGAGCATCGGGAGTCGGGACGTATCGGGGCGCGGCATGTGCAGCGGTTGGCGTCGGGCCGGCGGGCCGATGGGCGGCCGCTGGGTCCGGTGCTGCCCGCGACCCGGCGTCTGCTGGAGGGGATGCTCGGGATGCCGATCGACGTGTTGCTCGGCCCGCCGAAGGCGGACGGTTCGGTGGTGGCGCCGGCGGTGGTTGAGTTCGGGTCGGAGTTGCGAGCGTTGTTGTCGACGGCTCGGCGGGTTGATCCGGCTGTGGTCGATGTGTTTCGGCGTCAGCTTGCCGAGATTCGTTCTCTGGATCGCCAGATCGGTGCCTTAGCCGTTCGGGAGGAGTTGGCGGCCAAAGCGGAGCAGGTTCGCCGATTTTTGGCGTATGCCACCGCGCGGCAGGTGCGGCGGTCGCTGGCCGGGGTGTTGGTCGAATTGCACACGCTGGCTGGTTGGCAGTCGCTTGACATCGGATGCGCCGAGGACTCGTGGCGGCACTACGAATGTGCGAAGTCCGCGGCTCGGGAGGCCGGCAGTATTGCGCTGCTCGCGCATGCGGCTGCCGAGCAGGCATTCGTCCTGCTCGATGTCGAGGAAGTCGGGTCGGCTGTCGAAGTGCTCGGCCATACTCGGCGGGTTGCGCTTGGGAAGGTCCCCGCTATGTTGGCTGCCTGGCTATCTGCGGCTTATGGTGAGGCGCTGGCCGCTGCCGGTGATCGTGAGAGCTGTTTGCGTGTATTCGATGACGCGGAGCGGTTCTTGTCCTCGGATGGTGGCGGGCTTGGTTCGCCGTATTTGGTGCTCGATGTAGTGCATCTGGCCCGGTGGCGGGGTCATGCGTTGGCCCGCTTTGGTGATCCTGATGCGATTGCCATGCTTCGATCTGCGCTGGCCCGGCTGGATAGTTCATTTAGTCGTGCGGCAAGTGGCGTGCATGCCGACCTCGCGTTGGCACTGGCGGCCAGAGGGCAGCTCGACGCTGCGCAGGAGCACGCCCACCAGGCCCGCGAGCTGGCGGCTCAGGTGGGGTCGCGGCGCCAACAGCGCCGGTTGGCGGCCGTGGCAGCTGTGACGGATGCCAGCGCGTCTTCAGATCGCGGGTCCGGATCCCTGCATGAGGACCGTCTGTGACGGGTTGGCGGGTGCCGTCACATGCGTCGCCGGTCGCGTTCCCGCTGTTCAGCTGGCATGCGGGCCCGTCACAGGTTGTGTGACGGATGTGACGGGTCCGCGTGATCTTGTGACGGATCAGGACGCAGTCCGGTGCCGTTCCACGGCGGCTCGTAGGTCGGCTGTCGGGTAGCCGCGGACCTGCCGGATGCGGCCGCCCTCGTCCTCGATGCGGTCGCGTTGGGGCCGGCAGCCGAGGTCGGCCATCTGCCGGCCGAAGTTGATCGGTTCGAGGTCCAGCGCGTCGGCCAGCTCGGCCGTAGGTACGAATTCTCGGGTATGGACTTCGTTGCCAAGATAAGTAGCCGTAATGGAATAATCTATTCTTTTTGCGCCTTGATCGTGTAATTCCAGTTGCCATGGAACTCGTGCCGGTCGATGGGAATGGACCGCTTTTGGTGTTCGGTGAGTTTGATTTTTGTGGGGTAGAGGCCGGGGTCGAGTTCGCAGCGT
>Ga0209382_10012170_pt1 | contig 10633 bp, 6 predicted proteins | sample SoiMetdeltSBSDD5_FD_187599 | JGI IMG/M metagenome (GOLD analysis project Ga0209382, IMG submission 187599) | Bulk soil microbial communities from a Populus tree surrounding site in Tennessee, USA - Soil MetaG P. deltoides SBSDD5 (SPAdes) (version 2) | ecosystem: Environmental > Terrestrial >...
CAACGCGAGCGCTACTTCGCGATCGTAGATGAGGTAGATAACATCCTCATTGACGAGGCCCGCACCCCGCTCATCATCTCCGGCCCGGCGCAGGAAGACCCCACGCTTTACCTTCAACTCGCCAAAGTCGTCCGGCAACTCAAACCGGAGGACTATGAAATAGATGAACGCGGGCGCGGTTTGTCGCTGACCGAGATTGGCGAGGCGCACGTCGAAAAAATCATGGGGCAACCATTGCGCGACCCCGACCGGCCGGAAGAACTGACGCCCGAACAAGCGCGCATCATGGGACACCTGGAACAAGCGCTGCGCGCCGAGTTTCTCTTCAAGCGCAACAAAGATTATTTGGTGCAGGGCGGGAAAGTCATCATTGTGGACGAGTTCACCGGGCGGCTCATGGTCGGACGCCGCTGGTCGGATGGACTGCATCAGGCCGTCGAGGCCAAAGAAGGCGTCCAGGTTCAGCAGGAAAGCGTCACCTACGCGACGATCACACTGCAAAATTATTTCCGCCTGTATTCCAAACTGGCGGGCATGAGCGGCACGGCGCTGACCGAGGCTGAAGAGTTCGATAAGATTTACAAGCTCGGCGTTGTGGCCATCCCCACGCATCTGGAATATCAAGCGACCCGCACTGAGTCCGGCCTGGTCGAGATCGAATATAAAGAAGACGGGCAGAAGTTCACTTACTTCGCGCGCAAAGAGGATCCGGACACCGCTGTGCTCTGGCGACGCAAGGATTATCCGGACACCGTCTACCGCACCGAGGAAGCCAAGCTGCGCGCGCTGGCGATGGAAATTCTCCGCCGCCACGCGCTCGGCCAACCACTGCTCGTCGGCACGACCTCCGTGGAACTTTCCGAGCACGTTTCGGCGCGGCTGCGCGCGGAACCTTTGCAGCGTCTGGCGCAGGTCTTGCTCATCCGCGATGCCTGGTTCGAGAAAAATAATAAAGAAGAAGACGGCATGATGGTAGAAGCGCTTAAGCCACTCGACGAGAAACTGGACGCGCTCAATCGCCAGGAACTCGGTAAACGGCTGAAGGAATTAGAGCTGTCGTCTAATCCCACCAGCGAGGAGAACTTAGTCCGGCTGCTCAAGGTCTTAGGTCTTCCGGAAACGGCCCGCCCTAAATTAACGGAATCGCTCCAAGCCGGCATCCGGCACAACGTCCTCAATGCCAAGAAGCACGATGAGGAATCGCAAATCATCGCCGGCGCGGGCGCGCTGGGCGCGGTTACCATCGCCACCAATATGGCCGGGCGCGGCGTGGACATCAAGCTCGGCGGTGAACTGGCGGAAGAAGTGCTCACGGCGGTCAATCGCGTGCTCAAGAAAGCCGGGCACACGGAGCCTTACGATTTCTCTAATGAACAGCGCCGGGCGGAACTGCTCAAAATTTCTGAAAGCGATTGGGGGATTTATGAAGCCGAGTGCCGGTTGTTCTTGGAAGACATGGAGAACGCGGTCAAGGTCAAGGAAGTCGGCGGGCTGCATGTCGTCGGTTCCGAGCGACACGAGGCGCGGCGGATTGATAACCAATTGCGTGGCCGCGCCGCCCGTCAGGGTGATCCCGGTTCCTCCCAGTTTTATCTTTCGCTGGAAGATGAGTTGATGCGCCGCTTCGGCGGTGAGGGCGTGTCCAGTCTGATGCAGCGGCTGAAGATTGACGACAGTGTGCCGATTCAGGCCGGGATGGTGAACAAGACGATTGAGCAGGCGCAGACGCGCGTGGAAGGCTACAACTTCGACATCCGCAAACACTTGCTCGAATACGACGATGTTCTGAACACGCAACGCAATCGGATTTACGAGCAGCGCGATCTGATCTTCGTCAAGGAAGATTTGACCGAGGACTTCCTGGAAATGATTACAGCCGAGGTCGAGCGCCGCGTGGACTTGGCGGTGGCCGATGAAGAGGGTCGCTGGAAATTGTTCGCCTGGCTGGAGGAATCGCAACCCTCCCTGCCGCTCGGGCCGGATGAGTTTTATCCCTCGTACCTGCTGGAAATCTTGCTGCGCGATGTGGAAGACGAAGCCGATAAGCGCGCCGCCTTGATCGCGTTGGCGCGTTCGGCCTTGGAAATGGAGCGAACGCATCTGCTGGAGATGGTCGCCGAGCAGGTTGAGCGAACCGAGGAGCGGCTGGAGAATCAAGTCAAACAAAAGCGCGGCGCAGCGGAGATGGCGCTGGAGGCGCTGGAGAACGAGGCCGAGGAAACCGGCCGCCCCGTTGACGCGCGCGCGGCGCTCAAAGCCGTCGGCGAAGCGTTGGGCATCAACTTACAGGCCTCGGGCGCGGAGGTGAAGGCCTTCGAACTGAATGCGTTTAAAAAGCAACTGCCGCAACTGACGGAGTCAGCGGTGAGCGCGAGTGCGCGCGCCGGCTTGATGACGGCCATCGAGCGGCGGATCAACACGTCCTTGGGCTTGGGCAACACGTTCAAAAGTGATGAGGACTGGGAGGATATTCGCCAACAGTTGGTCGAGGCGACGGAAAAATCCCACAAGGCCCGGGCCGAACGCACCCTGACGGATATCGAGCGCGAGCTGGCGACCCACCTGTCCGAGACGCCGACGCGCGGTCAACTTACGCGCGCGCTCATCAACATGGCCTGGGGCACGGCGACGGGTTTCGATCAGAAGACGCACCGCAAAGTGGTCTTCCGCTTGCAACGCTTAAATTATTTTTACTTGGCCGCTGATATGACTTCGGATTGGGGCGCGGCGGAACTCAAGGAAGAGATTTTGAATCACTTGCGCAGCGCGGTTGATGCCCTCCGCCAAATGTGGGGCGAGGCCGAGTTCACGCGGCTGGCGAATAGCCGCCTGGCCGAGCTTGCGCCACCGACGCGCGCCGGGCTGCTCGCGGCGCTGGGCGAGTCGGCGGCGAACACGCCGCTCGGCGAGTTAAGTGGTGAAGCGCGGGCCGCGGCGCAAACGGAAATCGGGCGGCAGGCGCTGACGCAGTTGTTCCGCCAGTTGATGCTGGCCGTGATCGGGCAGTTGTGGGTGGAATACTTGACGTCGGTGGAAGCGCTGCGGACGGCGATTGGTCTCGAAGCGTATGCACAGCGTGACCCCTTGGTGGCTTATAAAGGCAAGGCGTTCGAGATGTTCCAGCAGTTACTCGTGAACATGCGCTCCGGTGTCGTGGGCCGCGCGTTCACGCTCCGCGCCGGGCCGCGGCCAACTCAGACAGAAGCTCCCACGCGCGCTATCGCGCAACCGTCTGGCGGAAACGGCGGCGCCCTCCAACAAACTCACGGTGCGCCCGAAAGCGCCAGAAATTTGGGGCGGAACGATGCGTGCTGGTGTGGCTCCGGTCGGAAGTATAAAAATTGCCATTGGAATGCTGATCACGCCGGCTCGACTGAACCGGCCAATGCTCAACCGGCTCACGCGGAATCAGAGGCGGCCTCCGGCAGTGGCGGCAAGCGGCACCGACGGAAGAGATAGCCTCACCCCCCGCCGGAACGTGCGCCGCACCTTAAAGGTGCGGCGCACGTTCCGGCGGCGTTTGCCGCCTTTTGTCATTCGCAGTATCCTATCGTCCGCATAATAAATGTCCAAACCGGGCAAAAATTCCAGTCTGCGGTCGGTGCTAGCCGCCCTCCCTAAAATTGACCTCCATCGGCATTTGGAGGGGTCGTTGCGTTTGACCACGCTGCGGGAGATAGCCCTCGAGTATCAGTTAGACCTCCCCGCCCAAAATATCGAAGACCTGCGGCCGCACGTCCAGGTCACGAACGACGAACCCAACTTCCGCAACTTCCTGGAAAAATTCAGAGCGCTCCGGCTGTTTTATCAATCCCCGGAGATCATCCGCCGCTTTGCGTACGAGGTCATCGAGGACGCGGTCAAAGACAACGTCCAATACCTCGAACTGCGTTTCACACCGGCGGCGCTGGCCAAGACGCGCGGCTACGCGTTGGAGGAAGTCACCGAATGGGTCTTCTCGGCGGCGGACGAAGCACGCCGGGCGTTTCCCAGCATCGAGGTCGGGCTGATCGCCAGCATCAATCGCCACGAGTCACTAGAGATCGCCGAGGAAGTGACTCAGATCGCCATCAAGTATAAAGATAACGGCATCATCGGCCTGGACTTGGCTGGGGATGAGGTCAACTTTGTGGCCGCGCCGTTCCACAAGATGTTTCTTAAAGCGCGCGATGTGGGGCTGGGGCTGGTGGTGCATGCCGGGGAGTGGACCGGCCCGGCGACTGTGCGCGATGCGTTGGAGAATTTAGGCGTTCACCGTCTGGGACATGGGGTGCGTGTCGTGGAAGACCCGGCCGTGGCCGAGTTGGCGCGTGAGCGCAGCGTTGCCTTCGAGGTGTGTGTGACCTCCAATTTGCAGACCGGCGTTATTCAGCGCCTCACCGATCATCCGCTCCGCGAGATGATGGATATGAAACTGCGAACGACGCTCAACACCGATGATCCGTCCGTGTCCGATATTACACTGACCGACGAATATCAAGTGGTGATTGAAGACTTGGGCTTCACATTGGACGATGTCAAAACCAACATTATCAACGCCGCCGCCTGCGCCTTCCGGCCCCCGGAGGAGCAGGATCGGTTGGTGTATAAGTTCAAAGAGGCGCTGGGGATGAACTCGGGGGCCGGCCCCTTGTGATAAGTGGCCTTCGTCGCAATTTCAAAAAATGTAGTTAGCACCCTGAGCGGAGCCCTGCGATTTTTGCAGGGCGAAGTCGAAGGGCGTATTTCCCTAGAAGTGGTTTCATAACCCCAATCCAGGGGTTGCCAATTGAGCCCAAGTGTGGCTTAAGGACGGTGGAGGTGATATATGCGCCACCGAACTCCCAAGCCATTTTTGACCGAGAAACAATGGCAACGGATCGAACCGTTGCTCCCGAAGTTACCAACTTCCAAGCGGGGTGGTCGGCCCTGGGCCGATAACCGTGCCGTGCTCGAAGGGATTCTCTGGATCTTACGCACGGGTGCCCGCTGGCGAGATTTACCAGACCGATATCCAAGTGCGTCCACCTGTTGGCGGCGGTTGCGGCGCTGGGAAGAAACCGGTGTCTGGTTAGCTATCTGGCGCGCCTTTCTGCGGACGCTCAATGAGCGCCAACAACTCCAGTGGAGCGAAGCTTTTATTGACGGCAGTTTCGCCGCCGCCAAAAAGGGGGCGCTGGTGTCGGTAAAACTAAGCGGGGGAAAGGCACAAAGTGGATGGTGGTGGTCGACGGCCAAGGTATTCCTTTGGGAGTCCACCTGGACTCTGCGTCCCCAGCGGAAGTAACCTTGGTGGCACCCACCTTGAAGACCATTGCCGTCCCGCGGGCCGGGCCAGGGCGACCGCGCCAGAACCCCGACCGCTTGATCGCTGACCGAGGCTACGACAGCGACCCATTGCGCCAGCGCTTGGCGCGACAAGGCATCGACCTGATCGTGCCCCACCGGAAAAACCGGAAGAAACCACCGACGCAAGATGGACGCAAGTTGCGCCGGTATCAGCGACGCTGGAAAGTCGAACGGACCTTTTCCTGGCTGTCGACCTTTCGCCGCTTGGTGGTGCGCTGGGACTATTCCTTGAAGATGTACTTGGCGTTCTTTCATCTGGCCTGTCTGATCATTACCTTACGACGGTTATGAAACTGGTTCTAGAGAGTCTGAGTTGGAATCGCACCCTTCGACTGCGCGCGGAATCCTTCGGCTCCACTACGTTCCGCTCAGGATACCGCGCTCCGCTCAGGGTGCTTTCGTGAAGTACTAATCCTCCACAAACTGCGGACTCGGATCAGTGACAGTGATATGCTGCCGCGAGGGAAAAGAGACAATTGTCATGTTCGGGCCTTTGACGACGGTCACGCCTTTATGCCGAATCGTCACCGGCCAGGGGAAGGGATTGTGGCCTTCGAGATACACGCGGCCTGGATTGATGATCCGCACGCCGAGCGTTTGCATGAACAAGTGTACCGGCGCGACGCCCCATAAATAATCGCGGTCACCCAAGCCTTCCAGTTTGTCCGGGTTATACGCCTCGCGGAACGCCTTCTCGTTTCTCAGAGTGTAAACCATCGCCGTCATCAGCCGCGTGATCAGTTCAGCGGCCTCGGCGCGATAGCCATACTCCACCAGCCCTTCGCCGATCATCGTATTCCACATCAACCACACACCGCCGCTGCCCTCGCGGTTGTCGGCTTTATAGGCCGGGTCTTGCGCCGAACAATTAGGAATACCATAGGCGCGCCAATACCGCTCGGGGTCGAGGATTGTCTTACGAATTAAAGTCTCGGCGCGCGCCGGGTCAGGAATTCCACCCCAGAGCGGCAGCAATAGTGTTTGATCTTGTTGCGAATAATCCACGACTGAAACGCTGACCTCGAACTCCTCGGTTAAGCCCTGAATTTCCACTCGTTCCAATTCAGCGTAAAGCTTCTCGCTCACCGCCGTGCCCAGGCCCCAATACCATTGCACATGCGAACGCCGGAGTGTTTCCACGCGATGCCGTCCGCGGCGGCCTCGTCCCGTGAGGATTACTTCCATGTTCGGGCGCGCGTCTTTGGGGCCGACGGCTTTGACTAAGATGCGCGCTGAGGGCGAGAACTTCCGATGCGCTTCCAGGGTTACATTCCCGCGCCCACGCGTCAGCACTTTGCCGGGCGTGACTTCGTGCGTATCGCGATCTACGTAGTGATAGGTCGCCGTATCGTCGCGCCACATTGCCTCCACTGACTGTTTGAGTTTTTCCGCGCGCGCCACGAGCATCGGGTCTTCCGGGAGATTGAGCAAGCCCGCGATGCGCCGCAACATTTGAGACTCTCGAAACAAATACGCCGCGAGATCAGGTGATTCCGCTAACGTAATGTCGGCACCCTGCGCCCACGACTGCCAACGCACAAAGGAGGGGTTATCGTCAAACGCGGATTGAATCGTGTGCGTCCATTCGGGCACACCGTCCTCATCGCGGTCGTGGCGATGCGTGAACCACACGTCGAGGAAGCGGCGCAAGCCCGGATAAACCTCGGCGAGGAAGGCGCTGTCCTCGGTGTACTCGTAAATCCTCCAGGCAATCGTCGCCAGCAAGGGAATGCAGAGCGCTTTGTTGCGCTGACCGCCGAGCCCCGGCTTCCAATCAATGAAACCGTCCGGCCCTTGCACCGCGAGCCAGTTGCGGATGACGCCTTTGGCAAGTTCGGGCGATGGCCCGGCCGCCAACTGCGGAAGATTGACGTAGGCTTCAGTTGCCACTTGTCCATCCCACTGCCACATGTGATCCGAGCCATCGCCTTTGCGCGAATAGCCTCGGTCGGGATGACGGGCGAAGATAAACGAAGGATGCGGCAGATGCGCCGTCGGGCCGACGTAACAACGCAGCGCGACCGCCTGCGCGAAGGCGAAAGCCGCGTCCCACTCTTTATCGCCGGTTTCAATATCGAGCAGCCCGGCGTTGATGAGTTCGATGCGCGCGAACTCACCCTCCCACTCGCGCGCGAACAGATCGCGGATGAGACTTACGCCCTCCGCTGGCGTTGGACGCGCGGCCTCGACCCAGCGCACCGAGACCGTTCCTTCCGGCTCAATGTCAAAGGTGCGCGCGAGGGTGGGATAGGAGAACGATTCGACTTCCGCGAGGCCTTCGAGGACGGTGAGGATGTCGAGGTTGCCGGTATGTCCCTCCAGCGCGGCGAATTCCTCGATTTTGGCGGGTGCGAGGGGTTTGGGGTTCTCAATGGGTTTGAGGAGTGCGGAGAGCAAGACGCGCAGGCGGCGCTTTTCGGTTCCATGATTAGTGAGGGTGAAGAGTCCGGCAACGGCGTGCGAGTCCGGGCACCAGTAATCAGCGGTAACGGTCAGGTCAGGGAACGGGGAAAAGGTCAAACGGAGATAGTTGACGAAGAACGCCTCCACCGCCGGGGCTGAGGCAAATTCGGCGGGGTCAGTCACGGTCTTGTCGCCCTCGACAAAAGTCGGGAACAGACGCATGTCGCGCGCGCGCAAGCCATACGTCGTGCGCAGCGCCAGCGCGGGCGGTTCGCCTCCGGCGAGGGAGAGTTCCCAGATGTGATCATCGGCGTAGTCGGTGGGGGCCAAGCGCACGTCGGCAGCGAGGCGCAGCGCGAGCGGGTCCGCCGCGGTTAGGTTCCAGTCACGCATGGGGGGATTATAAAGGATGAATTAGGAAGGATGAAGGATGAAGAAATGACGAAGGGCAGAGGGCGAAGGACAAACCGCAAAGAGCGTGAAATCCCAAATCTCAAGAACCAACCACCAGCAACCAACAACCAGCAACTACGGCCCAGGTGTTGGGACACCCCACACATTCCAACCTGACCTTTCAGGCTGGAGGACGTAGACGACACCGCCCGGGCCGCTGATGTAGCAGGTGTTGTACTTGGACTCAGAGTTGCATTGATAGGCGGCGTTGCTCACTTGAAATTCCTGGTCGGTTGCCCAGCCCAGGCGATCACGCGCGCGCGCCCCCGCCGGAGTCTGTTCGTCGCGCCAGGCGACGCCAAAGCCGCGCACCGGCTGATAAAAACCGGCCGGCGGCATGAGGGTGGGATCACTTTCCGGCATCCCGCTGAACCAAGCATTGGGCCGGGCATCCCAGCGCGGCGAGAAGACAGTGTCTGAATAAAGGATGTAGATGATGTCGTTCCATTGCGTCCAGAGCATCAGGCCACGTTCAAAGTGTTCGGCGACCATCATGGTGGTATGCGATGGCGAGGCGGGACATTCCCCCGGCGGGTTGGCGAAGAACCAGGCATCCGGGCAGGTGATCTTGGCTGAGGCAAAGGCCTGCACCGACGATCCGCCGGAAGTGGCATTCAACATGAAGTCTATATGATTGCGGAGCAAGTTATCGGTCAGGATAACCAGGGTGCCAGAGATCGGCTCGGCATATTGGTCACTGAGTTGGCCGAGCGCGTTAAGCCGATAGATCATTACTTGCTCGGCGCTGACGTTCCAGGTGAGCGTGATGAAATCGCCGGGACGGATTTCCGCGGGAGAAATGGTGAAAGAAGTGATTGAGATGGGAACCGAAGGGCCGACGGAGGTAAACGTGGGGAAAGGGGTGTGGAGCGGTGTGATAGGAATGGGGGTGGGGCTGAGAGCCGGCGGTAAAGTCTCCGTAGGGGAATCAAGCGCCACAGGCGAAGGCGCGGACGCAGTGGTAGCAGGTAAAGTCGAGGTGAGAATGGGGGGCGGCGTGAGCGTGGTGGGCACTTCGACGACGACGATGCAGCCCGTGAGGCCGAGCAAGAATGGAAGAAGTAGCCAGGAAATTTTGGAGCGAGGCATTGTGAGCAAATTGTGCTTCGGCTTTAGGATGTCGCTTATCTGATTTTGACAACACAAATGATCGGTCTATACTACCTTCCATCCAAAAGCAACTAAACTTGAGTGAGAAAATTTCACCTCAGTATCCCGTAGAGGGTATTATACGGAATTCGCAACTTTAAGTAATGGTTGGGTGGCTAAATTAAAAGTTCTGCGAAATAGATAAAGCAAAACAGATGGGCACCTTCGAGCATGACAATGTGTGTCAAACAATCAAAACCATCACACAATGGACGAATCAAACCATTGCTAAAGGCTACATATCTGGCTTAGGAATTCTGGAAGAAACTATTACAGATTTTATTCTAAACGAAATTGCTATTCGCCATTCCACATATATCTTTACCAAGAAATTCAGCCGTAAACAAGAAGGGTGTGAGAGCGGTGCCGATTGGCTATGGTGTATTGGAGGTCCGGGCGCATGGTTGCCGATTTTGATTCAGGCCAAAGTAATAAATCCCGTTACGAAACGATGCCATTACTTGGACTACAGTACACGGCGAGGCAAACAGCGTAGCCTTCTTCTACGATATGCACGCAATCACAGGCTATTGCCGCTATATTGCATCTACAGCCTCGTTGACAAGGATATAACTCCAGAAGCAATCAAGCTAGACTCCCTGTCCAATCTAAATCCAAAAGATTGGGCATGTTCATTCATCATACCAAGGTATGTTAGTCAGTTGACGATGCAAGATGAGAAATCGCAATCAGACTTGCTACGCTACGGTATACCCTGGATATTTCCCTTCTGCGAAGCCAAAGACGCTAGGGGAATAAAGCTAGCTCGTTCCATTGCTAAATCTATGTTCAAGATATATCGCGAATTTGCCAAGCGGGATGGGGCCGCTGTAATGGACAACCAGTCTCGAAAATCACGTTATGCACTTGTTGTACAACCAAAACACGAGAAGAATTCTCGTATTCAATGGGCTAGTGTTGATCCAACAAAACTTGTTACGCCCGAGATTCCGCGCTTAGTCATTCGATTGCTAAAATCCCGCGTTAGGCAGGATGATGCACCAGTGAGTGCTGTAAGCATAATCTCGAACACGCCAGTTGAAGCAGTTTTGAAAGAGCAAGGAGCACTTCCCCCACCAGACGAAAACCGACCTTTATTTAAAGGACCAAAGCAACGCGAGAATGATCTATGGCGAAGAATATGGTAATACTGTAGATTGGCCGCCCAACAATGCATGGTGTGTCCTGTAAGTTCTCGTCTGCTAACCGGTGTAAGTCCGGTCATGGTAACTATCAGGAGGCCATGTAGCAGACATCCAGTGCTTCTGGGTGACCGGAGGTGCTGAAGCGATGTATTCCT
>Ga0209382_10012174_pt1 | contig 10632 bp, 8 predicted proteins | sample SoiMetdeltSBSDD5_FD_187599 | JGI IMG/M metagenome (GOLD analysis project Ga0209382, IMG submission 187599) | Bulk soil microbial communities from a Populus tree surrounding site in Tennessee, USA - Soil MetaG P. deltoides SBSDD5 (SPAdes) (version 2) | ecosystem: Environmental > Terrestrial >...
GATGGGCTTCGCATGCCGATCGAGGATGCCCCACAGGTCCTTGGTAGGCTTGTCCTCTCTGATCAGGCTGCCGAAAGGCCGATCCGTCAGCATTCAGTTTTCTCCTTACGCTTTCTTGCCGTCTTTGGTCACCAGTTCGACGTCGAGCGCGAGGGACTGGAGCTCCTTCACCAGCACGTTGAACGACTCGGGTGTGCCGGGTTCGAGGAAGTTCTCGCCTTTCACGATCGCCTCGTAGATGCGGTTACGTCCCTCCACGTCGTCCGACTTCACGGTGAGCATCTCTTGCAGCGTGTGCGCGGCACCGTACGCCTCCAGCGCCCACACCTCCATTTCGCCGAACCGCTGACCGCCGAACTGCGCCTTGCCGCCCAGCGGCTGCTGGGTGACGAGCGAGTAGGGCCCGATCGAGCGGGCGTGCATCTTGTCGTCGACCAGGTGCGCCAGCTTCAGGATGTAGATCTGCCCCACCGTCACTTCCTGGTGGAAGGGCTTACCGGTGCGGCCGTCGTACAGCGCCGTCTTGCCGGTGGTCGGGAGGCCGGCCTGCGTCAGGTGCTCCTTGATCTCACCCTCGGTGGCGCCGTCGAAGACCGGGCTCGCCACCCAGAGACCAAGCGCGCGGGCCGCCCAGCCCAGGTGCGTCTCGAGGATCTGGCCCACATTCATACGCGACGGCACACCGAGCGGGTTCAGTACGATCTCCACCGGTGTCCCATCCGGGAGGAACGGCATGTCCTCCTCGGGGAGGACCTTCGACACGACACCCTTGTTGCCGTGACGGCCGGCCATCTTGTCGCCGACCGAAAGCTTGCGCTTCACGGCGACGTAGACCTTCACCATCTTGATCACGCCCGGCGGCAGGTCGTCCCCGCGGCGCAGGCGGCCGATGCGGTCCTCCAGCATCGAGTCGTAGATGCCGATCTGCTCTTCGGCGAGCTCCTCGATGCGCCGGATCATCTGCGCGAGGCCCTCGTCCTCCTTCACCTTGACCTTCTTCAGCTCGTTCCAGGAGAAGTTGTCGAGGTCGGGGCGCTCGATGCGGTCGCCCTTCTTGGTGACGCGCTTGAGCTTGTTGGTCGGATCGAACAGCTCGTTGATCGACGTCTTGGCGACCAGCAGGTTCTTCAGCTTCTGGTCGCGCTCCATCTCGACCATGGCGATCTCGTCCTGATAGTCCTTCTCGAGGCGGCCGATCTCCTCCTCCTCGATGGACTTGGCGCGCTCGTCTTTGTCGACACCGCGCCGCGAGAACACCTTGACGTCGACCACGGTGCCCTCGATCCCGGGCGGCACCGTCAGCGACGTGTCGCGCACGTCGCCGGCCTTCTCGCCGAAGATCGCGCGGAGCAGCTTTTCTTCCGGGGTCAGCTGGGTCTCGCCCTTCGGCGTGATCTTGCCGACCAGGATGTCGCCGGGCTTGACCTTGGCGCCGATGCGCACGATGCCGGAATCGTCGAGGTCCTTGAGCGCCTCTTCCGACACGTTCGGAATGTCGCGCGTGACCTCTTCCTTGCCCAGCTTGGTGTCCCGGGCCTGGATCTCGAACTCCTCGATGTGGATCGAGGTGAACCGATCGTCCTTCACCAGCCGCTCGGACACCAGAATCGCGTCCTCGAAGTTGTAGCCGCCCCACGGCATGAACGCGACCAGCACGTTGCGGCCCAGCGCGAGCTCGCCCTGGTCGGTACCCGGGCCATCGGCGACGATGTCGCCCTGCGACACGCGTTGGCCCTTCTTCACGATCGGTTTCTGGTTGATGCACGTGTTCTGGTTCGAGCGCCGGTACTTCGTCAGGTTGTAGATGTCCAGCGGCAGGTCCTGCACGGGATCGGCCTTCTTCGACCGGCTCTCGGCGCGGACCACCACGCGGTCGGCCGACACGTACTCGACGACGCCGGGCCGCTTGGCCACGACGACCGAGCCCGAGTCACGGGCCACCACGTGCTCCATGCCGGTGCCGACCAACGGCGCTTCCGGCTGCAGCAGCGGCACGGCCTGGCGCTGCATGTTGCTGCCCATGAGCGCCCGGTTGGCGTCGTCGTTCTCGAGGAACGGGATGAGCGCCGCGGCCACCGAGACGAGCTGCTTGGGCGATACGTCCATATAGTTGAGCTCTTCGGGCGGCACCATGCGGAACTCACCGCCCTTGCGGGCCGACACGCGCTCGGCCACGAACTTGCCGCTGCGGTCGATCTCGGCGTTGGCCTGGGCGATGACGAACTGCTCCTCCTCCAGCGCGGTGAGGAAGATGATCTCGTCGCTCACGCGCCCGCCGTTGACCTTGCGGTACGGCGTCTCGATGAACCCGAACTCGTTGGTCCGAGCGTAGGTCGACAACGACGAGATCAGGCCGATGTTCGGGCCTTCCGGCGTCTCGATCGGGCAGATGCGGCCGTAATGCGTCGGGTGCACGTCGCGCACCTCGAACCCGGCGCGCTCGCGGCTCAGACCGCGCGGACCCAGGGCCGAGAGCCGCCGCTTGTGGGTGAGCTCGGCCAGCGGGTTGGTCTGGTCCATGAACTGCGAGAGCTGGGAGGAGCCGAAGAACTCCTTCACCACCGCCGAGACGGGCTTGGCGTTGATGAGATCGTGCGGCATCAGGTTGGTGATGTCCGAGATCGACATCCGCTCCTTGACCGCGCGCTCCATGCGCGTGAGACCGACGCGGAACTGGTTCTCGAGCAGCTCGCCGACCGAGCGCACGCGCCGGTTGCCGAGGTGGTCGATGTCGTCGGTCGGCTTGCTGCCGAGCTTGACCATCAGGAGGTGCCGGATGACGGCGACGATGTCCTCGCTCCGCAGCGTTTTGATGCTCAGCGGCGCGTCGATCTGCAGCTTCTTGTTGATCATGAAGCGGCCCACGCGCGCCAGGTCGTAGCGACGCGAGTCCATGAACATGCCGCGGAACAGCGCACGCGCCGACTCCACCGTCGGCGGATCGCCCGGACGGAGCTTGCGGTAGATCTCGACCAGCGCCTCGTCGGGGTTCTTGACGTGATCGCGCGCGAGGGTCTCGTACATCGACGCGTCGATCTTGCCGGGGGTGATGACGAGCAGCTTGAACGGCGCCACCCGCCGGCTCATGAGCTGCGAGAGCACGGTCGAGGTGATCTCCGTGTTCGTCCCGACGAGCACCTCGCCGCTCTCGCTGTCGACGATCTTGGAAGCGGTGCGCCGCCCCACCAGCGCCTCGGCGCGGACGGGAATCTTCTCGACGCCGGCCTCGATCAGCTTCTCGACCAACTTGGCGTTCAGCACCTTGCCGGCGGCCACGATCGGCTCGCGGTGCCGGGGTGGACGCACGTCGTCGGCCACCTTGGCGCCCACCGACGCCTCGGGATGCACCTTCACCCAGGCGTTGCCCTCCTCGAAGCCGAGGACGTCCTCGAGGTCGTAGAAGTGCGCGAGGATCTCCTCGTCGGAGAGGATCGTGTTCTTCTCGAGGAAGTAGAACGCGCGCAGGAAGGCGGACGCGTACATCTTCCGCCGCCGGTCGACACGCACGTGCAGCAGGTCGTTGGCGTCGAAGTCGAACTCCACCCAGGAGCCGCGGTACGGGATGACGCGGGCGGAGAACAGCGGCTTGCCCGACGCGAGCGTCTTGCCCTTGTCGTCGTCGAAGAACACGCCGGCCGAGCGCTGCAGCTGGCTCACCACGACGCGCTCGGTGCCGTTGATGATGAAGGTGCCCTTCTCGGTCATCAGCGGCAGCTCGCCCAGATAGACTTCCTGGCCGCGCTGCTCGCGGATCGTCTTCGTCTTCGCTTCCTTGTCGTGGTCGAACACCACGAGCCGCAGCGTCACCTTGAGCGGGATCGCGAACGTCATGCCCCGATCGTGGCACTCCTCGACCGTGTACTTCGGATCGCCGAAGTGATAGGAGTCGAACTCCAGCAGGGCGTTGTCGTTGTAGTCGGCGATGGGGAACACCGACTTGAACACGGCCTGCAGCCCGACGTCCTCCCGCCGGTCGACGGGGACGTCCTTCTGCAGAAACGTCTCGTACGACCGCTTCTGAACCTCGATGAGATTCGGGATCTCGACGATCGACGGAATCTTCCCGAAGTCCTTGCGGCTGCGCCGCCCGCACTGAATCGTGCCTGCCATCTACATTCTCCTGGACATAGGGTTCGTTCGCTCCTGGTCGTTTCCCGCTGAGACCTACTTGACCTGGACCGCCGCTCCCTGCTCCTCCAGCTTCTTCTTCATGTCGTCAGCCTCGGCCTTGGTCACCTTCTCCTTGACCGGCTTTGGCGCGCCGTCGACGAGATCCTTGGCCTCCTTCAGGCCGAGCCCGGTGAGCTCGCGCACGACCTTGATGACCTGGATCTTCTTGTCACCCGCGGCCGAGAGAATCACGTCGAACTCGGTCTTCTCCTCGATGGCCGCACCGCCGCCGGCCGCCGCGCCCGCCGCCCCCGGCACCGCCGCCACCGCGACCGGCGCCGCCGCCGAGACGCCCCACTTCTCCTGGAGCAGCTTGCTGAGCTTCGCCGCGTCGAGCAGCGAGAGCTTGTCGAGCTGTTCCGCGATTTCTTCGATCGTCGCCATGTCTGTCTCCTTTATATGCGCCGCTCTGTCGCCGCCGGTGCGTTTCTCTGCGCCGTCGGGGGCCGTTCGTCCGGCGTCGGCCTCCGACGGTCGGGCGATCACGCGCCCGGCGAAGTCTCTTCCGCGTCCTTCCCGCGCTGCGCCAGCACGTAGGCGAGCTCGCGGTGCGGGGCCTGCAGCAGGCCGACCAGCTGGGCGAGGGGACCCTGAATGGCGCCGGCAATCTGCGCGCGAATCGCGTCCTTGGACGGCAGGTCGGCGAGCGCCTTGAGCCCGGCCGGCTCGAGCATCTGGCCCTCGACGAAGCCGGCCTTGATGACGAGCGCCTGGTTGGTACGCGCGAAGGTGTGCAGCGCCTTGGCCACGGCGACGGGATCGTCCTTCGCCATGATCATTCCCGTCGGGCCCTTGAGCAGGCTCTTCACGCCCGCCAGCTCGTCGGACAGCGCCAGCTTCGCCAGCCGGTTCTTCACGACCTTGTACTCGGCGGAGACGGCGCGCAGCTGCTTGCGCAGGTCGCTCAGCTGCTGGACGCTCAGCCCGCGATACTCCGCGAGCACGACCGTTTTCACGCCGCTCAGGCGGCGCTTGAGGTCGTCGACGCTCTCGATCTTCTCTTGCGTAGGCACGATGTCTCCTCGCCTAACCGGTGGCCTTCTTGAACATGTTCGCGACCGCCTGGGCGTCGATCCGGACCCCCGGGCTCATCGTCGACGACAACGTCAGGGACCGCAGATAGGTGCCCTTGGCCGCCGCCGGCTTGGCGCGCACGATCGCCTCGATCAGCGCCAGCGCGTTCGCGGCCAGCTGCTCCGGCGTGAACGACCGCTTGCCGATGGGCGTGTGGATGTTGCCCGCCTTGTCCACGCGAAACTCGACCTTGCCCGCCTTGGCCTCGCGCACGGCCCGGCCGACGTCGAAGGTCACCGTGCCGAGCTTCGGGTTCGGCATGAGACCGCGCGGACCGAGGACCTTGCCGAGCCGGCCGACCTGGCCCATCAGGTCCGGCGTGGCGATCGTCGTGTCGAACTGCATGAAGCCTTCCTGCACCCGCTGCACGAGGTCCTCGGCGCCGACCACATCCGCGCCCGCCTCGCGCGCCTCGCGCTCCTTCTCGCCCTTGGCGAAGACCGCCACGCGCACGGTCTTGCCGATGCCGTTCGGCAGCACCACCGCACCGCGGACCATCTGGTCGGCGTGCTTGGGATCCACCCCTAGACGGAACGACAGGTCGACGGACTCGTCGAACTTCGCCGCGGGCATCGCCTTCAGCGTCGTGATGGCCTCGTCGACCGAGTACGCCTTGGCCGGATCGACCTTCGCTACCGCCGCGTCGTACCGCTTGCTCACTACCGTCGCCATGTCACCGTCTCCTAGACGACATCGATACCCATGCTGCGGGCCGTGCCCTCGATGATCCGCATCGCGGAGTCGATCGAGTGGGCGTTCAGGTCCACCAGCTTGGTTTGCGCGATCTCGCGCACCTGCTGCTTCGTGACCTTGCCGATCTTGTCCTTGTGCGGCACCGCCGAGGCCTTGGCGATGCCGGCTGCGCGCTTGAGGAGCACGGCCGCCGGCGGGGTCTTGACGATGAACGTGAAGGACCGGTCCTGGTAGATCGTCACGACCACGGGCAGGATCAGGCCCTCTTCCTTGTTTGTCTGGGCATTGAAGCCCTTGCAGAACTCCATGATGTTGACGCCGTGCTGGCCGAGCGCCGGCCCCACCGGCGGCGACGGATTCGCCTTGCCGGCCGGGATCTGCAGCTTCACCACCGCCTGGACTTTCTTCACTAGAGTCGCTCCACCTGGTAGTACTCGAGCTCAACCGGCGTCGGACGACCGAAGACCGGCACGACCACCTTCATGCGGCCGCGTTCCGGATTGATGTCCTCGACCATTCCCTGGAAGTTCACGAAGGGTCCGTCGATGACGCGCACCTTGTCGCCGCGCTGGAACACGGACTTGGGTTTGGGCTTCTCGGCGCCCGCCTCCATGTTGCGCATGATCTCGTCGACCTGGTCCGGCGACAGCGCGACCGGCTTGTTGCCCGAGCCGACGAAGCCGGTGACCTTGGGCGTGCTGCGCACGAGGTGCCAGGTGTCGTCGGTCAGCTCCATCTCCACGAGCACGTAGCCGGGGAAGAACTTCTGCTCGGTCTCGCGCTTCTGCTTGTTGCGGACCTCGACGACCTTTTCCGTCGGCACCAACACCCGCGCGATCTTCTCGCCCATGCCGAAGATCTTGGCGCGCGACTGGATCGCCTCCGCCACCTTGTTCTCGAAGCCCGAGTAGGTGTGAACGACGAACCACTGCCGGTTGGCGCCGTTTCCGTCGGCGACCGGCGCGGCTTCACTGCTCATCGAAGGATCCTTTCCACCACCTTGGACAGCGCGATGTCCACACCGCCCAGGAAAAACGCGAGCACCACCGTGACCACGATCACGATCGTCGTGGAGTTGATGAGCTCTTGACGGCTCGGCCAGGTGACCTTGCGGAACTCCGCGAGGACTTCCTGCACGAACTCCCTGATGCGCGTCACGAATCCCATCGCTTCTCGACCTCTCGCACGAAGTGGCAGGGGTGGAGGGATTCGAACCCCCATCCCCCGGATTTGGAGTCCGGTGCTCTAGCCGTTAGAGCTACACCCCTAGACCTTTACTTCGTCTCCTTGTGCGGTGTGTGTTTCTTGCACCAGCGGCAGTACTTCTTCAGCTCCAGCCGATCCGGGTGCGTGCGCCGGTTCTTCGTCGTCGAGTAGTTGCGGCGCTGGCACGTCGTGCAGCCGAGCGAGATGATTTCGCGTGGCATCGCCTTACTCGGTGATCTCGGTCACGACGCCCGCGCCCACCGTCCGCCCACCTTCCCGAATCGCGAACCGCAGCTCCTTCTCCATGGCGATCGGCGTGATCAGCTCGATGCTCATCGTCACGTTGTCCCCCGGCATCACCATCTCCGTGCCCTGGGGCAGCGTGCACACCCCCGTCACGTCCGTCGTCCGGAAGTAAAACTGCGGCCGGTACCCGTTGAAGTACGGCGTGTGCCGCCCGCCCTCTTCCTTCGTGAGCACATAGACTTCCGCTTTGAATTTCTTGTGGGGTTTGATGGAACCCGGCTTGGCGAGGACCTGGCCGCGCTGGACGTCATCTTTGTCCACCCCGCGCAGCAGCGCGCCAATATTATCCCCCGCCTGCCCTTCGTCCAGCAGCTTGCGGAACATCTCGACCCCGGTGACGACGGACTTACGCGTCTCCGCCATCCCCACGATCTCGATCTCTTCCCCCACCTTCACCACCCCGCGCTCCACCCGCCCCGTCACCACCGTGCCCCGCCCCGTGATCGAGAAAATATCCTCGATCGGCATCAGAAACGGCTTGTCCACCGGCCGCGGCGGCGTCGGAATATAGCTGTCCACGGCGTCCATCAGCTTGAAAATCGCCTCCGACGCCTTGGGGTCTTCCGGCTTCTCGTTGGCCTGCAGCGCCGAGCCCCGGATCACCGGCACCTCGTCCCCCGGGAACTGGTACTTCTTGAGCAGCTCCCGCACCTCCAGCTCCACCAGATCGAGGATCTCGGGGTCGTCCACCATGTCGACCTTGTTCATGAACACCACCAGAAACGGCACGTTGACCTGCCGTGCCAGCAGCACGTGCTCCCGCGTCTGCGGCATCGGCCCGTCGTTGGCCGCCACCACGAGAATCGCGCCGTCCATCTGCGCCGCCCCCGTGATCATGTTCTTGATGTAGTCCGCGTGCCCCGGGCAGTCGATGTGCGCGTAGTGCCGCTTGTCCGTCTCGTACTCCACGTGCGCCACCGCAATCGTGATCCCCCGCTCCCGCTCTTCCGGCGCGTTGTCGATCGAGCCGTACTCCCGCACCGCGATCGTCTTGTTCTTCGTGTGCAGCACCTTCGTGATCGCCGCCGTCAGCGTCGTCTTGCCGTGGTCGATGTGCCCGATCGTCCCCACGTTCACGTGCGGCTTCGTCCGCTCGTATTTGGCCTTGGCCATGTCTCTGCTCCTCGGTGTGAGTCTCTAGCGTGAACCGGCGCGGGCCGCGGGTTTGCCCGCCACCTTGGCCATGATCTCTTCGGCGATCGCTGCCGGGACTTCCTCGTAACGCGCAAACTGCATCGTGTAGGTCGCACGACCCTGGGTCATGGAGCGCATCTCGGTCGCGTAGCCGAACATCTGGCCGAGTGGCACATTCGCGCGGATCACCTGCGAGCTGCCGCGCGCCTCCATCGACAGGATGCGGCCGCGGCGGCTGTTCAGGTCCCCCACGATGGCGCCCATGTACTCCTCGGGCGTGACGACCTCGACGTCCATGACCGGCTCGAGCAGCACGGCCTTGGCCTTGCGGCAGGCCTCCTTGAAACCCATGGAGCCGGCAATCTTGAAGGCCATCTCGGAGGAGTCGACGTCGTGGTAGGAGCCGTCGGTCAGCGCGACCTTGATATCCACCATCGGGTAGCCGGCCAGCACGCCGGTCTCCATCGCTTCCTTGATGCCCTTCTCGACGGCGGGCACGTACTCGCGCGGCACCGCACCACCGACGATCTTGTTCTCGAACACGAAGCCGCCGCCCGGCTCGTTGGGCTCGACCTCGATGTAGACGTCGCCGTACTGGCCGCGGCCGCCCGTCTGGCGCACGAATTTGCCCTGCGCCTCGGCCTTCTTGCGGATCGTCTCGCGATACGCGACCTGGGGCTTGCCGACGTTGGCCTCGACCCTGAACTCACGCAACAGGCGGTCCACGATGATCTCGAGGTGCAGCTCGCCCATGCCGTGGATGAGCGTCTGCGACGTCTCTTCCTCGGTCGTCACCCGGAACGTCGGGTCTTCCAGCGCCAGCCGTGAGAGTGACACGCCGAGCTTTTCCTCGTCGGCGCGCGTCTTGGGCTCGATGGCGACGGCGATGACGGGCTCCGGGAAGGTCATCGACTCCAGCACGATGGGCTTGTCGGGATCGCACAGCGTGTCGCCGGTGGTCGTCAGCTTGAGACCGATGGCCGCGGCGATGTCGCCGGCGGCGATCGCCGGGACTTCCTCCTTCTTGTTCGCGTGCATGCGCACCAGCCGGCCCACGCGCTCGCGCTTGTCCTTCGTCGAGTTGTAGACGCCGGAGCCGGCTTCCAGCGTGCCGGAGTACACGCGCAGGAAGACGAGCTGCCCGATGTGCTGGTCGTTCATGATCTTGAACGCCAGCGCGGCGAATGGTGCCTCGTCGGCGGCCTTGCGCTCCTCGGTTTGCCGCGTCTCGGGATTCGTGCCCACCACGGCTGGGATGTCGATTGGTGATGGCAGGTAGTCGATGACGGCATCCAATAGCGCCTGCACGCCCTTGTTCTTGAAGGAGGCGCCGCAGATCACCGGGAACACCTTCATGGCGATGGTGCCCTTGCGCACCGCCGCCCGCAGCTCCTCGATCGAGATCGGCTCGCCGCCGACGTACTTCTCCATGAGGTGATCGTCGACTTCGGCGAGGCCCTCGATCATCTTCTCGCGGTACTCGCGGACCTGGTCCGCCATGTCGGCGGGAACCGGGACCTTCTTGAACTCCTTGCCGAGCGTCTCGTCGTTCTCGTCCCAGACGTAGCCGGTCTGCTCGATCAGGTCGACGAGACCTTTGTACTGGTCCTCGCGTCCGATGGGCAGCTGGATCGCGACGGGATGGGCGCCCAGGCGGTCACGCAGCATGTCCAGGCAGCGGAAGAAGTCGGCGCCGATGCGGTCCATCTTGTTGACGTAGACCATGCGCGGAACGCGGTACTTATCGGCCTGACGCCAGACGGTCTCGGTCTGCGGCTCCACGCCGGACACGGCGTCGAGCACCGTCACCGCGCCGTCCAGCACGCGCAGCGAGCGCTCGACCTCGACGGTGAAATCGACGTGGCCCGGCGTGTCGATGATATTGACCCGGCAGTCGCGCCAGAAGCACGTCGTGGCCGCGGAGGTGATGGTGATGCCGCGCTCCTGCTCCTGCACCATCCAGTCCATCGTCGCGGTGCCTTCGTGGACTTCGCCGATCTTGTACGAGCGCCCGGTGTAGTACAGGATGCGCTCGGTCGTCGTCGTCTT